>Ga0208048_1000068_pt1 | contig 54695 bp, 49 predicted proteins | sample Malawi_45m_30L_FD_184163 | JGI IMG/M metagenome (GOLD analysis project Ga0208048, IMG submission 184163) | Freshwater microbial communities from Lake Malawi, Central Region, Malawi to study Microbial Dark Matter (Phase II) - Malawi_45m_30L... | ecosystem: Environmental > Aquatic > Freshwater >...
CCGACTTCACCGCGGCCTGCGATTACGCACGCGGACAAAAATATCCGCTCGTCGTCAAAGCGGATGGCCTCGCTCTGGGCAAAGGCGTGACCATCGCGGAAAATTTTCTCGAGGCGGAATGTGCGCTACGCGAATCGCTGGTCGACAAAGTGTTTGGCGAGGCGGGCAACACGGTCGTTATCGAGGAATTCCTCACCGGAAGCGAATGTTCGGTGCATGCGTTGGTCGACGGCAAAAATTGGCTGCTTTTTCCCGATGCGCGGGATCACAAGCGCGCTTTCGACGGCGACCGCGGTCCCAACACCGGGGGAATGGGAACGTTGAGCCCATCCGGTCGCATCGATGATGCCCTGCGCGCGCGCATCGAACGCGAAATTCTCGCGCCCTTCGTGCGCGGACTGCACGCGGACGGCATCGATTTCCGCGGCATGCTTTTTCCCGGACTCATGCTCACGGCCGAGGGACCCAAGGTTCTCGAGTTCAACGCGCGCTTCGGCGATCCGGAAACCCAAGTGCTGCTGCCTCGTCTGCGCAGCGATTTGGTCGATCTGCTCGAAGCAACGATCGGCGGCCGCTTGGATTCGGTCCGCGCCGAGTGGGATCCGCGCGCGGCCTGTTGCGTGGTCATGACCTCCGGCGGATATCCCGGCGGATACCAAACCGGATTCCCCATCGGGGGACTCGATGTTCCCGATGCTCTGGTCTTCCATGCCGCGACAAAAACCGAGGGGGAAAAAGTTGTCACCTCCGGCGGGCGCGTGCTCGGGGTCACTGCCTTGGGGGAAACACCCGCCTCGGCCATCGCCTCGGCTTACGATGCGGTCGGACGGATTCGTTTTGAAAATGCGGCGTGGAGAACCGACATTGGTGCTCCCGATCCGGCATGAAGAAAATCTTCCTTACTGTTGTCTTTGCCCCGTTCGTCGCGTGGGCGCAGGAACCGACTCCTTCGCCGACCCCTGCTCCCAGTCCCGCCGTGGAAATGGATTCCTACGACCGGCTCGAGGCGCTCGATGCCGCGCAAATCAAGACGGCGACCGATGCCATCCGCGCCAATCACGCCGAGGCAGCCAGCCTCGATGAGACGGGAATGGCGCGCGCGACTTTGCGCGGTTTGCTCGACGGACTGTATCCGGGTGCCGAACTGGTCGGCGAAGAAACTCCCAAAACGGCCGAGGCGCCATTCCGCGCCGAAATCCTTAATGATCACGTCGGATATCTCCGGCTCGGATCCCTCAGCACGGAAAATTTGGCGCAGCTCGATGCGGCGCTGAAAGATTTTGCCGGCAAAAAAGCCGATGCCGTGGTTGTTGATCTGCGGGCCACGCCGGATTCGGCCGACTTTCCCATGGCCGCGCAATTTGCCGGGCGATTCGTGCCCAAGGGCACCGCGCTGTTTTCGCTCGCGCGCCCCGCGGACAAGCAGGAAAAAATTTTCACCTCCTCGGGTTCACCTGGTTTCCAGGGCACCGTTGCCGTGCTGGTCGACGGCGACACGGCGGGAGCTGCCGAGGTCATCGCGGCCGCTTTGCGCCGGAATGCCAAAGCGATGATCGTCGGAACCAACACGAGCGGGCGCGCGGTTGAGTTTGGTCTTCTGCCGCTCGGTGGCGGACACAATCTACGCTACGCCGCGGCCGAAGCCCGCGTGGCCGGATTGCCTTCCATCTACCCGCGCGGTATCGAACCCGATCTCGTCGTCGAGCAATCGCCGGAGGACAAAAAAGCCATCCTCGACGGCGCTCTGGAAAAAGGCATCGCGGGTTTCGTCTTCGAGAGCGAACGCGCGCGGATGAACGAAGCCGCGCTCGTTGCCGGGACCAATCCGGAAATCGACGCCGACGAAAGCAAAACACCACTGCTTGACCGTCCTCTGCAACGCGCGGTCGACCTCGTCACCGCGATCAAACTTTTTCGCAAGCGCGGTTGAGTCAGCGCCCGAGCAGTCCGCGCAAGAGATTACCAGCCGCTTCGACCGCTGTGGCCGGAACTTCCGCCGCCGTTTCGACCGCCTCCTTGGCCGGTGCCACGGCCAATGCCGTGACAACCCGTGTGCTCAGGTCTTCGGTAGGCGCTTGCGGCGTGCCCCCGACTTTCACCGGGGTCCAGAGGTAACCGTCTTTTTCCGAACGGAAAAGAACCGGCATGAAGGCGACGAGCCACGGACGCCCCTCGCGTTTGAGTCCGAGTCTCAAATCCGCGGAAAGATAATCTTGGGCGAAAGCCCCGGAGCCCTCGAGTGAAAGTCCTTTCGAGGAAATCGCAGTCAGGTTTTCGATGAGCACCGCGCCGCGCGCGTCGCGGATAAAATCGAAGCGCGCTGTCTCCCACGCCACTTCGTCGTAATTCTCCCCGGTGAAAATGCTGGCGAGTTTGACCAAGGCGGGAAGATTTCGCACCTCGGCACCGGCCAGTTCCATCTGGCCGCGGAACGTCGCTTCGCTCAATCGTCCGCTGCCGCTGCTGCGCGCGGTGAAGTGCTTTGTCGCGCCTTCGGGGAGCACGAGGTCCATCGCGACATCTTTCCAGCGGAAGTCGCCGGACCATTTGCCCTCGGCGCCTTTGGCCGAGCCCTCGACGAAACCTCCTTTCGGGCCGTTCAGGGCGAAGCGTTCGATGATTGTTTCCCTCGCGCGGTGTTCACCCGCGAGACTGTCGATCCCCAGCGGCGGCCATCCCGGGGCATGCAACATTCCGCCGCGGCCGGAGAACGACCATTCGCCTGCATCGTATTTTCCCCGCACATTGCTCTCCTCGATGCGCCAACCGTCCGAATCCTCGTGGCGATAGGAAAATCTTTCCGCCGCCATCTCCACCACCGGCATGGTGATGCCCGACCTCTCCGCATTGATCAGCGGTCCTCTCTCCGGATCGGATGCGTCGGCCTCGCGCCAGACCAGATCGACCGACGCCGCTTCGAGTCGCAACGGTTCGCCGGCCGGGTTTTTGATCCGCTCCCAATCGATCGGCACGCGCGCGTCGCGGATTTCCAAAGACGCAAAGGGCATATTTTCCCCGGAGATGCGGCACAAGCCCGCGCTGAGCACTCCGCCGCGGTAGCGCACGTCTTCCGTCTTCACCTCCGCGCCGGAAATTTTCGAAAGTTCCGCGGCGAGTTGCCGCTGCAACCACCAGTTGACGATCTCCTCGCGCATGAAGTAGGCCGCGCCACCGGCCATGGCAGCGAGGACGACGGGAACGGCGAGGGTGCGGAGCAACTTCATGCTTCCGTGCCATAAGAGCACCGGAGGCCGGAGTTGGCCAGCGCGTCCGGTTTTTTTGCGCTGTGCAACCGGCGCGCCAGCCGTTTTATTGGAGCATTGTGAAACCCCTCTCGCTCCTGCTCGGTGTGCTGCTCTGTGCGGCCGCCTGTTCGCCCAAACAGAAACCGCAACCGCCCGAATTCGTCGTGCCGGTCATCGCGCCGATCCAGAAAGACGTGCCCATCGTGCGCGAATGGGTCGGCCTGACCTACGGCATGGTCAATGCAGACATCCTCGCGCAGGTCTCGGGCTATCTCGTTTCGCAGGACTACGTCGACGGTTCGCCAGTGAAAAAAGGCGACCGGTTGTTCCAGATCGATCCGCGCCCCTTCAAAGCGGCTTACGACCAGGCGCAGGGCGATTTGGACAAGGCCAAAGCCGCGCTCATCCGCGACGAAGCCAATGCCAAACGCGCCGTCGATCTGCTCAAAAAGAATGTCATCAGCCGCGAGCAATATGACGACCAGATCCAGACTTTCGAGGCGAGCAAGGCCGCGACGGCCGCAGCCCAGGCCAGCGTCGAGCAGGCGCGCCTCAATCTCGAGTTCACGAGCATCACCGCCCCGGTCGACGGACTGGCCGGCATCGCCAAAGCACAGGTCGGCAATCTCATCGGGCCATCCTCCGGCACGCTGACCACCGTCACCATGGTCGATCCGATCAAAACGAAGTTTTTCATCAGCGAGAACGAATACCTCAAATACGTGAAACCCTACTTCGGAGATCCGGATAAACTCGCGGCCGCCGAGGCGAGGGGAGGATTGGGACTGCAGATTCTTCTCAGCGACAACACGATTTATCCGCATCCCGGACGTTTGCTCGCCATCAACAACCAGGTCACGCAGAACACCGGATCGCTCCAAGTCGAGGCCGAGTTTCCCAATCCGGGCAACATCCTGCGCACCGGACAATTTGCCCGCGTCCGCGGCGTGACCCGGTGGGACAAAAACGCCCTGCTTGTTCCGCAACGCGCGATCAACGACCTGCAAGGCAAGGCGCAGATCGCCGTCATCGGTCAGGATGGCAAAGTCGATCTTCGCATCGTCGAGGCCGGACCGACCTACGCCTCCATGCAAGTGGTGAGCAAAGGTCTCTCGCCCGGCGAAAATGTCGTGGTTGAAGGTATGCAAAAATTGCGCCAAGGCATGGCGGTGAAAACGCAGCCGTGGCAAATCCCCCCCGGTTTCGCCGAAGATCCGTCCTTGCCCGCTCCGGTCCAACCGAAGGACGAAAATTTCGACCGGCTCCCGCCCGATGCCGCACTGGAGGGCGCTCCTGCGCCGCAGCAACCGGTCGCACCGGCCGGGCAAACCGCTCCGGCTCCTGCCGCTGCCGCGCCCGAACCCGCGGCGACGCCCGCCGCGCCGGCCAACTAGCACCGGCTCCGCGACATGCCGCAATTTTTCGTCAATCGGCCGATCGTGGCGATGGTCATCGCCATCATCACGGTCATCGTCGGACTGGTTTCCATGGCTGGTTTGCCCATCGCGCAATACCCGAATATCGTCCCGCCGCAGATCCAAGTCACCGCCACTTACGTCGGCGCCGACGCGCTGACCGTCGAGCAATCGGTCGCCACGCCGATCGAGCAGCAGGTCAACGGTGTCGACAACATGGAATACATGTATTCCATCAACGCGAACAATGGGCAGATGACGCTCAATGTTTTCTTCGGCGTGCAGACCGACGCGACGACGGACCAAATCCTCACCCAGATGCGGCAAGGCCAAGCCGCCTCGCAGCTGCCCTCCGCGGTGAGCAACTACGGTGTGACCGTGCAGAAAAGCACGTCCGCGCCGCTTCTTCTCTTCGCGCTCTATTCACCCAACGATGAATTCGACGCGACCTTCCTCGCCAACTACGCCTACATCAACATCAACAACGAGCTCGGTCGCGTCGACGGCGTCTCGCAGGTTTCCATCTTCGGCGCCGGGCAATACGCCATGCGCATCTGGGTGCGGCCCGACCAACTGGCCAAACTCGATGTCACCACGGACGAAATCGTGCAGGCCGTGCGCGCGCAAAACCGCGTCAATCCCGCGGGCAAAGTCGGCGGCCCGCCCGCGCCGCCCGGGCAAGAATTCGCCAAATCCGTCATCACCCAGGGCTACCTCAGCACGATCGAGGAATTCGGCGACATCATCGTCCGCGCCAACGCCGACGGATCCACTTTGCTGCTTAAGGATGTGGCGGAGATCCAACTCGGCGCGCAGAACTACAACATTCAGGGCCGTTTCAACGGGAAGCCCTCCGCCATTATCGCGTGTTACCAGACACCCGGCTCGAACGCGCTCGACGCGGCCAAGAACGCCAAGGAACTGATGGCGCGTCTGGCCGAACGCTTCCCGCCCGGCCTCGCCTACACCGAATCGCTCGACACGACCAAAGCGGTCACCGCGGGCATCGAGGAAATCGTCAAAACTCTCTTTGAAGCGCTGCTCCTCGTCATCATCGTCGTCTTCGTTTTTTTGCAGGGCTGGCGCGCCACGCTCATTCCGCTCCTCGCCGTTCCCGTCTCGCTCATCGGCACCTTCGCCATGTTTCCGTTGGTCGGATTTTCCATCAACACGCTTTCGCTCTTCGGTCTTGTTCTCGCCATCGGTCTCGTCGTCGACGATGCCATCGTCGTGGTCGAAGCGGTCGAGCACCATATCGAGGAGGGGATGAGTCCGCGCGACGCCACGCTCAAGGCCATGCAGGAAGTTTCCGGTCCTGTTGTGGCCATTGCGCTCGTTTTGTCCTCGGTCTTCATCCCGACGGTTTTTATTCCCGGCATCACCGGCAGCCTTTACCAGCAGTTCGCCGTGACCATCGCCATTTCCGTCTGTATCTCGGCTTTCAACGCGCTTTCCCTCAGTCCCGCGCTTGCCTCGCTCATCCTGCGTCCGAAGACGCAAACCCGGGGACCGCTGGGAGGATTTTACAAGTGGTTCAACAACATGTTCGGCAATGCGACGAACAAATACGTCGGCATCTGCGCCGCGGCCATCCGCAAGACGCTGATCAGTCTTTTCCTTCTCGGCGGCATGGCCGTACTCGCCGGATTTTTCGGCACCCGCCTGCCGCCCTCCTTCTTGCCCGAGGAAGATCAGGGATATTTCTACGCCGGCGTGCAGTTGCCCGATGCCTCATCGATGGAACGCACCAGCCAGGCGTGCAAGGAAATCGAAAAGATCATCATGGGCACCCCGGGTGTGGAATATGTCACCACCGTGGTCGGCTTCAATCTGCTCAGCACCGTGCAGACGACTTACAACGGATTTTTCTTCGTCACGCTCAAACCGTGGGAGGAACGCACCACGCCGGAGACGCAATACAAGAACATCATGCGCCGCATCAACGCGCGCCTCGCCGCCTTGCCCGAGGGCATGGCCTTCGCTTTTTCGCCTCCCGCCATTCCCGGCGTCGGCACGTCCGGAGGCGTGAATTTTGTCTTGCAGGATCGCAGCGGCGGCTCGGTCCAATTTCTCGCCGAGAACACCAAGACGTTCATGGAGGCTGCGGCCAAGCGTCCCGAACTCGAACGCCTCAACACCACGTTGCTGCCCTCGGTCCCGCAAATCAAACTCGACGTCGATCGCGAGATGGCCATGACCCAAGGAGTGGCCATCGACAGCGCCTACAACACGCTGCAGACCTTCCTCGGCGGCACGATGGTCAACTACTTCAACCGCTTTGGTCTGCAATGGCAGGTTTACGTGCAGGCCGCCGGCGAGTTCCGCGGCGAGATCGAGAAGGCCGGACAATTTTTCGTGCGCAACGGCGAGGGCAAATCCGTCCCGCTCTCCGCGCTCATCACGACCAAACCGCGCTACGGCCCGGAGTTCACCATGCGCTTCAATATGTATCGTTCGGCGCAGATCAACGCCAGCGCCGCGCCCGGTTACAGCGCGAACCAAGCCATGGCCGCGCTGGAAGAAGTCTTCGCGCAAACCATGCCCAAGGAAATGGGCTACAACTATCTCGGCATGTCCTTCCAGGAAAAGCAGGCCGCCGAAGGTGTCTCACCCGCCGTCATCTTCGCCCTCGCGCTGGTCTTCGTTTTTCTCATCCTCGCCGCGCAATACGAAAGCTGGTCGCTGCCCTTCAGCGTTCTCCTCGGAACGCCCATCGCCATCTTCGGCGCGTTCTTCGCGCTGTGGGGACGGTCGATGGACAACAATGTCTACGCGCAGATCGCGCTCGTCATGCTCATCGGCCTCGCCGCCAAGAACGCCATCCTCGTCGTCGAGTTTTGCAAGGCGGAATACGAAGGCGGGAAAAATCTCACCGACGCCGCACTGGCCGGCGCGCGCGTGCGGTTGCGTCCGATCCTCATGACCGCGTTCGCTTTCATCCTCGGTTGCGTGCCGCTCTGGACCGCGACCGGATCCGGCGCCATCTCACGCCAGACCATGGGCACCGCGGTCATCGGCGGCATGCTCGCCGCCACCATCTTCGCCATCTTCATTATCCCGATGCTTTTCTACGTGGTGGAAAAACTTTCCGGATCGAAGCCCGGAGAGGGGAAGGGGACGGAGCCCGCAACTTCGCCGCAGTGAGAAAATGAAATCCGTCGTTGCTCTCCTCTGTTGGATTGCTCTGACTTTTTGCGCGGCGCTGACCGGACTCTTCATCCAACCGGCCGGCTATTACGCGGCACTGGCCAAACCCGCGTGGGCACCGCCGCCGTGGGTCTTCGGGCCGGCGTGGGCATTGCTCTACTTGATGATGGCCTTCGCCGCATGGCTGGTCTGGCGGCAGGGCGGCTGGCGCGCGCAACGCGGACCATTGGTTCTTTACCTCCTGCAGTTGGGGCTCAACGCGCTGTGGACGCCGGTTTTTTTCGGTCTGCGCAATCCCGGACTCGCGCTCGTCGAGATCATTTTGCTCGGAGTCGCCATCGTGCTGACCGGGCGCGCGTTCCACGCGGTCAGTCGCCCCGCCTCATGGCTCCTTGTTCCCTACCTCGTCTGGGTTGTCTTTGCCGCCTCTCTCAACTTTGCCATCTGGCGGTTGAATTGAACTATTCTCGGCGTCCATCTCCATGATGCGCCGCGCGCTGCGGTCGCCGAGCCATGCGCCGAAGCGCACCCAACCGGAACCCTGCGATGCCTCGGCCACGCGTTGCAGGCGCTCGTTTTCGCTTTTGACTTGTTTCAACTCCTTGCGTGCTTGCGCCAGCGCAGCGGCATAGGCAGCCGGGTCGGAAAATGCGCCGCCTTCGTCAAGACTGGTCGGTCGTTGCACCACCTCCCTGGAAGCGGCCACGCGATCCGCGATCTTGTTTCTGTCCTCTATCGGCGAGAGCGAGGCGAGTTCCAGTGCGGTTTGCAGAAAAAGATCCTCGCGCAATCCCGAGGCGTTTTGCCACGCGGTGCGGTGAAAGACCGCGTAGTTTCGCCGCGTCTCCGGCGATGTTCCCAGCTTGTCGCGCAACGCGCCGAGCACTTGGAGTTGGGCGCGGAGCGAAGCGGCTGCCGCCACCGCCGAGTAATTCGTCTCCAGACCGGCCCAATAAAGTTCCAAGAGCGGTTGATCGAGCACCTCGAGCTGTCCCTGCATGCCGGCTTGGATCGCCGCGTGGTAGGCGAACGATGCCGCCCCCGTGGCCAACGGATTCGCCTTCAAGTAAGACGTGCGTGCGAAAATGTTCGATGCGGACAACACGAAGTCTCCGGCCGCCAGCCATTCCGGAAGTCCGATACCCTCGCGGCCCGGAGCCCACTTACGCGCCAGTTGTTTTTGTCTTTTGTCGTCCTCCGCGATCGGCAGCCCTTGGCCGTCCGTCAATTTGACGCCGGTCACGAGCAAACCGCGTTGCCTCTCGCGCGAGGGATCCTCCATCGCCGCCGTGCAAAGGGCGAACCGGTCCGGCGCATACGCCGCTCCGGCATCCAGTATGGCGATGTATTCCGAACGGGCGGTGGACTCGACGGCTTGGTTGATCGCCGCCGCCGGATCCGAGGTCCCCGCCTCGAGAACTTGCACCGGAACTCCGGGCACCTCGTCGTCCGGAATGCGCGAGTCCGGCGCTTTCCCGTCGTCGAGAAAAACCAGAAACGCGGGGCGCTGGGTCTGCGCGCGGAGCGAGGCCAACGCGCGGCGCAAGCCGGGGTTCCGCGGGAAGAGCGGCACGATGACCGTGACTTCGGAAATTGTTTTGTTCTTCGACATTCTCGGGAGTCCGCGCAGGGCTTCCATTCGTAACCGATATGCTGTTAAAATACCACCCGATCACCATGAGTAATCGTTTATTCCCTCCATTCAGCTTGAGCCGTCTGATCAAGAAAACCTTTGAACCGGCCCCCGGCCAGCGCGTCTGCGTCCTCATCGACCTCAAAGACCCGCGTGAGATCAAAGACTTTGCCTTTCTCAAAGACGCCAGTCTCACCGTGCAGAAAAAAGCGCATGATGTTTTCTATCAGGGCCTGAAAAACGGTGTTCTCGACGAGCTCGGTCTCAAAGGGGGCGAGATTTACGCCTACGAATTGACCGGCGGAAGCAATCTCGACCTGCCCGACGAAGCCTTCGCGCCCGACGGACGCCAACTCAGCTTCGAAAAAGACATCTATCCGAACTACGACCTCATCCTCTGCGTCTCGACTTATTCCGCCACCGCGCCGCTCACTGCTTCGGCCAAACAACACGGTTTCCGCGGCGCCACGCTGCACGGGGTCAACGACATCATTCTCTCGTCGGGACTTTCCGTCGATTACGACGAGGTCAGCGTCGAAGCAGAAAAGCTCCGCCAAGGCATGACCCGCGCCGATTTGGTCGAACTCGACTTCCATCTCGACAACGGCGCCAAACACACGCTCAAGCTCGAACTCGGACAACAGGAAGCGCAGAAAAGCCACGGACTCTGCCGCGGCAGCGAACCCGATGTGGCCAACCTTCCCGCCGGTGAAATTTATTACGTTCCGGTCGGCGCCGAAGGCGAATTCCCCATGAAATACGAGGACGGCACACTCGGTCTCATGCACGTCACCGGCGGCCGCATCAAAAAAGCCACATTGATCAAAGGCAACGCCGCGACGATCGAGGCGCACAATCGAAAGCTGGAAAGCGATCCCGTCACCGGCGAACTCGGCGAACTCGGCTTCGGCACGCAGGTGCTCCCAGTCTCGGGGCGCGACATTCAGGACGAAAAAATCCGCGGCACCTTCCACATCGCCACGGGACGCAGCGACCATCTCGGCGGCAGCCTCACGCCCGACCGCTTTTCCAGCAAGATGAATGCCACGCACGACGACATTCTCTTTTCGCGCGAAAAAACGCCCGAAGTGAAGTCGTCCGAGGTCCGCATCTTCCGCGACAACAAAGTGGAGATCCTGCTCAAGGATTTCCATCCGTCGCCCTACATGGAAAGCCTGCTCAAATAGCGGGCAGCGCGTGGCCGACAATATCTACGAGAGCGACCGGCTGGTCCGGGAATACCTTCTCTTTCACTACGGCAGCGCGGAGGAAATCTTGCCGTGGCCCGACGGTCCGCGCAGCGCGCTGGGCTTCGCCGAACGCTGCGTCAGCGAACTCCTCGATCGTTCCGGGGTGGGGAAAAACGCGCGCGCCCTCGATGTCGGCTGCGCGGTCGGGCGTTCCTCCTTCGAACTCGCGCGCTATTGCCGCTCGGTGACCGGCATCGATTCCTCGCGAGCTTTCGTCGCGGCCGCGACAAAAGTCGGGAGGGAGGGGAAACTTGCTTACGAGTTCACGATCGAGGGCGAGCGCACTGCGCAGGCTGTGGCGCGGCTGCCGCAGGGTATCGATGCGACGCGCGTTGCCTTTGAAGTCGGCGATGCCATGGCCTTGGGCGAAGATCTTGCCTCTTTCGACATTGTCCTCGCCGCCAATCTTCTTTGCCGTTTGCCCGATCCGCGGAAGTTTCTCGCGCGATTGCCTTCGCTCGTGCGCCCCGGAGGACAACTCCTGCTCACCACGCCGTTCACTTGGCTCGATGAATACACGCCGCGCGAACATTGGATCGGGGGCAGGGGAGATGCTTCATCCGCCGATGTCTTGATCGAACTGCTCTCGCCCCACTTCGAGTTGCACTTCCAAAAAGATTTGCCCTTCATCATCCGCGAGCACGCGCGGAAGTTCCAGTGGAGCGTGGCTTGGGGAACGCGCTGGGTCCGCCGCGCGGCTTGAGTTCTTCCGGTGGATCGTGCCGTTCCCGGCACGATGAATGTGAGACACATCGCGATAGGGACATCGCGATCCACCAGCAGCGAACTACTCCTCCTCGTCGCTTCCGTTTGATCCTTCAGTCAGCGCCGGCGGTTGCGCCGTGGTCCGTGCGCCGAGCGCGCGCAGTTGCTCTGTCTGACGAATCAAATTTCCACGCCCTTCGCGCAGTTTGTTCATCGCGTTGTCGTAGCTTTCCTGTGTTTGCCTGATACGCAGACCGATGTTTTCCAAATCGCGGCAGAACGTGACGAACTTGTCGTAAAGTTTTCCGCCCTGCTCGGCAATCTGCCGCGCGTGACGGTTCTGGCTGTCCTGCTGCCACAACTGCGCGACAAGCCGCGCGGTGGCAATGACGTTGGGCGCGGTGACGAGAACAATATTCCGTTCCAACGCCATCTCGACCAAATCCGGGTCGGTTTCGAGCGCGGCGTGCAACGCGGGCTCGACCGGGACAAAAAGAAAAACGAAATCGGGCGACTTGATGCCGGGCAGTGACGAATAGTCTTTGGCCGAAAGTTGTTCGATGTGGCGCTTGAGCGATTCGGCATGTTCTTTGGCCGCCGCGACTTTTGTTTCTTCGTTCTCTGCGCTGCATTGGCGCTCGTAGGCGTTGAGCGAGACCTTCGCATCGATGATGACCTGCCGTCCTTCCGGCAGATCGATCACCACGTCGGGTTGCAGACGTTTTCCTTCGAGCGTGGTGTCGGAGAACTGCGTGTGGAAATGCTGCCCTTTGATCAGGCCCGATTTCTCCAGCACCGATTCGAGGATCATCTCGCCCCAATTGCCGCGCGTCTTGGCCTGACCCTTCAACGCGCCCGCCAGGTTGGCCGCCTCGCGGGAAACCGATTGGTTCAGTTCGCTCAGACGCCGCACTTCCGCCTGCAGTGCCGCGCGCGCTTCGTTTTCTTTTCCGTAGGCTTCCTGCACCTGCGTCCGGAATTCTTTGAGCTTCTCGGACAGCGGACCGAGCAATCCCTCGAGATGCGTGCGGTTTTGTTCGGTGAAGCGCTTCGATTTGTCCTCGAGAATGCTGTGCGCCAGATTTTCGATCTCGGCTTTGAGCGTGACACGCGATTCCTCCAGCCCGGTGGTTTTTTGTTTCTCGGTCGCCAGCTCGGCGGTGAATTCCTGCACACGGGTGAGGAGACTGCGCCTTTCCCCCTCGATCATTTCCAGCTGCCGGCCAACTTCTTCGGCGCGCGACCTCGCCGCGGCCAACTCGGACAGCGTGGCCACGGATTTCAGCCGTCCGATCAGATATCCGACCACGCCCCCGGCCAGCAGGACGGCGATGGCCCACCAGTAAAGCTCGGGCATGACGCTCAATAACACAGGCTGGCCACCCTTGTCGAAGCCCGCGACCAAAGGTTGCGTAAGAGGGGGCGCTCCGCTATAAGCGCGGGATGAGTATCGCTACCGCCAATGCCCGCGGACCCGCGTCGGCCCAACAAAGCGCCAAGTTGATGAACGGCGCCGAGTTGCTCGTTCGCTGTCTGGAACTCGAGGGCGCCGACACCATCTTCGCTTATCCCGGCGGGGCGAGCATGCCTATCCATCAGGCACTTACGCGCTCGAAACAAATCCGCACCATCCTTCCGCGCCACGAGCAAGGCGGCGTTTTTGCGGCCGAGGGTTATGCGCGTGCCACCGGAAAAGTCGGCCTTTGCATGGCCACCTCCGGCCCCGGCGCAACCAACCTCGTCACCGGCTTGGCCGACGCCTTCATGGACTCCGTGCCGGTCATCGCCATCACCGGCCAGGTGCCGCAGGAAATGATCGGCCGCGGCGCGTTTCAGGAAACCGATTTCTTCGGCATGACCCTGCCGATCGTGAAGCACAGTTATCTCATCTGGGACATTCACGAGATCCCGCGCGTGGTTAAAGAGGCGTATCACATCGCGACCTCGGGACGTCCGGGTCCGGTGGTCATCGACCTGCCGAAAAACATCCAGAATCAAAAGATCGAGCCTGTCTTCCCGGAAACGATCACCTTGCGCGGTTACGATCCGGCCAAGCGTGCCACCGACGAGCAATTGCTCGAGATGATCCGTCTGATCAAGCAGTCGAAGGATCCGATGATTTATTGCGGCGGCGGTATCATCACGTCCGACGCCGCACCGGAGTTGTTTGAATTTGTCGAGCGCACCCAGATCCCTGTGGCCACCACGCTCATGGGTATCGGATGCTTCCCCGAAACCCATCCGCTCTCGCTCAAATGGCTCGGCATGCACGGCAGCGTCTATGCCAACAACGCGGTGAACGAAGCCGACCTGCTTCTTGCCATCGGTGTGCGCTTCGACGATCGCGTGACCGGCAAAGTGGAGAAATTCGCCGAGCACGGGACCATCGTTCATGTCGACATCGACGATTCGGAGCTGAACAAAAACAAAGTCGTTGCGCTGCCCATTCTCAGCGACGTCAAATACGCCCTCAAGCGCGCCAACGAACTCCTCGCCAAGGAAGGTTTCGAGCGCGTGTCCGGCGCGAAGTTCACCCGCTTCAAACCGTGGTATGAAAAAATCGCCGCGTGGAAAAAGGAACATCCGTTCCGCTACAAGGACACCGACGATGCCATCCAGCCGCAATACGTCATCGAGCAGCTCTACAAACTGACCAAAGGCAAAGCCATCCTCACCACCGGCGTGGGACAGCACCAAATGTGGGCCGGACAGTATTTCGATTTCGAGAAACCGCGCACTTTCATCACCTCCGCCGGTCTTGGCGCGATGGGTTTCGGTTATCCTGCGGCCATGGGCGCGAAAGTGGCCTGCCCCGATGTGGAAGTTATCGACATCGACGGCGACGGATCCTTCCTCATGAACGTGCAGGAATTGGCCACCGCGCACATCGAGAAGATCGCGGCCAAGGCCATTATCCTCAACAACCAGCACCTTGGCATGGTGGTGCAGTGGGAAGACCGCTTTTACGAGAGCAATCGCGGACACACCTTCCTCGGCGATCCCGAGGACACCTCGCGGATTTATCCGGACTACGTCGAACTCTGCAAAGGCTTCGGCGTGCCCTGCGAACGCGTCATCCACAAAAAAGATCTCATCCCCGCGCTCCAGCGGATGCTCGATGCCAAAGGTGTCTACGTCCTCGACGTCATGACGCCCTACACCGAGCACGTCTTGCCCATGATTCCCTCGGGCATGACGTATAAGGACATCATCACCGAGTAAGCCCGGCCGCCTGCGGGCGGCGTTTGTTCCCCATGCCCGAAGAATCCCCGTCGCTGGATCTCAGCGCGCTCGATTTCCGTCCGGCTTGGGCCAAAGAAACGTCTGCTGCTCCCGTCGCGCCGCGCGAGCCGCGTGAAGATGACCGCGCCCCGCGCCACGATCGCGGCGAACGCAAGCCACCGCGCCCCGGCGGATTCAAACGCGGCGGCCCTCCGCGCAAAGGCGGGTTTCGCGGACCGAAAGATCGTCCGAAATTCGACGGACCTCGCCGCGACGAGCGTCCCGCCCCGCCGCCCAATCCTTTTCCGTGGCTGCGCATCGCCTTCACCGCCACGCCGCCCGCGGTCGAAACCGTGGTCAAACAAGTCCGCCAAACCGGCAAGACCTACAGTCTTTTCGATATCGCGCGCATCCTCCTGCGTAATCCCGCCTCCTACACCCTCGATCTGACCTCTGCGCCAAAGCAGGAAGAAGGACCCTTCCATGTCACCGAGGACGGCAGCGTCTGGCTTTCGCGCGAAAACGCCGCGCGCCATCTCCTCCGCACGCGTCTCGAGGATTTCTACCGCGCGGAAACCGTCGACGTCGAAGCGCCGAAAGGTAACTTCACTTCCATCGGTGTCTGCGGGATGTCCGGCGCACTGCTAGGACCGACCAACCTGCACGACTTCGAGCGCCGCCAGCGCGAATTGCATCGCGAACGTTTCTCTCGGCTCGACTTCGAAACCTTCCGTTCGCGGGTGAAGATGGAGCGCGACCCCGAAGTAATCGAGAAGTGGCGCGCCGCTGCATCGAAAGCCACGCACTATTTTTCGAAAGAAGGCGAGAATCCAGAGAAGTTGGAAAGTATGAGTGCGGTCGAGCAGCACTTTCTCGACCATCACGCCGCCGCGCAGATCCGCTTGGAGCCAATGGCCAAAGTTCCGGGCGATCCGAAGAATGCCCGCGTCGACGCCGCCCTTGCCCCGCTGCTCAACTATGCCAAAGACGAAGAAGCGCGTTTCCCGCTCCGCTTGGCCCAAAGCCTCAGCCGCGCTCTGACCGAAGCCGGTCTCCGCTTCCACAAGAGCGCAAACAAAACGACTTTCGTTTCCGTCGCCCGACCGCGGCACCTCAACCTCGAAGAAATTGCAGTCAGCGATTCAATCAAAAAAATCATCGAACTCATCCGCGGCAAAAAATTCCTCCGCCGCCACGAACTCCTCGACCAACTCGCCCCGCTACCGAAGCACGAGCCCGTCACACCAGCGGAAACACCGCAGGCAGGGGCCACTCCGGCTACGACTGCTCCATCTCCACACTCCGCCGCTTCCATCGCAATCATCCCGCTCAAATCCCCCGAAGAAGCCGCCCGGGAGGCCGTCGTCCAAGACCTTCTTTGGCTGACCCACGAAGGCTACGTCATCGAATTCGCCGACAGCCGCCTCGAATCCGTCCCACCTCCAAAAAATCCTCCCAAGCCCGCTGCGGAGACTGCGGTAGCGCCGGTCTCGGTCCAATGTGTTCCTGCGGTCGCCGAACTTCCTCCTGCCGTTGTCGAAGAGCCCAAGGCCTAGGCGGGCGAGGGGACTTTTGTAGTTAGACCTACGCCGTTCAAGGCTTTAGGAAGCTTCTGTGCCGCCGAAGCTCGCCATCGTTGTTCCCGTCTTCAACGAGGAGCGTTGCATCGAAAATGTTTTGTGGGAATGGCAACCCACCATCAGCCAAACCGAACCAAGTTACTGTTTCCTCCTCTTCGACGACGGTTCAACAGACCGCTCGCTTGCTCTTATGGAACGTTGGGCCGCGCAGCAGAAGCCTGGCACTTGCCTTATCATCTCTCGGCCGAACCGCGGTCATGGCCAGACTTGTCTCGAAGGTTATCGTCAAATCTGCCTTCGTGGAGTCCCTTGGGTTTTGCAGATAGACTCTGACGGCCAGTGTGACCCGGCTTGCTTTCGGCGAGTCTGGGAGCAACGCACGGGGAACGATGTGGTCTACGGGCAACGCGCTCAGCGTCGTGACGGCTGGAAGCGCGTCTTGGCCAGCGCTTTGGTGGGAAAAGTGGTGAGACTTGCCACGGGCGCTGACTGCATCGATGCCAACGTGCCCTATCGCCTGATGTCCACCGCAAGCTTGCAGCCGTTGCTGGAGACAATACCTGCCGATTTTGATTTAGCGAATATTGCCTTGGCGGTTCAGGTCAAGCGTGCAGGCTGGCGCGAGGCTTCGGTTCCGATTGTTTTCCGTCCACGCGCTGGCGGTGAACCCTCGGTGCCCCTCTCGCGCTTTGCGAGCAAAGCAATCGAATTATTCGGCCAGCTACGACGGCTGCCGCACCCCTGACTACTGCGGTCCTAGGGCACGGATGCGCAAGAAGTGTTTGTCGCCTGGAAGAAAGACGGGGAAAGAAATATTCGTCAATGTGTTGGTGAAGCCTTGCGCCAAATTTGTGGTTATTGTGACTTGCAACTGCACTGACACGCCGGATTCGCCTTTGCTCATTACTACCCCGCCCATATTGAGGTCCATGATGGAGTCCATGGTGAACAGTCCGTATGTGGAGGGACTTGCTGTCACATCGTTCTGTCCAGCGATCCGGTTGGCTTGGTAATCGGCGACACTATACAGGCCGTAATCCCTTGGTTCGGCCTGAACCTGCGCAACGGCTGCGCCCTGCAGGTCTTCAGAGCGGCTGACAAATGATGCGATGGCGGCGTTTGGCACAGAATGCCCCCCAGATATCGCCAGCACTGAGCCGTGCCCGAAAGCCGGTTCACGGTCGTAAAAGAGCTGACGCATGCTTGCCAGATCCCATGTCTGCATGCCGTCTGTGCTGTCGATGAAAAAACTCATGTCCCTCAGCGCGGCTTGGAAGAACAGGCGGTAGCCGTTCCCGCTCAAGGGCAGTATGAATTGACCCTCCCAAGCTGTGTTCGGCTGGACTCCCGAGGTGATGAAAGCGGATGCATGAATAAAATTCGTCGCGATGTTGGTTGGCGGGCCGTAGCCGGAGAAAGGACCGTTGGTGCTCTTCCTGTGCAGGATCGCGTGATGGCCGGGTTGCCCGAAGTCCCAGTGATCGGTGAAGAGGTGATAAGTGTCGTCGACTTTGATGATGAATGGATCATTTTCGATGACGGGACTCAGCTCGGGTAAAGCTTTGAAGTCCGTCCAGTTGGTCCAAGTTCCCGGATCGAGGCACTCGAGATATCCTATCCCCGGCGGACCGTAGGTATTCCCTGATGTTGTCGACAACCGGACGAGAACAAAGTAACGGCCGTCGTCGACAAACCATTCAGGGGCCCAGACATTGTTCGGTGTCGCGTTTGAAAGGAGAGGGCCCTGCAATTTCACATTGATTGTGGTCCACTGCATGAGGTCGGTCGACCGGGCAAGTCCGAAGGTCCCATTGGGGCTGGTGAATGCATCGGTGTAAACGGTTACGTAATCGCTGCCGTGGCGCACAATCGAAGCGTCGCGCGAGTAGGTGTTCAGCACGGGTTGCGTCGAAAGACGCTGCCAGCGAACTCCGTCTGTGCTGAAGGCTAGATCGAGCTTGTTGTAAAAAGATTGGGGCAAATCAACGCCATTGTAAGTGCTCGCCCGTAGCAAGAGGTCGGTGCCCAGTGCCGCGAACGCACTGCTGGACCCGGCAGTGGCCCAAATGGCTCCAAGAAGCACAAAATAAATCCACTTTATCCAGCAAAACCTGAACCCGATCCCTCTACGCTGGCAAGCAGAGAAGAGAAAATTTGTGATTTTTCTCAATGTAGTCGTCGGCCTTGCGGCTGTGCGGTGGTCCTTTAATCTCACACGAATCGTGAGTCGGACGGCTTTGATCCTGCTCCTTGTCCATGCAGCTTTGCTTGCACCGGTCCTGACGGATTTTCGCGGTGTAATGGGCGATGAAGCTGTTTACGCCGATCCCGCTCTGCGATGAGCTGACGGAATAGGATTCACGAGCGGCGCTTGGTGGCAAAGCCCGGACCAGTTATGAGCCTTCAACTTCCCTCTGCATGCGCTGATGACTGCTCTCTGGATCAAGGTTACGGGTTGGTCCTCCTTGTGGGGACTGCGTGCGTTCAGTTTGCTGCTTTATCTAGCCGGCATTGCTCTTCGGATTATTGCTTGCCGTCGGGCTGGCTGGTTCACGTCGGCAACGCAGGAATTCGGATTTGTCGCACTGCTCTTTGGTAGCCTCTACGCCACGGCGCCATCGCAATACGTCCTTCCTGAGGCGCTCGGTGCGTTTGTGCTTGGCTTCGCTCTATGGGGACAAACTTTGTCTGTGCCTTGGGCGCGATATTCGTCCGCATTCATCGCGGGTGTGCTCGTCGCGTTGAGCGGATTGCAATTCGTGGTTGCGCTCGCCGTTTTTGCTCTCGTGTGGTTTTTCTGCGCTGGTTCCAACCCGTGGTTGGTGCTGCTCTGGTTTATTATCGGAGGGTTGGCCGCTGTGGCGGTTTTGGTGGCGACATAAAACCACTTTGGCATTTTCGATATCTTTCTCCGTTCAACTTTCGGTCTTGGCTCCAATCGGGTTGAGCAGTGGCATGGTTGGCGTGATCCGATGCTCTGGGCCTGCTCTGCGGTGCTCTTTTATGTGACCATCGCCCGCGCGCTCTCTTCATCCGAACGTCGATCGGCTGATGCCGGGCTCGCTGCCCGTCCGGGCTTGGCTTTGGCACTGTATTCCCTGATCAAGTATCCGCAATATTGCGGCCTTCTCGCTGTTGCTCCGGCGTGCACTGCGGCGGCATCCGTCTTCCCATTGCTGCGTGGTTTTTCCCGGACCATTGCCCTCTTGCTACTTGTCGCGGCATCGGCGGTCGGATTTCCGTTCTCCGCCCTCATGAATTGGAACCTCATGCCCACGCGCCGGCATGCCGAGGTGGAACGTTGGGCCCAGCAAACGTTGGGCGATACAGATGTCGTGTTCACTGATCCGTCTACTTACTTCGCCGCCCTTCATCCCGGGAGAACTGTCTATACCCAAGCAGTCCTTGGCGCACTGAACCCCGCCGAGCTTGGCAGCATTCAAAAAGTGATCGTTATGCCCGATCATCCCCACGGAAATCTACGCAGAGAAACGGTGCTCAATCGTCTGGGGGCAGATTGGATCCTGGTCGACGAATATCCTGACCGCAAAACATCCCCAAGAATCCCGGCCTTGGGATTTCTCGGAAAGCTGTCCTACGCGGGAGCTTATCGCTTTGAAGTGTGGGGTAGAGCCGCGGCAAGATAGGTCGACATAGCTTCGCCGCCAGTCCGCAAACCGAAGGTCATCCGCGCTTTTGCCCAGGCGCGGACGCAGTGACGGCTCGCGTTTGTCTGATTTGTGGATTCATTATGGGGTGTGGCAACAAAGCGTCGAATTCTTGTCTTCGCCCACGCGCCGCCGCCACACCACGGCCAAAGCGTCATGGTCGAGCTCCTCTTGGCTTCGCTGCGAACCGACCCACGCTTCGAGGTTCACCATGTCGATGTGCGCGTGTCGGACAATCTCAGCGACCTTGGTTCGTTTCGCCCGCAGAAATTATTTCGCCTTTTGAGCTTCATCCTCAAGGCTTGGTGGCTGCGCCTCAGGCATGGACCCATGGCGTTCTACTACGTGCCGGCGCCGGTCAAGAGGTCGGCCATTTACCGGGACTGGCTCGTCATGGCTATGTGTCGCCCGTTTTTTTTGAAAATAGTTCTCCATTGGCATGCCTACGGGTTGGGGGAGTGGTCGACGGCTGGGAACAGCGTTTCGCGAAAGCTGACGCGCTTCCTCCTAAAAAATGCTTCGCTCTCGATCGTCACCACCGAGCACAACCGCCGGGACGCGGAATTTCTCTCGCCTCGACGCGTGGAGGTTGTTCCCAACGGCATCGCGGATCCTTGCCCGGACTTTGACGCGAGTGTTCTCCCTGCCCGAGCAAGGCGAGCTTCCGATTCGACCAAGCGATGCTTATTCCTCGCTCATTGCACGGAAGAAAAAGGCCTCTTCGATGCTCTTGATGCGTTTGCGCATGCCAAAGCCAAAGCATGGCACGAAAGAAAGGAGCGGTTGGAGATGACTGTTGCTGGTTCGTTTGTTCGAGAAGACGAGCACGCTCGCTTTCGCGAACTCATCGCGGCATCGGAGTTGAGACACGATGACGGAGCCTGCGCGGTGAGCGTGGTGGGTTTTCTAGACCCCACAAAAAAAGATCGGGCCTTCAGAGAGCACGATTGTCTTGTCTTCCCTAGCCACTGGGAAAGCTTCGGTCTTACGGTTCTTGAGGCAGCCTCTTACGGAATGCCGTCCGTTGTCTCAGAACACCCCAATCTGACCTCACTGCTTCCGGCTGACCTGTCCTTTGCTGCGCCTGGCGGGAATCCAAAGGCCTTGGGAGAGTCCATACTCGAGGCGCTGCATTTCCGAAAGTTCGGGGAACTGCGGAATTACTTTGGTCGGCATTGCTTATCTTCAGCTTTTTCCGCCAGGATCTGCGACGCTTTGGCTTCAGTTTGAGGAACCATGAGCTTCTCCGTCGTTACCCCGAGTCTCAACCAACTGGATTGGCTAGAGCTTTGTATTGCTTCCGTGGCGGACCAAGTCGTTTCGTCGCAGAATGACGAGGCGCCGGCAGTAAGTGTCGAGCATATCATCTGCGATGCTGGTTCGGAGGGCATCGAGCAGTTCCGGCAACGCATGCAACAAAGGTTCCCTGAGACAACGGATTACCGGCTGGAATTCTTGGTGAGCCCTGACAACGGAATGTATGATGCCATCAACAAGGGGTTATCTAAGGCGCGTGGTGAGATCTGCGCTTATCTCAATTGCGATGAGCAGTATCTTGTCGGGGCTCTGTCCTTTGTCGCCAAATGGTTCTCGGCCAAGCCTACGATGGATATCGGGTTCGGCAACATTGTGGTCACAGACCCGTCAGGCGACTACATCTGTAATCGAACCGCAGTTTTGCCTTTAAAATGGCACACCATGACGAGCGGCAACCTCTCAATCTTCAGTGCCGGAACTTTTTTCAGGCGAAGTGGCGTGGTTGAAAAGAAGATCTTGTTCGATCCACGGTGGAAGATGGTGGGCGATGCGGTCTGGATACTGAAGCTGCTCGACGCGCGTGCCCGCATGGGACGCATTGGGCGACTTCTGGCCAGCTTCACCTATTCGCAGGAGAACCTTAGCCAGCAGAGATTGGCTCAAGAAGAGCGTCTCCGGCTCCGCGGCTCCGCGTCCTTCCCGGCGCGGGCTCTTGCCCCGCTCTCCGTGGCTTTTTCCCGATTCCGTCGAATGCTGGCGGGTGGCTACGGATTGGTTCCGCATACTTACGAGATCTATACTCGAAAAAATGCCCTCACCCGGACCCATTTCAGTGTGAATCGCCCGTCGCACCGCTGGCCCAAACCTGACTGACCATGCGCGTTGTCCATATCGGTCACGTGCCTCTGCCTGCGGAGCATCCGGACTACGGGCGCCTCTACTCCCATCCGGGAAGGTGGGTGCTCAATCTGGCCATGGCCCAAGCGGCGCATACCGCGATCGAGCCGAGCATTGTTACGCAAGTTCCGGGAGCATCGGTCGATTGGCGCTGCGAAGTTGATGGCATCAAAGTCGAATTTGTGCGTGTTCCGGACCGGCTGCGCGCCGCAACTTTGTTCCAGTTCGACAAACGCACCCTCTCGCGTAAAGCGCTGGCAACCAATCCCGATATTGTTCATGCGCACGGCACAGAAGAAGCCTACGCGATGGCTGCCGAGGCAACCGGAAAACCAAACGTGATAACGTTGCAAGGGGTTTTCGCCATCATCAACAAGGAGTTCCCACCAAAACTGGTTTCGCGGGCGCGGATCGTCGAGTTTCTGGAGGCGCGCGCTTTGCGGAGAGCAAAGCACACTATTGCAAAGAGTGATTACATCGCGGAGCGCACGGCTGCGCTCTTTCCTAATCTGCAGATTCACCGGATCCCGAATACTTTTGATACTCGGATTTTATCCATCGACACTACGAAAGTTCCCCGGTCTGCATGTTTCGTCGGAATGATCACGGTGCGGAAGGGACTGGACTTGGTTGTCGATGCTCTGCGGCAACTGGACAAGACGGCTTACCCCTCGGAGTTTCACGTTGTCGGAAACCGCAGCGCCGGCGAAGCCGACTACGACCGTCGTGTTTTGTCGGATTTGCGTCAGCTGCTCGGCGACAGACTCGTTTTGCATGGCATTGTGCCTGCCTTGGAAGCGGCAAAAATTATTGCCCGATGCGAGGTTCTCCTTGCGCCGTCTCGCGAAGAAATGTTCGGCAACCAGTTAATCGAGGCTCTTTTGCTCCGAACTTTTCCCGTGGTGAGCGAGGGAACAGCCTTGGCGGAAAATTCGCGCAAATTCGTAAGCGGGAAGATCGTTCCTTCTCCCTCTCATCCAGACTGGCCGACAGCCTTGAAGAGTCCGCTCTACGGAAAAGGGGAGGAGATGACTCGGGTGCGAGGCGAAGTCTTGTCCCAAATGGGCCCCGCTGTCGTGGCAGAAGCTCACTGCAAACTTTACCAGCAAATAATCCAGAGTGGTGACTGGTAAATCAAAAAACAAAAAACGCCGGCGTGGCCGGCGTTTCTGTCTGCGAGTTTCTGAAGTGATTACGTTTCCGTAGATCGAACCACACGGGCGGGGTTGCCGGCAATGATCGACCTCGGCGGATATTCACCTGCAATTACCGCGCTTCCAGCGCCGACCACTGCCCTTGCGCCGATTTTTACACCTTTCAAGATGATTACGTTGGCTCCAACAAGAACATCGTTTCCGATTACGACGGGTGCAGACCGAACATTCTGACTGTCGGTTTTTCTGTCGGCGCGATGTTCCGGAGTGATGCTGTGGAAATCATGATCGTAGATGCGAGTGTTGACGCCAATGCTTGCGCGCTCGCCGATTCTTATCTCTTTCCGGGCGGAGAGAACTGCTCCGGATAGACCGCAGCCGCTTCCCAATTCGATCGTCCCCTCGCCGATACATTGAAAAATACTCCTCTGCATGATGCCCGCCATGTTGGATTTCGGTCGAGTGTTGATGGTCACCGCATCTCCGATCGATAAGGCCCCCGGCCGCTGCATTCGGATCAAAGGAATACCGTCGGCAACAAAGTTTCGTCCAACATTGCAACGATGAAAACTCAAGAAAGCCCTGACCCAGCCGGTGCAAATCCACCGGCTGGCTCTTGTCTGCAATTCATCAGCGCAGGCAAAAATCCAGCTCGGAAAAGGATACTCTCCAAAAACCCGCTTCATGAATCCCACCTTATCTTTGCCAACTGTCTCCGCCTCGTTGTGTGACGCTGTTCAGGCCGAGAATCGCGGCGATGGATGCGGCTCCCAGAGCGATGATGGCCAAGGGAGCGAGCAAGAGACCTGCAAACCATGTTTTGGTCGTGCGGGTAACAGCCGAATGGATTTCCTGTTGTTTGCGCCCCTCGTGGCCGACTTCCTTACTGAAGAGCTCCTGACTCATTTGCCACTCGTTGTAGAGCGAGCGGAGCCGATTGATGCGAAGATCCAGCGCCTCTTCTTTTTTTCCCGTGCTGAATAAATCAACGACTTTTTCAGAGAGTGCGTCGTATTGCTTTGTCAGCACGAGAAGATTTTCTCCCGCTTCCTCCAGACCCGGGGTTAGGGACAGCTCCCCGATGAGCGTTCGGTAAGCCTCAAGGTTTGAGTTCCGTAGGGCATCGGCTTCTTGCACCTCTAATGTATCGCGGGAGAGGAGCGCATTGAGTGTGGCCCGGTGTGCATTCGATTGGTGTTTAGCCATCGCAGCCAAGTTTTCGATGCGCGCGGCTGTTTCCAGACTACTTTGCTGCTGGAAGCGTATAAGGTTTCCGGCCACCTGCCATTGGGCAAGGGCGAAAAGTGCAGACAAGATGGAGATCATCAGAGCCAAACCGAGTGCCAGATAAAGGCTCGCGCGGCTGACCGTATGGTGCGACTTCGCGGAAAGAAGTCTTTTGGACAGAGCGCCTGTCAGGGTTGAGAGCATGGATGTTGTGGCGAGTGACCAGTGTCGGGTGACGAGTTAGTGAAATACTGAAAACTGAATTACCGAAGCACTGGCTACGAAGCAAATTTGGTATTTTTCCTCAGGTAGTGGCCAAGGACGACGAGGGACCAAGGAGCGGGCCAGTGCAGGCTGTTGTTTTCGAACTCAGCCCAGACTTTGTCCGCGATGCCGGATGGGATGAGTGAAGATGACGTGAGGATTGCAAGCCCGTCGCGACAATAGTCGCACAGAGGTCCTAGCATCCATGCTCTCATCGGCAGAGTGAATCCCATCTTTGGTCGGTTCCAGATCTCTTCCGGAATGAGATCTTGCGTGGCGCGTAGCAGTAGATCTTTCGGTCGCTGGGAGTTGAACTTTTCGCGTGCCGGGTAAGCGAGCACACGTGTTACGAGTGGCGTATCCAGAAAAGGGACGCGCAATTCGAGCGAGTGGGCCATACTCATGGCATCCGAGTCGCGAAGAAGAGTATCGCGCATGTAGTGGGACATTTCCCCCCACGACAGTTCTGCCATGGCATCGCGAAGCGGTGGCGATGGTTCACGCACTAAACCAGGAGCCTCAAATCCCAGTTCCTGAAGTTTTCGAGAGGGCCAAACGCGTCGCCACCAGATGGAGAGGAGTTCCCCGTCTTTCTCAGCAGGGATGTCATCGAGCAAGTGCCTGGCCTTCCCGGCCGACCAGACGAGGGATCGGAGCCATTTCGGCGTTCCGGCCATCGCGCGGACCATCGAGTAGTCGCGAAAAATGGGATAGCCGCCGAACAGTTCGTCGGCACCGAGTCCGGAAAGGACAACCTTGAATCCATTGCGGGCGACGTAATCGCTTACGATGTAGGTATTGATGGCATCCGTGGACGGCAAGTCCATGGCATCGACTGCGCGTGTGACAAAATTCAACTTATCTGCATCGGAAAGCGTAATATGGTGGTGATTCGTGCCGTAAAGCTCTGCCATCTGGCGGGCAAACTTACTTTCATCGAAAGCCTCCTCCGAGAAGCCTACTGAAAAGGTAGTCAATTTTCGTGGGTTCACGCTTCGTGCAGCCAGCGCGGTGATGACCGAAGAGTCGATGCCTCCGCTCAGAAAGCAGGCCACGGGAACATCGGCTAGCAGATGGGATGAGACCGCATCTTCGAGCAGTCTCCTTACTTCGCGCGGTGCATTTCCGCTCGCGCTCTTGACATCGAGGTCGCTCATCAGGCCTGACGGCCAATATCTGACGGCATGGACCTCGGGGCGTGCGCAGCGGATTGCAGCCCAGCATCCAGCGGAGAATTCATCGATCCCTGTGAAAATCAGATTCTCATGGGGGCACACACCACGCTGGAGATAAGCAGCTACTCCGTTGTGGCTGAGTCGTCCTTTGAGCCAAGGCAGAAGGGCGCGGACTGCCGAGGCAAAAACCAAACCGCCGTCTTCGGTTCGTGCGGTGTAGAGCGGTTTGATGCCGAGGCGATCGCGACAGAGAACAACCTCGCGGCTGCGGGCGTTGTAGATGGCCAAGGCAAACATCCCCCGCAGTCGAGCGAACAACGAAGTGCCCCAGACACCATAGCCGCGCAGTAACGTCTCTGTGTCGCTGTGACCCCGGAAAACGATACCTAGCCCCACCAACTCGCTGCGCAGTTCAGGATGGTTGTAGATCTCGCCGTTGAACACGATGACGTTGCCCGTGCTTTCGTCACGCATTGGTTGCGCCCCGGCCTCGGAGAGGTCGATGATGGCCAGACGCGTATGTCCGAAGGAAACTTGACCGTCGCCGGAGGACCACACGCCCGAGGCGTCGGGTCCGCGCTGTCGCAGGCATTCAAGAGCAAGCGAAACGCGCGCGTGCTGCTCAAAGTTTCCGACGTAACCGACAATACCGCACATAATGATGAATCTTGATGTCTGCTTAGCTAAACAGGAAGGCGGACTCAAAAGGAATACCTTCGCTATCCTTTCTTGAGATCAGTGGATCACCCTCATGGAGCGGCCATTTGATTCCCAGTAGCGGGTCGTTCCACCGGATGCACTGTTCGTGGGTAGGGGAGTAGAATTGGGTTGTTTTATACCAGACGTCTGCGGTTTCGCAGACAACGAGAAAGCCGTGAGCTAGTCTGGGCGGAATCCAGATCTCCGTCCCATCATCTGCGTCGAGATAGCAAGCAAAGCTCTGGCCGAAAGTTGGGGACGATCGACGCAAATCGACACAAACATCGTAGATGCGACCTCGCGAGACACCAACCAGCTTTCCTTGTGCCATCGTTTCAATCTGGTAATGCAAGCCACGCAAAACATTTCGGGCAGAGTGGGATCTATTATCCTGCACGAATTGCACGTCGGCCTGCACTGCCCGCGCAAAAGTGCGCTGGTTCCACGATTCGAGAAAATAACCCCTGTCGTCGCGGTAGACCTTAGGTTGACAAAGGTAGACGCCGGAAAGGCTTGCTGGCGCGATATTCATGTCTGACTTGCCGCTTGCGCAGAGAGCGCCGCCGTTACGTCTCTGCGACCGGAGATCAAGGTATTTGGGAGAAAAAACACATTCCAGAGGCAAGCCCGAGTCCAGATGCCCAAGTTGATGAGTAAATTGTTGGTTGGTTTTTCGCGGCGCCGGCACGAATCAATCAGGTCAACTTTGTCGATAGGATTTAGCATCCGCACAAGTATCCTAATTGCGTATTTCAGAGGTTCCAGAAAGCGGTGGGGAGCTAGTTTGATCCGAACGCGCATATTGTTCCGGATGGCGAAATAAGACGTTAGCAAGGGAACTTTTCGCGATGCCAATTCGGACACGTGGTAAACGGGAGCATTGCAACGGACAGTGCGCCATCCGGCCAAGCGGACGCGCGTGAGAAAATCAAATTCTTCGCAATACATTTTGTACGTTTCATCGAAACGGCCGAGCTCGCTGAAACAACGCGACCGGCAAGCCAGAAAACACCCGGAGATATAAAGATCATCATGCCATTCGAGGTTATCGACACAGAATCTTGTTCGGTAGGCTTCGAACGCTTCGAAGGGCACGCGCTGTGCTTCGCCAAATATTCTAAAACCGATTGCACCTATGGCCCCGTCCTCGGTAATCCGTGAAAAAGCTGGGTACCACGTAGGGTCAACAACAATGTCGCTGTTTGACAGCACGATCCACTCATAGTTTCTCTCGAGCGCCCACACAACAGCGGCATTATTCCCGCCAGCCCAATATAAGTTTTCCGGTAGGCGAAGAAAGTGCGCCCACTTGTATTTCTGTTCCGCTTGTACAAGGGATCCGCTCGTCGATGCGTTGTCGAGCACAAGAACGTCGTATGCATCAGTCACCGCTTCGCGAGACCTCTCGAGTGATTCTAGGCAATCAAGAAGATCTTTCTCGCCATTCCAATTCAGAACAACAACCAAGGTGGATGGCATGCGACTGTTCTGTCTTTTCATCATAGGCACCGTGCCAGTTTGTGGATCAAGTGCGCAGGACGCGGTCAGCCTGATTGGAGTTTTTTCAGAAGAAAGACCTGTGCGAATTTCGCGCAATCACCCCCGCTGATTGCGGGACAACACAAGTAATCCATTGTTGTTGGTGAAATGCTCAGTGATCTTCCAGTCCGGATGAGTATTCAGAAAGTCGCGAACGGCGAACATCAGGCCTTGGCGGATTTCCTCCTCTGAGTAGCCAGTTTGCCGAGCGAGTGCGGGGATATCCGCTCCGGAGCGCAGGGCCTCGCTCTGCTCACCGTCAGTTGTCGTGTCGTGGAGAATGATGAATTTTCCAGCCTTCGGGCTGTGTTGCATCAACTCCCTTTTGAGATGGCCGGCAATGTGCCATGTGTCGATGAAGAGCAAGTCGCACGGTGGGATCTCTGCGGTCGCGCTGTCGGCTTGGAGAATATGGAGATCAATGTTCTGCGAGCGGCAGATATCCGCGAGTTCTTTGGCGTGCGGGACCGGTTCGATATCCAAGCAGGTCAGGCGTTTGATGGGAGCGGTGGTTGATATCAGCCCGCTTACGAATGCCCAGGTGCTGACCATACCCCGCACGCCGAGTTCCGCGATGCTGCAGCATTGTTGCGAGTATCTGCAGAGTGTGGCGATGTGTTCTTGTATATCGGACGGCAGACGGGCACACATTCCATACCTAGCGGCGACGTAAGCTACTTGCGGGCGTTCGGGGTGCATCAGAGCAGCGCCCTTTTTCACCAGCCATCGTCCGATAGCCCGCCTTCCGAAGCGTGAGCGCAAGTTTACTAGGACAGATGTTTGATTTTCTTTAGCTTGGGTCTGCATTGGTCTTGCTTTCAAAGCTCGTTTTTCGAGGCTCAAATGCTGGCCACCATTTACACTGTAAACAAGATCGTGCAGGGCAAACAAGAGTCAGACTTAATCCTTAATTTGTAGCGTGCTCAAGACGACTCGCTTTTTTAGATCGGTCTTTGCGACAAGGTCTGCCGAAGGTTGCAAAGTTGTGTAGCCACGTTTTTGCGGTGAAACAGAGTTGCTGCTTCCGCCGAGATCACCTGCGGGTCTCTGCTACCGGCCTCGCAAACCGCCAACTCATTAGGAACAACCGTCGGGGCCTCAATGGGTTTGTCGTAGAGAGATCCCCAGCCTCGTGCTTCGCAGTATTCGAAAGCTTGGATTCCGCGTGGCGCCACCATTGTTGTCCCGCTGCAGAGCGCCTCGCAGAGCGTGTTGGGGAATCCCTCCTGTCTCGAGGAGTAGAAAATCACGCGGGCGCTTCGGTAAATATCTGCCAACTCCTCGGGTTTAGTATGAGGCTTGAAGCGCGCATTTCGTCTCGGAAGTTCTTTCTTTTTTTCCAGGGCCTCCTCGACAAAGTGCGCTCCGTTTCCGACAACCGTCCATTGAAGGTCCGCGTCGAGTTGCCATGTTTTCAGGATTGTATCGGCCAGCAAGTGCAGGTTCTTCTGCCAACGGAACCATTGCCCTACCGCCACCACACCGGTTTTTGCGGGTTGCCCGGAAAAGTAAAAGGCCTCCGAAATAGCCGGGGAGAGCACGCGTATCTTCGACGCAAGGTCCTCCCGGCCCCGTTTTCCGAAATACTCACGGAACGATTTTTCGGCGAGTGGTGTCTCCACCAAAAGGTGATCTGCCAACTCGTATGACCTCAGCAGCCGCGCTCTTATACGTCTCGCCAAGATGATCCCCGTGGCGGCACGCAGGAAGCCCTCGCAACCGCCAGAAATTGTCCCGGACAAATCGCAGTTTTTCCGTCGGTGACGGTCGATGCTCTCGACCATGCGGCCGACGATATATTTGTTCTTTTTGCCGTCAGGACCGGGTATTCCATCGCAGTCCATACGCGTCCAAACCGACCAGCCAGCCTGCTTCGCCGCGGCGTAGATCGGCTGCATTAGCTTTGTGCCGAAGGTCGTCAAGAGGACGCCGCAGCCCTTGCTTTTCCACCACTGCGCGTCGGCAAGTTGTTGAAAACCCGCCAGCTTGACCGCGGGGTCGCGGACATCGGTCCGTTCGTCGAGAACGTAGAACTCCACCCTTTCGCCCAGTTGCCGCAGTCCGTTTGCCAGAGCACCGATATCACGACCTTGGTTGTCGCCCCATCCGTAAGGATGAGGCATGAGGCACAGCCAACTCGTCTGGCTCATGTCCGGATAAACGCGGCGACTGAATGTTTTGTCTCCACGCATCTCATGCCCATCTCCTGCAGTGTTTGGCAAAAGAAACGTTTTTCCCTCTCCTCACCGTGGAGTTCGACGATTACGCATTGGCATCTCGCAAGGCTTCTACGGTCATGCCGCAATACTTCATGCTCGGCGCCCTCGATGTCCATGACTAGCGAGAAGTCACGAACATGGAACTTTTCAAGAACATCGGCGAGTCTTGTGGTCTTAAGTTTTAGCGAGTCACCGCTGTCGGCCCGCAGGCTCCCCGCGGTGTGATTTGCTCCTGTTGCGAAAGACGCCAAATGCTCCGGGCCGTAGGCGACAGCTCCTTGTATTAGTTGCCAATGCCTGTTCGGGTATCGCCGTGCGATGTTGCGTTTCGCGAGATCTCTGAGTGCAGGAAGTGCTTCAACCGCTATCAATCTTTTAACTGGTGAGATCAGACGCAGTATCTCACGGCTTACAATCCCGATACTCGCGCCCAACTCCACCACATCCAAATCGTTTGGAAGCCACCGCCGAATTAGATACTTTTCGGAATATTCGTATGCTCCGAATGCGATCCCTGTCACCGTTTCGGGCGAAATGCCTCCCGGCACGCTGATAAGTCCCATGCGGTCAAAGGGTCGAATACGCAACACCCGCCCAAGTCCTCGAGACAGCGGGCTGGAAGCGACAAGCCAATAAACGAAACCCCTAAGACGGCTCACGCTTGATAAAACCTTTGTTGGGCGTATTTGGCTCTCCGCCCCGCGTCCGTTTGAGTGAGAACCTCGCGAACAAGCGTTGCACACCGACGCCCGTAATTCTCCCAGGAATAATGCATTGCGATCTCGTGGGCCTTCCTACCAGCGTTCGCAACCGCTCGCGGATTTTTTGCACAGCTCTGGAGGCAACTTGCCAATGAATCCTCATCTCTGGATCGAACGATCCAGCCGTTGACGCCGTTTGTGACCATACCGGTCAGACCCGTTTCCCATGTCACAATCGGGGCAAGGCCGGAAGCCATCGCCTCTAGTCCGGATCGAGCCAACCCCTCGAACAATGAGGGCAAAACATAAACATGTGCCTGCTTGTAAATTTCCCGGAGTTGCTCGTGGGTCTGAGGACCTATGAAACGGACATTGGGAGGCACTTCCATGAAGTCCGGGTGCCTTGGCAGATAATTCGCCCCACAGATCAGAAGTTCGCAATCGTCCAGCTCCGCCTTGCGCCAAGCACGCAGAAGGTATTGGACTCCCTTCCGAAGCCCGATGCTTGCCGCGTAGACAAAAACCAGTTTGTCATCGGTAGTGCTTGGGCGTCCCCTGAATGATTTAGTCCAAAAGTCAGTGTCGACGCCGTAAGGATTAACCACAATCTTCGCAGGGTCCACACCGCGATTGGTCAGTGTTTGTTTGACAAAAGAGCTGCCCACGACCAAGCGATCAGCCATTTCGTAGGCCTTCTCATAAACGCCTGTCCAGTAATCCAGAGACTCGTCACCGTAGGGAATCCCGTATTGCCTGTGCTCCTTCGCTAAAACTTCCTGACAAAGTCGTTGATGACCTATTGGAATATCCAAGATGGTGGGAATATTCTGTTCCCGACACTTGGCCAAGAGTCCGTTGTTGTATTCCATGTATGCCCAGACAAGCCGTGCTGAATTCGCAAATCTGCGGGATTTTCTTTCGAAAGCGATGCGGCTCAAATTTTGGAGGAATACGTAGCCGGTCTTAAAATGAAGGCGCAAAAGAGCCGTCGAGATCCAAGCGCGATGACGTCTTGAAACTCCGCTCGGTGCGCGCCCCGTGCCGACCCACGAGACTTTTAGGCCGTTGGAGGCAAATCCCGCGGCCTGTTCTCCGCTGAAAAAGCGATTCCACACGCTGAGCAACACATCGGGCTGAGATTCTCTTTTACTGCCCATATCGCTGTCCGAAAAGATGTCGTCTGCCTATCAAGCACTTCCGAAAAAACTAATCCCTGCGCAGATAAAAGGTATGATCCCAGTGTTTGTGGTGCAGTAATACGTAGCCTGCTCTTCGTGGCGAGTTGATCATTCTTCAACGGTCTTTTCGCTTCCGCCCGGGAACTTGCGGTTCTTGATGAATTTCAACGCAAATCTGTGTGACGGGAATGGAGTTGCTAAGCAAGTCCTCCAAAACCTCATACTCGTAGCCCTCGATGTCGATCTTTAGCAGGTCGATACGGGATTTGTTGAACTGGTGCATCACATCAGAACGCGTGACAAAATTCATGGACTCCCCCGTTCTCTCGTCTGCCTTGACCCACGAGTGGAGGCTAGGGTCGAGAATCGGAGGCCTCTAAAAGTTTACGCCTGTAGTTGCAGCAATGCCTGCCTCAAAAAAGCGGAGCTTTTCGGAGACATGTCGGTGGCGTTCCACGGTTGTCTTTCCAGGCAATGATGGATCAAAAAGCGCAACGCAGCAGTCGAAGCGTTTTATCAAATCAAGTTCAAAAGAAATGTCATCACCAGCACCCCCGCTCACCACAAAGCTCTCCGAGTTTAGTTCGGGTAAAATGGTCCACTGCTCGAGGTCGCCCAAGGTGACGAGTTGTCCCCTGTGTTTCTGAATGATCGCGTAGGCGATGCGGTGTAAAAAGAGTCTCCAATTCATGTCATCTGGTTTGGTGATGTTGTAGCGCTCTCATCTTCAGAAGGAGCAGCAATACCACTCCGGGTGGTAATCCTTGGCCTTGGCTAGTTGCTGCCCCGGATTTTGGTTCCAAGGAACACCGCAATCAACAGACCTTGAGCAAAAAGTGTCAGCTGCAGCAGCCACGCCATTGTTGTGGCATCCATGCTTGCACTGAACACCCAAAAAGACCCAAGGAAGCCAAGCAGAGTAGTGGCCCTGACTATCGCCAACCGCGTGTACGCTCTCTTTGCCATTGCCACGGTAGTGGGGAGATAGGCGACCGACATCGCCAAGCTAAGAGGAGCCATCGCCTCGAAAACGGGAACAGCGCTCCTCCATTGTTGGCCGAAAAGAAATGGAACAAGCCGATCGGCGAAAAACCACCATACGACAAAGTTGGCCGCACCTGCCGCTAAGAGGAGGAGGCCGCTTTTTACCAGCAGTGCTTGTCGTGCAGATCCGTTGCGTGCGCTGGTCAGCGCAGCAACCGTAGGATTCGTCAAGAGCGAGTTCAGAGCCCGGGCGGCGAGTGGGGAAAAGTTGAACGCCCGGTTGTAGTCACCTAGCGCAGCCATGCCCGCAAACTGACCGAGCAAAAATTTGTCGCTTCGCAGTAAAACAGATTCTCCACAACCGCAGAGCCACAGCGCTGTCCCACTGCGAATGTAAGATCGCTTCGTGATCGGTGCTATTGGTCTGATGGAGCGCTTGCACATACGAGAATACAAAACCATCTGCATGACAAATAACGGCACTGCCGGAATGACAAGCGACCAAACACCGGCACCGAGTAAAGCAGCTGGGATTGAAATGAAAGCCGTCGCGGCCGCTGCAAGGATGCTGTCGAAAAAATTAGCCTTGAAAGCGCCTTGGCCTTCCATTGCGGCACGCAAGATGGTGACAAAATCAGCGCCGACCAACGGAACGCAAAGAACCAACGCAATGACTCCTTGTTGCCATCCCTTTGCCCAAAACAAGAAGAAGCACGCGACTGCAGCCAGCACAATACGTGGCGCGAAAAGAATCCTGCAGTAGTGCAACGCATCGTTGACGATCTCGGGGTGAGAACGGACTTCAGCAACGACTTGCGGCGCCAAGCTCCAACTAACCGGCAGCATGAAAAGCGCGAGAACAGCTCCGGCATAGGCAAACTCGCCAAAATCCTCGGGCGCAAGAAGCCGGGCCAACAAAATGCTTAAAATGAGCCCGGAAAACTGCTGGGTATAGTTGGAACAAGATTGCCAGAAGTGGGCGCGAACGTTGTGCCTACGAGCGAGCAACTCACGAAACTGGCGAGCAAACATATTTTGCTACGGGCGCTGAACCGCCCCGCTAAAACATCAGTTCGTCAATGACCAGCCGCTGCAGCTTGCGGAGCCAGCTGTTGCCTTGAGCTCAGGTTTTTCTTTTCTTCTACCGCAGTGAAGGTTCTCAACTGCAGGTAAATAGAAATCAGGATCCCATACATCCACCATCTCTCGAATGCATCCAATGAGGCGTGCCCGCCTGTGTGGCTAGCCATCAAGTCACGGCAGGTGAAGATGAACACATACAAGCCGAACACGCCCAGCAGGTTTGTGTTGGAGTAATGTTTGAAGACTTTTGCGGCAACGATAAGCACGGTGAGAAATATTGCGGCTTGCAGGACAGAGATTGGTATTCCGAAGTCGGCTGCGTAGCCCAGCCATATATTGTGCCAATTCCTCGAAATGGCGTGCCCGGCCGTAACAATGTCGAGCCCGCCAACCTGCTGTTGCAAGGTCATGGTCGTAAGAATATCGCCCATATTCATCGCGTAACCTTGGCCTACGACGGGATCTGATTTGATGTTGTCCCAAGCCATTCGCCGGAGTTCAGTTCGGAAGTCATCAGCTCCCCCTCGCATAGACTCTAGTTCCGGATCCCATTCGCTCGGGAGCCATGAAAGGGTTCTTTGTGCTATCAAAGGCAGATTGAACCACTGTCCTTGGCCAGCGACGAGTGCTGTGGTGAGTGCCACAAGAATTGCTGCCGCAACTGGCAGATAAACAAACTGGCGATACATGACCGTACTAACGATGGGTGCCAGTAGCACGGCTGCGAGCCCCATGCGCTTTCCGCTCATGAGAGCCAAGACGAAACATGCCAGGTAAAGAAGAAGAATCGCTGGCCTCTGAAGTCCGAAGACTTCCCGGGGGCTCCATCGAGCGAAGATAAGAAAAGCTATTGTGAAAGCGGGCCAACTCAGTAACTGGTGCCACGAGTAAAACTCCTCCTGCTCAATGCCTGTAGTCCTATCGATCGAGGGGCCCAGTGCGGCAAATTCGAAGATGCCATAAACCATCCCAAAAAATGCCCCGAATACCAGCAACCCTAGGACCCATTTGATATCTTTCTCCGAATAAGTTCGGTTAGATAAAATAACAAAGGCCGCGAAGGCCAAAGCCAGCTTTAGGTAAAAACGCCCACCGCCGACGCTAGCCCCGAGCATGGAAAATCCGATGGGGTGAATCAGGAAAACCATCCCGACCCACGCCATAAACAACAAGAACGCCGTGTTGATGGGAACAAACAACCGCAATTTTTCTTTTCGAATCGCAACCCGCAAAATGAACATCAGTGAACAACCTGCGATACAAAGCTCCGGGAATTCCAGGGATCGCCCACCCAACGGGACAGCTGGAAATTTGGCCCCCAACGAAAGTGGAATAAGAATCCAGTAGTTTTTTCCGAGGGCGAGGAACACGGCGATTCCGATGCCTGCCCCGATGATCAACGATACCTTACTGAAGTTCTGTTGACCGATTGCTGTTCCCAAAACAAAAGCGAGTGCAAGTCCAAGCAGCAAACCCACGGTCCATGTGATTTGGGTGCTCGAAACGTAGCGGTCAAAGTTCATTTGCAAGGCCTTTTCACCACCATACTATTTAGCTGGCCGGGATAAAGGCGTCTCTGGCTCAGAGGTTTCACGCTTGGGTAGATCCTCCCGCAGTAATAACGTCCACTTCACAGGACCCTCGTGGACCTTGGAAACAATTTCCAATGAACCAGCGACCTCCCAAGCCGATGATCGGTCGAGGTCGCTCAGAAAGGCCTCCGGCTCGATGCGATGACACTGACGCAGGGCCAGAGAGCTTATGAGTAACGCATCGGAGTCCTCCCGAGAAATACGTTCGGGATTCACATGGTGCACGGATTTGCCTGAACCAAACGGGCGCCAGAGCGACACCTCGATGTCGTCGCCGGTGGCAATAATTCCGATGCGATGAGCTTCGTTGGGAAGAACCTGACGAAACGCTCCAAGGTTGTCGCTTCTCGTAGAGTAGGCACTATAAACATCTTTCACTCGTTTCTTAAGGCTTTCGGAAAGCGGCAACCGGGTAGCGAGTGCAGCGGCCGGGATCAGCGGCCGTGAAGGAGTAAGTAGCGGTATCGGTATAGCCGATGCAGCACAGAAAAGGCAGAGCATGCGCCACCATGTGCGCCGGTCCATATCAGCGGCGCTGGCTAGCGCAAACGGAACACCCATAATAGCCGGGTAGTATGGGGACAAAAGTCGTGCTGCTGATTCGGAAGCAGCTATACCCATGTAGACGACAAGAGCAGCGAATGCGCTGAACACCAAGATCCAGCCAAGATTGTTCATTCGCTGACGTCGCGCTCGCCTGGAAAATGCCGCGCTGCCAATGGTTGCCATCGCTAGCAGGGTGATCCCGAAACCAAGTCCCGCACTTTCCTCGTTTGGGAGTTCGCCAAACTTCAGTTTCAGACGAGGAAAGTCCCTTCCGAGCACTTTGGTAACGTTCTCGGGAAGGGCTCTGCTTATATTTGCATTGAGCGGACCAGCGAACGGCAAGATAGGGGGCTGGAGAGAAGCAATTGCCAACGCCAACGAGTTTCCGATCAAGCCACCATAGAACGTTCCGGCGCGCAGCTTTTCGTCATTTCCGCCGCCGATGGCCTGGCCCTGAGTAAAAAATGCGGAAGCAACCGCGATTGGGGCAATCGAGACAACCGCGCAGAAAAAGGAAATACTGATTGCTTTGGCCACGCTGATATTCGTGCAAGCATACGCGGCAGGAATCGCAATAAGTATCCATGGAAGAAGAAGAGGCAAATTCGTTGACTTCACTCCGGTGCAAAGAGCCATGGCCAGAGCAGCGAGAAAAAGCCAACTAGCGCGGCCTGTGGCTTTGGCACGCAGGGCAAGCGCGATCGAAAACAGGAAAAACCCCGTGCTGAGCAGATCGTTTCCTGTGCCACCAGCCTGCGCGACGTAACAATAGGCTGTTGGCACCGTCCACATGGCAAACCATGCTGTGCGTTTGCTGATTCCCACCCCGCAAAACACCACGTATGTAGCCGCGGGCAGCAAAGCGAAACAAATAATATTCGGCAGAAATAAAAGCCGGTCCGATCCAGTAAAAAAAAAGAGCGGAGCCAGCAACCATTCGGCATCCGCTCCGCTGTAATTCATTCGTTCGTTGGCGGTGGAGATCCAGTGCCAGCCGCCTTGGTGTTGCCAGTGGAGCAGGCGGGGCAGTCTATAGGTAAGGTAGTCGTAGTTGTTGGGCGCATGAATTATGGCACCGACAAGCGAAAGGGTAAAAATACAGAGGAAGATCATGGGCAGTGGCTTCCGAAACGAGCCGAGGCGTTTTCTTAGCCATGGATCAGCTGGTTTGTGGTTGCTGGCAGGACAGAGTGCGAGCAATGCGACGAAGAGAACGGGCCCCAGTGCAACGTAGCCCCATGGCCCGAGAGCGCCCACCGAGGACAGGGCCCATCCGCAGGACACTAGGGTTGCGGAAACCAACACAAAATACCTGACGAGACCCATGGTAGATTATCTCCTGCGCTCAGATGTCCAAAAGAAGCAGTATTTGATAATGCAGCGGAGCGCGCTAACGCCGTCCTTCCAATTGATTTTCTTCCCCTCGGCGTAGGTGCGTCCGTTGTAGCTCACGCTTACCTCGAAAATTCGGGCGCCGGTCCGCGCGACTTTGGCCACAATCTCGGGCTCAAACCCGAAACGATTCTCCTCAATATCGACTCGTTGGATTATCTCCCGCCGGAAAACTTTGTAACCGCATTCCATGTCGGTGAGATTCAAATCCGTGCACATGTTGGAAAACAACGTGAGAAACTTGTTCCCGAGCGAGTGCCAAAAGTAGAGAACGCGATGGCTTGCGCCGCCCGCGAAGCGCGACCCGAAAACGACATCCGCTTGATTCCGTAGAATAGGTTCGAGGAGACGTGGGTAATCCGAGGGGTCGTATTCGAAGTCAGCGTCTTGGATCAGGATCACGTCTCCTGTCGCGGCGCGGATGCCCGTGCGAATGGCTGCTCCTTTACCTAGATTCACTTCATGTTGCAGGACTCGCACGTTGGTTCCCGAATCTGCGCGAGAAGTAGCATAAGAGGACAATTCCTGCCCTGTTCCGTCGGTTGAGCCGTCATCCACCACGATGAGTTCGGCTACGCGCGGTTGCTGAAGCACGTTGTCGAGCGCAGCCGCTATAGTTGCCTTTTCATTAAAGACCGGTGTTACGACCGACAGCTTCATGGAAAGGGGGTTGATCTTAGGCAAGTGAGCGGCTGCAGCTTTTGTCGCGCCCTGCATGGAAATGCTCATCGTCCGTATACTACTCAAAGCCTCGAAGGCTCGGTCCAGCCTACAACATAAAACACAAGCGGTTCGTGCGATGGATTGGAGAGCTCGTGGGTTTCGCCGGGCGTGAGGGCGATGGCGTCACCAGATTTCAGATCGTGAGTTTCGCCATCGACAGCCATGCGTGCAGCGCCTTCGAGCATGATGAACAGCTCGTGCATGTCGGCATGGGCGTGGGCGGTGAGGACTTCGCCCGGGGGGACAACAACCCGTGCGATTTGGGTGAACGGGGGCAGGTCACCCTTGTGGAACCAGACTTGTTTCTTCGCCGCGGGATTGTGACTGACCGGTTCTTCGGGTGCGCCGTTGATGCTGCGGAGATGCATAGAGGAGGGCAGGACGAGAGATTAAGAGACAGTCGCGTCTGCGAGACGGGTTGCCAAGCAACCAACGGGCAAGAGACCAAGAGACTAGAAGGCGATAAGACGCTGTGACGAGAACCGGAATGAAGTGGAGATAGCTCCTCGACAGTGGAGCAACCGTGTGGCTTGTGACGAGTTCAAGCGGAGATTCGCCTTCGCGCTTCGCGGCTACGGCGTGACAAGAGAGGCAAAAAGACTGTCGTGTGAAACCGAGGCAGCCTTTAGGCAACACCTGTTCGCAGGGGCTCCCCTGCCTGCCTCGGGGGCAAGCGTCTAAGCGGCTGCGCAGGAGGCGGGATAAATTCCGAGCACGGCGTCGGCAATCCAGATGTCCTCGTCGATTTCTTCCCAACGCAACGCCCGTCCGCCGACGCGTAAACGGACTGCCGCCAACTGCTCGGGTGTTGCTTGGGACAGGCGCGGGTAAAATCCGACAGGGAATGAATGGGTGGAACCGTCGCGCAGTTTGAGAAAGACCTGCCCGTCGTGCACGGCAGCCTCCAAGGCGATAATGTCGTGCTTAACCATGGAATTTGTCCCAGGCACGCAGGAAATCTTGCGCATTTTCCTCCACCAAGCCAGCGATTTTCGAAAGCTCATGTTTTGCGAAGCCGAAGTTTTCCGCCAGCAAGACTGGTTCCAGCCAATACTTCGCCTCAAGGTCATCCCGCGCAACATGGATATGCGGCGGCTCCCCGGGCTCACGCGAGTAAAAGTGGAACCTGTAGGGTCCTTTCCGTAGAACTGTTGGTATAGCTAAGTGCGGCAATCAATTGCAGGTAGACGGCTGGTGGAGCAGCGGTTTTTCGCATCTCATCTTGGTCGTCCACAAGAGCGGAATGGGCTCGGTCGTTGCCGATACTAACCACGCCTCCGCTGATTTTGCTGAGTTTCACCATTTTTAAGTTTGTCGACTGATGACTGCCAACTGCTAACTCCGGCGCACTGCGCCGGCGCAAGCTACCGCCTTTGGTCGGCGAGTGGGCGAACCAAGGCGATTCCGGAATGTGTTGCGCGGGTGCGCAGAAAAGTTTTTTAGCCGCCGCCGAGAATTTTCCGGGCGAGGGGCAAAATCGTGCGGGCGCTGCGGTGCCATTTGGCCACGCGGCCGAGACGATGATTCGCCGTTTCCAAAAAAGATTCGTCCAAGGACTGCTTGTCCGCCTCAAGTGCACGGCGGATTTCCTCCACGCGGGACTCCGTTGATTCGAGCCGCGGAATGACGCGTTCTTTGAGAAATCCGGAGATGAGAAGTTTCATCTCGAGCTTGGCCGAGTAGAGGGCCTGACGCGCCCCGTCGGGCTTTTCCTTCACCACCGCGCCGAATGCTTCGAGCTGACGCAATCCCTGACTTATCGAACCCTGGCTGATGTCCAACCGGCGGGCGACTTCCTCCATGGTGAGGGGAGTCTCGCGGGCAAAGAGGAGTCCATAGATTTGTCCGTAGGACCGCGGATTTCCGAACAGCTCCGCCAAGTCGGCGAAAATACCGACCAAGGCCGACTCATACGAGTCGGGGAGTGACATGTGGCTTGCGGCGCGTGACGAGTCCAAGGCTGGGCTGGAGGGCGCGGCCATGCGGACAAAATCTGGCCGGCGCTGCCATTTGTCAAATCAAAATGAAATACAAGCCTCCTCCAATCTTCTCCGATTCAACGAACTCCCCAAGGAAACAACCAATCGGATGACACAACTACTTTTTGCCAAAAGTCATTGTGTGCGGCTTTGGTCTATGATCAGACCGGCGATTTCAGCATTCATCGATATTTTGCCAAAAGTAGTGGTGTGTCTGCACGCTTTGGCGCGCCGACAGAAGAAAGTTGCTCTCTATTGGGCATTGCGCTGTTGGCCCGAGACGGAGGCTCGGCTGGCCTGAAGCCCGCTCAGATTGGCAGGGTCGACTGGGTCTGCTCGGGAGCGGAATCTTCCAAGGCCATGTAACAGGTGCGTTCTTGGACGCTGCCCAGAAGGTTTGGATTTTCTTCGTCGAAGCGACCGACATTCAGTTCGGCCTGGAGCAGTCCGCCTTTGTCGACCGTGATCGATCGCGCATAGACCTCGCCCTTAAGAAAGCCGCGTTTAAGAATGCGGAGGCGTCCGTTGCAAAAAACACGCGCGGTGAGTTTGCCCTGCACGACCATGTCGTGGACGCGGATGGGATGGGACACAATGACATCGGCCCCGCGCTCGATGCGGATGCGGCGCGACCCGATCTCGCAATTGAGCCGGCCCGCCGTGCGGATCTTGGTCTCGCCGTCGCAGAAAAGTTTTCCGGCCATGCCGCCGCCGATGTCGGCCGCCCCGCAGATGGTCGTTTGGTTGTTGAGGTAGCCGAACTTTTTGATGACCAGCGTGCCGCGGGTTCGCACCGTGCGGGTCACGCGCTTGTCGATAAGGACGTCCTCGAGCGCGATGTGCGAGTTGCAATTGGGGCAACTGGTCGAAGCAGCCAAGCGCGGCACCTCATGAACGCGTCCGCATTCGTGGCAACGCACGCGGCGGAATTCGGGCGGCCGGTATTTCTCGATGAAGAGCCGGACTTTTTCGATCTCGGGCTCGTAGCGCAGGATCCAGGGTTCCGCGTTGCGCAGAACGCACTTCTTCAAACCGGCCCAAGCTTCGTCCCACGGGCGTTCCGGAGATTCCGCCAGCGCCTCAAAGTGATGTCCGCACTTGCGGCAGAACGTGCTGATGACGCCCGCCGCCTCTTGCTGGCTCGCGCCGCACTTCGGACAGGACAGCGCCTTCTTCGCGTTGCTGGGCAAAGGCGGCATCGCCTGTGCCGCTTAGATCAGTCCTTTGCGTTGTTCCCCGCCGGCCGGTGCTCCGGAAGCGGGACGGGAGGGTTCGGTGCGGGGCAGACCCGATTTGTTCGGGCTGACCTCCGACTTGCCGACAAATGTGGCGCCGTCCTCGATCATGATGCGGCCGGCGCGCAAATCGCCGATGAGCTGCGCGGTGGCTTTCAGTTCGACGCGCTCGGCGGCATCGATGTTGCCCTGCACGGTGCCGAAGATGATGACGGATTTCGATTTCACTTCGCCCTGCACGTTGGCGCTTTTGCCCACGGTGAGCGTGGCGTTGGAAGTGATTTCACCTTCGATTTTGCCGTCGAACACGAGGTCGTTTTGGAATTTGAGCGTGCCTTTGATTTCGACGTCGCTGGAAAGATGGTTGCGGTTGCCGGAGCCTGAGGATGTGTCGGTCATGGGATTTACTAGGTTGCTGAGGTTCATTAATGAGAAGATGCCCAAGTTAAGGTCTGCGCCGCACGGGTCAAACCGAAAGCGGCGCCACGGCGCTATCCCGCCAACTCCTCCGCCGGATAGGTCCAAATCTCGCTGAGGGTCGGGTGGTAGTGGGGGATTTTCAGGAATTCCGCCGCGGTGGCCCGGTAGCGCATGGCGACGACGACTTCGTGGATCAGCTCCGAGGCGTGCGGGCCGACCACGGCCCCGCCGAGGATTTCGCCGGTTTTGCGGCCGGCGATCAGTTTAACGAAACCATCCGTCTTGCCATGCACGATGGATTTCCCGTGGTCGTCGAACGGATAGCGGGCGGCGGCGAAATCGAGGCCGAGCTCCGCGGCCTCGCGTTCGGTCAGGCCAACCATGGCGGCCTCGGGTTGGGTGAACACGGCGAAAAGACGCAGGCGGTAGTCGATGGTCTCGAGTGATTCGTGTTTACCGTGGAGCAACCATGCGGCGTTGCGCGCGGCGATCTCGCCCTGCTCGATGGCGATGTGAACAATCTCCAGTTTACCGGTCACATCACCCGCGCCGAAGATGTGCGGGACCGAGGTTTGTTGTGTCTCGGCTGTGGCGAGCGGGCGGCCGGGGGCGATGTCGAGTCCGGCCGCGGACAAATCGAGTCCCGCGGTCGCGGGGTCGCGTCCGAGAGCGAGGAGAATTTCGTCCGCCTCGATCGTTTCCTCGCGGTCATCGTGCGCCACGCGGACAAACTTTCCGCGGGACGACTTGCCCGCACCGAGAATTTTGCAGCCGAGAACGAACTTCGTTCCGTGGCGTTCCATGCCGCGCTGCACCGCGTCGGCCACATCGCGATCCATCGAGCTGAGCACTTGTTTGCTTCGTTGAACCACGGTGACCTCCGCGCCAAGCGCGCGATGGTAGTGGGCCATTTCGAGCGCGACCGGCCCTGCACCGAGAACGATCAGCGACTTCGGTGGGTTTTCGTTGTCGAGGACGTCATCGCTGGTCAGCGGTTTGGCTTCGGCCAGACCGGGGATATTTGGATGACGGACAACCGAACCCGTCGCGACGAGAATGGTTTTGGCGCGGACAGTCTGCTCCGCACCGCTGCGTAGACGCACGGCGAGTTCGTTCGCGTTCGTGAATTTCGCGTGACCGCGGATCAGTTCGAATTTTCCGCTTTCGAGTTGTTCGGCGCGGTATTTGGCGAACTCGGCAATGAGTCGGCGTTTGCGTTCGATGATTTTCGCGCCGTCGAACCCGATGTCCTTCGCCCGTAAACCAAACTCCTCCGCCTCACGCATGTCCTGCAGGCGGTTGGCCGATTCGATCAGCGTTTTGCTCGGCATGCATCCGTGTAGGATGCAGAGGCCTCCCAATTCGTCGGATCCGTCGATGACCGCAGTGCGCAGTCCTTCGCTTGCTGCAGTGCGCGCCGCCGCATAACCGGCGCTGCCGCCGCCCACCACGACAAAATCGAACTCACTCATCGCGAACTTTGTAAACACGGAAGAACTGGTTGGCGAACACCGGCTCAAGGAAGTGGGGAATGTCGCGTCCGCGGGCCAGACGAACGATGAGCGGATGCTCCGGGGCAGGCACGCCGAGCAGTCGCGAGGAGGTCGGGATCACGCGGTCCGGATCGTCGCTCACCACATAGCGGACCATGCGTTTGCGCAGCAATGATTCGGCCGCGTCGTCGTCCTCCGAGAGAAAGAACCGCGCGGTGTCGGTCGTGCCCGGGAGGCTTTGGTGCGATGTGCCGCCAACCATGGGTTGTCCGCTCAGGCGCGCCAGTGCGGGCGAAATCCACCAAGGCGCGAGCACGCCGCCGCGTGGTTGCGCTTTGAGAAAATCCCAGGCTTGTTCGAGCAACGCAGCCTCGATGATTTTTTCCTGCTGTTCCGACTGTGCCGAAGGCGATGGCGAAATGCGCGCATCCCACACCCAAGCCAGCGGCCAAAGACTCACCAAAAAAACGGTCCAGATGATCCATCCTTTGCGCAGAGGGGCGAGCATCCACGGCAACGCGAGGCAAAACACAGCGGCCTGCCACGGACTCCAGCGCGCTTGCCATCCGGTCAATGCGGTGACGACCGCAAGTAGTATGAGGACGATCAGCGCGAGCGGATCGCGGCGGCGAAAATAATCCCACGCAAGCAAGAGCGGCGCGGGGACGAGCAACCATCCGGTCCAGGTGAACATGGCTCGCGGATCGGCGCTGCGCAGTTCGCCGAGCATTGACGACCAGCGCGGAAAAAGTTCGCGGATTTCGTCCGATGGCCACGGATTACGGAATCCTTCGAGCGCCCATGCGGCGATTGCGGTGGCTCCGGTGAGGAGCAACGCCTTTAGCCAAGGCTTCGGATACGCCGCTTTGCGCAAGACAACCACCCGCGCCAATTCCTGTGCGACGAGCAGGATGATCGGCTCGAACCACGAAACCCACAGCGCGATTACCCAGACGACCCCAGAGGTCCAAGCCCAACCAATGCGCGATGTGCGAATGAACGCAAAATTTGCGGCCAGCGCGATGGTCGTCAGCGCGACGAGTAATGATTGGTGATCTGGTCGTCCCAGGGCGAAGGCGTGAACGAGCGCGGGCGAAACAGCGAAGAGCAACAGCATCGGCCAGCTCGGACGCAAATCGAGGGCGCGCGACCAAAAGAAGAGGAAAATTAGCGTGAGGAGCCCAAGCAGCGGGGAAATCCATGCCCCGGCCACGTCGAGCGGACGGACAACAACGCCTAACCCCGCAATGAGGTAGTCCATCGGCGCTGTGGTATGCGGTGTTGTGCCGCTCGGATAATTCTCGAAATCGTGCGTGCGCACGACTGTTCCGGGTTTTTCCGCGACCATGGCCGCGCGCTGCATGCGGCTTTGGCAATCGCCGTCGGCGAAGACGACCAGCACCCCGCCGTCAGCCCGCGGCAGGAAAACCTGCGCGCGGTTCCACGAAACGGCAGCGAGGAACAAGGCGGTCAGGATGGCGGCCCCGGCCAGTGATGGGATGATCTTGGCCATGGCGGAATCGTGGCCAAAAGGCACCCGGCTGGCCAGATTGCGCTATTGACAAGTTCAACTTCAAGTGTCACTTTATTGATATGGAAACCATTTCCATGTTGGAAATCCGTCGCAACGCCAAGGGGCTCGTGGAGAGGCTGGGGCGCGGTGAAAGTTTCCGCATCACCTACCGCAACCGGACGGTCGGGGAACTTTTTCCGCCCAAGGTGACCTACGAAATCCGCGCGGATGATCCGGTCTACCGCATCGCCGAGATGGCCGAGGATCTGGGGGGCGGCGTGGACTCGCGCGAAATCGACCGGATTGTTTACGGCCGGTGAAGCCGGTCTTCATTGATACTGCCGGATGGGCCTGTCTGCTCGACCGCCGCGAGGCGAAGCATGCGGATTCGGCTCGCTTGATGGCCGAATGCGCGCAAACGCGCCGCCCGCTCGTCACGACCGACTACGTGGTGGATGAGACCGCCACTTTGCTCATCGCCCGCCGGGCCGGCGCACTGCTCGGAGAGTTCTTCGAATTGATCGGGCGTTCGGCAGCCCTGACTTTGACGCCGGTTGGTCCGGGCCGGTTCCGGGAGGCATGCGCATATTTGCTCAAACACCGCGATCAGGGTTATTCGTTCACCGACGTGACGAGCTTCATTGTCATGCGCGAATTGGGAATGTTCGATGCCTTGACCGAGGATCGGCACTTTGAACAAGCGGGCTTCCGCCGTCTGCTCTGACCCGCGCCGGGCATGCCGCTGTGCCTCCGGCGGACAAAAATTTATGACCCGAAAATTCCGAAAAAAGGCTGGAGCGGGGCGTGGGGCGGGATAGTTTTGTAGAAGGCGCCGGCTGACCCGGACGCACCCCGGAAAGCACGATTTTTATGGCGTCAAAAGCGAAGGAAAACGAGGAAGCAAAAGCGGCCAAAGGCGCGGAATACGGCGCGGCGCAGATCGACAAACTCGAAGGCTTGGAGGCCGTGCGCAAGCGGCCGGGGATGTATATCGGTTACACCGACGAGCGCGGCTTGCATCACTGCGTTTACGAAGTTCTCGACAATTCGATCGATGAGCATCTGGCCGGATTTTGCACGCACATCGACGTGATCATTCACGCGGACGGCTCCTGCTCCGTGCGCGACAACGGCCGCGGCATTCCGGTCGATATGCACCCGAAATGGAAGATCCCGGCCATCGAGCTCGTGCTGACCAATCTCCACGCCGGCGGCAAATTCGGCCAGGGTGCCTACAAATTCAGCGGCGGTCTGCACGGCGTCGGCGCGAAGTGTGTGAACGCGCTCTCCGAGTGGTTCAAGGCGGAGGTCTACCGCGACGGCAAGGTCTACTTCATGTCCTTCGCCAAGGGCAAAACGACCCAGCAGCTCAAGGTCCTCAGCGAGCTGAAGAACAAAAAGCAGACCGGCACGCAGATCACCTTTTTGCCGGACACCGAAATTTTCACCACCGTTGAGTTTGTCTTCGAGCGTCTCGGCACGCGCCTGCGCGAACTGGCCTTCCTCAACAGCGGCCTTGAGATCCGCCTCGTCGACGAGCGTGTCGAAGGTGAGCCGAAGAAGAACATTTTCCTCTACAAGCTAGGCATCGAGGAATTCGTCAAGGAACTCGGCGAAAGCAAGCAGGTCATCCATCCGAAAGTCGTCAAGCTCCTCGGCTCTAGAAAGACGAAGATGAAGAACAAGGACGGCGAGGACGTCGAAGAGGACGTCTTTGTCGATTGCGTGCTGCAATACAACGACAGCTACACCGACCAGATCCTTTGCTTCACCAACTCGATCCCGAACCCGGACGGCGGCACGCACATGACCGGCTTCCGCTCGGCGCTGACCCGCGCGATCAACCAATACGCCAAGGCCAACGAGTTGGTGAAAGACAAGGATCCCGCCATCACCGGTGACGACGTGCGTGAAGGCCTTATCTGCGTGCTCAGCCTCAAGCACCCCGATCCGAAATTCGAGAGCCAGACCAAGGTCAAATTGGTCAACCCCGAGGTCGACGGCATCGTCAGTTCGATCGTCTACGAGGGATTGATGGATTTCTTCGAGACGAACCCGCCGGTCGCGAAGAAGATTTTCGAAAAGGCCATCACGGCCGCGCGCGCCCGCGAAGCGGCGCGCAAAGCCCGCGAGACGGTGCGCAAGAGCGCTCTGACTGGCGGCGGTCTCCCCGGCAAACTGGCCGACTGCTCGGAACGTGATCCGTCGCTCACCGAACTTTTCATCGTCGAGGGCGACTCCGCCGGCGGCTCGGCCAAGCAGGGGCGCGACCGCCGTTTCCAGGCGATTCTCCCGATCCGTGGCAAGCTGATCAATGTGGAGAAAGCGCGTTTGGATAAGGTGCTGCAGAACACCGAAATCCAAACCATGATCACCGCGGTCGGCACCGGTATCGGTGAAGGCGAGCAGGAAGGATCGTTCAACTTCGAGAAGCTGCGCTACGGCCGCATCATCATCATGACCGACGCCGACGTGGACGGATCGCACATCCGCACGCTGTTGCTCACGTTCTTCTACCGCCAAATGACCGAATTGGTCCGTCGTGGCTGCGTCTACATCGCCCAGCCGCCGCTCTACCAGATCAAGCGCAAGAAGCGCGAGGAATACGTCGACGACGACGCGCAGCTGACCAAGATTCTCATCTCGCTCGGCGCGGAGGATGTCAAACTCGTCCACCTGAAAAACAAAAAAACCTTCACCGAAACGCAGCTGAAAGAAATTCTCGAACTTCTCGAGCGCCTGAACAAACACAGCAACGCGATCAAGCGTCTGGGCGGCGATTTCGAGAGTTACCTTGAGGCGCGCGACGACAAGAGCGACAAGTTGCCGGAGTATTTGATCATGATCCGCGACGGCAACACCGAGTCGGTCGAATACTTCCACGACGAGAGCGACCTGCAGGCTTTCGCCAAAAAGAACAGCGATCTGAATCTTTTCGAAGAGGAAGCGGCCGAAGGTGCCAACGGTGACGCCGCGCCGAAGGAGAAAGAAAAAGAAGCGCCGACCCGCCGCCGCCGCGCGCGCCTCGTCGAAATTCACGAATCCGTCGCGGTGGACAAGCTGATCAAGGAACTTTCCAAGAAAGGCCTCGAGATCGACCACTACACGGCGACGGACAAACCGATTTTCCACCTGGTCGAAGGCGAGGGCGAGCGCGAGGCCAGGCACGAGATTTTCGCCATTCCGCACATTCTTGAACTGGTCAAAGAAATCGGCCGCCGCGGCGTGCAGATCAAGCGATTCAAAGGCCTTGGTGAAATGAACGCCAAAGAACTCTTCACCACGACGATGGATCCGGAAAAACGCCGGCTCCTCCGCGTTAAACTCGACGAAACCAACGCCGTCGAGGCCGACAAAATGTTCACCGTCCTCATGGGCGACGTGGTCGAACCGCGCCGCCATTTCATCGAGGACAACGCCCTCAACGTCCGTAACCTCGACATCTAGAAAGAAGCCCGATGCCCGCCAAAGCCGCCGCCGAACCCAAAACCGAAAGCGCCGCCGACAAGACGTCCGCCCAGCGCAACAAGAACCTCGATCTCGCGCTGCAGCAGATCGCCAAGGATTACGGCGACGGCGCCATCATGCGTCTCGGCGACCATTCGCAGACCAACATCGATGTCATCCCGACCGGCAATATCCTCATCGACCGTGCCCTCGGTGTCGGCGGCGTTCCGCGCGGCCGCATTGTCGAGATTTACGGACCCGAATCATCGGGCAAAACAACGCTCACCCTCACCATCATTGCCCAGGCGCAGAAACGCGGCGGACTGGCAGCTTTCATCGACGTCGAGCACGCCCTCGATCCGAAATATGCGCAGCGTCTCGGGGTCAATCTCGACGATCTCCTCGTTTCCCAGCCGAGCTCGGGCGAAGAGGCCCTGCGCATTTGCGAAACGCTCGTCCGCTCCAACGCCCTCGACGTCATCGTTCTCGACTCGGTTGCGGCGCTGGTAACCAAGCAGGAACTCGAGGGCGAGATCGGTGATTCGACCGTCGGCACGCAAGCCCGCCTCATGAGTGCGGCTATGCGCAAACTGACCGCTTTGATTTCCAAGGCCCGCACTTGCTGCATTTTCACCAACCAGATCCGCGAAAAGATCGGCGTGATGTTCGGCAATCCCGAAACTACGCCCGGCGGCAAAGCGCTCAAATTCTATTCGAGCGTCCGCATGGATATCCGCCGCATCGGCGCGATCAAACAGACCGACGGTGCCGTGACCGGCAACCGCACGCGCGTCAAAGTAGTGAAAAACAAAGTGGCCCCGCCGTTTACCGAAGCCGAGTTCGACATCATGTATAACGAGGGCATCAGCAATGTCGGTTCGCTCATCGATATCGCCCTGGAAAAAGGTGTCCTTGAGAAACGCGGCAGCTGGCTCAGCTTCAAAGGCAACCAGTTGGCCCAAGGCCGCGATGCGGCCAAGGAAGCGCTCAAGGCCGACGAAAATTTGTATAATGAGATCGAGGAAGCCACGCTTGCCGCGATGAACGCGGCGGAGGCAGCATGACGAACGTCCGGCGCCGAGGGCGGCGCCGCTACAGCTTGTAGCGTTGGTGTCTCCAACGTCGGAACGAGCGCTCACCACGCATGAACATCCACGAATACCAGGCCAAAGAGTTGCTGACCAAGTTCGGTGCGGACAATCCGCGCGGTTCGGTGGCCCGCACAGCCGAGGAAGCGGAGAAAGTGGCGCGCGAGCTCGGGACCAACTCTATCGTGGTCAAAGCGCAGATCCACGCGGGCGGACGGGGTAAGGGAAGTTTTACCAACGGATTCAAAGGCGGCGTGCATCTTTGCAAGACGACCGGCCAAGCCCGAGACATCGCGGCCAAGATGATAGACCAGACGCTCGTCACGCATCAGACTGGACCCGAGGGACGCGTGGTCAATCAGGTGCTCGTCGCCGAGTCGGTCGAAATCGAGAAAGAATTTTATTTCGCCATCCTCATGGACCGCGCCACCGGTGCACCCGTCATTGTGGCTAGCCGCGAGGGCGGGATGGATATCGAGGAAGTGGCGGCCAAGAGTCCGGAGAAAATCCTGCGCGAACCGGTCGATCCGGCTTTCGGATTACAGCCTTACCAAACGCGCAAGCTGGCCAAGGAACTCGGTTTCGCGCCCGCCCAAATGCGCGGTGCTTGCAAACTTTTCGCCGCGCTCTACCGCTGCTTCACCGCCTGCGATTGTTCGATGGTCGAGATCAACCCGCTCGTTCTGACCAAAGGCGGCGAGGTGCTCGCCCTTGATGCCAAGTTTTCCTTCGACGACAACGCGCTCTTCCGTCATCCGGACATCGTCGCCCTGCGTGACGTGGCCGAGGAGGACCCGCGCGAGGTCGCAGCGTCGAAACACCATCTCAGTTACATCGGGCTGGATGGCAATATCGGCTGCATGGTCAACGGCGCGGGCCTGGCCATGGCCACGATGGATATCATCAAGCACCACGGCGGCGAGCCGGCCAACTTCCTCGACGTGGGCGGCGGCGCCAGCGAGGAGCAGGTGACCGAGGCCTTCAAGATCCTGCTTTCCGATGCCAACGTGAAAGCGATCCTGGTCAATATTTTCGGTGGCATTATGAAATGCGATGTCATCGCGCAGGGCATTCTCAATGCGGTGAAGTCGGTGAAGCTCGGCATTCCGCTGGTCGTGCGCCTCGAGGGCACCAATGTCGAACAGGGGCGCAAGCTGCTCGCCGATTCCGGTCTGCCCATCGTCACCGCGACCGATCTCGACACCGCGGCGAGCGAAATCGTCAAACTCGCTGCCCAGAAATGATTTCGACCGCGGATGACACGGATTCCACGGATGTGGCAGAAACAGATCTTATCAGTGTTATCTGTGTAATCGGTGGTTAAACCTCCTCCTCTCTAATCATGTCCGTTCTCGTCGACAAAAACACCCGCCTTGTTGTGCAGGGCATCACCGGAAAGTCCGGTGCGTTCCACACGCGCAATTGCATGGAATACGGCACCAATGTCGTGGCCGGTGTCACTCCCGCGCGCGGCGGCGAGATGTTCGACGATAAAGTGCCGGTCTTCGACACGGTGCACGAGGCGCGCAAGCAGACGGGCTGCAATGCCACCATGATTTTTGTTCCGCCTGAGTCTGCGGCGGACGCCATTCTCGAAGCGGCCGATGCCGGGGTGGAGTTGATTGTCTGCATTACCGAGGGCATTCCGGTCATGGACATGATGCGGGTGAAGAAATTGCTCAAGAGCAGCGGTTCGCGCCTCATCGGACCAAATTGCCCGGGCATCATCACGCCCGGCCAGTGCAAGATCGGCATCATGCCCGGTTACATCCACAGGCCGGGCTATGTCGGCGTGGTCTCGCGCTCCGGCACGCTGACCTACGAAGCGGTGTGGCAGTTGACCAGCCGCGGAGTGGGGCAATCAACCTGCATCGGCATCGGCGGTGATCCGATCATCGGCACGACCACGCTCGATGCGGTGAAACTTTTTGCCGCGGATCCGGACACGCACGGAATCATTCTCATCGGTGAAATCGGCGGTAGCGCCGAAGAAGAAGCTGCTGCCTGGCTCAAAGAGAATTGCGACAAACCGGTCGCGGGATTCATCGCCGGCGCCACCGCGCCTCCCGGCCGTCGCATGGGACATGCCGGCGCGATTATCTCCGGCGGAAAAGGCACAGCGTCCGCCAAGAAAGAAGCTCTTCGCGCCGCAGGCATTGCCGTGGCCGAAACCCCGAGCACCATCGCCGACACGTTACTCGCGGTGATGAAGTAAACCGCAGGGGGTGCGGAGGGCACGGAGGTTCTAAATGTAGCGGCGGCGTCCTCGCCGCCGGTCGTTGTTGAAAACAGCCGTCGCCGGGGACGGCGACGCTACATTGATTAGCCGCCGCAAGCCGCGCGGATCATCTGCACAAAAGCAGGCTCGGCTTTTTCCACCGTCGGCACCGGGCCGGTCATCTTGACATAAACGTCACCGTTGGGACTTTCGAGGATTGCGCCGAGCAGAGCTTGGCCATCGAGCGGAGTGGTCGGCTGTCCGGGCATGCCGCTTTGGAAAGTGCCGCGCGCGCGCGCGAACGTCACCGGAACGGTCCCGATGGTTTCTTTTGCGGTGGAAGCGCCTTTTGCCTCGTTGTCGCCGTCGATTTGACCGAACCAACGATCCACATTCTGCTGCACAGTGCCGCCTTGTCCCTGGCCGAAATGGAAGACCGTGATGATCGCTTCACCTGCAGCGCCAGTTCCCTCGGGACCGGGCACGCGGATCTCCGCTTTGCGCATGGGCGAGGATGGCGTGACCGCATTCCATCCCGTTGGCACGGCAAATTTGAAATCGCCGGCCGAGAAAGTCGCGGGTTGGTCCTCGGCCTGCGCGGTGAGCGCGGCAAGGCCAAGAAGTATCCAGACGCGCAGGGCGCGCATGGCTTAGCGCTTGGAGAACTGGAAGCGCTTGCGGGCGCCGGGACGACCGGGCTTTTTGCGCTCCTTCATGCGCGGATCGCGGGTGAGCAATCCGTTTTTCTTCAGCTCGGGACGCAGATTGGCGTCGAGCTTCAAGAGCGCGCGCGCGATGGCCAGGCTGGCCGCGCCGGCTTGTCCGTTCACGCCGCCGCCTTCGGTCTTGATGAAAAGATCGACCGTCTGGGTGCGGCCGACGAGTTCGAGCGGACGCAGCACTGCGGTTTGCAGCGAGGTGGTAGGAAAGTAGTCGTTGAACTCGCGGCTGTTGACTTCGATTTTGCCGGAGCCGGATTTGAGGCGCACGCGGGCGGTGGAAGTGCGGCGGCGGCCGGTGGCGGTGTGGACTTCGGACATGGTCAGGCGAGTTTGAGTTCTTTGGGTTGCTGCGCGGCGTGCGGATGCTCGGCTCCGGCGTAGACTTTGAGTTTGGTGAATTGGGCGCGACCGAGACGGTTGTGCGGGATCATGCCGCGCACCGCGCGCTCGACGAGGAGTTCGGGACGGCGGGCCTGGCGCTTTTCGAAGGTCTCGCTTTTGTGTCCGCCGACATAACCGGAGAAACTGGTGTAGACTTTGGCTGTGGGCTTTTTGCCGGTGACGCGCACTTTCGAGGCGTTGATCACCACGACAAAGTCACCCGTGTCGCAATGCGGGGTGAAAACGGCTTTGTTTTTGCCGCGCAGGACGTTGGCAACTTTGGTCGCAAGGCGGCCGAGGATTTGGTTCTCGGCGTCCACGATCCACCAGTTGCGCTGGATCTCCTCGGCTTTGGCGGAAAAAGTCTTCATGGCAAAATTGGCCGCGTAGAATAGGGGCCCGAAAGACCAGTGACAAGGGAAATGTGACGTGTGACGAGGCCTGTGATGTAGAAGCGTTGTCCCCGCCGCTTATCACTGTCGACAAGCGGCGGGGACGCCGCTTCTACTCTTAAAGCCAGCTCTCCTCCGCTCCGATTCTTGTCACAGGTCACATGTCCCACGCCACTCTCCGAGCCCGGTTCGCCTTCTTCATCCTGGCCCCGCTGGTTTTCTTCGGCATGGTCGAGGGGCTTTTGCGCCTGACCGGTCTGTTCCGTCCTCCCCGCCTCTTGGAAAAGGTCCGCCACAATGGCGAAGCCTATTTCACCACTAATCCCGACTTTGCCCGCCTTTTTCTCGAGCGCGCCAATGTCCCGTCGCCCCCGCCGCTCTGGGTCGCCGCGCGCAAACCCGAAGGCGTGCGCCGCGTCGTGCTCCTCGGCGAATCGGCCGCCGCCGGTTTTCCCATGACCGATTACCATCTCGGCCGCTTGATCGAGGCGCGTTGGCGCGCGCGTTTCCCCGGCGAACCGATCGAGGTGATCAACCTCTCCATGGTCGCGGTCAATTCCCATGCCTTGCGCGAATTCGCCCGCGAGGCCATGGCGCTCGATCCCGACATGATCGTGCTCTACGCGGGACACAACGAAGTCATCGGACCGTTCGGCCCCGCGGCGAAGTTCGGCCCGCCCGCATCCTCGCCCGCGCTCTCTCGTCTCTCGCTCGCCGTGCGCCGCACCCACACGGGTCGCGCCGTCGAGTCGGCTCTCGGGCTCTTCGCTCGAAATTCCCGCCCGCCGCAGCAATGGCGCGGACTCGACGAATTCCGCGGAGTCAGCGTGTCCAACGACGATCCCGCGCTCGACGCCATGCTGGCCAACACGGAGGAAAATTTCCGCGACATCGTCCGCCGCGCGCAAAAGCACGAAGCCGAAGTTCTTTTCGTCATTCCCGCAATCAATCTCGAGCACTGGCCACCGGTTGGCAGCGAGCCTCCCGACGCGGGCGGAGTCGAGGCCGTGCTGGCCGCGCAGGATGCGGGCGACATCTCCGGATTCCGCAGTGCCGCGCTCGTCTACGAGGCCGCGCAAAAGCGCCAGGCCGACGGCGATATGCTCCGCGCGTGGCCGCTTTACCGCCGCGCGGCCGATCTCGACACACAGCGTTTCCGCGCCGACAGCCGCATTCGCGATTTGCAGCGCAAGATCGCGTCCGACTCCGGCCCTTCCGTTGCCGCGGTCGATGCCGACCGCTGGCTACATGAGCTCAATCCCGCGTTCCAGATCGACCGCGATTTTTTCCTTGAGCACGTGCACCTGACCTT
>Ga0208048_1000074_pt1 | contig 50427 bp, 42 predicted proteins | sample Malawi_45m_30L_FD_184163 | JGI IMG/M metagenome (GOLD analysis project Ga0208048, IMG submission 184163) | Freshwater microbial communities from Lake Malawi, Central Region, Malawi to study Microbial Dark Matter (Phase II) - Malawi_45m_30L... | ecosystem: Environmental > Aquatic > Freshwater >...
GGAGCAGGTTTTATCTACCTCATCATCGTGGGGCTATGGGTCGCCTACTTCCTTCCTCGTTGGGTCTCCTCGCATGAAGAACATCTCGGTCGTTCGATAGATCGCTACCAAGCACTCCTTGACGCGGTCGGTCGAACTGCGACAGGCATTGCGCCGGTGAGAATGAGTGAAAGCGAAAGAGTTGCCCGCCTTCAAACAAGACGAGTTACATTTCTTGCGCTCGCCACATTGTTTGTCATCACCGTCCTCTTGAATGTCATCGGTCTACTTTCACCTTCTCTTCTCTTCGTTCCTGTAGTTGGATTCACCGCATATCTTCTCGTTGTCAGGCGACAGAGATTGATGGACCTTCGAATCAAAGAGAGCGAACCGCTACATGGATCATCTTCTCGACATCACGATTCTTCAGAGCAGAAGATAAGTGAACGTTCATTCAACTCTGAGATTTATCGTTCGAAGTATGCCGAGTTGATCGTCTCGGTTCAGGGCGAGTCGGTTCCGGAGCAATGGACTCCGCTTGCAGAGCGGGAGAGCTACCAATCGAGTGGGATTGTCTTACTTCCGAAGGGATCGGCTGGTTCACGAGATACCTGGCAACCAACTCCCGTCCCAGCACCTACCTATCTATCTGCGCCACGAGTTGTCCCGGCACGTCGCGTCATTGACCTTACTAACCCTGGCGCATGGAGCAGTAGGAACAATCCACAGAGTGATGACGAATTAGCCCAGCTTGAGCAAGAAGCGTTGGCTGCAATTGCGCCAAACTCTGATGAGATCTTCGATCAAGAAGTGGCAGAAGAAGCGGCAGCCCGAATCTCTCGACTACGAAGAGCCAACTAGATCCAACTCTCTAGCCACATTCGCGCCTGCCACTGCTCGTAAGTGATGATGCTCCCGATCTGAATCGGGAGGAAATAGATAAATGCTATGAAAACAAGGGTGAATCCAAGGATGATTGCTACCCAAGCCCGGCGATAGTGATTGAGTAGCTCTTGAGCGAGATAAGCAATCGCCAATATCAAGAAAGGGAGGATTACTACAGCATAGAAGGTGAACATCGTTCGATCAGGAAAGAAGAACCACGGCAGGTACCCAGCGAGAAATCCGATCACTATATAAGTGGTGATCTCATCACGGCGATGTAACCAATACCCGATCAGTGATGCGATTGCGATTGTGGCGAACCACCAAAGAATTGGGTTACCGAGTGCGAGAATCTCCTGCGAACATTCTTCTGATCCACATCCTTGAGGGCTTTGATAGAAGAATGATGTCGGTCTACCCATCACCAACCAACTCCAGGGATGAGATCTGTAATTGTGGTCGACATCGAGCGTGCTATGAAAGCCGTAGATCTCTCGATGATAGTTCCAGAGCGCGATCAGTGGATTACTACTTGAATCGCGCGCCCAGCCACGATTCGAGATAAACCAACCAAGCCACGAGAAAATGTACATGGAGACGGCGATGAGATTGGCGCCGACCATCTTCAGAGATGCTTTTGGCAATGTTAAGTCTTTTCGATTTCGAAAGATTCGTATCAGTGCAAGCAGGGTGAAGGCAACGAGAAAATAAATTGCGCTCCATTTTGTTGCAATCGCTAATCCAAGTACCACCCCCATCAAGAGATATCTCTGTCGAATCAAGAGATAGAAAGCGAGAAGTACGAAGAAGGTCAGCGTGTTATCCAATAGAGCAGTCCGAGACATCACAATAGCTAGTCCATCAATCGCAAGCAGAGATGCAGCAAGCAAGGCGATGCTCTCATTGGCGAAAAGCCGTTTAGCAATCAAGTAGATAAGCAAGACACTTGCTACGCCGATTACTGCGCCGACTGCTCGCCAACCAAAGGATGTATCGCCAAATAGCGCTATACCAACTGCAATCAGCCATTTCCCGATAGCAGGATGAACGATGAATTCAGGATCGTTTCCAGTCACCTCGACTCCGTATTTGAGGAAGTCTCGAGCGCCATCAACGTAATAAACCTCATCAAAGACGAGCGAATCAGGTCGGCCGAGGCGATAGAAGCGAACGAAAGCGGCGCATCCCAAGATCGCAATGAGTGCGAGCGAAGGAATTTGCCGAAACCACTTGATGATCGGGTGAAGCATTAGCCTATTGTCCGTTATGGCGCCCTTAATCGTTGGTTGTTCTCCAATTGGAAATCATGGCGATGCCTCCACTCGCCTTCGTGATGCAATTGAGAGTGCAGAGCTCATCGCAGCCGAGGACTCAAGGAAGTTCTCACGCCTTGCAACAGACCTTGGAGTTCGCTATCAGGGTGAAGTCATCTCGTTCTATGATGGAAATGAGTCAAGCCGAACCGATCAACTCCTCAAAGCGATCGAATCTGGGCGATCGGTTCTTCTGATTTCCGATGCCGGATCACCCACGGTCAGTGATCCGGGATATCGATTGATCAGTGAGGTTATCAAGCGTCGACTACCAGTCGAAGTCCTGCCAGGGCCAAGCGCTGTGATAACTGCGTTGATCTATTCTGGAATGCCGACTGACAGTTTCACCTTTGACGGTTTCATCCCTCGAAGTGACCTTGCACGCCGTGCATATTTCTCTCGCCTCTTGGAAGAGCGACGATCTTGTATTGCATTTGAGTCACCGAAGCGGCTCATTGATTCCCTGCGGGTAGCAAGCGAGATAATCCCTAAGGAGCGTGGTGTTGCCATCTGTCGTGAGTTGACCAAGGAATACCAAGAGATATTCCGGGGTAGCGTTGAACTTGCCTTGAAGTGGGCAGAAGAGCGTGAGAAAGGCGAAGGGATAAAGGGCGAGATCACTATCGTCTTTTCTCCAGCAACTGAGATTTCACAGGCGAGTGATGCCGAGATTCTCGAACTCGTGGATCAGATGCTCGAAGATGGACTTTCAGCACGCGATGCTGTGATTGAGAGTTCGAAGCGACTTTCAATACCAAAGCGCTATGTCTATGACCTCGTCATCAAGCGTGAAGAGTGAAGTTAGACTTTCGCTATGGCTAAGACGTTCTATGTGACTACGCCTATCTACTATGTCAATGATGCGCCACATATAGGTCACGCCTACACCACAGTCGCCGGAGATGTCTTGACTCGATGGCATCGCCTTCGTGGTGATGAAGTCTTCTATCTCACCGGGACAGATGAGCATGGACAGAAGATTCTTCGAACGGCCGAGGCGAATAAGAGCGACCCAGGAGAATGGTGTGACCGACTCGTCGACTCGGCATGGAAACCACTCTGGCGTGAACTCAACATCGCAAATGACGACTTCATTCGCACAACCGAACCTCGCCATACCGAACGAGTCCAACGATTCCTGCAAGGCCTGATGGATAAGGGATATATCTACGAAGGAAAGTACGAAGGCCTTTACTGCGTCGGTTGTGAAGAGTTCAAGTTAGAGGGTGATCTTGTAGAAGGTAACTGCAAGATTCATTCCAAGCCGGTGGAGCGACTTTCTGAGACTAACTATTTCTTCAAACTCTCAGAGTTCGTCAAACCTCTGCTTGAGCATTATCGAAAGAACCCAGATGCATGTGCGCCAGAGAGCGCGCGCAATGAGGTGATCTCTTTCCTCGAAGGAGGAGTCCAAGACCTCTCCATCTCTCGCTCGACATTCTCGTGGGGAATTCCTGTTCCTTGGGATAAGAGCCAGGTGGTCTATGTCTGGTTCGATGCGCTTTTGAACTACGCGACTGCAGTGGGGCTCGGCGAACCTAGTGATACTCAACTCGGGAAGATGTTCGCTAAAACCTGGCCCGCGGATGTTCATCTTGTCGGTCGAGACATACTGAGGTTTCATGCCGTGATCTGGCCTGCGATGTTGATGGCCGCTGGCCTTGCCGTGCCGAAGAAAGTCTTCGCACATGGCTGGCTATTGGTCGGTGGTGAGAAGATGAGCAAGAGCAAGCTCACCGGAATCGCACCAAGTCAGATCACTTCACACTTTGGTCTTGATGCATTTCGCTATTACTTCCTGAGGGCGATTCCATTTGGTAGCGATGGCTCCTTCTCTTGGGAAGATATGTCAGCGAGATATACCAGTGAACTTGCCAATGACTTTGGCAATCTCGCCTCTCGCGCAGCGGCAATGATTGAGAAGTATTGTGACGGGAAAATCCCAGAGATAGATCGCGACGAAAGCTTGGCTACTGCTCTTGCTCAAACTGTGAAGGTAGCCGATGAGGCCTTCGGTAGATTGGATTTTCAGAGTGGCATCTTGGCTTCGATGGAGTTTTGCAAGCGAATCAACGGCTACCTCACCGAGCAAGAGCCATGGGCAATCGCAAAGGATCCAAATCGAATGGCCGATGTTGCAAAGATCCTCTACAACACCGCCGAGTCATTGCGAGCGCTCGCGATACTTCTCTATCCAGTCATGCCAGGTTCTTGTGAAAAACTCTGGAGATCCATCGGTGGGATAGATCTAGGAGAACTCTCATCGCAACGCCTTGAGAACGTTGCGCGCTGGGGACAGCTCAAACCAGGAAGCGTTGTCACCAAAGGGGAAGCGCTCTTTCCTCGACTCGAAGAGAAGTAAGAGGGCGATGGCAGATCGACATAATCGAGATATTGATCGGCCAGTAGCGCCACTTCCTGATCCACTTCCTATCCCAGCGGTGGATTCACATGCACACCTTGAGATCATCACCAACTCATCTCCAGAGGATCCGGCGATCAAGAAGGTCATAGATGAGAGCGCCTCGGTTGGAATCGATCGCATTGTTCAAGTCGGCTATTCCGCTGAACAATCACAATGGTCTGTCGAGTTGGCAGGGATCTATAAGGGGCAAGTACTTGCGACAGTGGCACTTCATCCCAATGAGGCTCCAGTCGTAACAGATCTAGAAGCCGACCTTGCAATCATCGAGCAACTTGCGGATCACGACCAGGTACGTGGCATCGGCGAGACAGGTCTTGATTTCTTTCGAACTCCAGAGGAGCTGCGCTCTCGTCAAAGCTACTCATTTCGCCGCCACATTGAGATTGCGAAAAGAAAGAAGAAGGCACTTGTGATTCATGATCGTGATGCACATCGCGAGGTCCTTGATCACCTGACCGAGGAAGGTGCCCCAGAGCGAACCATCTTCCATTGCTATTCCGGGGATGTGGCGATGGCAAGAGAATGTGTGAGCAAGGGTTACTACCTCTCTTTCGCAGGAACCCTCACCTTCAAGAACGCCCCACATCTTCGAGAGGCGTTGCTGGAAGTGCCGCGTGAACTTCTTCTTGCAGAGACAGATTCACCTTTCCTTACCCCTGATCCCTTCCGTGGCTATCTCAATACTCCAGCTCAAACGGCGCGAACAATTCGCTTTATGGCAGAGCTTCGCGGTGATGATCTCGAAGAGTTGATTCATGACCTTAATCGCAATGCTGAACTCTGCTTCGGATCATTCAACTCATGAAGCCAGAGATCTCCCTACTTGGCGCCAAGGAGATAAGAGAGATTGCAGCATCCCTTGATCTGATTCCCAGTAAGGGTTTGGGGCAGAACTTCGTTCATGATGCAAACACTTGTGAAAAGATAGTAAGGCTTGCAGATTTGAAGGATTCGGATCAGGTTGTCGAAATAGGTCCAGGGCTTGGTTCACTCACTCTTGCACTCCTTCGTGCTGGCGCAAGGGTCACTGCAGTTGAGATCGATAAGAGGCTTGCCGCAAGGTTGCCTGAGACGTTGCGCGATCACGGAGCCCCCAAGGACTCGTTCAAGGTCATCACTGCGGATGCATTGCAACTTGAATGCGGTGAGGTTCCGGCAAGTTCACTTTTGGTCGCAAATCTTCCCTATAACATCTCAGTTCCTGTGATCTTGCACATTCTCGCGATGAAAAGAATTGATCGTGCCGTAGTGATGGTGCAGAGTGAAGTTGCGAGCAGGCTTGCTGCAAAGCCAGGAAGCAAAGATTATGGCGTGCCTAGTGCGAAGGTTGCTTGGTTTGCCGATGCAAGCATCGCCGATCGAGTTTCGGCTAAGGTTTTTTGGCCAGTTCCTCGTGTTGATTCTTCACTCCTTACCCTTCATACGCATCAACCATTGGGCGAGGAATCTGATCGGGAGACGACATTCAAGGTGATTGATGCGGCATTCAATCAACGAAGAAAGATGCTTCGATCCTCGCTGGAAACCTTGATTAATCACTACCTACCTCATCAGAGCAGCGCGGAGGTGTTGGCGTTGAGCGGAATCGAAGCAACGGAGCGCGCTGAGTCAATCGATATCAAAGGATTTCTCGCTATAGCAAAGACCTTAGTAAGGCGCTGAACTCGCTCTTCCATGCCCTGAAATTCCAAGTAATGTGAAGCCCATGGCACATCACTCGGTCATGGTCCGAGTTCCCGGGAAAGTCAATCTACAACTCTCGGTTGGCCCCAAACGAGCCGATGGTTATCACGATATTGCCACGATCTTTCAAGCGGTCTCGATTTATGACGATGTACGTGTAACTATCAAGGATCCAGATGCGAAAAGTGCATTCGATATTTCAATCTCGTCGGAACATCCCACCGCGATCCCGACCGATAAAAGCAATCTCGCCTACATCGCGGCTGAAGTCATGTACGAGAAGTTTGAACTCTCCGGAAGTATTGAGATTAAAATTGATAAGAAGATTCCGGTGGCAGGTGGTATGGCGGGTGGAAGTGCCAATGCCGCAGGTGTGATTGTGGCGCTTGATTCACTCTTTAGCTTGGGCCTTTCGCGTGATGAGATGCAAGAAGTTGGCGCAACGATTGGAAGTGATGTCCCGTTCTCTATTGCCGGTGGCACTGCTGTTGGAACGGGAAGAGGCGAACGACTGACTCCAGCGCTGACTCGCGGGCAATACTCGTGGGTTCTTGCAACATCAAGTTCGGGACTCTCAACCCCTGCGATCTACAATGAGTGCGATCGACTTCGTGAAGGAATGTCGATATCAATGCCACAGTTGAGTGAATCTTTGATGCAAGCGCTATCAACCGCAGATGCCAAGGCCCTCGGAAAGGCGTTGCAGAATGATCTTCAGGCGGCTGCCTGTTCGATTCGCCCCGCACTGCGCCTGATACTTGATGTAGGTATGGACTACGGCGCTTTAGGTGGAGTCGTCTCGGGTTCGGGCCCAACAGTGGCGTTCTTGGCAAGCGATGACGAACATGCCCTTGATCTTGTCGTGGCGCTCACTTCAAGTGGAGTGGTGGGTAATGTCTTGCGAGCTCGCGCACCTGTTGTCGGAGCAACGGTAATCGACCGATAAACTACAGGCTCCTCCATTGTGTAGTGGCTAGCACATGGGCCTTTGAAGCCCAGGGTCCTGGATCGATACCAGGTGGAGGAGCCATAGATTTTCTGAGTCATCTTCTAGACGCAATAGACTCCACTCGTGGAATTGGCGATCATTCTGGCGGCCGGAGAAGGCACCAGAATGAAGTCGGCCAAGTCAAAGGTCCTCCATAAGATCGCAGGACGTTCACTCCTTGGTCATGTCCTTCATGCTTGTGAGGAAATCTCACCGAAGCGAAGCGTCGTTGTGATCGGCGCACACGCCAACGAAGTCAAGGAACACCTTGCGCAAGAAGCGCCAGAATCAGGGACAGTTTTACAGAGCGAGCGAAATGGCACGGGCCATGCAGTTCGAATCGCGCTTGACTCTCAAGAAGCCAAATCAATAACAACTGGGGATGTCATCGTCCTAGCCGGGGATACACCGCTCTTGACTGGCGAAACTCTTGCACGGTTGCAAAATCACCATAAGAGCAACGGCGCCAGCGCAACTGTATTGACCGCACAACTCTTTGACCCCCACGGTTATGGCCGAATCATCAGAGACGACGAAGGTCATCTTGAGCGAATCGTGGAAGAGAGTGATTGCACACCATCCGAGCGCGAGATAGATGAGATCAACTCGGGTGTCTATATCTTCAAGGTGCAAGCGCTACGAAGTGCGCTCGCCAAGATCACATCAGCAAACTCCCAGAATGAGGAGTATCTGACTGATGCGATCAAGGTGCTTCGCGAAGCGGGAGAGAAGGTCTCGGCATTTACGGTGGATGATGAGAGTGAGATTCTCGGAATAAATGATCGAAGTCAACTAGCACTCTGTACCGCGCTGATGCGAGATCGAATCAATGATGCCTTGATGCGCGAAGGAGTCTCCATCGTTGACCCTGCGACGACCTGGATTGACCTCTCAGTTGAGATTGCCCCTGATGTGACAATTCTTCCTAGTACTTCTCTCTTCGGATCAACAATCATCGAGACTGGCGCGGAGATTGGTCCGCGCGCCACATTGATCGATAGCGAAGTGGGGCAGAACGCTCGGGTCTTCGAGTCATTTGTCCGTGGTTCGGTAATCGGCTACAACGCGCAAGTCGGTCCCTATACATTCCTTCGTGAAGGAAGCGAGCTTGCAACGGGTGTTCGAGTTGGCGCATATGTCGAAGTGAAGAACTCTTCCATCGGAGAAGGAAGCAAGGTTCCGCACCTTTCTTATGTAGGAGATGCCTCAATCGGTCGCGAGAGCAATATTGGCGCTGCAACAGTCTTCGTCAACTACGACGGAGAAGCGAAACATCGAAGTGAGGTTGGCGATCATGTTCGCATTGGTAGCGACACCATGATCGTCGCTCCCGTCACTATCGGCGATGGCGCATATACGGCAGCAGGATCGGTGATCACCGAAGATGTTCCGGCAGGTGCAATGGGAGTCGCTCGCTCCAAGCAGAGAAATGTGCTGGGATGGGTGATGAGACGTCGCGCCAATACTTCCTCGGCTAAGGCAGCTGAGGCAGCTAAGGCTGAGGAGTCCGGAAGAAGAAATCCATCGAAGAAGCCAGCTTCAAAGAAGTCAGCAGCAAAGAAATCAACAGTGAAGAAGTCAGTGAAATCCAAGAAGAAGTCGGTTAAAGTCACGAAGTCGAAGCGGAGAGGGTGAGAATCGATTATGAATGAACTTCGGTTAGGTTCTGAGAAACGATTGCGACTTTTCACAGGTCGAGGGTTCCCAGAGTTGGCCGAAGAGGTTGCTAATGAGTTAGGCGTGCCAATAACACCGACCTCTGCCTATGACTTTGCAAATGGCGAGATATTCATTCGATTCGAAGAGAGCGTTCGCGGTTGCGACGCTTTTGTCATTCAATCTCACACCGCTCCAGTGAACAAGCAGATCATGGAGCAGTTGATCATGGTTGATGCGCTCAAACGCGCTTCAGCAAAGCGAATCACAGTCGTTGTTCCTTTTTATGGCTATGCACGGCAAGATAAGAAGCATCGAGGTCGTGAACCGATCTCTGCTCGTTTGATGGCGGATCTATTCAAGACCGCAGGCGCCGACCGATTGATGACCGTTGATCTTCACTCATCTCAGATCCAAGGTTTCTTTGATGGACCAGTCGATCATCTCTTTGCACTTCCACTTCTTGCCGATCATGTAGGAAAACGTGTCGACCGAAAGAAACTCACAATCGTTTCGCCTGATTCAGGACGAGTCCGAGTTGCTGAGCGATGGAGTGATCTCCTCGGTGGAACCTCGGTTGCCTTCATCCATAAGACCAGAGATCCACGAGTTCCCAATGAAGCAACAACTGGCAAAGTCGTTGGAGATGTGAAAGGACAGACCTGTGTAGTCATCGATGACATGATCGACACCGCAGGAACCATCACAAAAGCTGTCGATGCATTGATCGATGAAGGTGCGGAAGAGGTGATCATCGCGGCCACACATGCGGTCTTCTCTGGTCCCGCGGCTGATCGACTACGCAACTCAAAGGTGAGCGAAGTCGTGGTAACTAATACCTTGCCAGTGGCCGAGGCAAATAAGTTCGATAAGTTGACCACGCTCTCTATCGCGCCACTCTTGGCTCGGGCAATCCGAGAAGTCTTCGAAGATGGTTCAGTGACAAGCCTCTTCGACGGACATTCCTGATCAATTTTGTCTTTCGCTTCGGTTCAGGCTAATCTCCGCTTCCGCTTTCCAAGGCGAGTGAACTCGCAATCGAAAGCAAAGGCGAGGGACTAAGAAGTCCGTAATCGACGAGAAGGAAGAAGAAAATGGCAGAAATATCGATCAAGGCAGCGCTTCGCACTGAGTTCGGCAAGGGTGCTTCACGTAGAGCGCGTCGCGACGGTCTTGTCCCAGCAGTTATCTATGGTCATGGCGAGAAGCCAGTTCACATCTCACTTCCTGCCAAAGAGGTAGGAGTCGCAATCAAGACTTCTAACGTTCTTCTTGATATTGATATCGATGGAAAGGTTGAGCTGACGCTCCCTAAGTCGATCGTCCGCAATCCACTCAAAGGACATCTTGAACATATCGATTTGATTCTGGTCCGCCGTGATGAGCGAGTTCGAGTCATGGTCCCGGTCCATGCAAGTGGCGATTACGATCGCGATGGAATCCTTGAGCATGTCCATAATTCAATCGAGGTGGAGTGTCTTGCAATCTCGATTCCTTCTTACCTTGATCTCGACATCACCGGACTTGTCGCAGGTGATTCGAAGACTGCTGCCGATGTCACGCTTCCTGATAGCGTCACATTGGTCTCAACACCTGACACTGTCGTAGTTCACCTCTCGGTTCGCGCAGCGATGGAAGAACCTGTTGCTGTCGCAGCTCCTGCAGAGGGTGAAGCAGCTCCTGCAGAGGGTGAAGCAGCCGCCGCTGGTAGTGAAGGCGAAAAGGGCGAGAAGAAGTAGTAGCTCATGTCTTCCACGACCGAAAGATGGATCGTGGTGGGGCTTGGCAATCCGGGCGAGGAATATGCGCGGACTCGTCATAACGTTGGTGCAATGGTCGTTGAAGACCTTGCAAAACGCCATCACGTAACTTTCTCATCACATAAATCTGGCAATCGCATCGCCGAATTCAAACTCGGTTCGATATCAGTCACGTTAGCCAGGCCCAACTCCTATATGAACACACTTGGCCCACAAGTGCGCTCGCTTCGAGACTTCTATTCGATAGAGAACTCTCATCTAATCGCGCTTCATGATGAGCTTGATATCGACTTCTCTGCTATTCGTATCAAGTTTGCTGGAGGCGAGAACGGCCATAACGGGTTGAAGTCGATGACCTCCTCTCTCGGAGGCCCCGAGTACTTTCGAATAAGGCTTGGAATCGGAAGACCTCCAGGTCGACAGGACCCAGCGGATTTCGTTCTCAAGAATTTCAGTTCGGTAGAGCGAGATGATCTTCCATCTTTCATCGACCGGGCTAGTGATGCAGTCGAATCGTTGATCCAAGATGGACTTGAGCGAGCCCAATCGAACTTCAACTCCTGAATCACCCCGTATTGCGAAGACCTGCTGCAATTCCGTTTATCGTCAGCGAGAGGGCACGAGAGCTCTCTTCATCAAAGCGACTCCTAATCGACTTCAATAGGTCGATCTGCAATAGATGGATTGGGGCCAGATAAGTGTCGCGAATCTTCAAGGTCCGAGAGAGGCTCTGTTGATTGGAGAGAAGCTCATCCTTGCCAAGGAGCCAGAGGATTTGTTCGCAGGTGGATTCGTACTCCACTCTTATGGCTTCGAATAAATGGTGCAATTTGGGATCGACTAACTCCATCACATAACGCTTTGCCATGGATAGATCGGTCTTGGCCAAGGTCATCTCTACATTCGACACGAAGGTTCGGAAGAAGTGCCACTCATTGAGCATCTTTCGAAGCGTCATTTCATTCCCCGCTTCCCGAGCGGACTTCAATCCACTACCAACGCCGAACCAACCAGGCACTATCTGACGAGATTGCGTCCAACCAAAGACCCAAGGTATGGCTCGTAACGAATCAAGCGAGCGATCTGTTGATCTTCGACTTGGCCGAGAGCCGAGGAAGAGATTTCCGAGGTGATCCACCGGAGTCGATTGATAGAAGAATTCTGGAAGATCTGGATGGTCTTTGAGCGCTCGATAACTTGCGAATGCGGATTGACTGACTTGATCCATACATTCATTCCAACTGGCTAGATCGCGCTCGGATTGTCGAGCCTTGCGATTAAGCACTGTCGCTTCTAAGGCGCCTGCCACGAGGAGCTCGAGGTTCTCCCGAGCAAGTTCAGGATCTGCGTACTTGTCGCTAATCACTTCACCTTGTTCGGTCAATTTGATCTGACCATCGACGCTACCCCAAGGAAGTGCAAGCAATGCATCGTAAGTAGGTCCGCCGCCTCGCCCCACCGATCCACCTCGACCATGGAAGATTCGAAGTTTGACACCATGCTTCTGTGCGATATCGCGAAGCTGTCGCTGGGCTTTGTGTATCTCCCATTGTGATGTCGTGATTCCCGCATCCTTATTGGAGTCCGAATAGCCCAACATCACTTCCTGCACATCGTCGCGAAGTTGCACGATGCGGCGATAGTTCGGCAGAGCTAGTAATCGATCAAGAATCGAGGATGCCTCACGCAGTTCGGTGACTGTCTCAAGGAGTGGCACCAGCCCGATATCGGCGTGTGGCTTTGCCCCGGTCAGATCAATCAAGCCAACCGAAATGGCGAAACTGGCAGCGCGAACCACATCTACCTCACTTTGAGTCATCGAGATGATGTAGCTCTCGATGACATTGGCGTCAAAGGTGTCGAGCGAGTCTCTGATGGCTTGGAAAGTAGAGAGAGTCTGCTTAGCTGACTCATCTAGCTCAACGCCACTCCAATCGACTTTCCCTACCAAGAGTCGGTCAAGCTCCAGAGCATCCAACTTCTCATACTTGATGGCGCTACTGAGATGAATAAGTGCCTTGGAATGTTCCCTAATGTCCAAGGTCGCATGCGAAAGGCCAAAGCACGAGATGGTGCGAATGGCTCGCTCGAGGGCTCCACGTGCGATCAGTTCGCCACGATTTTCCATGAGTGATGCGTGCATGATGTTCAGGTCAACAAGTAACTCCTGCGTGCTCGAGTAGTCACGGCCTGGTTGATGAGGCTCAGAGTTAGCATGTCTTCGTTGCGTCAGGAGGAGTCTGTGACGGATTGCAGTCGCCTTCAATCTATAAGGTTCCTCTGCGTTGATTCGAAGGAATCGCGCTTCGAACTCCGGAATATGCTCTAAGTCCCTGGCGACGGAGTCGAGCAACTCTTGATTGACCCCAACAAGCCGTTGCGATACCGAGAGCGCTTGGCGCAACTCATCCACGGCCTCGAGCGTGACTCTTATGGCATGTCCCATTTGCAAGACGACTGCTTGTTTACTGACATCTGCAGTGACATGCGGATTGCCATCTCGGTCGCCACCTATCCAGCTTCCAAAACGAAGTGGAGTTGCGGTCAAATCAATTTCGATACCAAGCTCTCTCAATCGTGCTACTAATAAGTCAAGCACTTGCGGGACCGTGTGACGGAAGAGATCATCAAGGTAGTAGAGAGCGTTGACGGCTTCGTCGAGAGGCTCAGGCCGACCCAGTCGGAGTTCATCGGTTTGCCAGAGCAAGTCGATGGTCTCTGCGATGCTGCTATCTCGGGTGGTGCTGGGCTCTTGCTGTAGGAGATTCGAGATGGTTCGAAGCTTTGAGAGGACGGAGCGACGTGCCGCTTCAGTTGGATGTGCAGTGAAGACGGGTCGGACCTGGAATCCTTGAATCAGCGACTGGATCTGTTCAACGCGAAGTTCGCCTTGCTGTAATCGCTGGAGTATCCGTTGAAATGTGGAGTCCAACCACTGCCCAGGTGCTCGTTTCTTTCGGTGTACTTGCTCAGCGATATTTGCAAGATTGAAGTAGGTGGTGAAGGCTCGCACCAACTCCATTTTCTCGATAGTTGTAAGTTCGACAAGTTCTTCTGTTGCATCACCAGTTCGCACTTTATGACGGACGCGCTCGACGAGTTCCAGTAATCCCGCATCGCGCTGGCGCACCAAAGTCTCACCGAGGAAGTCACCGAGCATTCGCACATCACTACGGAGAGCAAGGTCGTCATCTTTTCCGTGCGAACTCATATAAACTCCTCACAGCTCCCTTGAAGGTACCCCCGGGAAACTTTCAATCGGGGCTTTTCGGCGTTGCTTCAGCGCTGAAGCGGAGTATGGAAGGAAGTCTAGATGCCCTCGGTGCTGCTTCGGTTGCTTGGAAGAAGCGAGGTGCTCAGTGACCCTAAGTGCACCGAGGTCGTGGTGCATCCATCTGCTCTATCCCTTGCCATCGCATCACGGGCAACGGAGCGATTCTTATTGGTAATCACCCACTCCTCGCGCGCTGAGAACGAGATTGCCACTTATCTTCGTTCGCTCATGGGCGAGGAGAAGGTGGCGCAGTTCCCTGCTTGGGAGACGCTGCCCCACGAGCGACTGAGTCCACAGAGCGACACTGTGGCCAAGCGAATCAAGACGCTACATCTTCTGGAGGAGATGAGACGGGGTCGCGAGAGCAAACTTCGAGTTGTCGTCACTCAAGTACGCTCCTTGCTGCAACCGGTAATCGCGTCCGAGAAGTTCAACTCGCTCATGATTGAGCAAGGTGCGATCAAGAGCCAACAAGAGATAATTGAGAATCTGGTTGCGATGGCATATCGCCGTGTAGATCTGGTCGAACGTCGTGGTGATTTCGCCGTTCGTGGTGGCCTGATCGACGTCTTTCCTACCGATGGCGAGCACCCAGTTCGAATCGATCTCTTTGGTGATGAAGTCGAGGAGATCAGGTTCTTCTCTATCTCAGATCAAAGATCGATGAAAGACGTTCAAGCGAGCGTAGAACTCTTGCCGGCGAGAGAGCTCTTGATTACTCCCGAGGTCAAGCAGCGGGCTCTAGCGATTGCCGATCGTTTCGTCGAAGTACAAGAGATGGCATCCAAGATCGCAGCCGGTTCTTATGTTGATGGAATGGAATCGATCTCTTCACTCCTCGCCGATCGATTGGTTCCACTTTATGAGTTGCTGCCACCATCGAGTGAATCCATCCTCGTCGAAAGCGCTCGCATTCGAAGTCGAGCTCTCGACCTCAAAGAGACCGATGAAGAGTTCTTGGAAGCGGCATGGTCAAGCGCGGCCAATGGAGGAGAGACACCGCTTGACCTACGAGAGGTGCTGCGTGGCTCGAGCTTTCTCGACTTGGAAGAGGTCTTGGAGTCCATGCAGAATCACGGAATCTCAGCTCGCAAGTTCGATAGTTATGCCTCACAGACTTCAAGGCCAGCTTGGATGATCAGCGGAGTCGAGAACTACAAAGGCAACGTCGATCTAGTAGTGAAGGATCTCAAGTCATGGATTGATAGGGGATTTCTTGTCTTCCTTGGAGCAAGCGGTGGCGGACTACTGAAGCGTTATGACGAGATGCTCTCTGAGCATCTGGCAACTACTTTCATAACCAATGGGGATCAGGCACCTGCGCAAGGTCTGATCCACCTAGTCAAGACACCGCTTCGACATGGCTTCATCGCCGAGGATGCCAAGGTCGTATTCCTGACCGATCGGGACATAACAGGGAGAGGAACGAGTGATTCGACTCTTGTAGATACCTCTCGCCTGCCGTCACGGCGACGGAAAGAGATCGACCCGCTCTCATTGAAGCGAGGCGACTTCGTCGTCCACGAACAGCATGGAATAGGCAGATTCATCGAATTGACCACGCGCTCCGTAGCAGGGGCAGAGCGTGAATACCTCGTGATCGAGTACGCACCGGCACGTAAGGGTCTTGCTGGTGATCGAATCTTCGTTCCGTCAGATTCCCTCGATGCGATATCGAAATACATCGGGGGCGAGTCACCGTCTGTTCATCGCATCGGCGGTAGCGACTGGATCAAGAGCAAAGCGAGGGCGAAGAAAGCGATACGCGATATCGCCAAGGAATTGATCAAGGTTTATGCAGCTCGTGTCAGTATGCCCGGGTTCGCGTTTGCACCTGACACGAATTGGCAACGTGAACTTGAAGATGCCTTTCCCTATGTAGAGACGCCAGACCAGATCTCAACGATAGAAGATGTCAAACGAGATATGGAGTCTGATCGACCGATGGATCGTCTGGTCTGTGGCGATGTTGGCTATGGAAAGACTGAGATCGCAGTTCGTGCAGCATTCAAGGCAGTGCAAGACGGAAAACAGGTTGGCATCTTGGTACCGACCACATTGTTGGTGCAACAACACTTCGTAACCTTCACTTCTCGATACGCAGGTTTCTCCGTTCGCGTGGCAGCGCTATCGAGATTCAATTCACCGACAGAGTCAAAGGAAGTGCTTCGAGGGCTTTCAAATGGCAGTGTTGATGTAGTGATAGGCACGCATCGTTTGCTCTCGAAAGATGTGGTCTTCAAGGACCTTGGTCTGGTAGTGATTGACGAAGAGCAGAGATTCGGAGTCGAACATAAGGAAGCTTTGAAACACCTAAGGGCTTCGATTGATGTGCTGGCTATGAGTGCCACCCCCATTCCTCGAACGCTTGAGATGGCCATCACTGGTATCCGAGAGATGTCTACGATCACGACGCCACCCGAGGAGCGACACCCGATTCTCACTTTCGTCGGTCCCTATGATCCGAAACAGGTGACTGCGGCAATACATCGAGAACTGCTTCGAGATGGTCAAGTCTTCTACCTTCACAATCGAGTCGAAAACATCGATGAGGTTGCGGCGCGTCTTCGCCGATTGGTGCCAGAAGCTCGAATCGCTGTCGCTCATGGACAGATGAGTGAAGTGGCTTTGGAACAAGTTGTTCTCGCTTTCTGGAATCGTGAGTTCGATGTGCTGGTCTCCACCACAATCATCGAGAATGGGATAGACGTGGCGAATGCCAACACCTTGATTGTCGACCGCGCCGATCTCTTCGGGCTCTCGCAGTTGCATCAACTTCGTGGTCGAGTAGGAAGAAGTCGGGAACGCGCTTACGCATACTTCCTCTATGACGGAAATCGACCTTTGAGTGAACTGGCTCATGATCGGCTTACGACTATCGCAACGAATACCGACCTCGGTTCGGGGATGCAGGTTGCGCTCAAGGATTTGGAGATCCGCGGCGCTGGAAATCTCCTAGGCGGCGAACAATCTGGTCATATCGCAGATGTTGGATTCGATCTCTATATGCGAATGGTGGGAGAGACAGTCGAGGAGATGAAGGTCGCCTTAGGTTCGAAGATGAGGGCGGAGAAAGTGCATCGTGAGTGCAAAGTGGAGATTCCAGTCACGGCACATCTGCCAGATGATTATGTGACAGCTGATCGACTTCGTCTTGATATATATCGCCGTCTAGCTAATTCGAATAAGGATGAAGAGATCGACGAGATTGCAGGCGAGTTGAAAGATCGTTTTGGTGAGTTGCCAGTGCAGGCGATGCGATTACTTCGAGTTGCCCGAGTGAGAAATCGAGTTCGTGAGCTTGGTATCACAGAGGTGCTCTGGCAGACGCATCACGTCAAACTCTCATCCATCACTCTTGCTGAATCGAAAGAGTTGCGAATCAAGCGACTTTATCCTGGTTCGATCTATAAGCCACAGAGCCAGGTCCTGCTTGTGACCCATAACCTTGATGGTTGGCTTGCCACGATGAGTGCGCCACGTAGCGCATCGGCTAAGGTTGCCCACGTTGATGCGGGAGAGAATCAAGATCGCGAGTTAGTGATACTCGAGTGGCTTGAGAATCTCTTGCAGTCGTTCTCTCAATGAACCTCTAGATCCGAAGGGTTGCGATGAAACTGAGATTGAGGACATTCGCTGGTCTATCCCTATCCCTGCTTCTGCTCCTCACTGGGTGCGCAAAGATGGATGCAGCGGCAGTCATCGGAGATTCAGAGATCACCCTTGAGACGATACAGACGAGCATCACTTCAGTACTGGAGGAACGAAAACTTGTTGACACAAGCTCGATGGACTTGGCCACTGGTGATTACTTAACTCGGACCCAAGCCCAGTTCCATATCTCTGTGGTCTTGCTCCAGAAAATTGCTGATGAATACGGTATTGATATAACGAATACCGATATCGAACTGGAATATCAGCGAGTAGTTCAGCAGGTCGGCGGCGAAGAGGGTCTGCCAATGGCGCTGACTGGCGCATCAATCGCCAAGGATGATTTCAGGACTTACATCAAGACTGCGCTCATCTATCAAAAGCTTGCTGAAGCGCTCGTCGCACAAGGCATCCCCCAAGAGCAGGTGGGCTCGGCTCAGCAATCGCTGATCGTTGCAAAAGCTGAGGAGTTAGGTGTTGTGCTCAATCCGCGCTTTGGTATCTGGGATAAAGAGAACGCCACCATCCAACCTGGTGGCGATAGCAACGGCGCTGTAGAGAACGAAGAGTAATTAATTCCTCTGATGAGTGAAGATGTGAAGGCGCTTGATCATCTTCGCCAAGTAATGGATCGCCTTCGATCACCGGGTGGGTGCCCGTGGGATGGTGAGCAGAGCCACTCTTCCTTGCTCACCTATCTCCTAGAAGAGTCATATGAGTTCATCGATGCCGTCGAACGTGACGATCGCGATGCCATGGTCGAGGAACTTGGCGACCTCTTGCTCCAGGTCTTTTTCCATGCCCGTATTGGCCAAGAGCGAAGTGATCGACCATTTGATGTCGACGAGGTTGCAAAACAGGTCGCTACAAAACTGATCACACGCCATCCGCACGTCTTTGGTGACCTCAAGGTCGATTCATCTAGCGAGGTAGTAGCCAATTGGGAGCGAATCAAGAACGAGGAGAAGAAGCGAGCCGACATTTTCGATGGCGTCCCCCTGGGCCAACCTGCACTCTCACTTGCGGCCAAGGTTCTGCTCCGCGCACGAAAGAATGGTCGAGAGTTACCAGAGAAGGTCAGTGACGAGCTTGCTGCTTCGCAAGCTTTGGACAAGGACGAATTGGGAGATGCGCTCCTTCGACTCATCTCGCTTGGGGTAGCGAGAGGCCTTGATCCTGAAGATGCACTTCGAAGTGCAACGAAGCGCTATATGGATTCGGTGGATCGAAGAATTTGATTTACCTCTGAAGTAAGAATCACTGAGATAAGATTCGCATTCTGGCTTGATCTACAGAGATATTGAATATCTACGGGGGATTTGATGGCATCGATAGTTTCATTGACTTCGCGCGAAATCCTCGATTCGCGGGGAAACCCCACGGTAGAGGTAGAAGTAACTTTGAGCGACGGTTCTTCAGCGCGCGCTGCTGTCCCAAGCGGTGCATCAACCGGAGCCTTTGAAGCGGCGGAGCTTCGTGATGGAGGTTCGCGCTATCTTGGCAAGGGCGTCTTGAACGCAGTCTCCAACGTCGTCAAGGAGATCGCACCCGCCATCATGGGTCTCGATGCCAAGAATCAACGAGAGATCGATGAAGTGATGATCAGAGTTGATGGGAGCGAGAACAAATCTCGTCTCGGTGCCAATGCGATACTCGGCGCTTCGCTCGCTGTTGCACGCGCCGCAGCCAGAAGTGAGAATCTTTCGTTCTACAAGTTCATAGGTGGCGCCAGGGCCTCAACCCTTCCCGTTCCGATGATGAACATCCTCAATGGCGGGGCACATGCAGATACAAATGTTGATATCCAAGAGTTCATGATTGCGCCGATTGGCGCAAGGAATTTCTCGGAGGCGTTGCGCTCTGGGGCAGAGATCTACCATCAACTTAAGGCCGTGCTGAAGAAGCGTGGACTTGCTACATCGATAGGCGATGAGGGGGGCTTTGCGCCGAACCTTGATAGTAATCGCGCCGCGCTTGATCTGATTCTGGAGGCGATCGAGAAGGCAGGTTATCGCGCAGGTAGCGATGTAGCACTCGCTCTCGATGTTGCCGCGACTGAGTTCTACAACGATGGAAGATACGAATTTGAAGGCAAGAAGCTGAGCGCAGCGGAGATGATCGACTATTACCAAGGCTTGGTCGATAGCTATCCACTCATCTCTATTGAGGACCCACTCGCTGAGGATGATTGGAGTGGTTGGAAGGACATGACAGTGCGTCTAGGTGATCGAGTGCAGCTCGTTGGCGATGACCTCTTCGTCACCAACCCCAAGCGACTTAGTAAGGGAATCGAGAGTGGAACCGCCAATGCGATGCTAGTCAAGGTCAATCAGATTGGTACTTTGACTGAGACTCTCGATGCAGTCACCATGGCGCATCAAGCGAATTTCCGAACCATGATGAGTCATCGAAGTGGCGAGACTGAAGACACCACGATTGCTGATCTTGCCGTCTGTCTTGAGTGTGGCCAGATAAAGACTGGTGCTCCTGCGCGAAGTGAGCGAGTGGCAAAGTACAACCAGTTGCTCAGGATCGAATCTGAACTTGGCGATAGAGCGATCTACGCAGGTAAGGCTGCATTCCCACGATTCCAAGGATGACCAAACGAAGTCGTCAGGAGCGAGTTGAATCCGGGCGAACTCTTATCTTCTTCGTACTCCTTTTCATAGTTGCCATCATGGTTGCACCGCCGCTACAACATTATTTTGTACAGCGTGCGCAAATCAACGCCCTTGAAGGAGAGGTTGCTGAGGCAAAGGCAGACCTGGAGCGAGCAGAGGCAGAGCTACAGAAGTGGCGAGACCCGGAGTACATCAAGTCGCAGGCACGCGATCGACTCCGCTTTGTCATGCCAGGTGAAAAGCAGTACATCGTCCTAGGTATCCCCGAGAAGAGCGTCGCGACGCAAGGGAGCGCTGCGCCAATAGCTCAAGACTTTCCGCTAGGAATCCCTTGGTACTCAAGGCTTCTCTCTTCAATCACCGCAGTTGGTTCTCGTGAGTGATGCACTCGTTCGATCAGACCTTGAAGCGATCGCGAAACAATTGGGGCGAGAGCCACGAGATGTCCATCGGATAGCGCATCGCTGTCCATGTGGGGATCCCGATGTCATCGAGACTCCACCGAGGCTGGAAGATCAAACGCCATTTCCTACGCTGTACTACGCCACTTGCCCACGACTCACCTCAGCAATATCAACGCTTGAGGGAAGCGGGGTGATGGCCGAGATGTCGGATGAGTTGGACGTGGATGCGGATCTTGCTGGTCGCTATCACGCGGCACATGATGACTATCTTGCAACGCGGGATGTACTTGCGCGACAACTTGGAATTGATGCTCCAGAGATCGAAGGTATATCGGCAGGTGGAATGCCAGATCGCGTTAAGTGTCTTCATGCACTGATCGCACATTCACTTGCAGTCGGTGAAGGAGTTAATCCGATTGGAGACCGCGCTCTCAAGGCGCTGGATCCTTGGTGGTTAAAGGGGAGTTGCCGTGGCTAGGGTGGCGGCAATTGATTGCGGCACCAACTCAATTCGATTGCTGATCGCAGATGTTTCGGGTGGGACCTTGCGCGAGATCACGCGCGCCATGGAGATAGTTCGACTTGGTGAAGGAGTCGATCGAACTGGAAGATTTGATGAAAAGGCGGTCGAGCGAACCCTTCTTGCTCTCGATGGTTTTATCGATGAGATGCGACGACGTGGAGTGGAACGAATTCGATTCTGCGCAACCAGTGCCACCCGTGATGCATCCAATCGCGAGATATTCGTCGATCCGGTGCGCGAGCGACTTGGTGTTGAACCGGAGGTGATTCCAGGCAGTGAAGAGGCGGCGCTCTCTTTTCGCGGTGCAACCAAGGAATTCAATTCGGATGAAGGCCCATTTCTCGTCGTGGATATCGGGGGTGGTTCAACTGAATTCGTCCTTGGGGGTAACGAAGTCGCCTCATCTATAAGCGTCAATATCGGTTGTGTCAGGATGGCCGAGCGACACCTTCATTGCAATCCCCCATCGAAAGAATCGCTAGAGCGCGCGATTGTCGATATAGATGTTGCGATTGCGAGGGCAGGAGAGCAGGTTGATTTTCTCGTCGCTAAGAAATTGATTGCAGTTGCGGGAACAGCAACCACTGTGGCAGCGGCATCGCTCGGACTTGAGAGCTATGACAGATATGCAATCCATCTAGCCGAAATCTTGGCCCCAGAGGTTCATCGGGTTGCCCTGATGTTTCAGAGCATGGGTAGGGAAGAGATCGCAGAACTTGGATATATGCATCCAGGTCGGGTCGATGTCATTACCGCTGGATCGCTAGTGCTCTCTCGAATCCTGCATGCAACTGGTGCACCTTCACTTATCGCGTCAGAGTCAGATATTTTGGATGGGATTGCGCTATCACTTGGTGGCGTTGATTAGTACTGTGAAGAAACTTGCGCTACTTCAAAAGGAAGTCATTGAATGTAGACGTTGTCCTCGACTGGTTAGTTGGCGTGAAGAGGTTGCACGAGTCAAGCGGAAGGCATATTTAGATCAAGAGTATTGGGGAAGGCCGGTACCAAGTTTTGGTGTCGATCAACCCTCGATCCTTATTGTTGGGTTGGCTCCAGGAGCACATGGCGCGAATAGAACTGGGAGGATTTTCACCGGCGATAGTTCAGGGGATTGGCTCTATCGATCATTGCATCGTGCGGGTCTTGCGAAACTGCCGACAAGTAGCTCTCGAGAGGATGGTCAAGAACTCTTCAAAACGAGAATCACCTGCGTACTTCGCTGTGCCCCACCAGGTAACAAACCGAGTACGACGGAGCGAGACAACTGCAGTGAATTCTTCGAAAGAGAGTTGGAACTTGTTATGCCAACGCTGAAGGTAATAGTTGCTTTAGGGGGCTTTGCCTGGCAGGCAGTGGTTCGAGAGTTAGGTGCGCTAGGTGAAAACCTTGAGCGAATTCCCAGATTCGGACACGGTGTCGAGTTGGCGTGGATTGGAAAAGACGGGAATAGTCGCCTTCTGGTTGGGAGTTACCATCCCAGCCAACAGAACACCTTCACTGGCAAGCTGACTGAAGCCATGTTGGACCAGGTGATGAAGCGGGCAGGTAGATTGACCCGTTAAGCCCCTGTAGCCCAACGGCAGAGGCAGACGACTTAAAATCGTCCAAGTGTGGGTTCGACCCCCACCGGGGGCACAACAATCGAAAAGAAGAGGAAGAGAAAACCGAAGAAGCAGTACCAAGCATCGCCACGGCGATGAGAGTCAAGGAGATCACGAGATGAAAAGTTCGAATCCAGTATTCAGACGAGGTTACGCCGCGATGGATGTTCGTGAACTCGATCAAGGAGAGGAAGTAAGGAATCTCGAAGCGCAGTTCGCTGCTCCTGCTGCCTCCTCGATTCGTACCGGCCGAATCACTATGGAGGACATCGTTGCCCGTACCGGAATGCTCTTTGGCATCTTGGTCGTCACCGGTGCGCTTGCCTGGTACCTCAATCTCGGCTTCGGTGCGCTTCTCCTAGGTTTTGGCGTCGGATTCGTACTCTCGCTCGTCATAAGTTTCAGCAAGACTGTCCGCCCAGCGCTGGTGATGATCTATGCAGCGATGCAGGGACTCGCCCTCGGAGTGATCAGCAATGTTTACGAGACCATATATCCAGGAATTGTCAGTCAGGCAGTCATCGGCACACTTGCTGCTTTCGTAGGTGCGCTCTATGCCTATCGCAGTGGCAAGGTCCGTGTGACTCCTCGATTCACCCGAATCCTTGTGACCGCGTTGATTGGTTATCTCGTACTTGGAATCATCAACCTTGTTGCAGTTCTACTCTTCAATGCAACCAGCATCTATTCGCAAGGACTACTCAGCGTTGGAATCTCGGCACTCGGTGTAGCTCTCGCTTCCTTCTTCTTGATCTTGGATTTCGATCAAGCTTCGAAGATGGTCGCTGCTGGTGTACCTGAAGTTGAGTCGTGGCGCGCAGGATTTGGCCTCATGGTCACAATCGTCTGGCTCTACCTTGAGATCCTTCGCTTGATCTCAATCCTTCGTCGCGACTAATCCTCACGGACTGGAAGGGGGCGTGATTCGTCCTCTTTCGTTGGCGCGCCTTTAGGAAGCATGAAGATTGCGGCTGCGCTTACCGTAAAGAGTAGAAGCGTTGCTAGGAATGCGGCGTGGAATGATGCCTGATCTTTGATGATGCCAAGGAGTATCGGGCCAATCATCATTCCGGCATCTCCTGCCATTTGGTAGAAGGCGATGACTCTTCCGCCTCGTCCTTTCACGCTATCGCCGACGAGTGCAGCGGGAGCGCTACCAAAGAAGGCACCGCCAAAACCGAGAATCACCATCGCCACTATGTAGAGAAGCGGATCAAATGCGAGGGTGAGAACAGTCAACCCAACGATCACGAAGAGGGCACCGAGTGATAGCGCATAACGTCTTCCCTTGAGATCAGTAATTCTCCCTGCTCGTAGCAAGATCATGCCATTGGCAATTCCAGCAAGGGTGAATCCCAAACCAACGACAGTGGTGCTACCGCCAAGCTCTTCGGTGACGAAGAGTGGAACGAGGGAAGAGCGAAGTCCAAATAGGACCCAACTTCCGATAAAAGTAAGAAGGAGTGCGACTCGATAGGAAGGAATCTGCATTGCTTCACGTATCCGCATGGCGACGCCATCACCCTCAGGCTTAGAGCTTTCATGTCCCAACTTCTCGGTGGTGAGGCGGGTAAGAGCAGTAAGGGCTGCGGCAATCAACGTGATCGTATAGATGAAGAATGGCGCTCGAAGCGAGATATTCATCAAAATCCCACCAAAGGCAGGTCCAGTTATTCCGCCAAAGAGGAATCCACCGTTGAAGAGTGATTGGGCGCGTCCGCGGTGTGCATCATCAACAGAGCGAAGCAGAAGCGAACCTGCTGCGACTGAGAACATGGATGAGCCAAGACCCCCTGCGGTCCTAAAGATCAATAACTGTTCGTAGTTCTGAGCAAGTGCGGTGAGAAAGGTGAAGAACGCGACCATCAAGAGGCCGGTTCCAAGCACAAGTCGCTCGCCGTATCGCTCCACTAACCTTCCGGCAAAGAGGCCTGAGATGAGTCTTGCTACCGCAAATGCTCCGATGACTACTCCTATGGCAGTCGCGCTCACGCCAAACGAGGATGCGAAAATCGGTATCGCAGGAATGATCAAGCCGAAGCCAACTGCGACAAAGAAGGCGACAGCGGTGAGTGCAGCGACAGCTGGTGGAAATTCCTTAAATGGAGAGCGGATTACTTTCACTCGTTAGCCAGCAACCTCACTAGATCCAGAACCGATGGTTTCGCGAAGTGGACGTTCTCTAAGTCGAGTGGTGAGGATGAATCCGATAGCGATTATCGGTAGTGCGATCCAGAAGACATCAGAGAATGCCGAGTCAAAACTCTTGAATATCACCTCTTGAATGGATGGTGGAAGTGTGTTGATCAAGGCTGTGTTCTGAGTGACTCCAGCGATGGCATCTGGTGAGGTGCCAGCCGGAAGTGATGCTTTGGCACTCGCGATGAAGTTGTTGGTAAGAATGGTGCCAAAGATCGCAGTACCGAAAGATGCGCCGAGACTTCTGAAGAAAGTGTTCGAGCTAGTCGCGATTCCCATATCCTTGTAATCGACATCATTTTGTAGCGCGATGACCACGGTTTGCATCGATAAACCAACGCCCATTCCCATCAACATCGCGTATATGGCCAATTGCCAATAGGGCATTTCTTTATTGATCGTGGTGAAGAGAAGCATCGCCACCATCATCACGACCATGCCGGCCACTGGAAAACGCTTGTACTTACCAGTTGATGAGATCAATCGCCCGCTCGTAATAGCCATCGCGACAATGCCAAGCATCATTGGGATCAATCTGATTCCCGCTTCACTCGGTGTATACAGCAGGTTCACTTGCATATAGAGCGGAAGCAAGACAATGGCGCCAAACATGCCCGCACCAGTGATGAATGCGATCAAAGACGTTAGAGAGAAGGTGTGATTGGAGAAGAGTCGAAGCGGAAGAAGAGGATCAGGCGCTCGACCTTCGCGCCAGATAAATAGAACTGTGAAGAGAAGGGCGCATGCGAAATAGGCAAGCGTGAATGGATGGAGCCAGCCATCAGCAGGACCGGTGACGGAAGTCGCAAGAAGCAATGAAGTCACTGCAATCACCATGAAGAGTGCGCCGAGATAGTCGATTGACTTCTTGGCATGGGTCTTCGGGATATGAAGCACCAGGGCGGTCACAACGAGAGCGATTATTCCAAATGGAACATTGATGTAGAAGATCCATCGCCATCCTGTGACGCCGAAAATCTCACTCTGTTCTGCGAAGAAGCCCCCGAGAAGCGGACCTGCGACAGATGAGAGACCCCATACCGCACCAAAAAGTCCTTGGTATTTTCCGCGATTTCTTGGTGAAACGATATCGCCGATGATGATGAATGAGAGCGCAAAGAGTCCTCCCGCGCCAATTCCTTGTACCGCGCGAAATGCGATCAACTGCGTCATATCAGTCGCTGCGCCAGCGAGGAATGAACCGATTAAGAATGTGACTATGGAAAAGATGTAGACCGGACGTCGCCCGTAGATGTCAGAGACTTTTCCGTAGAGCGGTGTGACAGCCGTGGAGGTCAATAGGTAGGCAGTGACCACCCAGGTGTAATGGTTGAGTCCATCGAAGTCCTCCACAATTGACTTGAGCGCGGTGGAAACGACGGTCTGGTCGAGAGCCGCAAGGAGTATGCCGGTCATCAAACCAGCCATGATGGTCAAAATCTCTTTATGTGAATGCTCTCTAACTTCGTGCGTCTGCTGGTTCTGCTTCGCTTCGCTCATTTTTAGTTGAAAGACCTTTCAGATAGGGTGCGATTCTACTCCCGCACAATTGATTGAATGCGAAGGTTTGAGGTGACAACACGAGAGTGAAAAGTGTCATTGCGAGAGACCTAGTCAAGGTCTACAAAGTTTCTGGGCGTAAGCGAGGCAGTGGCGCGACAGTTGTGCCAAAAGAAGTTCGAGCACTCGATGGATTATCACTCGATGTCGAAGAAGGAACTGTGCTCAGCGTTCTTGGTCCAAATGGCGCTGGAAAGACCACCCTTGTGAGAGTTCTCACTACTTTGCTCACCCCAGATTCAGGTGAAGCGACCGTCGCTGGTGTTGATGTAATCAAACATCCCGACGAAGTTCGAAAGGTGATTGGTCTTTCCGGTCAGTATGCAGCGGTCGATGAGACATTGACTGGCTGGGATAACTTAGTGATGTTCGCTCGCCTTCATCGAATGAGTGGCTCAGCATCGCAAGCGCGTGCGAATGAATTGTTAGAGCAGTTCTCTTTGACGGATGCGGCTAGACGGCCGATAAAGACTTATTCAGGCGGAATGCGTAGACGACTTGACCTTGCCGCTTCACTGATCGTTAAGCCGAAGGTGCTCTTCCTTGATGAGCCAACAACGGGGCTTGACCCTCGAGGTCGTCAAGAGATGTGGGGGGTAATCAATTCACTGGTTGATAGCGGTGTCACTTTTCTATTAACAACGCAGTATCTCGAAGAAGCGGATCAACTCGCAGATGAAATCGCTGTTGTCGATCACGGCAAGGTGATCGCCCGAGGTACTTCAGATCAACTGAAGAGAGAGGTCGGCGGTGAACGGCTGGAGATTGTGGTGGAACATCAACATATCCCTGCAGTTCGTGAGATCGTCTCGAGAATCTCTCCTAATGTCGTCATTGATGAAGATCTCCGTCGAATCTCGGCACCAGTAGCAACTGGAACCAAAGCATTGATGGAGGCAGTCAAAGCCCTGGATGATGCAGGGATTCACCCGCTTGACCTTGGCCTGAAGCGACCATCACTTGATGATGTCTTTCTTTCACTCACCGGACATGTGGCAGCGAGCGAGGAGAAGTAACGATGAATGCAATCAATGACTCGCTAGTCATCATGAAACGACAGCTCTTGCAGTTGATTCGAATCCCTGAGGTCCTCATCTTCTCCACGATTCAGCCAGTGATGTTCGTTCTGCTTTTTCGCTACGTATTCGGCGGATCCATTTCGACTGGTATCCCTGGTGTCGACTATGTGCAGCTACTTATGCCTGGAATCTTCGTTCAGACAGTGGCTTTTACCCTTGCAGGTACCGCTGTTGGACTTGCACAAGATATGGAGAAAGGCCTGATTGATCGCTTCAGATCAATGCCAATCTCACGGTCGGCAGTGGTAGTCGGGCGCGCACTCGGTGACGGTGCGCTCAATGTCGTAGTTCTTTTAGTGATGGGGCTTGCCGGCTTCGTTGTTGGATGGCGCCCCTCCTCTTCGATTCTCTCGATTCTGGGTGGTTTCGCTTTCCTGTTGCTCTTTGGATTCGCGATGTCGTGGATCGGAGTCTTGATTGGGCTATCGGTTCGTGAAGCACGAGTTGCTAACTCCGCAGTCTTCCTCACTGTTTTTCCCCTGACATTCCTTTCGAATGCATTTGCTCCTACTACAGGAATGCCAAAAGCGCTCCAGTATTTCGCGGAGTGGAATCCAGTATCAACGATGGTCGCTGCTTGTCGCGAGCTCTTCGGTCTGACAAACATCTTCGGCGTCACCGCAGATTCGCTTCCGGCGCAGCAACCGATCCTGATGTCTTTCCTTTATATGATCCTCTTGATGGTGATCTTCGTTCCACTCTCGGTAAGAAAGTACAAGAGCTCAACTTCGCGTTAATCTTTTGAAGTCTTATCTGAGGTAAAGGCTAGAAGGGTTCAGCTTCAAGGATTGCGACGCTGATCTTTCGACCATTTGGCGCCTTGTAGCTGACCGTCTCGCCTACCTTCGCACCTAAAATCGCCGAGCCAAGCGGGGAGTTTTCGCTATAGACATCCAAATCTGTCGCAGCTATCTCTCTTGACCCGAGAAGAAATCGCATCTCATCTCCGCCAATATCTATCTTGATTTTCATTCCGACTCCCACAATCCCAGATTCACTTGACGGTGGCGTTCCGATGATTGCGTGTTCGAGCATATGGCGAAGCTGTCTGATTCGACCTTCCATCTTGCCTTGCTCTTCTTTCGCCGCGTGATACCCGCCGTTCTCTTTGAGATCTCCTTCGGCACGTGCCGCCTCAATTCGTTTGACGATCTCTGCACGTTTTGGCCCTTCGAGTTCTGCGAGTTCTGCAGCGAGTCGATCAGCAGCCTCCTGGGTGAGCCAGGTCTTGGTGGGCTCTTTGCTCATGGTCTGAAATTACCTGAGTTCGTCATTAACGCACATCGCAGGAAATCACATCGGCATTTACTGCCTGAATACGAGTCTCAATCTCGTTGGTCCGCACAACCTTGCCGATCGACTTGTTGGGTGTGAATCTATCTGTCCTCTCGCCCACGATGTTCTTTTCGAAGTCTCGTGCGACGAGTGTGCAGACCACGTCGAGGGAAGGTTCATTTCGCTCTAGGAGATAGGTGATAGAGATTTGTTGGTCATCGATGACTTGAAATGAGATCAGCTCGAAGCGAATAGCGGGTTGACTGTGATATCCAGCGCTCCAGAGAAGCCAGGGAATTCCTACCATCGCAAAGATAGCCGCTGGAATCTTCCATCGACTTTGACCATCGATGTAGCGTTTTCCATAGCGAGCGCGCAGGAAGTCCTTCTCGTACTCAGGGCTGATCTTCATGGCGCGCTAGTTATACTCGCCTCATCATGGAAGAGACAAGTTATGACCCAGGAATCGCTGGTTCGATAGTCTTTTCAAGCCTCACTATCGCTGTGATCTTGCTTTTGATCTCGTTCTATCGACGTTATAAGCGTATGCAACTTCGCGCACTAGCTGAGCAGAATCCACGAGAGCCACAACTTCAAGAGCGCGATCCTCGTGAAGACAGTCGTTAAACAGATTGCCTTTGCCCTAGTACTTCTCATCACAGCTTCATTGTTTGTCTCGCTAGGACTCTGGCAGTGGTCTCGCGCTGGTCAACTTCAAGAACTCAAACGAGAGCTCGATGCGATTTCGCAGATTGCACCGGTGGCATTGAGCGAAATCCATCAACCGCAGATTCCACTGGATGGAGCGATAGTCAATCGCAGAGTCGAAGTCTCGGGCCGCTACCTGATGGGCTTTAGGGCGCGAGGTCAAAGTGGGGGAGAGTATGAAGTGGCGCTGCTTGAGATCTCTAACTCAAGATCGCCTGGAGCAATCTTGGTTGCCAGAGAAATTCTCAGAGAGAGCGATCTCGCTCTGCCAAGTGGTGAAGTAGAACTCGTTGCCCGCATCCTCCCCGCCCAGCAAGAAGATTTCGATCCCAACGCCAGGCTCACAGAACAAAGCGATGATTTAGTGCGGATTTCAAGTGCCCTCTTAGAAGGAGAGGTTCAGATTCCGCTCTATGACGGTTACCTCCTGCTTCAATCGGAGAAGAGCGATGGAGTCGCATCGCAGCTTCGAGCGATTCCAGACCAGATAGCGAGACCCACGGTCCCTGGCTACTACTGGCAGCACATCGCCTACGTGGTGATCTGGTTTCTCATGGCGGTAGTCACGCTCTACCTGCCTCTTTATCAGCGAAGGCGAACTAAACTCCTTTCATCGGGTGGCGAAGATAGAGAAGGTGAGCGTTATGAGCGCAACTGAGAAATCGATGCATGGGGTGTTTACTCGCTTCCGAGTGATGGCCGTTATTGCAGGAGTGATGTCTCTGCTGCTCTGGTTCGTGGATTTACCGGTTGTTTACCTCATCGATAATCCTTCACTCAAAGAGCAGGTCTCTTGGATCCCCTACCTTCATGGATACACCTATCCCTTCTATGTACTGACGGCGATTCACCTGGCAGCGAAGATGAGGTGGAGCGTGCCGAGGATGATTGCCCTGATTCTTGCGGGCACTCTTCCAGTTGCGTCATTTATTGCGGAGCGTCGTCTAGCTAAATCAGTCGCCAAAAATTTGTCGTAGCCCTTATTGGTTACTCATCTCCCACTCAGTGGGTTGAGCGAAATCGGCGTGGCTCCAGTCTTTGGCCCAGCGCTGGAATTATCTTTCTCCCTATAACTACATCGCTCCTTATTCCCACCACGAGAGGGAGACCTTGAACGCTCAATCTCGGATCACTTACATACTAGATACCAGCGTGCTCCTCGCAGATCCAGGCGCTATCTACAGATTTGCAGAGCACTTGGTCATCATTCCGATCGCGGTCATCGGAGAACTTGAGAGCAAGAGAGACCATCCAGAACTTGGTTATTTCGCAAGAAGCGCGCTCCGTGCACTTGATGACCTTCGAATCAAACATGGACGTCTCGATGAATCACTTCCGCTCAATGACTTAGGCGGCCAACTCTCAGTCGAGCTCAATCACGCTGATATCAACACATTGCCAAGTGGCCTGCTCCGTGATGGGACCAATGATTCAAGAATCTTGGCTGTGGCGAAGAACCTAGCCAGTGATGGCAGAGAAGTTGTCTTGGTGACCAAGGACCTACCACTTCGAGTCAAAGCATCCTCAGTTGGCGTTGAAGCAGAGGAGTATCGCGCAGAGCTAGCACCAAGCTCTGGTTGGACCGGCATGGAAGAGATTGCAGTCGCTGGTTCACTCATTGACCTGCTCTACAAGTCCGAGGTCGTTGATTCTCCGGAGGTCGCAGACCTTCCCTGTCATACCGGCGTCGTATTGCATTCAGAGAAGGGATCAGCGCTCGCTCGCATCACGGCCGATCACAGACTTGCACTTGTTCGTGGCGATCGATCAGCTTTTGGATTGCATGGCAGGAGCGCGGAGCAACGAGTCGCACTCGATATTTTGCTTGATAATGAAGTTGGCATCGTCTCACTAGGGGGCCGGGCAGGAACTGGAAAGTCAGCTCTTGCACTTTCGGCAGGGCTAGAGGCAGTGATGGAGCGGGGGCTTCATAAGAAGGTAGTTGTCTTCCGGCCGCTCTATCCAGTCGGTGGTCAGGAGCTTGGTTATCTGCCAGGCAGCGAGGGCGAGAAGATGTCGCCATGGGCGCAAGCTGTCTTTGACACCCTTGGTGCGATTGTCACACCTCATGTCATTGAAGAGATACTTGATCGGGGTCTGATTGAAGTTCTACCTCTCACCCATATCCGCGGACGCTCGCTCCATGACTCCTTTGTTATCGTCGACGAGGCGCAGTCCCTCGAGCGAGGCGTACTTCTGACCGTCCTCTCTCGAATCGGTCAGGGTTCCCGAGTTGTGCTCACTCACGATGTCGCTCAGCGGGACAACCTTCGGGTCGGGCGCCATGACGGCGTCGTCGCCGTGGTCGAGTCGCTGAAGGGTCATCCACTCTTTGCCCACATCACGTTGACCCGTAGCGAGCGCTCGCCGATCGCCGCCCTCGTCACTGAGATGCTGGAAGATCCGATTCAGCGAGCGATCTAAGTCGCTTTTCACTGCAGCTCGGGTGTTTCGGACTCAGAGAACTGCTCCAGTAAATCCCACAACGACAAATCAGGCATTTCGGACTTTCCACAGTCTGACCTGCGGTTTTCTTCCTCCACAAAATTGAGTGAGGAAAAATTGTGGCGCCATACCCCACCTTAGATTTGCGACCCCTCAACCCCTTTGTCACCCTAACGACCTCCCCATTGAGTAATGACCCTCTTTTTGAGGGTCGATGGGTCATGGCACAAGGGGTCGGGCAAGGCAAAGAGTTAAGGAAGAGTGAAGGAGGTGGGGTATGGCGAGGATGAAGCGTTTTGCTGCGGTTGCAGCTTTCACTTTCCTCTTCCTTCAGGTGACTGACTCCTCCCACGCCTCGGTGACCCTCGAACTCTCTGCCGCTGTGACGATCGAAGAGTTAGCTCAGAACCCATGGAAGGACTCATGGCTTCGAGCAGCCGAGATGGACCTGCCGGCGCTCATGGCTTTCGTTGATGCCAAATCGGGTATCAGGGCGGCCGACCTTCAGGCGGTAAGCATCCTGGCGACGAGAATCTTCCAAGCTCGAGAACCGAAAGGGGCTCGCGCCGCAGGTAGAGAGATAGCCAAGGCCAAGTACGGGTGGGGTAGTTACCAGTTCGAATGCCTTAACACGCTCTGGACCAAGGAGAGTCATTGGAACTTTAGGGCTCGCAATCCGCGGACCGGTGCATACGGAATCCCACAAGCGTTGCCGGCGATGAAGATGCAGATCAAAGGCGAGGACTGGCGGACCAATCCCCTGACTCAGATCTCTTGGGGTCTTCATTACATTGATGTGCGTTACGAGACGCCGTGTAAGGCGCTCAAGAAGTTCAAGCGCTCGCGCTACTACTAGCAGAACTTCTAGGAATTCACTCTAAAGGAAAACTTAGGCGCCAGGCTTCTTCCCGATAGAAAAAGGTTTACTAGTCTCGGCGAAGAAGTCATTGCCCTTGTCATCGACAACGATGAAGGCGGGGAAGTCTTCTACCTCGATACACCAGATAGCTTCCATTCCTAACTCTTCATAATCGATAACTTCTACCTTCTTGATGCAATCTTGGGCAAGCCTTGCAGCTGGCCCACCGATTGAACCTACATAGAAGCCACCGTGCGACTTACAGGCATCAGTCACCGCTTTAGAGCGATTGCCTTTGGCAATCATCACCATCGATCCACCGTTTTGTTGGAAGAGATCGACATATGAATCCATACGACCCGCGGTAGTTGGTCCAAAGGATCCAGATGCATAGCCAGCTGGTGTCTTCGCAGGACCCGCGTAGTAGACGGCGTGATCTTTGAAATAATCAGGAAGCGGTTTTCCAGAATCAAGAAGTTCTTTCAGCTTCGCGTGAGCGAGATCTCGGGCGACGACCATAGTTCCGCTGAGGGCAAGTCGTGTCTTGATCGGATGTTTCGAGAGCGTGGCACGAATCTGATCCATCGGTTGATTGAGATCAATTTTTACGACCTCACCTTCGAGCTGAGCATCGCTGGTCTCAGGCATGAACTGAGCGGGGTCGCGCTCTAATTGTTCAATGAAAACGCCATCTTTGGTGATTTTTGCCTTCGCCTGTCGATCTGCGGAGCAGGAGACGGCAATCGCAATAGGTAGCGAGGCGCCATGTCTTGGTAACCGAACGACTCTCACATCGTGACAGAAATATTTCCCACCAAATTGGGCCCCGATACCGAGTGTTTGCGTGAGTTTGTGGATCTCTTTCTCTAACTCGAGATCTCTAAATGCTCTTCCAGTCTTTTCATTTCCAGTTGTTGGAAGTGAATCGAGGTACTTAGTGCTTGCGAGTTTGGAGACTTTAAGGGTGTGCTCGGCACTCGTGCCACCGATGACGACCGCTAGGTGATAGGGCGGACAGGCTGCGGTGCCGATTGAGCGTAATTTCTCATCGAGCCAGTTCATCAAACTAGTGGGGTTAAGGACTGCCTTCGTCTCTTGGTAAAGGAAGGACTTATTGGCACTACCACCGCCTTTTGCGATGAAGAGAAATTCGTATTCCTCGGCATGATCGGATGAGGAGTAGATCTCGATCTGTGCCGGGAGGTTGTTTCCAGTGTTCTTCTCCTGCCACATCGTCACTGGGGCAAGTTGTGAATATCGAAGATTGAGTGAGGTGTAGGCGTTGTAAATGCCTCGTGAGACTGTCACCTCATCTTTTTCTGTTGTAAGAACTTGTTGGCCCTTCTTAGCCATGACCAGAGCAGTACCAGTGTCCTGACACATCGGAAGGACTCCACCTGCTGAGATGTTGGCATTCTTCAAAAGGTCTAGTGCGACGAAACGATCATTGGCCGAACTCTCGTGATCGAGCAAGATGGAAGAGAGTTGTTGCAAATGTTCGCGACGTAGAAAATGGTTGATGTCGTGGATTGCGACTTCAGTGAGTTTCTCGATTGCCTCAGGTGAGACTTTCAAGAAGGTTCTTCCCTCTGCCGTGAAGGTAGAGACTCCATCGATATCTAGCTTTCGATACTGAGTCGCATCGTCGCCGAGCGGTAGAAGGTCTTCGTAGATGAACTCAGGCATCTTCGCCCTTTTCAGTGGAACTTGACTTGGACGCCGCTTTCGAAGATCCTTTCGCCGCGCTTGCCTTCGCAATCTTGGCTTTTGCTCCTTCAAGCCACTCTTCACAGATCTTCACTAACTCTTCGCCTCGCTCCCAGAGCTTGAGGGACTCTTCAAGGCCTAGCTCGCCACCTTCTAACTCAGCTACAACTTCAGCCAACTCTTCCCGAGCCTCTTCGTAGGAGATGCGCTTTTCGGCCACGCGCTCAATCTACTCCTTCGCAAACTTCACTTCTCGCTAGCGCTTTTCTTTCTCGCAATCTCTGTTGTGCCTCTCACAGTTGCAGCAATCTCGCCGAGAGCAAGTCGAAGGCGGAAATCATCACCGCTACTCACTTGATTGATATCTCGGATCAGATCCCCCTGCTGGGTCAATGCTACGGCGTAGCCACGTTCCAAAACTGCCAATGGAGAGAGCGCACGTAGTTGTGCTGCGCCCTGAGCAAGTTCGCCACGAGCAAGGTCGATGAGATGGCTCATCTCCTGACGCAACGACTTACTCCAACTCTTCAACTCTTCGACAAGCGGTGCAATCAATTGCTTCGGATCCTTCAAGATGGGGCGAGAGGCCAAAGATTTGATTTCAGCACTTTCTCGTTCCACACGCGAAATGATCGCTCGAAGCAAGCGCGATGACCTTTCGCCGATGGCCTTCTGCTCTTCCTGGATATCTGGCACGACACGCTTAGCTGCATCTGTAGGAGTCGATGCTCGGAAATCAGCGACCAGGTCAATCAAAGGAGTGTCTTGTTCATGACCGATGGCACTGACTACGGGTGTCTGGCATGAAGCAACAAGACGAACGAGCCCTTCATCAGAGAATGGAAGAAGATCCTCGAACGACCCACCACCACGAGTGATGATGATGACATCAACATCATCTTGGGCATCAAGTTCTTTGAGGGCGCTACTTACCTCAGAGACAGCACTTGAACCTTGCACCGCAACTTCTCGAATCTCAAACTCAACGGCCGGCCACCTTCGCCGTGCATTCTCAACGACATCTTTCTCGGCTGCACTGTTTCGGCCACAAATCAGACCGATTCGTCGAGGTAAGAAAGGAAGCTCTTTCTTTCTTGCAAGAGCGAATAAGCCTTCAGCTGCTAAGACCTTCTTAAGTGCTTCAAGTCGCGCTAGGAGCTCACCAATACCAACATGATGAATCTCGCGTGCATTGAGTGAGAGCGATCCATTTCCAGTGTAGAAGTTGACCTTTGAAAAGACTTTGATGCGGGCATTGGCTGGTAACGGTGCAACTGCTGCAAAGACTGATCGATGACACGAAACCGAAATCGACATCTCAGCTGATGTATCTCTCAGTCGCATGAAGATCATCGTCGAGCCTTTACGGTCATCGACTTGAGATAACTCACCTTCGACCCAGATTGGCCCTAGTTTTCCTATCCAATCTTTGATGGCTTCAGAGACCACACGTACTGGTGCCGGGGATTCGATCGAGGTCTCGAGCATGGCGAGATGGTAACGGCGCTTGACTCTAAGATTCACTCCGTGAAGAAGGTCTTGCTGGCAGCTCCCCGTGGGTATTGCGCTGGGGTTGATCGAGCAGTGGTTACCGTCGAGAAAGCTTTAGATCTCTATGGCGCACCGGTATATGTCAGAAAGCAGATTGTTCATAACAAGCATGTGGTCTCGACCCTGGAAAAGCGTGGCGCGATCTTCGTCGAAGAGACCGATGAAGTCCCAGAGGGCGCAATCGTCGTCTTCTCGGCGCACGGCGTATCACCTAAAGTTCACGAGCAAGCCGCTTCACGCCAACTCAAGACGATTGATGCAACCTGTCCCTTGGTTACCAAGGTTCATTATGAAGCGAAGCGCTTTGCAGCCGATGACATGCAGATTCTCTTGATTGGTCATGCCGGCCACGAAGAGGTTGAAGGAACAGCGGGTGAAGCACCGGAACACATCACCTTGGTTGATGGACTCGATGCCGCTCGAACTGTTGAGGTTGATCCGAGTAAGAAGCTTGCCTGGCTCTCCCAGACCACACTGAGCGTTGATGAGACGTTGGAATCGGTACGAATCCTGAAAGAGCGCTTTCCGCATCTGCAAGATCCGCCAAGTGATGACATCTGCTATGCAACTCAAAATCGTCAGATTGCGATCAAAGAGATCGCGCCCAAAGCCGATCTCGTCCTCGTAGTCGGGTCTAAGAACTCCTCCAATTCAGTACGTCTTGTTGAAGTCTCACTTGAATATGGTGCGAAATCAGCCTTCCTTATCGATTATGCAGCAGAGTTGAAGGATGAGTGGTTCGAGGGCGTTGAGACGATAGGAGTCTCAAGTGGTGCATCGGTACCTGAGATATTGGTTCAAGATCTTCTCGCAGAGCTAGCTCGCCGAGGTTATGGTGAGGTCGAGGTAGTTACAGCGATGGAGGAGAGCCTGCTCTTCGCTCTTCCACCAGAGTTGCGAAAAGAATTAAAAGCTGCCGGAAAGGCTTAACGCTCGACCTTCTCATCTCGTGACTTTTCTCGAGAGAAATAGACAATCCAGCCTGCCACTGCTCCAGTCACTAAGAATGGCGCTATTCCGGCAAGCCCTGAGACCAAGTCGATAGCGAATCGGGAAATTCGAAGTGATGAGCCGCCAAGAATCGGTAGTAAGAGAATGATCCAGAACGCAAATGCAAGCGGCGGTGTCACAACTGAGGTAAAGATCGTCCCGGTGCGACCGAGGTAGATACCTCCAGCGAATGCGATCCAGAGCGAGATTCCAGTAATTGCGCCGACGTTTCCCCGGATCACGATCTCGATCGCCATCGCGAGCGCGATGAAGAGCGATTGCAAGATCGCAACGCCTGGCTTGGTCAGCCCGGGTCCTTGGATTCGATTCTTTGGGTCAATCCGTGAGATATCAACGCTCGACTTCATCAGCCTCTTCTTCCTCGGGTGCCTCAAGTTCCAAGATTTCGAGATCGTCACCAGCGATCACCTTGATCTCGCGCACTGAACTCTCGACCCCTTCGAGTGCCTTCAGTTTCTCTATTTTGAGGCCACCGATGGCGGTGATCTTTCGAGCAGGGCGCAACATATTCTCTTCAGCGCTGGCGATCAGTTCATTAAATGCCTTCTCAGTGCTCTTTATTCGATCACCGAGAGTGGATATCTTGCCGTGGACTTTTCCGATTCGCTTGAGGAGTTCGCCAGCAAGCTCTTGAATCTCAGAAGCGCTTTGTGCCAGCTTTGAACGATTGAAGACGTAAGCGACAGTGCGAAGCAGGGCCAGCATCGTGTTAGGTGTAGCGATAGATACATTCTTTTCAAATGCTTTGTTCTGCAAGAGTGGATCACCAGCGAGAGCTTCGATGAGAATCGACTCAAAAGGTACGAAGAGAACGACAAAGTCAGGTGATTGGCCGGCACTCTGGTAGTCGCGCTTTGCGAGAGCGTTGACATGGCTCAACAAATCCTTCGCGTGAGCCTTCATCATCTCTTTTCGCTTGATCTCATCCTCTTCACCGAGCGCTTCCCAGAATCGCTCTAACGGAAATTTTGAGTCGATGAAGAATTCGGTTCCACCAGGAGCAGTGATCTTGATATCGGGTTTTCCGATGCCCTCTTCACCGGATCGATATTCCTGGCGTTGGTAATGAACCCCCTCGACCAAGCCAGCGCTTTCGAGCAACATCTCTAGTTGCATCTCACCGTATTTGCCACGAGTTTGAGAGTTGGAGAGGGCGCCGGTTAGTTTTGTTGTCTGGCGAAGAAGCGATTCATTACCCGTTCGCATATTTTCAATCTGCTCGCGGATCGAACTCTCACCAGCAACGCGCTTGAGTTCAGCATCGTGGGACTGCTTGGAGAGTTCTGACATCTTTGTCTCGATATTCTTGATTGCAGCGGCAAGAGTGAGTTCATCTTTCTCATCTTCAATTCGAGAACTTCGCTCTGCTTCAAGTCGTGCGACAGTGGCTCGTTCGGCTTCGACTGTGGCGTTCAATGCGATCACTTCACCCTTTGACTTTGCTTTAGTGAGCAGGGTCCCAATCACTATTCCCAGTGCAAGCCCTGCGAAGACACCGATGAGACCAATGATGGAGGTGAGCGAATCCATAAGCCCTATCGTGGCAGGTAGCGGTGATAATGGCGCGTAGGCTCTACCCCTCGTGGGCCTCTCTATAGGAATTGTGGGACTACCCAATGTTGGTAAGTCCACCCTCTTCAATGCGCTGACAAAGAACAACGTCCTTGCCGCCAACTACCCCTTTGCCACCATCGAGCCCAATGTTGGCGTTGTTGGCGTCCCTGATGAGCGCTTGCCGGTGTTGGCGAAGATCTTCAACTCCGAGCGGATACTTCCAGCCACAGTTTCATTTGTTGATATCGCTGGAATAGTCAAGGGTGCTTCGGAAGGTGCTGGCCTTGGCAATAAATTCCTAGCCAATATCCGTGAGACCGATGCGATTTGTCAGGTGATACGCGCTTTCTCTGACTCCGATGTCGTTCATGTTGATGGCAAAGTGGATCCAGCATCGGATATCGAGACAATCAATACTGAGTTGGCTCTTGCTGATCTACAAACTATTGAGAAGTCATTGCAACGGGTCGAGAAAGAGGCCAGGCAGAATAAAGAGAGAGCTCACGTACTTGATGAACTCAAGAAGGCAAACGAAGTTCTCAGCCAAGGTAAGTTGCTCTCTAGTTCTGGCCTTGATCTTGAGCTACTCAAGGAGTTTGGCTTTCTCACCGCAAAGCCCTTCCTTTATCTCTTCAACCTAGATGCTGCTGGGCTCTCAGATAGCGCTCTTCGTGATCAACTCTCAGAGATGGTCAAACCTGCCAAAGCGATCTTTCTCGACGCGAAGACCGAATCCGAATTGACTGAACTCGATGATGGCGAAGCGCTCGAGCTCCTGCAATCGATCGGTTTAGATGAGCCAGGTCTTGCAACCTTAGCCAGAATTGGATTTGAGACTCTCGGACTTCAGACCTATCTCACCGCAGGTCCCAAGGAAGCGAGAGCATGGACCATTCACAAAGGAGATACTGCTCCAGCAGCTGCTGGCGTCATACACACTGACTTTCAACGTGGCTTCATCAAAGCCGAGGTGGTCGCCTATCGAGATTTAGTGGAGTGCGGGTCTATGGCCGAAGCCAAGGCGAAAGGCAAGGTCCGCATGGAAGGCAAGGAATACGTGATGCACGATGGCGATGTCGTGGAGTTCAAGTTCAACGTCTAACTTTTTCAACAAAATGAGCGGTTATTTGCGTGGAGAGTCATTGACCCTCATCTATCGCTATGGGATATTTCTTCATCTAGAGCAGGCATAGCCCGGAAAGGGTTAGATGATGAGGCCGAGAAATTTCTTCGCCAAAGGCGTTCTCGCTCTTGTCCTGGCGAGCGCTCTCATCATCTCCGCCTCGCCTATATCAACTGCAATCAACGATGAAGAGACAGGCGTCTTCCTCTTTCCTTCCAATGGACCGGGCAGTGAGAGTGTCAACAAAATAGGCATCATCTACGACGATGCACAGACACTTCTTGGCACAGTGAGCAATCTCGTCGATCAGAGCAAGAAGTCACCACCAGAGAACGCTCCGTATTGCACTAGCGTCAATGATCCGAAGTGCAAAGATGTTGACACGCTCTGGGCCGACCAGATCATGGGTCCATGTGAAAGTGCGAGCGATGAATTCTGTATCGAATCCATCTATGCCAAGTTAAGTGACGGCACCAAGGTCAAAGGAACTTTCAAGCAACTCCTGCCTGAGAAACCACCGCTACCTTTTGAAGCTTCAACCGAGCTCAACCTTGGTAAGGGTTCTGCGCCGAGCATCTGGGAGGTATCTGGCGTAAAGAACTCTGCAGGAAAAGAGAGTTATGCCGCGATATTTTCAGTCTCAGGTTATGCTAAGCGAAAAGCAGAGGGCTCAAATCCTAAAGACTTCTATGTCGCTCAACTCTCTGCCGCACTCTTTGCTGTCAATGTTGAGTCATCAACAACTCAGCTCTATCCATTGAAGGCACCAGGGGTTGGCACCGACGGAATCATGGTCTCGGGTTGTGCCACAAATGATGAGAGCATCTGTGCCAAGCGCGTCTCTTTTCCGAGAGGAGTGAGATTCGGAGCCACACTTCGCTTTGCAAAACCACCCCAGTATTGGTTCTACGGCCGCCTCTACAAACCAGAGATCTCAATCCAAACTCGAAGTGGAAGTGCGATCACTCTTGATGTCGAGGCAGAACCGGTGACGGTTCCAGTATTCGAAGGAACTACTTCGTGGGATAAGTTGCCGAAGAAACTCCAAGATTTCTACCTCACCGGAAATTACCCACAAAATGGCCGAGGTGGGTATTACGAAAAAGACCCAAACAAATGGAACGTCTATCACACACCTCGAAGTGAAGAATCAAGTTATCTCATTGACTGGATTCCAGTAGTGGGAGATAAAGCACGAGTGATGAGCACGATGTGGTTCTTCCGAAGCATTCCGCAAGATACCTATGGCAATCAAGCGAAATGTTATGGACAGGGAAGCAAAGTCAATGGATTTGTCACGACCAATGCCACGAGCTATACCGCTGGTCCTCCTTCCTATAATCAAAAGAGCGGAACTCTTGATTACACAGTCGCTGCGCCTCACTTGACGCCAACTGGCAAAGACATGCTCGGTACCTACGATCTACAGATTGATGCTGATGTCGCGCGTTGCCTTTACGGATATAGCGATGCTCCGATAAGCGCTGAGGTCTCCATCGTCAATGCAGATGGCGGTGAGAATCGAGTCGCCACTACCAATGTCGGCGAGAAGACGATCGCTGGTCGAAAGTGGCTGGTGATTGCTGCTTATAACTTCACCTTCTCTTCGCCAACACTCAAGGTGAAGATCTCTCAAGCTGGCAATAAGAGTAATTCGAGCTCAAACAATTCTTCAGCGGGAAAAACTTCTTCTACGGGTGGCGCTATGGGAAATAACAATCAAATGGGCTCAGGGAAAGCGCCGATTCCAGATATCAAATGCGTCAAAGGGAAACAATTCAAGTTCGTCAGCGCCAAGAAATGTCCTAAAGGTTGGTTAAAGAAGGGCTAAATCGCCTTAAAACCTTCGCTGGTCGGATTCATCGCAATAATCAGGGAGAATAAGCGCCCTGAGAGCGCTCGATAGATCAACGATTCGGAGTCGGTACTTTCCATGAAGTCACCTCACCTTGCTGGCCTGCCAGAAAAGCGTCGCGAGAATCTGCGAAATATCGCGATCATCGCCCACGTCGATCATGGCAAGACCACACTCGTCGATGCGATGCTCTGGCAGTCAGGCGCCTTTGCTGCACATAAGGAACAGTCCGAGACTCGCGATCGAGTGATGGATTCGATGGATCTTGAGCGAGAAAAGGGAATCACGATCCTTGCCAAGAACACGGCAGTTCGTCGTGGCGATCTCATCGTCAACATCATCGATACTCCTGGTCACGCAGATTTCGGTGGCGAGGTCGAGCGTGGACTTGAGATGGTCGATGGCGTACTCCTCCTGGTTGATGCCTCTGAAGGACCGTTACCGCAAACACGATTTGTTTTGCGCAAGGCACTTGCGAAGGACCTTCCAGTTATCTTGGTGATCAATAAGGTCGATCGCACGGATGCTCGTATCGGTGCAGTCGTCAATGAGACATATGAACTCTTCCTTGATCTTGACGCCAAGGAAAACCAGATTGACTTCCCGATCATCTTCGCATCGGCGAAGGCTGGCCGTGCATCACTTACCCAACCGGCAGATGGTGGGATGCCAGATCGAGAGAATCTTGAAATCCTCTTTGAAACTATCTTCTCAACAATCCCAGCGCCGATCTTCCATGAGGGTGCGCCACTGCAAGCACATGTCACCAACCTCGACTCATCGCCTTATCTTGGACGTCTTGCGCTCTGTCGGGTTCATGAAGGCACGATCAAAAAAGGTCAGACCGTCTCGTGGATGAAGACAGATCAAAGCATCGAAAAGGTTCGAATCTCTGAACTCTTGATCACTGATGGTCTTGAGCGAGTTCCTGCAACTGAGGCGGGACCTGGCGACATCATCGCTGTCGCGGGAATCGAGACGATCACCCTTGGCGAAACCCTCGCTGACGCCGAGAATTCCCATGCGCTGCCGTTGATCACTGTCGATGAGCCTTCAATCTCGATGACGGTTGGTATCAATACTTCGCCACTTGCTGGCCAATCAGGGAAGAAATTGACCGCACGGCTTGTGAAGAATCGTCTTGATGCAGAGCTAGTCGGAAACGTCTCGCTTCGCATCTATCCGACTGATCGCCCAGATACCTGGGAGATTCAAGGGCGCGGTGAACTTCAACTCGCAGTCCTTGTCGAGATGATGCGCCGAGAAGGTTTTGAGTTAACTGTCGGAAAGCCACAGGTTGTAACGAGAGAGATTGACGGCAAACTCTGTGAGCCGATGGAGCGTCTTACTATCGATTCGCCCGAGGAGTACCTCGGCGTCATCACCCAGTTGATGGCGCTTCGCAAGGGTCGAATGGAACAGATGGTCAATCATGGAACCGGTTGGATTCGAATGGATTATCGCGTTCCGTCACGTGGCCTAATTGGATTTAGAACTGAATTCTTAACCGAGACTCGTGGAACCGGCTTGCTTCACCATGTATTTGACGGTTATGAACCTTGGCATGGTGAACTTCGAACCCGCCCAACTGGTTCCTTGGTCTCAGATCGACGAGGCACAGTTACCTCCTATGCGCTCTTCTCACTCCAAGAGCGAGGGACAATCTTCGTGCAGGTTGGTGATGAGGTCTATGAAGGAATGGTCGTTGGAGAGAATTCGCGACCGGAGGATATGGATGTCAACTCCTGTCGTGAGAAGAAGTTGACCAATATCCGCTCGGCGACGGCTGACGAATTAGAGCGCTTGATTCCACCAAAGATCCTCAATATGGAACAAGCACTCGAGTTCTGCCGTGAAGATGAGTGCATCGAAGTCACGCCGACAACGGTCCGGGTGCGAAAAGTCGTGCTCGATCAAAACGAGCGCGCTCGCCTCACTTCGAAGGCAAAGAAGGCCAACCTCGATTCATAAGGGGTGGCGAAGGGCCTAATTCCACTCCTTTTCATCGCCTTCTTAACTCTGTCGCAGCGGTGATGTTGGATGAGCCTGTGGAGCTAGAACTTCTTAGACGGCCTCGAGCAGAACGAGAAATCCTCTTCACGCCTGCTCAACGAGAGGTCATCGAAGCCGCAAGTTCAGCACGGTTGCTCATCTCTGGTCCTGCGGGCTCTGGAAAGAGTGAAGTACTGATTGCTCGTGCGCTTCACCTTTTGAATTCTGGAATCAAGGCTGATCGACTTCTCATCCTTACCTTCGGTCGCGATCATGCCGATCTACTGCGGGATGAGATCGCTACCCGAGGTAAGACTGTAGCTAGAGAGCCCCTTGCTCGAACTTTTCCTGCGCTTGCTTTCTCGATAGTTCGTCTCTCGATGGAGAAAAGTTTGCGCGATCCCATTCTGCTCTCCGGTGCAGAACAAGATGAATTGATTCGAGATTTCCTAGCAACTGATCTACGTGAGAATTTAAGCGGTTGGCCAGAGTCGATAAGACCAGCCCTTGGCACACGTGGCTTTGCAAAAGAGTTACGAGATCTCATCTCTCGTGCAAAAGAGTGGGGATTAGAGCCGGAGGATCTGGCGAAGCTTGCAACCCAGACCAAAGATGAACTCTGGATGCCTGCCGCACGATTGTGGAAGAGATACGAAGATGTGAATCTCGATAGAGATAGCAATGTTGAGTATGCCAAGGATCGAATAGATCCCAGTGAGTTGATCAATCGCGCGGTACGAGTGATGAGCGCCTCCGATGAGTTTGCCAATCGAGTGAGAGATCAATTCGATGTGGTGCTCATCGACCAGTTCGAAGAGAGCGACCCTTCACATCGGCGCTTGATCCAAACGCTCTCGCCTCGATCATTCACAATCTTCTATGACGAATCGAGCACGGTCTCGCGTTTTCGTGGTGCAGACCCTGAAGGATTAGAAGATTTTCTCGAAGAGTTTGCCCTGGGTTACGGCATTGAAGCTGACATATCCCATCTCCGCTTAGAAGAAAGAATGAGGCCAGAGGCGCGACGACGCTTTCTGGAGAGTGAGTCACTCTCGGCTGAAGCCCATGCGATCGCGGAGCACCTTCGCTCACTCCACCATCGAAACGAGATTCCATGGTCTGAGATGGCGGTCATCGTCCGCTCTCCAGGCGAACATCTCTCTGCTATTCGAAGGGCCTTGATTCATATCGGCATTCCAGTCAATCAAGAGAGCGGAACCCTCACACTCGCTGAAAATCCGGTTATTCGTCCGATTCTCCTTATCGCAGAGATCGCTATTGCTCTGGCAAGAGAGGGAAAGGTCGAAGCAACGCCTGAGAAGATCGAGCAGATGCAGGAGTTACTCCTCTCTGAATTTGGCGGCCTTGATGCCCTCGAACTTCGAAGGATTCGAGGTGAAATCAACCGAATACGAGAAGAGGGTGATCTCACGCCAACTCGAGAGATTCTGCTCAACTCACTCGCTATGGGCGAGGCGCTTCTTGATTTCGATCAGGTTGGAGTTCTCGCGCCACTGAAGCGAACAGTTGCCTCGGCCCGCTCTATCGCAGCTAATCCAACGAGCACGATCACAGATTTACTCTGGGCTATCTGGAATTCAGCAAAAGATCGTGATGGAAATCTTCTCAGTGAGAAGTGGCGCAATCGAGCGATCTTCTCTCATTCCACCTATGACTCGGGTTCTGCCGATAGGGACCTTGATGCTCTAGTCGAGCTCTTTGAGGTTGCAAAGCGTCATGCCGAACGATTTCCATCAGCACATCCCTCGCTCTTCATCGAGGGTGTGAGAAAGACACGAGTTGTTGGTGATGTGATTGTTGCTAAAGGAGATAGAGGAGACCAGGTCACGCTAACCACGGTCCATAGCGCCAAGGGCGATCAATGGCGAGTAGTGGTTATCGCCGGCCTGCAAGAAGGCAAGTGGCCCAACCTCACGCTTCGAGGCTCGCTCCTTGGCAGTGAGCGCTTAGTGGATATTCAACGACATGGTCTCTTGCCGAGAACTGAGCTCAATGCACTCTCATCAAGTGCGATCGCAGAAGATGAATCAAGGATCTTTGAAGTAGCAAAGGACCGCGCCACGGAATTGATCATCTTCACTGCAGTCTCCCGAGATGATGATGAACCATCTTCATTCTTTGCACGAGAGCGCGATCTCGATCACGACCATCACGATGATGAAGAGATCAAGACTTTCCTGACTGCGACAGAGAAGATCGCACTTCTTCGACGCGAGCTGATCGATCCGATGACACCAGAGATTCGAAGAGGTGAGATCGCCTCAGCGCTGAAGACCCTTGCCGCCGCCGGTTTTGAATCGGCGGATCCTTCAAATTGGCTCGGATCGCGCGGGCGAAGTAGCGAGGATCCGATTGTTGGTGAGGGAGAAGATCTCTTCATCTCTCCGAGTGAGATCGATCGATTTCTTGAGTGTGAACTTCGATGGTTCCTTGAGAAGAGTGGAGCGCGCGAGGGCGATAGCCAAGCTGCTCTTCTCGGTTCCACCTTGCACGTCTACGCCAAGATGATCGCTGATGGAGAGGTAGATCTAGCGGAGGCGAAATCTCGATTAGAACGCGCTTGGCATCTCATTGACCTCAGCTCAGGGTGGGTTCAGAGAGCGGGCTTGGGTGATGCGCTTCGAACTCTCACTCGATTCTTCGAGTGGCATCGGGGCAATCCGCGGTCCCTTCTCGCAACAGAAGCGTCGTTCACATTGGAGATTGGGCGAATCAAGGTACGAGGCAGTGCTGACCGAATTGAGATAGATGATCAAGGAGTGCATTTCATCGTCGATCTCAAGACAAGTCACGATGCAATGAAGGTGAAAGAGGCAGAATCAAATCAACAGCTTGCGACCTATCAAACAGCGCTAACACTGGGAGCCTTCAAAGGAATTGATTCGGGCGTAAGCGTCGGTGGCGCCGAGTTGGTCTATCCAGCTACAGATGCGAAAAAGGTGACGACAAGAAGTCAGGGCAAGATAGATCCAGAAGAGGTAGTTGAGACTCTGACCAGAGTCGGCGGAGGAATGTCAGGATCGAGTTTCGTTGCCACCATCAACGCAAACTGTCGAGTCTGCGCAGTTCGTTCGCTCTGCCCCATGCAGGGTGAAGGTAGGTCGATCATCCAATGAAGCGTTATAGTGCAAAGGAGATTTTCACCGGATTGAAGAAGATTGATCCAAAGATCAATCTCCCGACGCCTGAACAAGAAGAGATCATCGAAGCGCCGCTTTCGCCTGCCGTTGTCGTTGCTGGAGCAGGTAGTGGCAAGACCGAGACGATGTCGGGCCGTGTTCTCTATCTTGTGACCAATAAGTTGGTTAAGCCTGAGCAGTTGCTGGGACTTACCTTCACTCGAAAGGCAGCGGGCGAACTTCTGATCCGTGTGCGAAACCGTCTTCGTCAGTTGGAAAAGTCCGGACTTATTTCAGGAATTTCAAAGCTCGGGGAGCCAACAATCCTTACTTATCACTCATACGCCTCACGGATTGTTGCCGAATATGGCCTTCGAGATGGCATCGAACCTGATCTCATCCCACTTGGCGAAGCTGCCACCTGGCAACTCGCACATGAAGTGGTCTCACATCACCTCGAAATGCCCGAGTGGGTAGATAAGAGCGCGCAATCAGTGACGGAGGATGTCATAGATCTGGCACGACTTATCGCTGAACATGGAACGAGCATCGAGGCGGTCCAGAATCTCACCGAAGAGATGATCGAACATCTTCAATCGATAGATGGCGAATCAACTATCAAGAATCGAGAGGTGATCGATACCGCGCGACTTCGCCTTGCTGAGCTACCGATAGTGGCAAGGTTCAATGAGGTTCGACTTGAACGCAATCTCTTCACATTCGATGACCAGATGTCAATCGCCGCATCAATCGCCAATCGACATGGTGATGTCGTCGAACTAGAACGATCAAAATTCCACGCAGTCCTACTTGATGAATATCAGGACACTTCGCAGAGCCAGCTTCGATTGCTCTCGGCGCTCTTTGGCAGATCCCATTCGGTGATGGCAGTGGGAGATCCATTCCAATCTATCTATGGCTGGCGCGGAGCGAGTGCTGACACCATCGAAACGTTCTATCGATATTTTCCTGCAGAGAAGAAGGAAGATGAGCGCAGATTTACTTTAAGTATCAGTTGGCGAAATGATCTCAAAGTCTTAGGACTTGCAAACGCGACGATTGATTTGATCAACGCCACGCAGGGATCTTCCCATCCGGTTAAGCGATTAAGTCAGCGAGATGGCGCTGGAGATGGTGAAGTCTTGGCGGGTGCATATCTCACCCGAGAGGATGAAGCAGATGCAATCGCTGAATATTTTGCGGGGCGTCTTGATGAGAAGAGCTCGGCCGCAGTCTTAGTTCGAGCAAGGTCACAAGTTGACCGAATCGAAAGTGCGATTAGAGGTCGCGGGCTTCCAGTTGAAGTTGTCGGAGTGGGTGGACTCCTTTACGTGCCAGAAATAGTCGAGATTGTCTCGCTTTTGAAAGTCATTGCATTCACTGATCCCGGAGCCTCACTTGCTCGCCTTCTCGCGGGAGATCGCTATTGCATCGGAAGCAAAGATCTTGCGGCGCTCGGGTCATATGCACGCACCATCACACTTGAGCGAAACAAGGGCGTTAAGAATCCATTGGTCCGAGAGATCACCTCACTCGATGCTGGCATCGTAGAGAACGATGGACAGTTTGAAGTCAATATCGTGGAAGCCCTTGATGAGATCAATGACGCGCCCGCTGATCTCTTCACCAGAGAGGGCCTAACTCGGCTACGAATGGCCTCACGAGATATCGCTCGGGTCCGTGCCCGATCGGGTTCGTTGATTGACATCATCATGGAAGCGATGCGAACTCTCGGCGTTGAAGTCGAAGTGATGGTTCGAGATGGAGTCATTGAGGGTAGAAGGCATCTCAATAGATTCTTAGACGAGGCAAGTAAGTTTCAAAGCCAAGGTGGAACGCTCACGACATTCCTGGATTGGATAGATCAGGCAAAGAAGAGCGAACGTGGCTTAAAGGAATCAGAGGTCAAGGTCAGTAAGGGTGTTGTTCAAATCATCACCGCCCATGGCGCGAAGGGGCTTGAGTGGGACTACCTCGCCGTACCTGGTCTTCGAGAGAAGAATTTTCCTTTGACTGGCAAAGAGCTAGAGAACTGGATCACTGATGCTGGCGATGTTCCATTCCCGCTGCGCGGTGATACAAGGCAGTTGCCTGAGTTCAACTTCCGGCAGATCAGCAATCAGAAAGCGTTGACCAAGGCTCGAGAGGATTTTGCTGCTGCATGTAGTGCGAGAAGTTTTCTGGAGGAGTTGAGGCTTGGCTATGTGGCATTCACGAGAGCCAAACGATCCCTCTTCGCCTCGTTCTCCTTCTTTCAAGATGGAATCGATCCGAAGAATCCGAGCACTCTCTTCCAACTTCTCGTGCCACGAGCAGAGTTCATCACCGAGAGAAATCTCGATCTGCCCGGCATTGAAAATCCTGCAATCACCAATCCCACACGCATTACTTGGCCGATGGATTCATGGGGTGAGGCACGAGCATGCTTTGATCAAGGGGTTCAATGTGTCGAAAATGCGCAAGTAGTTCCCGAAGCGGCGCTCGCCAAGATTGATCATGATCTCGTTAAGTTGATTGAGGCCGACGCGGTGAGAAAGCAGAAACGTTTTGTTTATCTTCCGAATCGGATCTCCGTTTCAGCACTCGACCTCATCCTGCGTGATAGTGCCGAGGCAGCCAAGGCCTTTAGACGGCCAATGCCGAGTCACACAACTATCTACGCACGGAGAGGAACGGAGTTCCACTCCTGGTTGGAACGTCATCTCAATTCACCTCAACTGCCAGATTCGTCGGAATATGGTCATGAAGAGTCCCTCGATGATCGCAAACTTGAAGAGTTGAAGAGCGCTTGGCTCGCATCTGAGTGGGCAACGCGGACTCCATTCGATGTCGAATTGCCATTCGAGATAATCATTGAAGGAACGCTGCTTCGAGGGCGGATGGATGCGGTTTACTTTGATGGCAAGCGATATGAAATCGTTGACTGGAAGACTGGCGAGATCAAAAGCGGCAAAGAATTAGCCGATGCGGCCGTTCAACTTGCTGCTTATCGGATTGCATTCTCGAGAATTCACCGTGTTCCACCAGAATCAATCAGCGCTGTTTTCCACTACGTCGGTGCGAATCAGAGCGTTAGGCCTGCAGATCTATTGAGTGAAGAAGAGATCATCCGATTACTGCCGAGATTGGGCGATGGTCGCTGATTGAACCTTGTTTATGTGTGAACTCTCGCCCTTCAATCCCACTAGATGCGAGTATGTAATCGAACTGAACTTTAGGGTCCCACGATGGGTAACTGCTCGCCGAGGTTAATGAGTTAAGTCCCGAGAGTTTGACAGCAAGCCCCCATGGGAGATTGAAGTCTCCTAAGAGAATGACTCGACTTCCCAGGCTATTTAGCCATCGAGTGATATTTCGAAGTTGTCTCACATTGAATCCTGGGACAAAAGATAGATGCGTGACCGAGACAATCGTCCCATCCTCAAGCTCTGCAGCGATTGCAACCCGTGGCTCATCTGGGACGTATCGCATGCGCACACCCCGTGGCGTTGGCACTGCGAGCGGTATGCCAAAGGGTGCTTTCTTCAATCTCTTGATGTGCCAGTTGCGAACTGGAATCTTTGATATCAAGGCGATTCCGTAACTTGCGCCCGCGCTCTCACC
>Ga0208048_1000076_pt1 | contig 49909 bp, 39 predicted proteins | sample Malawi_45m_30L_FD_184163 | JGI IMG/M metagenome (GOLD analysis project Ga0208048, IMG submission 184163) | Freshwater microbial communities from Lake Malawi, Central Region, Malawi to study Microbial Dark Matter (Phase II) - Malawi_45m_30L... | ecosystem: Environmental > Aquatic > Freshwater >...
ACTACCCGCTACGCAGGCCGCCTACCTGAAGAAGCTTGCCAGCAGCGGGCCTGCCGTCGTCTCGCCCGGGCAAGCCATCTACGAGGCCCTCTGCCTGAATTGTCACCAGGCGGCCGGTCAGGGTCTGACCGGGGTCTATCCGCCTCTGGCCAAGAGCGAGTGGGTGGCTGGCGACGCGTCGCGGCTCATCAAGATCGCCATGCATGGATTGGCCGGCCCCACCAAGGTCGACGGCAAGGACTATGGACTCGTCCCCATGCCGCCCATGGGGCTCGACGACCAGCAGCTGGCCGAAGTCCTGACCTTTGTCCGCTCGGCCTTCGGCAATTCGGCTCCGGCGGTCTCGTCGTCGGAGGTCAAGGCCGTGCGCGAAGCGACCAAGGGTCGGACCGCCTCGTGGACGGCGGCGGAGTTGGGGAAGTGATGGTGAGGCAGGGCACGAACGTGGTCGTGCCCCTACCTTGCGCCACCATGCGGCGGCGCAGGATTCAGGACCTCTGTTTACTGGTCAACGACTGCACCCAGGCGACGCCGGCGAGGGTGACCGCGCCGCCGACCAAGGTCAGGAGGGAGGGCTGTTCGCCGAGGATCAGCCAGCCGAAGAAGACGGAAAAGACCGGGATCGCATAGACCGCGCTCATCACGGTCGTGATCGGCAGGGTGACCAGCACCCAGGACCAGATCGTATAGCACAGGGCCGCGGGGACCATGCCAAGGAAGACGAGATGCAGCCAGCCCAGGCCAGAGAGGCGAGCGGCCGTGCCGGGTAGGTCTTCGGAGAACGGCAACAGCCCCAGCGTGCCCAGCCAGATGGCCCAGGTGGTCAAGTCCGCCGCCGCATAGCGTCGGGTCAGCGCCTTGCTGATCAGGGTCTGGATCGCGGCGCAGACGGCCGCGCCGAGGATCAGCAGAGACCCTAGGTTGAACGTCAGTCCGGCTTCGGAACCGGCCGCGGTGAGGACGACCCCCGTCATCGAGAGCCCGATGCCCAGCCAGGCGAGCAGGCCGACCTTTTCGCGCCCCGTGAGCACGCCGAGCAGGATGACCAGAACCGGGATGCAGGAGATGAGCATCGAGCCCGTGCCGGCGTTGACGGTCCGTTCGCCGTAGTTGATGCCGAGGTTGTAGAGGCAGAAGCCGAATAGTCCGAGCGAAGCGACCGTCGGCCAATCGGAGCGGGCGGGCAATGGTCGTCCGCGGTAAAGCCAGATGGGCAGCATGACCGCCGACGCGATGAGGTAGCGCATCGCCCCGAGCTGGCCGGCGCCGACCTCCGGCAGGACCGCCCGGACATTGACCCATGACATTCCCCAGGCGACGACGTTGAAGAACATCGCCAGCGTCGCCCAACGACGGAGCGAGACGTCTTCGCTCACGAACGGCAGCCGATCAGCTCGATCAGCTTGTAGGCGCAGGCCTGGGCGAATTCCTTGTCATTGATCGCGAGGTCGAATTCCTGGACGGGAACCTTGGCGTTCGCCTTCAGGGCATCGAAAAGGGCTTCGTCGGCCGCGGCGTCATGGAAGGGCTGGCCGGCGGCGCTGATGACTGAGATGGCCTTCATGGGGATCATGATGGCCGTCCCGGCCCGGTAGGCGTTCGCCTTCTTCGCCACGATCGCGCCCAGCTGACGGCACTCCTCGGCGGTCGTGCGCATGAGGGTGACCTGCGGGTTGTGGACGTAGAAATTGCGGCCGGCGAACTTGGCCGGCACCGAGGCTTTCTCGCCGAAGTTCACCATGTCGAGGCAGCCCGGGGCGACGACGACCGGGATGTTGGCCTTGGCGGCGGCATCCATGCGGTCGGGGCCGGCGTTCAGGGTCCCTCCGACGAGTTCGTCGGCCCATTCGGTCGTGGTGAGGTCGAGCACGCCGGCGACGATGCCGCTCTCGATGACCGACTCCATGATACGGCCGCCCGTGCCCGTGGCGGCGAAGACCAGCACTTCGTAGCCGGCGGCTTCGAGGACCTTCTTGGCTTCGGTGACGCAGGTGGTCGTGTTGCCGAACTGGCTGGCGACGATGAGCGGCTTCGCGGCGCCGACTTCGGGGACGGCGCCGATCATGCCGCAGATGGCGCCGGCGGCGCGCGTGAAGATGACGCGGGAGAGACGGTTCAGGCCGGCCACGTCGGCGATGCTCGGCATCATCGTGATGTCCTTCGTGCCGAGGTAAGGGGCGACGTTGCCGGCGGCCAGGGTCGAGACCATCAGCTTAGGGAAGCCGAGGGGCAGGGCGCGCATGGCGGCCGTCCCGATGGCCGTCCCGCCGCCGCCACCGAGGGAGATGATGCCGTCGATCTTACCTTCGCCGGCGAGTTTGGCCACGCAGGCAGGGGCGGCCTTGGTCATAGCCACGACGCATTCGCCACGATCCTTCTTGGCCATCAGCGTCGCCAGGTCGAGGTCGGCGGCGGCGGCGACCTGTTCACGGGTGATATCGGGCTGGACCGTCGCGGGTCCGCCCGTGCCGACGTCGATCAGCAGCGGCTTATGGCCGTGCCGGGCGATGAGCGCGGCCACGAAGGCGTGTTCCTCGCCCTTGGAGTCAAGCGTGCCGAGGACCGCGATCGTGGCCATGGGCTCAGAAGAACTTCCGCTTCACCGGGATCTGCTTGAAGCGCTTCGTGAGGTCGGTGAGGGACTGCTCGACGGCCATGCGTTCGAGGCTCGAGGCGCCGACGAAACCGTCGGTGTCGGTATGCTCGTTGATGAAGGCGGCGTCCTCGGGGGTGTTGATCGGTCCGCCGTGGCTGAGGAAGATGAGGTCCTTGCGGACGGATTTGGCGGCGTCGATGATGCCCTGGGTGATCTTGGCGGCTTCCGGCAGGCTCATCGTGGCGTTGGTCACGCCGATGGAACCGCCGACCGTGGTGCCCACGTGGGCGATGATGACGTCGGCGCCGGCTTCGGCCATGGCCTTGGATTCTTCGGGCGAACCGACGTAGACGATGGTGAACAGCTCCATCTTGCGGGCAAGGGCGACAGTCTCGAACTCCTTCTTCACGCTCATGCCGGTCTCTTCGAGTATCTGGCGGAACTTGCCGTCGATGATCGTGTGGGTCGGGAAGTTGTTGATGCCGGAGAAACCCATGTCCTTCACCTTGCCGAGCCAGTGCCACATGCGACGGCGGGGGTCGGTGGCGTGGACGCCGCAGATGACCGGGATCTCCTCGACGACGGGGAGGACTTCGTACTCGCCGATCTCCATCGCGACGGCGTTGGCGTCGCCGTAGGCCATCATGCCGGCGGTCGAGCCGTGGCCGGCCATGCGGAAGCGGCCGGAGTTATAGACGATGACCAGGTCGGCGCCGCCCCGTTCGATGAACTTGGCGCTGATGCCCGTGCCGGCGCCGGCGGCGATGATCGGCTTGCCCTTCGACATCGTGTCGCGGAGGCGCTCGATGACTTCGGTGCGGGTGTAAGGGTTTCCTTTTCCGGTCCAGGGGTTGGGCATGGTGATAAGAGAGGGGAAGGGTGGTCGGGGGTTGCTCCGTGGGGAGACAGGTCTTATGCAAAGGACGTGGCCCGCAAGAGCGATTTAAAACATTACAGCGAGACGCAACTCCGTCATTCCGAGACGGACATCGAGAATCCGCGTTCCCGGCGCCGGATCGTGGTGGCCGCCGACTATCGGGACGAGCGTCCGTGGGTACTGTCCGGGGTGCGTTGCAAGGAGCTCGGTCTCTTCGAGATCGCCCACCTCGGCGTGGCCGAGATGCTGGCGCCTTACGAGGTCGTCCGAGCCAACCAAAGCGGGGCCTTCTTCATGGCCTGTCTTTCCGGTCAGGGCAAGGTCTGGATCGACGGGCGCTGGCGCACCATCGCGGCCGGCCAAGCCTGCCTGCAGCCGGCGGGGATCCGAAACTCCTTCCGCATCGGCCGCAGCAAGCGCTGGGATTTCTGTTGGATCCGCTTCGCCGGGGGCGTGCGTTCGAACACCATCTTCCGGGCCAGTTCACCCGTGCTCGCCGACTTCGACGCCGAGCCCTTGCGGGCGGCCATCACCGGACTGCTCGCCGAGCTCAAGGGCGTCGGGGTCTCGCGGCGCAGCCATCAGTGGATCGAACTGGCCTACGACTACGTACGCAGTTTCGCCGGCAGCTTCCGGGGCGACCCGCGGGTCCAGCGCCTCTGGGACGAGGTCCAGGGGCGGCTTGATTTCGCTTGGGACACCCAGTCGCTGGCCAAGGAATCCGGACTCAGCTTCGAACACCTGCGCCGACTGTGCCTGAAGGAGATCGGACGGACGCCGATGAACCACTTGAGCCATCTGCGCATCCAGCAGGCCATCCGGCTGATCAGCGATTCCGATGATAAGTTGGCCGTGATCGCCCGCAAGGTGGGTTTCGCCAACGGCAACAGCTTCTCCTCGGCCTTCAAGAAGTCGACCGGGCACGCCCCTTCGCACTTCAGGGCTGAGGTCTGAACCCCGCAATCTGCGGAAAATGTGCATTTGAGAGGGGTCGGGTTGCGGTTAGGGACACTCCTAAGTATTGTAGGCGGTCACTGGCTTCATTTGATGACCCCATGCTTCTGCGCATCACCCCCTTCCTAGGCGTCGCCTGGGCGTTCCTCTCTGCCGTCCTTGGCGCCGCGCCGCTCAAGGTCACCGTCGTCGCCGACGACCCGGCCGCCGTCAAATCGCTCGTCGCGGAACTCAAAGAGGCCGGCGCCTTGGTCAACGAAGCCGACCGCCCGCGCGATCTCCTCGACACCAAGCACGAGAAGGACGAAGTCATCGTCCTTTACCGTAAAGACTACACGCCTTACGAGGTCCATGACCGGGCGGCGCTCGCCGACCTTTCGAACCGCGGCGTCGGCTTCGTCGCCCTGCGTGGCGCCATCGCCGGTCCGTCCGCCTCCTGGGCGCGCGACACCTTCGGCGCGGGCTGGACGCCGGAGAGCCGCCGCTTCCGCGCCTTGATGATGCTCAATATCCGCACGGATGCCCATCCGCTGGCCAAGGACGCCTCCACCTTCGACGTCACCGATCAGACGGTCTTCAACCTCGAGCTCAACGAGAAGATACACGTGCTTGCTTCTTCATTCACTTCGAAGGTCAGCGCCAACCGTAAGAACATCACCGAAGTCTCCGACAAGGCCTCCATCTACGACATCCAGCCGCAGGCTTGGGTCTTCGAGAATGCGCGCCTCCGCTCGGCGGTCTTCTTGCAGGGCGAGGCCGAGACCATCGGCCACGCCAGCTACCGTACCTTCATCAAGCGCGGCATCGCCTGGGCCGCCCGCCGCGCCAACGTGGACGAACTCTGCGCCGCCAAGGACCTCGTCGACCTGCGTTATCCGGTCGGAGGACCGAGCCGGGCCGAGAAGGCCGTCGCCGCTTTCCAGATGCAGCCAGGCTTCAAGGCCAGCGTCGTCGTGACCGAGCCCCTCATCAACAAGCCCATCGCCGTGCAGTGGGACGAGCGCGGCCGCCTCTGGGTCGCCGAGACCCCGGAATACCCGAATGGACGTCGCCCTTTGACCGCCGAATCCTGGCGCGAGGGCGGGGTGCTGGTGCCCGGCAGCTATGACCGCCCGGCCCAGGACAAGATCAGCGTGCTCGTCGACACCGACGGCGACGGCAAGGCCGACCAGAAACAGCTCTTCCATGAGGGCCTCGAACTCATCACCGGCTTCTGTCACTATAAAGACGGCGTGATCGTCGTCTCTCAGCCTCACATCGTCTGGCTCCGCGATACGAACGGCGACGGCAAGGCGGACAAAGAAGTCGTCCTCTACGGCGGCTTCACGCCTGGCGATACGCACTTCGTCGCCAATCACTTCATCCTCGCTCCCGATGGATGGGTCTACGCCAGCAACGGCGGCGGCGGCGAAGTCTTCCCGGCCGCTCAGCCTGACCGTAAGGTGCGGCTTTCGGCCGGCACTTTCCGTTTCAAGCCCGATGGTTCCGCCATCGAGCAGATCGCCTCACAGGGCGGCAACAGCTTCGGCAACGAAGTCAGCGGTAAGATGGAGTTCTTCCATGGCAAGGCCACCAACGGCAACCCGATCCAGCACGCCGTGCTCCCTGAGTCCATCCTCGCGAAAGCGCCCGGCACGCTGGCCAAGGCCTTCAGCTCCGTGAATCCCCGTCGCCCGGTGTTGCGCACCGATCTGCCCGACCGCGCCCCGCTGCTGCAGATCGACCAGGTCGGTTATTACACCGCGGCTTGTTCCGTGGCCGTCCAGGAGCATGGCGCCTGGCCCGATGACTATCGCGACACCATCTTCATCACCGAGCCCATTTTGGATATCATCCACTTTGAGAAGCTCATCCCCGAAGGACCGACGTTCCTAGGCGAGGTGACGATCAAGGACCGAGAGTGGCTCCGCTCGATGGATCACTGGTTCTGCCCGATCGACGTTTCGTTCGGTCCCGACGGCGCGATGTACGTCCTTGATTTCTATACCCCGGTCGTGGCGCATAACGACACCCGCGGGCCGTTGCATAGCAAATCCAATGCCTCCGTGCGTCCGGATCGCGAGCACTACTTCGGTCGCATCTATCGCATCCAGCACGAAGCCGCGAAGGGCTTCGCGATTCCTGACCTGTCCAAGGCCGACGTCGCCGGACTGGTCGCGGCGTTCGATCACCCCAACAAGGTCGTCCGCTTCAACGCTCTCCGCGTCCTCATGGACAAAGAGGCCGGCCTGCTCGCCTCCGCCATCGGCCCGCTCGTGACCATGGTCCGCAGCGACGCCAAGGCCGAAGCCCGCATCGCGGCGCTCTGGGCCCTCCGGCGTCTGGATCGTCTCGAAGACGGACTCCTGCAGGCCCTCTGCGCCGACGCGGACGCCGCCGTGCGCAAGAACGCCTTCCTCGTCGCCGAGGCCGCTCACAGCAAGATTTCGGCCGCCGTCTACGCCAAGGCCTTGCAGGATCCCGAACCGCGCGTCCGCCTGGCCGCCCTCCGCGCCATGGGGGCCGCCCCGCTGGACGCATCGGCGGGCGCCTTGCTCCTGTCCGCCCAAGCCAGCCTGACCGACGACTGGTCCAAGGCCGCCGCCACCGCGGCCGCCGCCGCCAATCCGGGCCCGGTGCTCGCCGGCCTCCTCGCTGGTCCGGCCGGCGCCAAGGGCGCCGAATTCGCCGGCACGCTCGCCGTCTCGCTGAACGGTGATGACGCCGTCGCGGTCCTGGCCGTCGCCGCCAAGTCCGCGAACAAGCCGGTCGTCACGGCCGTCTTGCGCGAGCTGGCTGCCCGTCGCGTGGCCGCCCCGGCCGCGCTTGTTGCCGCTCGTCAGTCCCTCCGCACCTTGATCGCCGATCGGGACGAAGCCGTCGGTGCTTCCGCCGGCGCGCTCGCCGCGCTCTGGTTCACCGATGGCAGCCTCAAGGCCGAGCTCGCCGCCGCCGCAGCCCGTCTCCTGCCCGTGCTGGCCGACCCTAAGGCTTCGACCGACGCTCAGGTGGCCGCTGTCCGTGTGCTCGTCCAGCTGCGCGCCGCCTCCCCGGACGTCCTTCCGGTCCTCGCCCAAGCGCTGGCCGGCTCCAACGAAGCCGTCGCCGCCGCCACCGCCGGTGCTCTGGCCGCCACCGGCGACGCCTCCGTCGGCAAGCTGCTTTACGCCGCCTTCCCGAAGTCCGCCGGCGCTTACCGCGCCACCTTGTTCTCCGCGCTCGCCGGTCGCGCCGAGTGGGCCGGACTGGTGCTCGACGCCCTCGAGGCCAAGAAACTCTCCGCGATGCAGCTTGGCCCCATGCAGGTCTCGCAGCTCGTGCGTCATCCGGACGGCGCCGTCGCCCAGCGCGCCGCCACCGTCCTCGCCAAGCTGAACGCCGGCAGCAGTCAGGCTAAGGACGACATCGTCTCGAAGCTGCGTAGCGAGGTCGAGAAGCCCGGCGACGCCGCCAAGGGCAAGGAACTCTTCGTCGCCGTGTGCCAGACCTGCCATAAGGTCGGCAACGTCGGCAACGATTTCGGCCCGAATCTGCAGGGCATCGGTTCGCACCCGCCGGCCGAGATGCTCGTGCACATCGTAGATCCGAACCGCATGGTCGACGACGAGCATCGTACCTGGAACTTCAAGATGAAGGACGGCACGCAATACTCCGCCCTCATCGGCAGCGAGAACCCGACCTTCGTGAAGCTCAAGCTCCCGGCCGGTCAGTCCGCCGAGCTCAAGGCGGCCGACATCGTCAGCCGCGAACGCAGCCCGAACTCCCTCATGCCGGAAGGCTTCGAGTCGCTCGGCGCCGAAGGCCTGCGCAACGTCATCGCCTATCTCCGCAGCGTGGCGATCAGCCCCGAAGGCGAGGTCGTCGGGCGTTTCCGCCTGCTCGACCTCCGGGCGGCCTTCACCGCCTCGACGAACACCGGGCTCTACGCCAGCAAGGAAGCCAAGCGCGACACCTTGCCCTTCGCCCAGTTCGGCCAGGTCCAGTCGAACGGCGTCCCTTATAAGGTCGTCGACCCTCAGACCGCGAAGGATGGCCTGAATGTCATCGTCCTCAAGGGCGGCGCCTTCAAGGGCGCCTACTCCAAGACCTTCCCCAAGAAGGTCGAGATTCCGGTCGGCTCCGTCGCCAACCGTATCCACTTCCTCGGTGCGGTCGGCGGGTGGGGTGCCCACGGTGACGCCGTCGCCATGGTCGCCGAAGTCCGCTTCCTCAGCGGCAAGGTGCAGCGGAAGGTCTTCTACGGAGGCGTCGACTTCGCCGACTACAACGGCACGGGCGACGTCCCGAAGTCCAAGTCCGCCCGTCAGCTGCTCTCGGGCGACGGACGTCAGGTCAGGACGCATTGGATCCCCGTCGAAAGCGACGAGATCATCGAGAAGATCGTCCTGAGCTCCGAAGACACGACCATCGCTCCGACCACCGTGGCCGTCACCATCGAGATCGGTGGTCCGGCGAACCCGCCCGCCGGCAAGAGCGACGGCGCCCCCAAGGACGGCAAGAAGAAGGGCAAGGCCAACGAAGGTCCCAGCGACCTCCTGCCCAAGGACAATCCCAAGACCACCCAGGCCTATGGTCAGTCCTTCGGACCGCGCAAGGAAGGGCAATTGCGCGTGCTTGTCGCCGGCGCCGGCAGCTCGCATGACTTCCCGGCCTTCTTCCTCGGCACGGATGCGCTGACGGCCAAGGCCGCCGGTTACGACGTCGCCGCGACGCCGAACCTCAAGGAGACCCTCGCGCTGCTTCCGCAGGCCGACCTCTTAGTGTTCAGCGGCAACCATGCCCAGTTCGGCACGCCCGAGTTCCAGAAGGCCATCCGCGAGTTCGCGGCGGCCGGGAAGGGCATCGTGCTCCTGCACGCCGCCACCTGGTATAACTGGCCTCTTGAGACCAAATATAACGACGAATTCGTCTGCGGCGGAGCCCGCGGTCATGGTCACAGCGACTTCACCTTCACCGTCACGAAGCCGGAGCACCCGGTCATGAAGGCCGTCCCGGCGACCTTCGTCATCAACGACGAAAGCTATAACGTGGAGCTGACCAGGCCCGAAGGCGCCGAGGTCCTCGGCACCATCCCGCGTCAGACGCCCAAGGATGGCCTGTCGAACATCCTGCCGTCCGTCTGGACCGTCAAGTACCCCGGCAACAAGGTCGTCTGCATCGCCCTCGGCCACGACGAGAAGTCGCACGATCACCCGGCCTACAAGCAGCTCCTCCTGAACTCCCTCACCTGGGTCTCTCAGAAATAAGCGACATGTGTCTCCCCCTTGTCACCGTGTCCCCCTGTCACCTTGCCCCCTAAATCAATGGTCTACCATTACGGAACCTTCGTCTTCAAGCAGGGCGTCACCCAGGCCCAGGTCGACCGCTGCTTCGCCGAGATGCGCGGCATGGTCGGCAAGATCCCGGGCCTGCTCTCCATGCAGCACGGCGTCTACCAGAGCGACGAGGGCCTCAACGACGGCTTCACGCATGGCTTCGTCATGACCTTCGACACCCCGCAGAGCCGCGACCGCTATCTCCCGCACCCCGAGCACGAACGCGTGAAGGAGATCGTCGTCCCGAACCTCGAACGCGTGATGGTCTTCGACTTCACCGTCTGAGGATGGGTTCGAATCCCATCTTCTCCGATTCGCACCGCCGCTCGCGAAGAAGGGTTGGTTTCCAGGGTTGATCCGCCGGTCAGCCTGCCCGGAGCCCGAGGATCTTGTCCGCTCGCTGGCCATACTCGCGGAACTGCTCGGCGTTCTCGGGCAGCTTCATATCCAGGTCGTAGGTCGGGATCATCGCCTTCATCCGCGCATGCCCCTCGGGGCTGGCGAGCAAGGCGGGGAAGCATTTCTTGATGACCTCGAGAACGATGTTAACCGAGACCGAGGCGCCCGGCGAGGCTCCGAGCAGCGCGGAGATGCTGCAAGCGGCATCCGTGATGACCTCGGTGCCGTAGTGGACGATGCCGGCCTGACCATCCGTCTTCTTGATGGCCTGCACCCGGATGCCTGCGTCGATCAGCTTCCAATCCTCGGCCCGGGCGGCCGGATAGAAAATCTTCAGCACCTCGATGCGGTTCCGCATGCTCTGCGTACCCTGCTGGATGAGGTAGCGGACCAGGTCGAGGTTATGGATGCCGATGTTGACGAGGGTCGAGAGATTGTCCGGACGAATGGAGAAGGGCAGGTCGGTGTAACTGCCCTTCTGGTGCAGGAACTTCGTCGTCCAGGCGGCGAAGGGGCCGAAAAGCAGGGTCTTCTTGCCATCCAAGATGCGGGTGTCGAGGTGCGGTACAGCCATCGTCGGGGCCGCGGCGAGCGGCTGACCATAGACCTTGGCCTGGTGCTTCTCGACGATTTCCGGATTGTCGCAAATGAGCCACTGGCCGCCGATAGGGAAACCGCCCAGGCCTTTTGCCTCCGGAATGCCTGACATCTGCAGCAGCGGAAGCGTGCCGCCGCCCGCGCCGACAAAGACGAACTTGGCGCGATTTATCCGAACACGCCCCGCCGCTGACTCCTTGACACGGACTTCCCAGCCAGCGCCGTCTCTACGCAGGCCGACCACGCGATGGCCGGAGGCGACGCCGCATCCCTCCTGCCGTCCCAGCCAGCTCAGCAGTTTGCGAGAGATGGCGCCGAAGTTCACATCGGTGCCCCCGTCCATCTTGGTCGCGGCAATGGGTCCGTCGCCCCGACCTTCGACCAGGAGCGGCGCCCAGCTCGCAATGGTGGCGCGGTCGGTCGTGAAGAGCATCTCGCGGAAGAAATGGTGGGCTGACATCCCGGCGTGGCGGGCTTTGAGGAATTCCACCTGGTCGGCTCCATGCACGAAGCTGATGTGGGGGACGGGGTTGATGAATTCCCGAGGGTTGCTGGCCATATCGTTGGCCACCGCGTAGCTCCAGAAGTGTTTCGATTGCTCGAACTGCTCGAAGATCTCGATGACCTTGGCCACCTTCACCGAGCCATCCGCCTCGCGCTTGGGCGTGTAACTCAGCTCGCAGATTCCCGCGTGGCCGGTGCCCGCGTTATTCCAGCCATCCGAACTCTCCTGTGCCAAGCCATCGCTGGCCTCGTAGAGCTGGATGGAAAGTCGCGGATCGAGCCGCTTCAGCATCGCTCCGAGATTGGCCGACATCACTCCGCTGCCGATCAGGATGACATCGGGGTCTTCAACGTGGGTGGCGGTCGGCATTTGTTTGGGTGAGCGTTGGTTGATGGACGTCGGGAAATGATCAGGTCGGGATGCCGGCGGAATCACTGGGCGACTTTTGCGAGGCTTAGCCCTTACTCCCCGCATGGCAAGTCCGTTGGGAGCCGAACACGGGGTCAGGCCTCGCGCACCCCGAGCCCGGGCACGTGACGGTTTTTGACGTTACCGTCTGAGCCCTGCTCAGGCTTCGTCGTAAACTCCCTTGCGGCCGGCCACGAGCCAGCTGATCGTACACGCGACCAGGGCGTAACCCCCGACCGACCATCCGAAGAGTTCGCAGGCCATGACCGCGCAGGCGAGCGGCACTGCGCCGGCACCGGCGAAGACGGCGACGAAGCCGAGCGCGGCGCAGACGCCCAAGGGGAGGCTCAGGTAGGCGGCCGCGGCGCTGCCGAGGGTGGCGCCGACGAAGAAGAGCGGGGTGACTTCACCACCCCGATAGCCGGCGCAGACGCACAGGCCGGTCAGGAGTAACTTGATCAGGAAGATCTTGGGCGCCGAAGGCTCGACGAGGGCGGAGTCGATCACGCGCAGGCCGAGTCCCGTGAAATCCTGCAGCTGGTAGAAGTAGACCATCAGCGAGAAGGTGACGCCGGCGAAGAAGATGCGGGCGTAGGGTTGGTCGTTTTTCCGGGCAGCCTCGTGCTGAGACAACCAGAGGTAAAGTCGGGCGATCAGGCCGCAGGCCAGGCCGAGGGCCACGGCGGAGCCTAGGCCATTGAGGTCATAGGTCGCCGGCACCGGGAGTCGGTAGTCGGCGTGAGTGGCGAAACAGAGCTTACGTCCGGCGAGATCGGCCAGGAAAGCCGCGGCGAGGCAGGGCACGATCGCCCAGCTACGTCGACGGACGAATTCCAGCGCGAAGATCGCCGCGGCGATCGGTGTGCCGAAGACGGCGGCGAAGCCGGCGGAGACGCCGCAGAGGATGAGCGACCTGCGCTCCGATTCGGTGAGGTCGAACCACCGCGACCCTTGGTCCGCGATGGCACCCCCCATCTGAAGCGCCGTGCCTTCGCGCCCGACCGAAGCGCCGCCGAGGTGCGAGAGCAGGGTCGTGCCGATGATGGCCGGGCCCATCGTCGCCGGCAGCGGGGCGGAAGGTTGCCTGATCTGAGCGATCAGGGTCTTCACGCCCCCGGCCGAGCCCTGCAAAGGGCCCTGGTAGAGCCAGACCGTGAGCAGTCCGATGAACGGCAACGAGACGAGCATCCAGGGGGTGGACTTGAAAACCTGGGTGACCGCATCGAGGGCATGGAGGAAGCCGGCGCCGAGGGTGCCGACGACGAGGGACACGGCGAAGAGGAGGGCGGTCCAGCGGAGAAGGGACTTCGGGCTCAGGGGGTCCATGCAGTTGTAAGGATAAAACGACGGCCGGGGGCGGGGTAAAGGTGTTATAGTGCCGATTAGGAAAGCACGTGGTTCTGTCCCACCCTGTTGAGGCCGAAAAAACCTTTGCGAGGGTCGGGCCTGGGCTCAGTCTACGGGCATGGAACACCCCATCCAACGTCGCGATTTCGTCTCCACCCTGGCCATCGGCGGACTCGCCCTGGCCGCCGCTCCGGCCGTCCTGCGCGGCCAGTCAGTTCCGTCCAAGATCAAGGTCGCTCTGATCGGTTGCGGCGGCCGTGGCACCGGCGCGCTGGGACAGTTCATCGCCGCGTGCAAGTTGCTTGGTGCTGAAGCCGAGGTCATTGCCCTGGCCGATGCTTTCGAGGACCGGGCCAAGCGCCTGAACGAGACGTATAGACTCCCGGCGAACCAAGTGTTCGTCGGATACGACGCCTATCAGAAGGTCATGGCGACCGACTGCGCCTTCGTGCTCATGGCGACCCCGCCGGCTTTCCGTCCGGTGCACTTCGCCGCCGCCGTCGCCGCCGGTAAGCATTGTTTCGTCGAGAAACCCGTCGCCGTCGACCCGGTCGGCGCCCGGGCCGTCATCGCCACCGGCGAGGAAGCCAGGAAGAAGGGCCTGGCCGTCGTCGCCGGCACGCAGCGTCGCCATGACGCCTCCTACATGACGAACAAGGCGCTCATCGACGCCGGGGTCATCGGCGAGCTCCGGGGCGGCGTCGTGCAGTGGAACGGCACCGTGCCGTGGGTCCGTCGTCGCGCCAAGGGCGAATCCGACGCCGACTACATGAACCGCAACTGGCTCAATTTCACCGAACTTTCCGGCGACCATATCGTCGAGCAGCACATCCATAACGTCGACGTCGCCATCTGGTTCCTCGGCCGCCCGCCGGTCAGCGCCCTCGGTTTCGGAGGACGCGCCCGTCGCGACAGCGGCAACATGTTCGACTTCTTCAGCGTCGACTACGACTTCGGCGACGGCGTGCGCATCCACAGCCAGTGTCGCCAGATCACCGGCACCTCCGGCCGCGTGGGCGAATTCTTCACCGGGGCGGAAGGTTCGTGCTTCGGCGCCGGCAAGGTCTTCGCCAAGGCGGGCAAGCAGTACCAGACCCCGGACATCAAGCTGGATACCCATGATTCCATGGTGCAGGAGCATGTGGACCTCATCCGGAGCGCCTTCAACGGCAAGCCGCTGAATGACGCCCGTCAGATCGCCGAGACCAACCTCGCCGTGATCCTCGGCCGCATCTCCGCCTACACCGGCGAACTCATCAAGTTCGACGACCTCCTCAAGCACGAGCAGTCGCCCTACTACAATCTGAAGGCTTCCGTCGGACCCCTCGATTTCGAGAAGGGCACCGTCCAACTGCCGGCAGAAGCGCCGCCGATCCCGGGGAAGGCGTGAGTTAGGGACAGTACGTGCCGTCCAGATGGAGTAGTCGACGGACGTAAGGACATCATGTGTTGATGTACCGACCTCTCATCACCCCTGGCGGACCTTGGGGAGCAGGGCGGCGGCTTCGGACCAAGCGACCTCGTGAGGAAGGCGCTTGGACGAGGCGGCGAGGGCGCTGGTGACCCCGGCGGCTTCGCCCATGGCGACCGCATTGCCGGTCACGCGATACGAAGCGTGGGCGATGAAGTCTCCGCTGATGCAGCGACCCGCCATCATCAGGCCGTCGACGTCGCGGGCGATGAGGGCGCGCAGGGGGATGTCATAAGGCTTCACCTTCACCCCCATGTTGGAATAGGCGGACTTCTCCTTGGTGAGGGCATGGACGTCGACGGAGAACTTCGCCCGGACCACGGCGTCGTCATGGCGCGCTCCGCTGGCGACGTCATCCTTCACCACCGTGTAGCGGCCGGCCAGCCTGCGGCCGTCCCGCACCCCGATCTGCTCGGCGGTCGCGACGACCTGCACGCCCTTCCAGGGGCCGCCGAGGGAACGAAGAGCTCGGACTAGGGAGTTCACTTCGGCCCTTGCTCGTAAGGTCGCCGCGGTGACGGCTTCGGCGTCGGTCGCATTCACGCCATATTCGTGATTGAGCATCGCGAGGATGAGGTTCCCGCGTACCGGAAAGAAAGTCGGCGCCTGGTAGCTCGGATCTGAGCCCGCGCGACGCATCTCGGCGAGGAGTCGCTTCTTATGGCCATAACGGTCGGGGTTCTCATAGCCATCGCCGAAGCGGACAAACGCGTCGAGGGCCGCGACATCGTCACAGGTGAGCAGGGCGCACATGCTCATCGGCTGACAGGGGCAGGAGTTGTCGACGCCGAGCTCGAAGCCATTGCCGGCGAGCGCTCCCACGTCTCCGTCGCCCGTCGTGTCGATGATGGTCCGCCCACGCCAAGCCTGACGGCCGGACTTGGATTCCGTCACCACGCCGACGAGACGACGTCCGTCCTTGAGCACCGCGGCGACGCGGGTGTGCAGGTGGATCCTGACGCCGGCGGCCAAGCAAAGCTCCTCCAGCAGCAGCTTCATCTCTTCCGGGTGGTAAGAGATTTCATTCACCCCGCGACCGTTGATGGCGTCGCGTTCGCGCAGACGACGTACCAGCTCCTGGTTGAAGCCGGGTTTGTCGAAATCGAGCAGGTAACCCAGGAGCGAGGATGTCCAGACTCCGCCCAACGAACCATGCGTCTCAAGGAGACGAACTTTCGCTCCCGCGCGGGCGGCGGCGAGGGCGGCGGTGACTCCAGCCGGTCCGGCCCCGCAGACGATGACATCCGCCCAGTCGTCGACCGGCAAGGCCCGGGCGGGTTCGGTGATGGTCGGGCCGGTCTCTGCGGCATCGAGTCGGGTCAAGGCACCTAAGGCGCCGAGGCCGAGAAACGAAGAAGAGAGGAAGCGGCGGCGGGAGGATGCGGAGGAATCCATGGGGGGATGTTGAGGCTGTGCTGAAAGAGGTCGAACCGAAGTTTTACCGGCTGCCGAATGAGGCCATGTCGTTACGCGGTCCTGACCCTACCCGATACGGGCACAAAAAAGCCCCTCGGGTGAGGGGCTTGTTCGCCGACCTTGGGAAGGCCTTATTTGACGAACGAGTAGTCGGTCGGCTTGAGGAACTCGGACTTCACGCCGTCCTTGATCGTCAGCGAGCCGCCGGCCTTCTGTTCGGAAGCACCCTTGGCGGCGATCCAGGCCGGGTCGGCACGGAAGGCGCCGAAGCTGGCTTTGGCGGCCGCTTCGCTCTCGTGGTGCAGCAGGTAGATGAGGGTGTTGCCCGCGGCATAGGAGTTCCTCGCGCCCTTCTGGTCGGCGGCGAGGTTCCAATAGGTCATGTTGGTCATGCCATGCTTCTCGAAAAGCTTCAGCGTATGGTCGCGGAAACGGGCGTTAAGGTTCTCCAGGCGACCCGCTTCGGTCGTGTAGGTGCGGAGTTCGAAGACGCCTTTACCGTAGGACTTCGCTTCAGCCAAGACGGCATAATCCGTAGCCGTCAGGAAGGCGGATTCCACCTTGTTGACCAGCTTACCGTTGACCTCGGAAGCCTTCTGGGCGGCCTTCCAGTCCGGATCGGAGCCGAAAGCTTTCCAAGAGGCGTCACGGGCGGAGCGATCGGCATAAGCCAGGAAGTAGACCAGCTTGTTCTCCGAGTTGTTCACCGGGACGAAGTAACCGAGATTGGTCATGCCGTGCTTGGTGAAGAGCGCCGTGGTATGATCGCGGAAGCGGGCGTTGAGGGCGTCGAGCTTGCCTTCGGCGGCGTAGTAGACGCGCATCTCGAAGAGGCGCGTATCGGCGGCGGACGCCGGGGTGACGGTCGCGGCCAGCAGGCCGAAGGTGAGGAGGGAGAGCAGGGATTTCATGTTATTTGAGGAATTGGGAAAGGTTGTCGCGGGTGATGAGCTGGAAGGGGATCATGGTCTCCTTGGGGCAGGGCTGCTTCTTGGCGAGCAGGAGCGCGGCGTCGACCGAGCCCTTGCCCTGGCCGACCGCGTCCTGGAAGACCGTCGCGTCGAGGCGGCCTTCCTTCACCGCCGTGAGGGCCTGCGCGATGGCGTCGATGCCGATGACCGTGACATCCTTCTTCAGGCCGGCGCGCTCGAGGGCGAGGAGGGCGCCCATCGCCATCTCGTCGTTGTGGGCGAAGACCGCCGAGAACTTGCCCTGGTGGGCTTGGATCCAGTTCTCCGTGATCGCCAGGGCCTTGGCGCGGTCCCAAGAGGCCGTCTGGTGGTCGACCAGCCTGAGTCCGGGATACTTCGCGAAGATCTCCTTGGCGCCGGCTTCGCGCTGCAGCTGGGCCGAGGTGCCCATGATGCCGTGGAGCATCAGGACGCCGCCCCGGCCGTCGAGCTTCTTGGCGATGGCTTCCATCGCGATGCGGCCGGCTTCGAAGTCGTTGGAGCCGATATAGGCGTCGCCGGCGGACTTCGTGACCTGGTTGACCAGCACCAGCGGGATGCCCGCGGCCTTGATGCGGTCGACGGCCGGGGTGCTGGCCTCGAGCTCGCAGGGATTCAGGATGATCGCGTCGACCTTCTGGGCGATGAAGTTCTCGACCTGGCTGAACTGCTTCTGCACGTCGGACTGGGCGTCGACCATGACGAGCTTCACCCCCGGCTTCGTCCTGGCGTAGTCGACGATGGCCTCGGAGAGCTTGGCCGTATACTCCGCGGACAGGTCACGGGACGAGAAGCCGACGAGGATCTCACCCTCCTTGCGGGTCTCGGCTTTCTTGCAGCCGGTCAGGAAGGCGGCGGACAGGGCGAGGGCACCGACGGCCAGGAAGGCCGCCACGGCGGTGCGAGGGGTAAGGCGCATCCCTGACTTTTACGAACGGGCCTGACGTCGGTCGAGCCAAACCGCACCGACGATGATCACGCCCTTGATGACCGCCTGGTAATAAGACGAAACCCCCTGCAAATCCAAGCCGTTGTTGATGACCCCGATGAGCAGCACGCCCAGCAAGGTGCCGGTGACCGTGCCGACCCCGCCGGCGAGGCTGGTGCCGCCGATGACCACCGCCGCGATGGCGTCGAGCTCGTAGGCCTGACCGGCGTTGGGCTGTCCGGTGGTGATACGGGCGGCCAGGACGACCCCGGCCAGGCCCGTGAGGAGTCCGCAGAGGCCATAGGCGAAAAGCTTCACACGTTCGACCGGGACGCCCGACGCGCGGGCGGCGTGCTCGTTGCCGCCCACGGCGTAGATGTGTCGGCCCAGCCGGAAGTGTCGGAGGAAGAACCAGGCGAGCAAGGCGACGCCCGTGAAACAGAGCACCGGGATGGGCAGGCCGTAGAAGTCGCCGGCGAGCGCGGTGAGTTCGTCCGACATGTTCGCGACGGGGCGGCCTCCGCTGACGATGAGCGCCAGACCACGGGCGACGGTCATCATCCCCAACGTCACGATGAACGGGGCGACGCCGCCGCGGGTCACCAGGATGCCGTTGACGAGTCCGCAGGCCGCGCCGGTGAGCAGACCTACCGCGATCGGGACGACGACCGGATGATCGCCCGGGTGGGCGAAGGTCGCGCAGGCGACGCCGCTGAGGGCGACCACGGAGCCGAGGGAAAGATCGACGCCGGCGGTGAGCAGGACGAAGGTCACGCCGACGGCGAGGATGCCGTTGATGGAGACCTGGCGGGCGACGTTGGTGAGGTTGGCGACGCTCAGGAACGTGTCGGTCGTGAACGTCAGGCCGAGGCCGACGAGCAGGATGACGAAGAGCAGCCCGAAGCGATGAAGCAGGTTACGGTCGAGGGTGGGCATGACGTGATAAAGGCATGGCGTGACGGAGCACGGTCTCTTGGTCAGACTCGGAGGCATCGAGGGTGGCGGCGACAGAGCCACGGCGGAGGACGACGATGCGATGGGCCAAGGAAAGGACTTCGGGGAGTTCGGAGGAGACCAGCAGGACACCCTTGCCGGCGCGGGCCAAGCGCTGGACCAGGGCGTAGATCTCGGCTTTGGCGCCGATGTCGATGCCGCGGGTAGGCTCATCGAGGATGATCAGTTCAGGGTCGCCGAGCAGGCAGCGGGCGAGCAAGGTCTTCTGCTGATTGCCCCCGCTGAGCTGGGCGATGGGCTGGGAGGCGCGGCTGGTCTTGATGGCGAATTCCTCGATCTTGGCGCCGACGACGGTGCCCTCGGCGCGGTGGTCGATGAGTTGGCCGCGGCACAGCGAGCGAAGGGCCGTGAGCGTGATGTTCTGGTCGACGCCCGAGGCCGGAATGAGTCCGAGCCCTTTGCGGTCTTCGGTCACCATGCCGATGCCGGCGGCGAGCGCGTCCTGCGGTGAACCGACCGACAACGGCTTCCCTTTGAAGCGAATGGCGCCACTGCCCGCGGGGTGGAGCCCGTAGAGCGCGCTGACCACTTCGGTGCGACCGGCGCCCATCAGGCCCGCGAGGGCGACGACTTCGCCGCGGCAGACCTGGAAACTGACGTCGCGGTAGGCCGGCTCGCGGGTGAGCCCGGCGACCTCAAGCAGGATCTCGTCAGTCGGGGTGTTTCGCGGCGGGAAGACGTCGGCCATCTCACGTCCGACCATGAGCGAGATGAGTTTCGACGGGTCCAGTTCCGAGGCGGGAACCGTGCCGACCAGACGGCCGTCGCGCAGGACTGAGATGCGGTCGGCCAGGCGGAAGACCTCGTCCATCTTGTGCGTCGTGTAGACGATGGCCACGCCGCGGGCCTTCAGGCGGGCGATGGCCCGGAAAAGGGCGGCGACCTCATGGTCGGAGAGGGCGGCCGTCGGCTCATCCATCAGGATCACGTCGGCCCGACGACCGAGCGCCTTGGCGATCTCGACCACCTGCGTCTGCGCCACCGTGAGCGTGCGCATCAGGCGGGACGGATCGATTTCGGCTTCGAGTTCCTGCAGTAATTCCTGGGCGCGGCGCCGCTGGGCCGGGCGATCGATCAGGCCGAATCGTCCGCACGGTTCGGCCCCGAGCGTGATGTTCTCGGCCACCGTCAGGTCGGGGATCGGCATCAGCTCCTGATGGATCATCGCGATGCCTGCGACCAAGGCGTCATGCGGCGAGGCGAAGTCCGTGCGGGCGCCGCGCCATTCCACGTGGCCGCCGTCCGGACGGTAGAGTCCGGCGAGCACCTTCATCAGCGTCGACTTGCCGGCGCCGTTCTCGCCCATCAGGGCATGCACCTCGCCAGGGCGGAAATCGACCGACGTCGGGTGAAGCACGGTCAGTCCGCCGAAGTCCTTGCGCAAGTCGAGGGCACGGAGCATCGGCGGACAAAGGGCGCGTTCAGCGCGGGGGCAGGTCGCGGGCGACGTCGGCCGGCCAGGCGGTCAGCGGACGGATCTCGAGGCGTCGGTACTGGCACTCCGCGGCTTCGGACTGGATCTGCAGCTTGCCCGATTTGAGCGGGATCTCGACGGTCGAACCCTTCTCGCGGTAGCGGGAATTGAGGAGCACGTTGACCGTCTGGCCGTTGAGGCGGAAGACCGCGTCCCCGTTCAGGGCGAAGCACTCGATCACGTTCCACTCGCCGAAAGGCTTCTCCGGGTATTCCTTGCCATGCCATACGCGGGCGTCGACCGCGGTCACCTTGCCGCGCGGGGCGTAGACGCGTTTCTTCACCGGGTCGTCGGTGCGGATCGGGATGTCGGCCATCGCGCCGGCCAACGGCCACCAGTCGCCGATATCGCCTTCCTGGACCTGCAGTTCCTGGCTGCGCATCCAGTATTTCCCTTGGACGCCATGTTCGCCGACGCAGAAGATGAGGATGCCGTTGTCGCGGACCGCCTGCAGGCGAGGCTCCCAGCGCATCTGGCCCCAGCGCTGCTCGGTGCGCAGGTGGAAATTGTCGTAGGACTTCAGCGTCGTCAGCGCGCCGAAGACCTGGCCGGTGATGTGCAGCACCGTCTCGCCGTCGATGTGACGGGTCGTGAAGACCTTGAGCGGATCGTTGTTGAGGCCCAGGACCGGGTCGTCCTTGGGCTTGGCGCCGCGGACGTAGCCGGGGACCTCGTAGGCGCGATGGACCGGACCTAGCCACTTCTCCCACTGGGAGAGCTGGGGGTCGAGCAGCGGCTGAAAGGACGGCTCGGCGGCCTCAGCGAGGGCGCCGAGCCAGAGCAGGGAAAGGAGGGCGAGTCGCATCGGTTCAGCGGACGTCGCGCCAGAGCCAGGTCATCGCTTCGGGCAGGAGCTGGGCACCATGGCGACCGTTGTGGGTGCCTTCGCCCATGATGAACTTGTAGTCGTAGCCCTTGGCCTTCCAAGCGTCGGCCATCTTCTGGTTGGCTTCCGGCCACACGCCGAACTCGTTGGTCAGGTCATGAGTGCCATCCTGGGAGAAGACGCGGATGTTCTTCTTCGGGGACTCGAGGATCATCTGCGGGAAGAGGTTGCCGCCCTTCTCGGCGCCCTTGCTGATCACGCCGCGGATATTGGTGAAGCTGCCGATGGTCGTGAAGACCTTGCTGAAGGACTCGGGGCGCTGCCAGGCGGCGTTGAAAGCGCAGATACCTCCGGAGGAAGAACCGGCGATGCCGCGACGAAGCGGATCCTTGGAGATCTTGACGCCCTTGGATTCGGCGAGCGGGATCATCTCTTCGACCAGGAACTTCGGGTAGAGACCGGTGACGCTGTCGTATTCGAAGGAGCGGTTCGACTTGCCGAGAGGCTTGCCCTTCTTGTCTTTGCCTTTGGGGTTCTTCGGGTCGGGGATGAAGCCCGGGTTGATGAAGAGGGCGATCGTCACCGGCATCTTTTTCTGGGCGATGAGGTTGTCGAAGACGACCGGCACGCGCCACTGGCCGTTACGCGAGGCGTAACCGAGGCCATCCTGGAAAACCATCAGGCAGGCTTCCTTGGACGGATCATACTGCTTGGGGACGTAGAGGGCCCACTTGCGGCCGTAGCCAGGGAAAGCCTTCGAGTCGGTCAGCTCGTACTCGGTGACCTCGCCCTTAGGTACGCCGGGCTTCTCCTGGGAGTCGGGGCCGAGGACATACTGGGAGTCGTAGTCGGGCTTCTTGGGGTCGGCACCGAACAGGCTGACAGCCAGCAGGCAGGGGAGCAGGCGGAGTAGCTTCATAGGGGTGTCCCGATATGAGACAGCCGCCGCGGTCCCCGCAAGCCCAAGAGGGTCAGCGGACGGACTCGTGGCCGACTTTCCGGAGCCGCCAAAGCTCGGGGAAACGCCAGTGGGTCAGGCCCATCACGCCGAAAGTCGCCAGGCCGCCGAAGACGACCGAGTTGACCGTGCCCATGAGGCGGGCGGCCAGGCCGGACTCGGCCATGCCCAGTTCGTTGGAGCAACCGATGAAGACCGCGGTCACGGCGGAGACCCGCCCCATCATCTCGGGCGGGACGGAGGTCTGCAGGATCGTCTGACGGATGATGACGTTGACCGCATCGGCTGCTCCGGCGATCAGCAGGAACAGGAGCGAGAGGACGAAGGCGGCGGTCAGCCCGAGGCCCAGCAGGCTCGCCAGCGCGATGGACAGCGCGAACCCGATCGTGCTCAGACCGAAGACGGCGAAGGAGCCGTAAAGCGTCGGGCCGGCGTGGGTCAGCGGCGGCCGCACGATGAGGTAGAGCGACATCAACACCGCCCCGATGGACGAGGCGGCCCGGAGGAGGCCGAAGCCGAAGGCGCCGACCTGGAGCATGTCGGCGAAGATGGGCAGCAGAGCGACCGCGCCGCCGAGCAGCACGGCGAAGAGGTCCATCGTGAACGCCCCGAGCATCACCCGCTGGCTCAGCATGAAGCCGATCCCTTGGCGGAGGCTCGTGAAGATCGGCTCAGGGTGGCGGGACTGCAGGGTCTGCGTCGGCCGGAGCGCCACGGTGAGGCCGAGGGAGGTCGCGAAGCAGAGGGCGACCGCGGCGTAGGCCACGTTCTCGGCGTGGGCTAGACCGCTCTTTTCGCCGAGCCAGACCATCAGGCCGGCCAGGCCGGGGCCGAGCACGCAGGCCAGTTCGAAGAGCGTGTTGCGCCAGCGCACGCCGCCGGGGATGAGGTCGCGCGGGAGGATCTCCGCGATGAGGGCCTGGCGGGCGGTCGTGAGGAAGCTGCGGGCGAGGCCGCCTAGGACGATGACCCCGTAGATCACCGTCAGCTGAGCCCAGCGGGCGGTCAGGAATTCGGGAATGAAAAGGAGCAGGCCGAGCCCAAACATCGTGGACAACGCCCCGATGGCGATGCGGCGGCGGTTGTTGGTGTCGGCCACGTGGCCGGCGAAGAGCACCGTGCTCACGAAGGGGATGACTTCGGCCAGGCCGATCGCGCCGAGAGCGAGGGCCGCGTTGGCGCCCTCGTCCTTGGTCAGACGGAAGACCTGCCAGGCGACGGCGACGTTCTGGATCTGGAAGGCCAGGGTGCCCAGGACGATCGACGCCAGGTAGTACCGGAAGGACCGGGAGGCGATGGCGGAGGCGGGAGCCGGCGAGTCGTTGGACACCCCGACACTAGTGTGGACGGTCCGACCGTTAGGCAATCACGGCTTTGACCACGTGCCCGGCGACGTCCGTCAGGCGGTAGTAGCGGCCTTGGAACTTGAAGGTCTGCCGCTCATGGTCGACGCCGAGCAGGTGCTGCATCGTCGCGTGCAGGTCATGCACGTGGACCGGGTCCTTGACGATGTTGTAGCCGAACTCGTCGGTCTGACCGTGGACATGGCCGCCTTTGACGCCGCCGCCGGCCATCCAGAGGCTGAAGCAGCGCGGGTGGTGGTCGCGACCGTAGGAGTCCTTGGTGATCTTGCCCTGGCTGTAGGCCGTACGGCCGAACTCTCCGCCCCAGATCACGAGCGTATCCTCGAGGAGTCCGCGTTGCTTCAGGTCCTTGATCAGGGCCGCCGAAGCCTGGTCGGTCTGCTGGCACTGGCGCTTGATGCCGCCGGGCAGGTCGCCGTGGTTGTCCCAACCCTGGTGGAAGAGTTGGACGAAGCGTACGCCTTTCTCGACGAGCCGGCGGGCTTGCAGGCAATTGGCGGCGAACGAGCCAGGCGTCTTCACGCTCTCTCCGTACATCGCGAGCGTCGCCGGCGATTCCTTCGAAAGGTCGGCCACTTCTGGCACGCTGGTCTGCATGCGGTAGGCCATCTCGGCCTGCGCCAGGCGGGCGTCGACCTCCGGGTCCAGTTCCGAAGCGCGCTGCACGGCGTTGAGCTTGCCGAGCGCATCGAGCATGCCGCGGCGGGCGTGCGGCGAGACCCCTTCGGGATTGGTCAGGAACAGCACCGGCTCCTTGCCGGCCTTGAACTGCACGCCTTGATGTTCGGAGGGCAGGAAGCCCGCGCCCCAGAGCCGGGAATAAAGAGGCTGGTCCTTGGTGGCGTCCTGCGAGATGAGCACGATGAAGGCGGGCAGATTCTCGTTCATGCTGCCGAGGCCGTAGGACGCCCACGCGCCCATCGACGGGCGGCCGGCGACCTGGTTGCCCGAGCAGAAGAACGTGATCGCCGGATCATGGTTGATGGCCTCCGTGTGCATGGACCGGATCACGCAGAGGTCGTCCGCGACTTCGCCGGTGCGGCTGAGCAGGTCGCTGTACTCGACGCCGCTCTTCCCGTATTTCTTGAAATCCGTGAACGAGCCCGCCAACGGCAAGGTGGCCTGGTATCCGCTCATGCCCGTCAGGCGCTGGCCTTGGCGGACGGAATCGGGGAGGGGCTGGGTGTGTTTCTCGCGCAGCAGCGGCTTAGGGTCGAGGGTCTCGAACTGGGAGGGTCCGCCGGCCTGGAAGAGGTAGATGACCCGCTTCGCCTTGGAGGGGAAGTGGGTGCCCCTCGGCAATGGGGCCGCCTGGGCGTCGCCGACGATTCCGCGGAGCGCGAGGGCGCCCAGACCGAGGGCGGACGTGCCGAGGAAATGCCGGCGCGTGGCCTGCATCAGGCCGTCGTAGGTGGGGAGGTCGGCGGACATGATCAGCGTGAGGTCACGGCGGCGTCGCTCGCCAGGATGGTGGAGCAGACGAGGGTGAGGGCGGCCAAGGCCGGGTCGGCGGGCATCTTCGGCATCGCCGGTGCCGGCGGCGCGGCGGGCTTCTTCTTGGACTTGGGGTCGGCCGTGGGGGTGGTCGCCGGTTCGGGCGGCAGCGGCGCGAACTGCGGCGGGTTGGCCTTCTGCGCGGCGTAAAGTTCGTTCAGGGCGGCGAGCTCCGCGGGACGAGGCGCGCGGGTGCACACGTGCCGGAAGGCTTCCGCGATCTGGGCCGTGGGGTCGGCGGAGGACCGGCTGACGCGCACCGCGAGCTGCTTGGCGGCTTCGACGAAGCCCGGGTTATTCAGCAGCACCAAGGCCTGCAGGGGCGTGTTGGTGTTCAGCCGCTTCGGTTGGCAGACTTCGCGCGAACCCGCGTCGAAGATCAGCATATTATCCGGCGGAGCCGTCCGCTTACGGAAGGTGTAGAGCCCGCGACGGTGGGCGGACTCCTGGACGCTTTCGCCACCGACCTTCTCGACCAGCTGGCCTGAGGCCAGCAAAGCCTGGTCGCGGACCATCTCGGCGGTCAGACGGAGCACCGGACCCCGGGCGAGATACTTGTTGTCCGGATCTTTCTCGCGCGCTTCGGCCGTCGGGGTGGAGGACTGCCGGAACGTCGCGCTGAGGACGAGTCGGCGGAGCATCGCCTTGGTGTTCCAACCGCTACGGATGAATTCGACGGACAGAGTATCGAGCAGCTCCGGGTGTGTGGGCAGGTCACCCTGCATGCCGAGATTCTCGCTCGAGGCCACGAGGCCGGCGCCGAAGACCTGGGCCCAGAGTCGATTGATGATGACGCGCGAAGTCAGCGGATGCTTCGGATCGGTCAGCCACTTCGCCAGACCCAGGCGATTCCTAGGCAGCTCGGCGTTCCAAGGGAAGATGCGGGCGGGGGTGCCCGGTTCGCATGGCTTCGTCAGGTCCGGCTTGTCGTATTCACCGCGGGTGAGCACGTAAGATTTCGGCGCCAGCGACGAGTGCTCCATCGCGAAGAATGCGGGCGCAGCTTCTTCATGGGCGGCGAGGGCGCGGCGGGCGGCCTGCGCGCGCTCCCAGGCTTCCGCGAAGGCCGGATCGGCGCGCAGACGGGAGTGTTCGGCGTGGACGGAGGCGGGGAGGGTGTCGGCGGAGAGTCCGTGATGAACGGCGACTTCGGCGGGCGTCAGGGCCGTGCGCCAGAGCTGGACCTCGTCAAGTGAGCCATGGCGGAAGCCGGCGTCGCGGGAGCGTGAGCCGATCTCAAGGGCGTTATCACGGGGCTTGGCGTTGAGCGTGTCGCGGATGACCGTCGTCTTCACTTCGCGGCCATCGACGTAGAGGCGGAGTCCGGAGGCTTTCGAGGAGCCATCGTAGGTCGCGGTCACGCGACGCCATTGGTCGACCGGCAGGGCGTCGACCGTCTCGATGGAGGCCGCGCTGTTGGGCCAGAGATGGATCATGCTCCAGCGGAGCTTGCCCTGGGTCACGAGCAACTCGATGCCGGTCGCGTCGCCGTCGCCCGTATAGAAACCGGTCGAATGCAGGATCGTCGCGCGGGCGTTCTTTTCGCCGAGGCGGAGGAAGGCCGAGAACGTGAAGGCGTCGAAACGGCCAAGCCGCTTGAACTCCGGCAGGATGAAGCCGGCGTCCCCATCGAACTTCACCGCCTGTCCTTTCACTCCGGGAACCAGTTGGAGGTCTTCAGGGGAGCCGCGGCGCTCGAACTTGGCGGGTTTGCCGCCGGCGAGCACATCATCGACGCCCATCTTCGTGAAAGCCTCGAGGGGGAAATGGGCGACCGGGGCGGGGACCTTCACTTCCGCCCTGGCCGTAGCGGCGTGCGTGGCGATCAGTCCTTGTTCGGCCGAGCTAACGGCGGCACGGAGCTCGGTTTCTTTACGACGATCTTCGTCGGTCTTGTACAGACGGACGAAGGGCGGAGGCACTTCGCCATGGTAAGAGAGCAGTCCGTTTTCGTTCTGGTCGCCGAACATCGCCGCCATCGAGAAATACTCCCTCTGCGAGATCGGGTCGTATTTATGGTCGTGGCAGCGGGCGCACTCCATCGTCAGGCCCATGAAGCCATAGCCGGCGGTCATCACGCGGTCATTGATGCCGTCCTGGCGGAACTCCTCGGCGATCGAGCCGCCTTCGAAAGTCATGCGGTGGATGCGATTGTAGGCCGTCGCCACGCGCTGGTCTTGGGTCGGATTCGGGAGCAGGTCTCCGGCGAGCTGTTCCGTGAGGAACTGGTCGTAGGGCTTGTTGTCATTGAAGGCCTTGAGAACCCAGTCGCGCCAAGGCCAGGCGAACATCGGCTTGTCTCCCGTGTAACCCCAGGTGTCGGCGTAGCGGGAGAGGTCCAACCAGGCGACGGCGAGATGTTCGCCGTGGCGCGGGGAGGCGAGCAGCGCGTCGACACGCTTCTCGTAGGCGTCAAGGGAGGGGTCGGCGAGGAAAGCGTCGACCTCGGCGATCGTCGGCGGCAGGCCGGTCAGCGCGAACGAGGCGCGCCGGAGGAGCGTCGCACGGTCGGCGGGGGGCGAAGGACGGAGGCCTTTCTTGGCCGCATCCGTCGCGATGAACGCATCCAGGGGATCCTTCGGCCAGGAAGCGTCGGCGACCGGCGGGGTCGGGTGAGCCTGCGGGGAGACGAAAGCCCAGTGCGGATCATATTTCGCACCTTGTCTGACCCAACGGATCAGCACGTCTTTCTCTTGCTTAGACAAAGGACGGTGCAACTCCGGCGGCGGCATCACGTCTTCCTCGTCCTCGCTCAGGATACGCTGCACCAGCGCGCTGTTCTTGACGTCGCCCGGCACCACCGCGGCGTCGCCGCTCTTCAGCACCTTCGTGGCGCCGGCGAACTCATCGAGCCGCAGTCCGGCCTTGCGACCTTTGTCGGCGTCGGGCCCGTGACAACCGTAACAGCGGTCGGAAAGGATCGGACGCACCTCACGATTGAAATCCAGCGGCTCGTCGGCCGCGCCAGCGATGGCTGCGCCCAGCACGAAGAGCAGTGAATGGACGATCCCGGGGCGCATGAAAGTCAAGGACACTCAACGTCCACACCTGGTTCCTGTCGATTGAGGATTCGGTGATAGGGTCGCTGCCTCATCTCAAAGCCCATCGTTTGGCGACGTGCTGTGCGGCAAGATTTCCGCTCGACGCATACCGACCGCAGAGCCCCGCATTTGCTCGCTCGATGCCTTTCGGTCTTTTGGTCTTCGGGTAAATCGCGTGTTTGGGAGCGCACGCGGGCACCCTATTAAATAAATGAGTGAATCGCTCATAACTGTCATTAAGGATGTTTTTCAGTCATTTAAACTTGTCAAACTTTCAGTTTTCATCCGAATCAGGACCATGGCGAACAAACTTTTCGGTACGGACGGCATCCGCGGACGGGCGAACGAATACCCGATCACGCCCGAAATAGCGCTGCGCATCGGCCAGGCGATCTCGCGAGTTCTACGTTCCAGCGGGGCTAACCATAACCGAGTCATCATCGGCAAGGACACCCGAATCTCCGGCTACATGCTCGAGACCGCGCTGACCAGCGGGCTCGTCTCCAGCGGCATGGACGTGTTCTTGGTCGGCCCGATGCCGACGCCGGCGGTCGCGCATCTCACCAAGTCAATGGGTTGCGGCGCCGGCATCATGCTGACCGCTTCGCATAATCCTTTCGAGGACAACGGACTCAAGATCTTCGGACCCGACGGATTCAAGCTCTCCGACGATCTCGAAGCCCTGGTCGAGCAGGAGGTCCTTTACGACGTGAAGGCGAACGGCGTGACCGGCGACAAGATCGGCAAGGCCTACCGTATCGACGACGCCCGCGGCCGTTACATCGAGTTCGTAAAACACAGCCTAGGCAACGCCGGTCTGGAAGGCATGAAGATCGTCGTGGATTGCGGCCATGGCGCCGGCTATCTCCTGGCTCCCCTGATCTTCAAGGAGCTCGGCGCGAAGGTCGTGAAGCTCGGCGTCGAGCCGGACGGCGTCAACATCAACGCCGGGGTGGGCGCGCTCTTTCCGGAGTTCGCCGGCAAGGTCGTGAAGGAGCAGGGCGCCGATGTCGGCATCTCGCTCGACGGCGACGCGGACCGGGTGATCTTCAGCGACGCCAGCGGCGCGAGCGTCTCCGGCGACCGCATCCTGGCGCTCTGCGCCCTGGCCTTGAAGGAAGAAGGCAAGCTCAGCGGCAACACCATGGTCTGCACCATGATGTCGAACCTCGGTCTGCACGAGGCCATGCGCAAGGCGGGCATCGGAGTGGTCACCACTGCGGTCAGCGACCGGCACGTGATCGAGGCGCTCCGCAAGGGCGGCTATTCCTTCGGCGGTGAGAACTCCGGCCACCTGATCTTCGCGAACTACGCCTCAACCGGCGACGGCATCCTCAGCGCCTTGCAGGTCCTGAGAGTCATGAGGAAGAAGGGCGCCGCCCTGGCGGACCTTGCCGTGGGCATGCGTGAATACCCGCAGGCATTGGTGAACCTGAAGGTCCGTTCCCGTGTCCCGCTGAGCCAGCTGCACTCCTTGCAGGAGGAGATCAGCAAGGCCGATGCGGCTTTCGGCAACTACGGCCGGCATCTTATCCGCTATTCAGGGACCGAGAACAAGCTCCGCATCCTCGTCGAGCACCGCGACCAGGGCGAGGTCGACCGTTGGTCGCTGGCCTTCAAGGCCGCGGTCGAGGCGGACTTCGAGTCCCTCTAAGATATGGCCACCTTCTACCTCGCCGAAGCCGGAGAGACTCCCGGGTGCCACCCGCTCACCCTCACGCGGTCCCTCGGCCACTTCCCCGTGGCGAACATCGCCTTGCGACGCCATCAGGCGTCGGCGCTGCTGGCTCTTGGATTGACCGAAAACATGGCAAATACCGCTGATTTCACCATTCATGCTTCGGCGTGGTTCTCGTCCGCGGAACTGGCGGCCTTCGTCGCCGATGTCTCGTATGGCTCCATGACGACGGCCGAGGGGGTCATCCTGGTCGCCCGGAGAAGCGGCGGCCGCGAACTCCGCGCCGGCCAGTCTTTCGCGATCACTTACGCCTGGGACCTCCTGCGGGCCAACGCGGAAGCCATGACGGCCCGTCCGGCCTACGTCCAGGAAGCTGTCCCGCACGCGTCTCTCCATGTCGACGGACGCCTGCAGGTCGGGAAGGGCACCAAGATCCTGCCCGGCGTCGTCATCGAAGGCGACGTCATCATCGGGGAGAACTGCAAGGTCGGACCGAACTGCTATATCCGCGGTTCCACGGCCATCGGCGACCAATGCCACGTCGGTCAGGCCGTCGAGATCAAAAATTCCATCCTCCTGCCGGGCACGAACGTCGGCCATCTCTCTTATGTCGGCGACTCGATCCTGGGCGAGAAGGTGAACTTCGGCGCCGGCACGATCACTTCCAACCTTCGTCACGACGCAGGAGCGCACCGCAGTCCCGTCGCCGGACGCATGGTCGACACCGGCCGTCGTAAGCTCGGTGCGATCGTCGGGGACGGCGTGCGTACCGGCATCCATACCTCCTTGTACCCAGGGCGTAAGCTCTGGCCTTTGACCTCGACCTTGCCCGGCGCCATCGTCGACAAGGACACGATTTCCTGACCATGTGCGGCATCGTCGGCTATGTCGGTCGTTCCCCCGCCGCCCCGGTGCTCCTGGGCGGCCTGCGGCGGCTGGAGTATCGCGGATATGATTCCGCGGGGCTCACCCTGCAGGACGACGGTCATCTCCTCACCCTGCGGGCGGTCGGCAAGGTCGCCCGGCTCGCGGACCGGGTCCGCGCCGAGTGGCCCGAAGGACTGCAGTCACGTTGCGGCGTCGGGATCGCGCACACCCGTTGGGCGACGCACGGCGCGCCGACCGAACCCAACGCCCACCCTCATGCCGACGCCAGCGGACGCATCCGGTTGGTGCATAACGGCATCATCGAGAATTACCGGGCCATCCGCGCCAAGCTGGAGGCCAAGGGGCATGTCTTCGCCTCCGAGACCGACACCGAAGCCGTCGCCCGGCTCGTCGGCGAGTACTACAAGGGCGACCTGCGCAAGGCCGTTATCCTGGCCCTTCGTCAGGTCGAGGGTGCGTACGGCATCGCGGTCATTTCTGCCGATGAGCCAGGACGCATCGTCGGCGCCCGGAAGGGCAGCCCGCTCGTCATCGGCGTCGGCGAAGGAGAGTGCCTGATCGCCTCCGACCCTTCGGCCCTGATCGCGCACACGCGGCGGGTCATCTATCTGGATGACGGAGACGTCGCCTTGATCTCCGCCGACTCCGTGGACATCACGGATCTGGAACATGCGCCGATGGATCGGGACGTCGCCGATCTGGAGTTCGAGCCCGAGGCGGTGGAGAAGGGCGGCTACGCGCATTTCATGCTCAAGGAGATCTACGAGCAGCCGGAGTCGGTCGGGAACGCCTTGCGAGGTCGCCTGGACCTCCGGAACGGCACCGCCGTGCTTTCGGGCATGGGCGCCACCGCCCGGGAACTCCTCGACCTGCAGCGCATCGTCATGGTCGGTTGCGGCACCTCGCTGTACGCCGGCATGGTCGGGGAATTCGCTTTCGAAGAACTCGCAGGGCTCCCGGCGGAGGTCCAGCCCGCCGCCGAATTCCGTTATCGGAATCCCCTGGTCGACGGCCGCGACCTCGTCGTCGCCATCTCCCAGTCGGGCGAGACCGCCGACACCTTGGCCGCCGTCCGCGAGGCCAAGGACAAGGGCGCGATGATCATGGGCCTCGTCAACGTCGTCGGCTCGACCATCGCCCGGGAGGCCGGCCGCGGGGTGTATCTCCACGCCGGCCCCGAGATCTCCGTCGCCTCGACCAAGGCCTTCACCGGCCAGGTGGCCGTGCTGCTGCTCATGGCCCTCAGGCTAGGCCGGGGGCGTCGCCTGTCCCACGAGCGCGGAGTCTCCCTGGCGGCCGAGCTCGCCCGCCTCCCGGGAGTCATCGACGCGGTGCTCCGTCAGGACGCGGCCATCGCGAAGGTCGCGGCCTCCATGGCGAAGCATGAGCACGCCTTCTTCCTCGGACGGGGACCGATGCATGCCGTGGCGCTCGAAGGGGCCCTGAAGCTCAAGGAGATCTCGTACATCCATGCCGAGGGTTATCATGCGGCCGAGCTGAAGCACGGACCGATCGCCTTGCTGACGCCGGGAATGCCGGTGGTCGTGCTGGCTAACCGTTCGCCGGTCCTGGACAAGACCTTGAGCAACGCCGAGGAATGCAAGGCGCGGGGCGCGCATGTCGTCGCCATCGTGAGCGAAGGCGGGCCCGAAGCAGCCGTCGCCGACGAAGTCATCCGCATTCCGGACTGCGATCCGCTCGTGGCGCCCATCCCGGCCGCCGTGGCGCTGCAACTGCTGGCCTATCATGTGGCGTGTCTCCGCGGCTGTCCGATCGACCAACCGCGGAACCTGGCGAAGTCAGTCACCGTTGAGTAAGGGTATCTCCCTAGCGATACACCTCAGGGCCTTGTCGTTGCCCGAGCCCAGGGCCGTCGCTTGCTGAGTGTTCCCATGAATGAACGCACCAAGAAGAAGTGCCGCTGTTGCCAGAAGACCTTGCCGATGGGACAGTTCCATCGGCTCGAGGGCACGGCGGTCATCCATCCTTTCTGCCGGCCCTGTCTGACGAGCGCCGCCCGGCGACGTTCGGCCCGGCGGGCCGTCGAGCGGACCCAGAAGACGCGCGGATGCGCCCAGTGCGGGCAGGACTTGCCCGTGCAGATGTTCCATTGGCTGCGGGCCTCCGGCAGCTTCCACAGCTACTGCCGGCCGTGCCATGCCGCCTACATGGCCGAACGCTACCGGCGCCTGCAGGCCGGACGCCAGAAGTGAACTGAAATCTGCCCCGCTGGTGGCTGGACGGGGACTTGAACCCCGAACCAATTGATTAAGAGTCAACTGCTCTACCATTGAGCTATCCAGCCAGACAGCGGGATGGGAATGAGTGCGAGTCGTGGGCGGGATTTCAAGAGCAAACGCGCACAATCGACCAAGCCGTCGGAGGGCCCGAAGGGAGCGGTTCGAGTGGCCAGACCGGGACTCGAACCCGGAACCAATTGATTAAAAGTCAACTGCTCTACCATTGAGCTATCTGGCCTGCCGAACACGGAGATTACGACACGCCCGACGGCACGGGTAAAGGAAAATTGACCTCAGCGATGGCCGCGCTGCCGGACGGCCTCGAACAGACAGACCCCGGCGGAGACGGAGACGTTGAGGCAGGGCACCTGGCCGAGCATCGGGATGCGGAGCAGGAAGTCGCAGGTCTCGGCCGTCAGGTGGCGAATGCCGTCGCCTTCGGCGCCGAGGACGATCGCCAGAGGCCCGGCGAGTTTGGCCGCGTAAAGGGACTGGCTCGCCTTATGGTCGGAAGTCCCGGCGATCCAGACGCCGTTGTCCTTCAGTTTCACCAAGGCATTACGGAGGTTGTTGGCCTGGACGATGGGCAGGGACTCGGCGGCGCCGACGGCCACTTTGCGCACCGTGTCGGTGACCGGGGCCGAGTTCTTGCGCGTGATGACCACGAAGGCGCAGCCGGCGCACTCGGCGTTACGGAGGCAAGCGCCGAGGTTGTGCGGGTCCTGGACGCCGTCGAGCACCAGGATGAGCGGATCTCTGACGTCCCGGAGCAGGGCGGGGATGTCGGCCTCGTCGTAAAGCCGGACCGGCTTGTGCAGGTCGGCGTGGCGCGGGGCGCGATCGTTGCTCCGGGCCATGCTCGGCTTACTTGCGGGCCAGGCGGCCCTGGGCGTGCAGCGCTTCGGCGATCTGGATCGCGTTGAGCGCGGCGCCCTTCCAGAGCTGGTCGCCGGAGACCCAGAGGGAGAGGCCGTTGTCGAAAAGAGTGTCCTTGCGAAGGCGGCCGACGCCGCACTTCTCCCTGCCGGCGTAGTCAAGCGGCATGGGGTACTTCCGGCTGGCGGTGTCGTCGCAAAGTTCAGAACCGGGGAAGGCGCTGATGGCCTTGCGGGCGACGGCGAGGTCGACCGGACGCTCGAACTCGGCGCTGATCGCGATCGAGTGGGCGCGGAAGACCGGCACGCGGACGCAGGTGGTGGTGACCTTGAGGCCCGGCAGGTCCATGATCTTGCGACCCTCGTTGAGCATCTTCATCTCCTCCTTGGTGTAACCGGACTCGAGGAAGGAATCGACCTGCGGGATGAGGTTGAAGCCGATCGTGTGCGGGTAGACCTTCGGGGCGTGGGTCTCGCCCTTGGCCCAGGCGCGGGTCTGCGCGTCGAGCTCGCGCATCGCTTCGGCGCCGGTGCCGGAGACGGCCTGATAGGTCGAGGCGAAGAAGCGCTTCAGGCCGAAGGCTTGGTGGAGCGGGAAGAGTCCCATCAGCGCGACGGCCGTCGAGCAATTGGGGTTGGCGATGATGCCCTTGTGATGGGCGAGGCGATGGGCGTTGATCTCCGGGATCACCAACGGGACGTCCGGATTCATCCGGAAGGCGGAGCTGTTATCGATGACGATGCAGCCGCGTCTCACCGCCTCGGCGGCCAGGGCGAGCGAGACCGTGCCGCCGGCGCTGAAAACGGCGAAATCGAGGCCTTCGAAGGCTTCGGGCCTGGCTTCCTGGACGGTCCATTCCTTGCCGGCGTAGGTCACCTTGGAGCCGGCGGAGCGGGCCGAGGCCAGGGGGCACAGTTCGGCCACGGGGAAATTCCGCTTGGCCATGAGCGCCAGCAGTTCTTGACCCACCGCGCCAGTCACGCCCACGATGCCGATGCGATATGCCATGTTCTGAGTACGAATTAGGGATGAAGAAGGAGGCGACCGAACGCCTGAGCGGGCTGGGTCTGCCTGCCGCTGAATGTTGCATCGTTGTATCGATTGACCAGCAAAAATTATGGTTTTTTAAGGGAGAGGACTGTGAGACTTTCGTGGTCAGCACCGCCCGCGCCGGCCGCGGCTGCGTGCAGAATTCCCTCCAGACGCCCGATGGTCTCCACCGGATCGCCGAGAAGATCGGGGCCGGCTCGCCGGCCGGCATGGTCTTCAAGGCCCGTCAGCCGACCGGCAAGCTGTCCGCCGAATGGCCGACGCCGGAAGACAACCTCATCACTTCTCGTATCCTCTGGCTCGAAGGACTGGAGCCCGGCCATAACCGCGGCACGGACGACGCCGGCCGCGTCATCGATACGCATCGGCGATACGTCTACATCCACGGGACCAACCAGACCGACAGGCTCGGCCGCCCGAACAGCCATGGCTGCGTGCTGCTTTCGGACCGGGACGTGATCCGGCTGTTCGGGCTCGTCCCGACCGGGACCCCGGTTCTGATCCGCGCCTAACGGACCGAATCGGTCGCGGGCTTCTCGCCCGTGCCCGCCCAGGTCTCGAGCATCTGCTTCACCACGGGGCCGGCCGTCTTGCCGCCCCAAGTGTTCGTATCGAGCTGGCCTTCGACGAGGACGCAGAAGGCGACGACCGGACGGTCCGCCGGGGCGTAGCCGATCATCCAGGCCAAATGGGCTTTCTCGCCGTTCTTGAAATATTCGGACGTCCCGGTCTTGGCGGCGATGGGGAGGCCGGGGACGCGGGCGGCGCGGCCAGTGCCTTCCTCCACGCAGCGCGCCATGCCGCCGCGGATCGCGTCGAGCTGCGCCTTGCTCAGCCCGATGGGCGCGGAACCGCGATGCCGACCGTCGCGCTCCGGTGCGTGGATGATGGTCGGCGTAGTCCGGGTCTCGCCCCGGGCGAGCGAGGCCGCGAAGGAGGCCATGTGCAGGGGGCTCGTGAGCAGATAGCCCTGACCGATGGAAAGATTGGCGGTGTCCCCGTCCTGCCAAGGACCCTCCTTGCGACGCAGCTTGTATTCGCGGTCCGGTACGACGAGGCCGCGGGAGGCCGCGTAGGGCAGTTCGGTCACCTGCGCCCCCTCGTCATCGGTCGAAGCGGAGAATTCGAGCAAGGGCGAATCCAGGCCGAAGCGACGAGCCTCCGCGGCCAGGGCCTCGGGGCCGGTGCGCAGACCGACCTGATAGTTCCAGACGTTGCAGGAGATCGCCAGCATCTTGTCGAGATCGACCTCGCCATAGCCGACGAGCTCGTGCTCGGGGAAGTCACGGTCGCCGACGCGATAGAAGGCGCCGCACTCGAGGATGTCATCCCAATCCACCACCTTCTTGCGCATGCCGGCCGTGGCCGTGATGATCTTGAAAGTCGAGCCGGGTGGATAGAGTCCCTGGGTGGCGCGGTTGAGCCAGGCGCCGGACTTCTCCACCTCGTCGTAATCGGCGGCGGAGATGCGTCCGGCCAGCCGGTTAGGATCGAAGGTCGGCTGGCTGGCGAGCGCGAGAATCTCACCGGTCAGGACATCGAGCATCACCGCGGCGGCCGGCAGGACGAGGCCTTTCGAGTCCTTGATCTGCGCCAAGGCGCTTTCCGTCGTCCGTTGGATGCGGAGGTCGAGGGACAGCGCGATGTTGCTGCCTTGGACGGGCTCGCTGTATTTGAGGCGGGTCTGATTGTAGCCTGAGGAGGTCTTGGTCCAAAGTTCCCATCCGCTGAGTCCGCGGAGGACTTTGTCGAACGACAGTTCCACGCCGGCGGCGCCCGTCTTGCCGGTCTGGCGCAGCTTCTGCATCGATTCGCTGCGCACCTCCGCGATGTCTTCGACGTTCGGCGGCAGTTCGTCCGAATCCTTGACGTAGCCGAGGACGTGGGCGGCCATGCCGCCATAGGGATAGGCGCGGATGATGTCGGACTCGAGCCGGATGGGCCCTTCGACGGGGAACTGCTCGATGAAACGGGCGATGGCCTTGACCCCTTCCTCAGGGCCCGCAGGCAGGTTGGCGGCGGGGAAGGCGAGGTCGGCGACCAGCGTGAAGGGCAGGGCGCGACGCTCGCGCAGATGCCTACGGAGCTCTTCGATATTGACCTTGCGCTCGCCCGGCGGGTCGAGGGGCGAGGCCTTGCCCGGGGCCGACTTGCGTTGGTTCTCGTCGATGACGAACCAGACCTTGTTGAGCCAGCCCTGCAGGACGTTGACGCGGGCGAGCTCCATCACCCGTTCGGTGTCGACCTGCATGGCCTGGCGCGCGCGCTCGGCGGCGAGCAGCCGCAGGTATTCGACGCGGACTTCCTTCTGCAGCGCGGCGAGGTCGGCCTTCACGCTCCAACGGGCGCGGTTGTCGACGAGCACGAAACCATTCCGGTCGTAGATGCGGCCCCGGGCGGGCGGGCGGAGCACGATGCGGCGGCTCTGGTTGTCCGACTGCTCCTTCAGGTCACTGGACTGGATGAGCTGCCGGTAAGCCAAGCCGCCGGCGACATAAAGGAATCCGACGGCGAAGAGGGTGAAGACGGCGTACAGACGCATCTTCTCGACCGGCGTCGACGGGAGGACCTTCGTGTCAGCGGGCTCGATCATGGCAGTTCCGGGGCGGGCGGCACGCCCAGCCGGTCCATCACGGCGTTCTGCGTCAAGGCCAAGGGCACTAGACCGAGGGTCCCGGCGAGCCCCGCGAGCAGGAGTTGAAGGAGGAGGTGGCCGGCCAGGCCGTCGGCCGGGGCGTCGGACGCTAGGGCGGCGGCGAGATACCAGGTCAGGCAGGCCCCCGTGTTGACGATCGCCGCGCCCTGCAGCATCCGCGGCGTGTTCCGGAGCAGCGGACGGTCAGAGGACAGGAAGATCGCGACGGCGACGAGCGGCAGCGCCAGGGCTCCGTCGGGGATCGGCCGGCGGGCTTCGAAGAGGAACCCCAACCCTGCGGCGAAAAGGACGCACTGCCAGCGCTTCAGCCGGCGCGCGGGCGCGATGAGGCAGGCGCCGCTGACGAAGACCACGAGCGAGGACGAGGCGAGGGTGTCGCTCGCGAGGTCCGCGCCCAGAAGCCAAGGGTAGGTCGCCAGCAGGAGGATCAGCCAGGCCCAGCCCATCGTCACTGGAATTGGTCTCCCTGCATCAGCGCTTCGCCCGGTGTCTGGATGATCGGGACGAGCACGGAGACTTCCTGCAGGTTGTAAAGGTCGCGGGACGGGACGAGGAGGCTCTCCTTGAAGTTACCGACCTGCGTCGCGTAGGCGCCGCCGTCGAGGTAGCCCAAGGTCAGCCCGCTGGGGAAGACGCCGCCCATGCCCGTCGTGGTGATGCGGGCGGGCGAACCGGCCGGGAGCAGGTAGTCGTAAGGGATGACGCTGACGCGCGCCTTGGCGGAACCCAGCGAGTCGGCGGCGACGCCGTTGATGAGCACGATACGGTTCTGTTCGTCACCCTCGAGGTAGGCCGTGCAGCGGAAGCCCGGGCTGGTGACGAGGTCTACCTCGCTGGTCGTAAGGTGCACGGCGGTGACGCGACCGACGACCGTATCGGCGAACACGACGGGCGCGCCGGGCCGGATGCCGTCGTTACGACCCTTGCGAATCACGATGCGCTGCCACCAAGAGGAACTGTCTCGCGAAGCCACGCGGGCGACGACGGCGAGATATTCGGCGGGGACGTTGTAGCGGGTCACCTCGCGGAGACGCGTGTTCTCCCGGCGCATGTCCTCCATGCCCTTGAGCTTGAGTTCCAAGGCGGCGTTGATGCGCGCGAGGTCGCGGCCGGCGGCGAGGAGCTCTTCCGTGCTCCGGCTCTTCTTCTCCCAGAAGGTCGCGAGGTCGCGGGACTTGCCGACCAGGTGCAGGGCCGGCGCCTGGAACTCAACGAAGGCCTCCCGGCTGAAGCGCCGGACGGCGGACGGCAGGAGGATCCAGGCCGCGACGAACACGGCGAGGACGACATAGGAAGCGCGTGCTCCTTGGCGGTTCTGGTCCATGGCGGTGAGGCCCGCGGGCGGCCCTAGTCTCGACCGCTCCAGCGGGAGGAGTTGGCGAGGATCTTGCCGGTGCCGTTGACGACGGCGCAGAGGGGATCCTCGGCGACGAAGACGGGCAGGCCGGTGGCCTCGGAGATGGCGCGGTCGATCTTACGGATCAGCGACCCGCCGCCGGCCAGCACGATGCCGCGATCGACGAGGTCGGAGGATAGTTCCGGGGGGATGCGTTCGAGGGACCCCTTGACCGCCTCGATGATCTGGTTGATGCTGTCGGCCATGGCCTCGCGGACCTCCTGTGACGTGAGATGCAGCTGCCGGGGCAGGCCGGTGACGTTGTCACGACCCTTGACCTCGAAGGTGAGCTCCTGCTCAAGCGCGTAGGCGGAGCCGATCTTGATCTTGATCTCCTCCGCGGTGCGCTCGCCGACGATCAGGTTGTAAGAGTTGCGGATATACTTGATGATCGACATGTCGAACTCATCGCCGCCGACGCGGATGGAGCGGGCGTGGACGATGCCGCCAAGGGAGAGGACGGCCACCTCGGTGGTCCCGCCGCCGATGTCGACGATCATGGTGCCGGTGGGCTCCTCGACGGGCAGGCCCACGCCGATGGCGGAGGCGACGGGCTCGGGGATGGTGATGACGTCGTCGGCGCCGGCGCGGTAGGCCGAATCCATGACGGCGCGACGTTCGACGGCGGTGATGCCGTAGGGCACGGCGACGACGACGGTCAGGTTCGTGAAGAGGGACTTGCGGGCGACCTTGCCGATGAAGTAGCGGAGCATGTGCTCGCTGATCTCGAAGTCGGCGATGACGCCGTCCTTCATCGGACGCAGGGCTTGGATGTCGCCCGGGGTGCGGCCGAGCATCATGCGGGCCTCGTTGCCGACGGCGATGGGCTTGCGCGTGCTCGTACGGATGGCGACGACGGAAGGTTCACGCAGGACGACCCCGCGATCCTTGAGGAACACGAGGGTGTTCGCGGTGCCGAGGTCGATGCCGATGGCTTGGTTGAATAGCCCGGGGAAGCGCTTGAACATCAGGGTCGTGTGGTTTCCTTTATGAACAGTTTATCCACAGCATAGTCAAACGAAACTTCGGCCGGCAGGCGGCCGTCCGGGACGTCATAAGATTCAACCAGACAGCGAGATAGGCGGCGCGTCCGGCCCTTCCCAAGGGACCTGTTCACATGCGATAACCCTGGGCGCAGGAGTGAGCGAGCATGCGCGACGCCAGGCCGGGCAGGGACCGTCCGCATGGAACTTGCGGCCCCGGGGTGAGACTCATAATCCATCATTACCCCAACCCCATGACTCCAAAGCTCGATCGTCGTTCCTTCCTGCGTCAGACCGGCATGGCCGCCGCGGCCATCGCCGTCACCGGCTGCGCTTCCTCCTCATCGTCCGGCCGGGCTCCGGCGGTCACCTCGACGCCCACGCCGAGCCGGAAGCTCAACATCGCCGCCATCGGTTTCGGCGGGGTCGGCCGAAGCAACGTGAGGAACTCGGCCGACGAGAACATCGTCGCATTATGCGACCTGGACCTAGGCCGCTGCGCAGTCACCATAAAAGACTTCCCCAAGGCCGCCCTGTTCACGGACTTCCGCAAGATGCTCGACCAGCAGAAGGACATCGACGCGGTCATCATCGCCACGCCCGACCATTCGCACGCTTACATAGCGATGGAGTGCATGCGCCGCGGCAAGCATGTGTACGTCCAGAAGCCGATCTCCCATTCCGTCTTCGAAGCCCGCATCCTCACCGAATCGGCCCACAAGTACAAGGTCGTGACCCAGATGGGCAACCAGGGCCATTCCGGCGAAGGCATCCGTCAGGTCACCGAGTGGATCGCCGCCGGGCTCATCGGCAAGGTCCGTGAAGTGCACACCTGGACGAACCGTCCGATCTGGCCCCAGAGCAGCGAGATGGACCGTCCGACCGAAGCGCAGAAAGCCCCCGAAGGCATGGACTGGGATCAGTGGTGCGGTCCGGCGCCGCTCCGTCCGTTCCACGCCTCTTATCATCCGGGCAAGTGGCGCGCCTGGTGGGACTTCGGCACCGGTTCGCTCGGCGACATGGGCTGCCATATCATCGACCCGGCTTTCATGGCGCTCGACCTCCGTTACCCGCTCAGCGTCGAGGGCAACGTCTCGACCGTCTTCGAGACCTTCGGCAAGAAGACCACCGACAGGTTCGAATCCTACCCCCGCTCTTCGGTGGTGCGCTTCAGGTTCCCGGCCCGCGGCGAGATGCCGCCCGTGACGCTCACCTGGTGGGACGGCGGCCTGATGCCGCAGCGCCCCGATGAGCTCGAAGACGACATGCCGTTCGGCGATCCCAACGGCGGCTGCTTCTTCATCGGCGACAAGGCCAAGCTCGTCTGCGGATGCTACGGCCTCAACCCCCGCATCCTTAATCCGGACCTGCGCGAGGAGTCGAAGCAGATCGCCAAGACCATCCCGCGCATCCCGGGCAATTCCTCCGGCCACGAGAAGGACTGGATCCGCGCCTGCAAGGGCGGACCGGCCGCTTCCTCCAACTTCGACTACTCCGGCCCGCTCTCCGAGATGGTGCTCATGGGCAACCTGGCGTCGCGCTATCCCGACCGCAAGCTGCTCTGGGACGGCCCGCAGATGCGCGTGACGAACGACAAGGACGCCGACGCCTACGTCCGCCGCGAATACCGCAAGGGCTTCGAACTCGGCACCTGAGCCGGTCTCACTTCAGCGCGAGGAACGCCAGGATCGTGCCGCCTAAGGCGATACGATACCAGGCGAACACGCCTAGACCGCGGCGCGACACATACCCGACCAGCCACTTCACGGACACGAAGGCCGTGACGGCGGCCACGAGCAGCCCGACGCCGGCCGGTCCGACCGGGTAGACCTGGGTGAGCGCGGGGCCGAGCGACCACATCTTGTAGACCGAAGCGGCGGAAAGGGTGAGCAGGCCGATGAGGAAGGAGAACTCCGTGGAGGCGGCATGGGACAGACCGGCGACTCGGCCGCCGAGGATGGTCGCGAGCGAGCGGCTCGTGCCCGGGATCAAGGCGAAGCACTGGCAGAGCCCGACGGTCAGCGCCGAGCGCCAGCCGATCGCGGCGACTTCGTCGGCCTGACCGACGGACTTCTTCGGTAACAGATGTTCGGCGACGAGGATGACCAGTCCGCCGACGACCAAAGCGGCCGCCACGATTTCGACCGAGAAAAGATAGGCCGTGATGATGTCCTTGAACAAGAAACCGAGCAGGGCGGCGGGCAGGAACGCGACCAGGATCGCGGAGGCGAGGGAGAGCGATTGGCCGTCGCCGCGGCAAAGCCCTGTCAGCACGCCACGTACCCGTCCGAAGAACGCGACGAGCACGGCAAGGATCGCGCCGAGCTGGATGATGACGATGTAATCGTCGGCGACCCGGGCCAACGTCACCGGACGACCCTTGCGGTCGGAGACGCCTTCGACGGAGACCGCCGGGTCGGCGTCCACGCCGAGCAAGCGGTCGCTGAGGATCATGTGGCCCGTGGAGCTGATCGGCAGGTACTCGGTCACGCCTTCGACGGCGCCGGTGACCACCGCTCGTCCATATGTGAAATCCTCGCGGACCTGCGCGGCGCGGCGCGTCTCTGCGGCCGAGGCGACGGACAAGGCGGAGAGCAGCCACAGACCGAGGGCGATGCGAGACATGGGCCGAGGATTAGGGGTCCGTCCGTGCCGGGCAAGGAAAGCCGTCAAAAGCCCTTGTCGCTTGCCCTCAGGTGAGGTTCTCGCTTTATCCAAGCATCGCCATGTCGGCCTCCAGCCTCATCCCGACCACCGAACCTCGCTTCCGCGTGCCGGACGCCCGCGGCCGTTTCGGTCAGTTCGGCGGGATGTACGTCCCGGAGACGCTGATGACCCCGCTCCTGGACCTGACCAAGGCCTACGATGAGGCCCGGCGCGACCCGGCCTACCAGCAGGCCTTCGCCGACATGCTGAGGGATTACGCCGGACGTCCCACGGGACTTTATCACGCCGAGTCGCTGACCAAGCACGTCGGCGGAGCTCGCATCTACCTCAAGCGCGAGGACATGCTCCACACCGGAGCCCACAAAATCAATAACGTCGTCGGCCAGGCTTTGCTGGCCGTGCGCATGGGGAAGAAGCGCATCATCGCCGAGACCGGCGCCGGCCAGCACGGCACCGCGACCGCCGCCGTCTGCGCCCGGTTCGGACTCAAGTGCGTCATCTACATGGGCGCTACCGACATGGAGCGTCAGGCCCTGAACGTCTACCGCATGCGGCTGATGGGGGCCGAAGTCCGTGGCGTCGAAGCCGGCCAGCGCACGCTCAAGGAGGCCGTCAACGAGGCCATGCGCGATTGGGTTACCAACGTCCGGGAGACCCATTACATCCTGGGCACTGCTTACGGCTCCCATCCGTATCCGATGATGGTGCGCGATTTCCACCGCATCATCTCCGTCGAATCCAAGCAGCAGGTCCTGCGTGCCGAGGGCCGGCTCCCGGACGCCATCGTCGCCTGCGTCGGCGGAGGCTCCAACGCCATCGGCTCATTCTTCGAGTTCCTCGACGAACCCGGCGTAAGGCTCATCGGCGTCGAGGCCGGCGGACGCGGCATCGTGCGCGGCGAGCATGCCGCGCGTTTCGCCGGCGGACGTCTCGGCGTCCTGCAGGGTTGCATGACGAACATCCTGATGGACGGAGAAGGGCAGATCGAAGGCACCCACTCCGTCTCCGCCGGCCTCGATTACGCCGCCGTCGGCCCCGAACACGCCTATTACCGCGAGAAAGGTCGCCTGGAGTTCGCCTATGCTACCGACGACGAGTGCCTCGAAGGCTTCCAGCTCCTCTCCCGCACGGAAGGCATCATCCCGGCCCTTGAAACGAGCCATGCCGTCGCCTACGGCGTGAAGCTGGCCGCGCGGCTCCCCAAGGAGCAGGTCGTCATCATCAATCTTTCGGGCCGCGGCGACAAGGACGTGTGGAGCGCCGCCCGGGCGATGGGCACCGAGATCAAGCTCTGAGCATGCCGGCGTCCTCGATGACGGGCTTTGGGCGGGCGGAGATCGATCTCCCCGGCGTCCGTCTGTCGGTCGAGATCGCCACGGTGAACCAGAAGAACCTGCAGGTCTCGGTCTTCGGGCCTGAGACCTGGCCGGCGCTGGAGTCGACCGCCTCCGCCTGGATCCGCGCCCGCCTGCAGCGCGGCAAGGTAACGGCGCGCGTGACGCAGGCGGCCGCCTCCTCACAGACTCGCCAATGGGACGCGGAGGCCGTGGCCGGCAGTGTCGACGAGCTTGCCAGGCTCGCCGCGCGTTGCGGCGTTAAATTCATCCCGGACGCCGATCTGTTGCTCCGTCTGGCTGAGACCAGCCGACGGCCGACGGCCGCACTGCCCCCGTTGGCCGAAGTCGAAACGATCGTCCACCAGGCCTTCGGACAAGCATTGAACCAGCTCATCGCGATGCGTCAGGCCGAAGGCGCCGCCTTGGCCATGGACCTGGAGGCGCGCCTGGCTAAGATGAAGTCCATGGTCGGCGAAATGGAGACCGCCGAGAAGACGGCGCCAGCCCGTCGTCGCGACGCCTTGCTCAAGCGGCTCAAGGAAGCCGGCCTGGCCTTGGACGTGGCCGACGAGAGGGTGCTCAAGGAACTCGCTTTGTTCGCCGACCGGTCTGATATCACCGAGGAAGTCGTCCGGCTCCGCAGCCATGTGGCCCAGTTTTCGACCGAACTGGCCCAGCCCAACGGCGGTCGGAAGCTTGATTTCCTGATCCAAGAACTGCTCCGGGAGGTCAATACCATCGGCAGCAAAGCCTCGGAAATCGCGACGTCCAAGCTGGTTTTGGAGGCTAAAACCGAGATAGAGCGCATCCGGGAGCAGGTCCAGAATCTCGAGTGAGGTTTTTTAGGGTGTGGTGTTGCAACCGTCGCTTTCCCATGCCTTTGTCTATCAACATTTACCCAACGTCATGTCCAACAACCTCACCAAGCGCGACATCGTCCTGAAAATTTTCACGGATAAGGGGTACCCCCAGAAACATATCCGCGACTCGGTCCAGATGACCTTGGACGCCATCAGCGAGGCCTTGCTCGCCGGCCGTGACGTCGAGCTCCGCAACTTCGGCGTCTTCCAGGTCCAGGTCCGCAAGAGCCGCATCGGGCGCAACCCGAACCGTCCGGAGACGGACGTGGTGATCCCTAGGCGCGCGGTCATCAAGTTCAAGGCCGGCAAGGAACTGAAGGCCAAGCTGAAGTCGGTCGACGTCGATAAGCCGGGCCAGCCGCAGCCGTAATCCGCGCCGCGATGTCAGACATCCGCACGCTCCCCGGCTTCCGAGAGTTCTATCCCGAAGACCGTGCCGCCTTGGGGCACATCATGGACGTCTGGCGTCGCACCTGCCGTCGCTACGGCTTCCGCGAGTGGGAATCCCCCGTGCTCGAACCGCTCGAACTCTTCACCGATAAGTCGGGCGAGGAGATCGTCCGACAGCTGTTCAACTTCGAGGACAAGGGCGGCCGCAAGGTCAGCCTCCGTCCGGAGATGACCCCGTCGCTGGCCCGCATGGTGGGGGCCAAGGCCAACGGCATGCCCAAGCCCATCCGCTGGTTCGCGGTCGGCGAGAACTACCGTTACGAGAAGCCCCAGAAAGGCCGTCTGCGTTCCTTCTACCAGCTCAACGCCGACCTGCTCGGCGAAGCCGGTCCGGCGGCGGACGCCGAGATCATCGCCCTCTGCGCCGACTGCCTGCTCGGCTTCGGCCTGACGCAGCAGGATTTCCGCATCCGCGTCTCCGACCGCACGCTTTGGTTCCGTTACCTCGCCGGTCTCGGCGTCCCCGAAGCCCAGGCGGTCGCCGTCCTCAGCGTGGTCGACAAACTCGAACGCGGCGCCCCCAAGGACCTCCTCGACGCCATGACCGCGGCGCTCGCCGGCACCTCCGTCGATCCGGCGGGGGCGTTGGAGTCCGCCCGGGCGTTCGCGAACACCACGTCACTGACCGACGTCGAGAAACTCGCCGCCGGCGACGCCGCGATGACCGAGCGCGTGGCCGACTGGAAGCATCTCCTCGGCACGCTCAACAGCATGGGCTTCGGCGAATGCGTCGCCATCGACCTCACCATCGTCCGCGGCTTGGCGTATTACACCGGCTTCGTCTTCGAGGCCTTCGAGACCGGGGGCGAAGCGCGCGCCCTCGCCGGCGGCGGCCGCTATGACGCCTTGGTCAGGAAACTCGGCGGGCCCGACCTCCCGGCCGTCGGCTTCGGCATGGGCGACGTCACCATGCGCGACCTGCTGGAACGCAAGAAGCTCATCCCGGCCTACGCCGACGGACCGGATTTCTACGTCATGATCCTCGGCGACGACGCCCGTCACGCAGGCCTGGAGGACATCGCGAATCTACGTCGCGCCGGCTTCCGCGTGGAATACAACCTCAAGGACGGCAAGTTCCCCAAGCTCATCCAGGCCGCTGAGGTCGTCGGCGCGAAGTATGCGCTCGTCTACGGCGGCAGCGAAGTCGCCAAAGGCGTCGCGAAGGTGCGTAGCCTCGCGGGCCGGGCGGAGGCCGAAGTGCCGCGGACGGACCTCGTACCGGCGCTGCGGGCGGTCCTCGAGGAAGGCATGCGGGCCATCCAGCCCTGAGGCCATGACCGAACAGACGCGCCAGTACCAGGCCATGGCGAAGACCGCCTCCTGGACGATGACCTCGCGCGTCCTCGGCCTGGTCCGAGACCAGCTGACGACCGCCGTGTTCGGCGCCTCGGCCATCGGCTCGGCGTTCCTGTTCGCTTTCACCATCCCGAACCTTTTCCGCCGCCTGCTGGGCGAGGGGGCCATGACCGCCGCGATCGTGCCGGTGCTGGCTGACAAATCCGCGCGCGACGGGAAGACGGCGGCCTTCGGTTTCCTGAACCTCGTCCTCCGCAAGGTGTTGCCGTGGATGGTCGGACTGACCTTGGTCGCCATCGGCGCGGCGCTCCTCTGGTCGCTCGTCCGCCCGAAGGACGCCGACGCCGCCATGTTGACCGCGCTCTGCATGCCTTATATGCCGCTCATCTGCGTCGCCGCCTTGTTCACCTCGGCGGTGAACCTCTCCGGCCGCTTCGGACTCGCGGAAATCGCCTCGGGCGCGCTGAACCTCTGCATGATCGCGGCGCTCGGCGTCTTCGGCGACAACTTCGCCGCGACCGACATGGGCAAGGCCGTCTGGCTGAGCCTTGGCGCCCTGGTCGGCGGCCTGTGCCAGCTCCTGATCCCGCTGTGGGGTTTGCGGCAGGAAGGCTGGCACCCGCGGCTGCGCGACGCCGACGCGCACGCCTGGAAGACGTTCAGCGTGACGTTCCTGCCCGCCGCCCTGGGCGCCGGCGTGCAGCAGATCAACGTCCTCGCTTCGCGCGGCATCGCCTTCGGGGTCAGCGACGAATCCCTGACCTATTACTACGTCGCGAACCGCATCGTGGAGCTGCCGATCGGTCTCTTCTCGGCCTCGATCGCCGTCGTGATCTTCCCCGCGCTCGCCACCGCCTTCGTGGGCCGAGATGTCCCGGCCTTGGCCCGTAACTACGGGCGGGGCATGCGCCTGGTCCTGGCGATCAACGTCGGCGCGGCCCTCGGTCTGATGGCGTTCGCGGTCCCGATCGTCCAGCTCTTGTTCAACTACGGCAATTTCCGGGCGGGCGACTGCGCCATCACCAGCCGTCTGCTCGTCATCTTCGCCCTCGCGATGCCGTTCTACGCGATGATCTCGATCGTCACGCGCGCCTTGAACGTCGCCGGGCAGACCACGGCCACGCTGGTCGCCGCCGTCCACGCCTTAGCCGTGAACGCGACCGGCTCGGTCGCGGCGGTATGGCTGAACCAAGGCGTCGAAGGCCTGGCCTGGGCGAACGCCGTCTCGACGCTCTGGCAGTATCTCGTGCTCCGTCGTCAACTCGCGAAACACGCCCCGGAATTCCTCGCCGAGAGCCTCCTCAGGCCCGCCTTGCAGGTCGTCGGCGGTTCCGTGCTGCTCGCCGTCGTCTCGTTCCAAGGTTATGCCTTCCTGCACAACGTCCTCGCCGGCCATCTGCACGAGAAGCTCAACCTCCTCGTCTCCATGGCCTTGGCGGGTGGCGCGGGGATGGGCGTGTACGGGGTGCTTCTCTATAAGCTCGGCTACCCCGAACGTGACTTGTTACGTAGCTACGCCGACAAGGCGCTCCGCCTCTTCGGCCTGCAGCTCAGGGCCTGATCCCGGGCCGACGCCAGTAGGGCGAGTTATAGCGTCGCACGAGGCATTCCAGGACGGCCGTCGATTCGGCATCGATGACGCCGTCGACCTTGGCGGGGCGGAAGTGCCGCTGGAACGCCTGGACCGCGAGCTTCAGTCCGGCTTCCTCGGGTTCCACCGCGTAACCATAGTCACCGAGCATGCGTCGGAAATGCTCCGGAGAGGCGACGCGCCCGCTGGCGAGACGTTCCTTGAGTTCATCCGGGAGCGGCGCGGCGCCGATGCCGAGCTTCGCCAGCGAGCCCCACGGAAACTTGGAACCAGGATCGATCTTCCTTCCGACCGCGATGTCGGAATGCGCGACGACGTTCCACGGCTTGATGTCGTGCCGGCGGATGATATCGGCGCAGAGCGCGAAGATGATGTCCGCCTGGGCGTCGGAGTACGGATAAATGTTGCCGTCGTAATTGATGATCTCGATGCCGATCGAATGCTGGTTGAGGCCCTCCAGCTTGCCCCAGGAACTCTTGCCCGCGTGGTAGGCCGCAAGCTCTTCAGGGACCATCCTGATGACCCGGGGCTTGGGCTCATCGGTGACCACGTAATGGACGCCGACCCGGTGGTTAGGGTCCTTGCCTTGGAGGGTGATCAAGGAGGAGGGTAGGGAGCCCGCGGTATGGTGGAGGACCAGGATGGTCACAGGCTGCCGACGAGGCTCGCAGCCTAAGGACGAAGGACCTTGCTCGATCCGGAGCCCGGTGAAGACCGGCTGAACCTTAGCCGTCGGCTGGATTGTGGTTTCTGATTTCGATGCGCAGCCGCTGAGAAGGGCTGCGAAAAGTGCACTTGCCGTGAGTCTTTGAAAATATGAGCGAAACGAGGCAAACATGGCAGGGTGAAACGAGTGATAGCCTAGATGGCTGCTTTACCCAATGAAAATATGCTTAGACATTTGCACAGCCCATATTTACTACCTTTTTCATGAATAGACATAATGTATATTGTGCGAAATAAATGAAAAACACGGCACCAGGACGCATTGCTTTATTGATTGGTCGATTGGATACGCTCATAAAGATGACCCTTCCGCTGAGGACACCTTATGAAAGTAGCCCGCCACATCATCCAAGCCCGCCGCGAAGCCATCGCGAAACTTCTCTCCAAAGTCGGATACGTCCCCGTCCTGGAGATCTGCAAACAATTCAACGTCTCGGAAGCGACGGCGCGTCGTGACCTGACCGAACTCGAGAACCAGCGGCGCATCACGCGGACGCATGGCGGCGCGCTTTCGGATTTCAACCGCAACTTCCCTCCGCTCGATGACCGCAAGATCGAGGACGCCGAAGCCAAGCGGCGCATCGGCAACCTCGCCGCCGCGCGCGTCAAGGCCGGCATGACCGTGTACCTCGATTCGGGTTCGACGATCTTCTTCGCCGCCGAAGCCATCGCGGCCGCCGGCGTCCCTGACCTCCAGATCGTCACGACCTGTCTCCCGACGGCCCAGCTGATCTCGTGCCTCCCGGGCGTGGAGGTCTACATCCCCGGCGGTCTCTTCCTGACCCGCCACGCGATGGTCGCCGGCGACCGCACTCTGGAGGAAGTCGCCCGTTGGAACTTCGACGTGGCGTTGCTCGGCGCCGAAGGCATCGACGATAGCGGCCTCTGGAACTCACAGCGGGACATCTCGCACCAGCAGCGCGAAGTCATCCGGCGCAGCGACGAAGTCCTGATCTGCATGAACAAGGTCAAGCTCGGCCGCAGCGGTCCTTGCGCCGTCACCCGTGACGTCTCCTCCTTGTTCCTCGTCACCGACGCGGACGCCGCCGCGGTCCAGAAAGCCAAGGTCAAGCTGCTGCCCGAGCGCATCCTGACCGCCCTCTGAGTCAGCCTCTTCCCGCTGAGGTATGTCGTCGGATGTCATCGAGTCGTTACTGACCCTGTCCCATCAGTTGGGCGACGAGCGCCTGCGCATGGCCATCCTCGGCGAAGGCAACACCTCCGTCCGCCTCGACGACGAGACCTTCGCGGTCAAGGCATCAGGTTCGAACCTCGCTCGCCTCAAGGCCGCGGACGTCACCC
>Ga0208048_1000090_pt1 | contig 46117 bp, 40 predicted proteins | sample Malawi_45m_30L_FD_184163 | JGI IMG/M metagenome (GOLD analysis project Ga0208048, IMG submission 184163) | Freshwater microbial communities from Lake Malawi, Central Region, Malawi to study Microbial Dark Matter (Phase II) - Malawi_45m_30L... | ecosystem: Environmental > Aquatic > Freshwater >...
CGTCAACGTCGTCTTGCCGTGGTCAACGTGACCAATCGTCCCAACGTTCACGTGCGGCTTGCTGCGTTCGAATTTTTCCTTGGACACGTCTCTATCTCCCGAAACCTTCAATCAAAAATATTCTGGACACCATATACTTGGAGCTCACGACCGGGATTGAACCGGTGACCTCGTCCTTACCAAGGACGTGCTCTACCAACTGAGCTACGTGAGCCGAAACTTGGAGCGGGTAGTGGGAATCGAACCCACGTCATCAGCTTGGAAGGCTGAGGTTCTGCCATTGAACTACACCCGCTCTTGTCTTTTCCTGGGTGAGCCCGCAAGATCCGCCACAACTACCGTCTCATGCTCCGTTCCCGCTCTACTGGTGGAGGGGGTAGGATTCGAACCTACGAAGGCGTAAGCCGGCAGATTTACAGTCTGCTCCCGTTGGCCGCTTGGGTACCCCTCCGCCTGAACCGAGCCGTGTATTCTGATTTCCAGCGCGGGGGGTGTCAACGGCGGTTGAGCGCGAAGGGGGCGGTTGGACCACGAGCCTTCACCCGCTGGTTCTCTTTTTCGCCCTCAGGCTTGCAGAGGGCGTATTCAGAGCGGACCCGCGCCTGCCCCCTGCCATCTACGAGTTCGTCGGTACATTGTTGCCGCTGTCGATCGGCGTGTGAGGGCGGCATCGTGCTCGCCCGCCAGCCCGCCGAGGGCCTGGCCGGCGACCTTATGTTCACCCTGGCACTCCGCATCTATTTGACTTTCTTACCTTTTTTCATTCTGTGAGGCATCGGCCGGCTGGACCGCAGCAATGCCGCAGCCGTCGCAGAACCCTATCGGCTCTGTCAGTATCGGCACCTTGCGCCGATGAGTGTCGCCTCTCTCGGCAGCGCTGGGATGCCCTAGAACCCACTATGCCACTGCTGCTGGTCTTGCTCGAGATTCCGGCGATTTTGCTCCGCATTCTGCTCGCCCGGGGCCTCAAAGCCGGCCCGCCGTGCAGCCAAATCGCGAGGGAGGTTCTGCTTGGCCGCAGCGCGCTGCTGCTGGTCGGCGGACTGTTCGTCGGCTGGGCAGCGGGCCCCGCGAGGCTCGAGCCGATGGCGTCGCTGTTTTCGGGTCTTTTTGACGAAATTTTTGCCCTTTTTCTTGCTTGAAGTGGGGCTGATCGCCGCCGATCACCTCGGGGGATTCCATCGCAGTGGGCTATTCATAGGCGTCTTCGCGCTGCTGATTCCGTCGGCGTTCGCCATGATCGGGCGCGGCTTTGCCATACTTACGAGCCTGTCACTTGGCGGTGCGATCCTGTTGGCGACTCTCGCCGCGACCGCCTCGTACATCGCAGCCCCCGCCGCGATGCGATCGGCGGCACACCGGTACCGTCGTAGGCCGTGCCGCCGCGAGTGAGCAGGCTAAAAGCCGACGGCGGCTGTCCCGCATTATACCCCCACGCGTCGCCACAGCGCCCTGAACACGAGGCCCCAGAAAGCCTGGCGTACCTGGCGCAGCGTTCTCATGGCAGGATCATGTCATATGGCTGGTGGATCTTTGCTCGCGCTTCTAGATGACATCACCACCGTGCTCAACGACGTCGCGGTGCTCAGCAAAGTCGCGGCAAAGAAAAGTGCTGGCGTGCTCGGTGACGATCTTGCCGTCAACGCCGAGCAGGTGGCAGGCGTGCAAGCTGCGCGCGAACTGCCCGTCATTTGGGCGGTCGCCAAGGGCTCGGCGATCAACAAAGCGATCCTCGTTCCCGCGGCCCTGCTCATAAGTTATTTCGCGCCGCTGCTGATCACGCCGTTGATGGTACTCGGCGGACTCTTTCTTTGTTACGAAGGCTGCGAGAAACTGACTCATCGCTGGCTACACGATCACGCCAGCGAAGCGGCCGAGCGCGCGGCGCTGAGCGCAGCGGCTGCAAACCCCGTGGTCGATCTGGTGCAGTTCGAGCGCGACAAGATTCGCGGTGCCATCCGCACGGACTTCATTCTCTCGGCCGAGATCATCGTGATCACACTCGGCACCGTGGCGACCGCACCACTCGGTACACGCATCGGCGTCCTGGTGACGATGGCGGTGCTGATGACGATCGGCGTTTACGGGCTCGTCGCGGCGATCGTCAAACTCGATGACGCGGGCGCGCACCTCGTCAATAAACATGGCGACGGTGTACCGCATCGCGTGTCGCGCACGCTCGGCCGCGCCCTGCTGTCAACGGCACCGCGACTACTGGCCTCGCTCGGGGTCGTCGGCATGATCGCCATGTTTTTGGTCGGCGGCGGCATTCTCACGCACTCGCTGCCATTTCTGCCGCAGGCCACAGGCGCGCTCGCCCTGCTGTTCGATGCCGCGGTCGGCGTCGTAGCCGGTGCGCTGGTGCTAGCTGCGGTGCTGGGGGTCAAGCCTGCGCTTCAGCTCGGCAACTAATGCGGGCGGTAACAACCGCGACTGCCCGGGCCGCAGATCGGCGGGCAAACTGATCGGCCCGTAACGCAGTCGCGTCAAGCGACTGACCTCGTGACCCACGGCACTCCACAGTCGCCGTACTTCGCGATTACGCCCTTCGTGCAGTGCGACGCGAAACCATGCATGCTCGTCGCTGGCATTGGCCGCCTCGATGCGATCGAACTTTGCCCAGCCGTCCTCGAGTTCGACGCCGCGTCGCAAAATGCCGAGGGTAGCCGCCGTAGGCAGCGGACGCACACGCACCAAATATTCACGCTCGACTTCCGATGAGGGATGCATCAACCGATGCGCAAGATCGCCGTCGGTCGTGAACAGAAGCAGCCCGGAAGTATTGACGTCGAGCCGTCCGACCACGATCCAGCGCCCAACGGGCGGTACAGGCAGATGCTCGAAAACCGTCGGCCGGCCCTGCGGGTCACTCCGCGTCGTCACCTCGCCGACGGGCTTGTGATAGGCGAGCAAGACCGGCGCTGCGGCCGCGACCTGCCCGCCAAGATCGATCGCGCGACCGTCCACCGCGACCAAATCTTTGGGCCCGATCCGCACACCCAATTCGGCGGGCTGCCCATTCACCGTGACCCGGCCATCGCGTATCCACTCTTCGATAATGCGCCGCGAGCTGAGCCCAAGCGTGGCCAGCACCTTCTGCAGTCGCTCGCCCTGGTTCGTTACGCTCATGATGGGCGGCATCATAACGGAGCGTTATCAGCGCATGCCGGTTGCGCGTTACAGTGCGGGACGACGGCCTCTATGCCGCTCTACAGCGCCTTTTATTCCATGCCAGCGGAGACCCTGCCCATGCGTCCTGAAACCATTGCCGTCCATGGCGGCTATACCCCGGACCCGACCACCAAATCGGTGGCGGTACCGATCTATCAAACGACCTCGTACGCCTTCGACAGCGCGCAGCACGGCGCCGATCTCTTCGATCTCAAAGTGCAGGGCAACATCTATACGCGGATCATGAATCCGACCAGCGACGTGCTCGAAAAACGTATCGCCGAGCTCGAGGGCGGCATTGGTGCGCTCGCGCTTGCCTCGGGCAGCGCCGCCGTGACTTACGCCGTCATGACCATCGCCAAACAAGGCGACAACATCGTGAGCTCGAGCGCGCTCTACGGCGGCACCTACAATCTTTTCGCGCATACCCTGCCGCAATTCGGCATCGAAGTACATTTCGCCGACTATCGTCGCCCCGAAGAATTCACAAAGCTCATCGATGGACGTACCAAGGCGGTGTTCTGCGAGTCGATCGGCAATCCGCTGGGTAATGTCACCGACTTCGGCGCCATCGCTTCGATCGCGCATCGGCATGGCGTGCCGCTGATCGTCGACAACACCGTACCCTCACCCTATCTTTGTCGCCCGTTCGATCATGGCGCCGACATCGTGGTGCATTCGCTCACCAAATATCTAGGCGGTCATGGCAACAGCATTGGTGGCGTACTCGTCGACTCGGGCAGGTTCCCCTGGGCAGAGCACAAAGCGCGATTCCGCAGCCTCAATGAGCCAGATGTTTCATACCACGGCGTCGTCTACACCGAGGCACTCGGCCCCGCGGCATACATTGGCCGTGCGCGCGTCGCCCCGCTGCGCAACATGGGCGCTGCCATTTCGCCGTTCAATTCTTTTCTGATTTTGCAAGGTATCGAGACACTCGCAGTACGCATGGACCGCATCTGCGACAACACGCTCGCCGTGGCGAAGTTCCTGCAACAACACCCCGCGGTCAGTTGGGTCAACTACGCCGGTCTAGCCGATCATGCAAGCCATGCACTAGTTCAAAAATACATGGGCGGACGGGCGTCCGGCATTCTCACCTTCGGCGTGAAGGGCGGCCGCACCGCAGGCGAGAAGTTCCTCGACGCGCTCAAGCTCGTGATCCGTCTCGTCAACATCGGCGATGCGCGCTCACTCGCTACGCACCCGGCTTCCACCACTCATCGGCAGCTCTCGGCAGCCGAGCTCGAAAAAGCCGGCGTCTCGGCAGACATGGTGCGCCTGTCGATCGGCATCGAGCACATCCAAGATCTGCAAGCCGATCTCGATCAGGCCTTACGCAGTTGCTAGCAGCGTCACGCCTGCTAGCGGCGTCGCGCCTCTTCGACCTGCTCTTGCAAGATACGAAACAGGCTGTCGATGAATTCTTTGCGCTCGACTGCGAGCCGCGATTCGTCTTCGGCTGAAAACTCGTGCGCATCGAGCTCGCCGGCGGCGAGCCCACCCTGCCGAATCTGGATTGCCTCGAGCGCAGCCAGACGCTCGCGCAGTGTCCACACCTCGCTGCCCAGAACCACCAGCATGTTGAGCAACTTATCGATGGCCGGATCGGCAAAGAAATAGGGTCGGCCGCCGCGGATGGTACGGCGCATCGGCTGCCGCGATGGCGTGTCTGCGACAGCGGTCGGCTTGGCCTTGGCCTTTTCCTTAAACTTGGCCTTTGCCTTAGGCTTGGTATTTGCCTTGGGCTTGGCCTTTGCTTTGGACTTGCTCGCGCCCTCGCTGCTAGTTGTGCGCGCCGCGCTCATTTCCAAGCTCCGAAGCAGTACCAAAGAATACCGTCGGTGAGGCGACCGATCTTGTCGTTGTCGACGGCACGTGGCTGGGTGGCCGACTCCCTCCACACCTTCTCGCCGTACCAGCCGACCGAGGGGATCACGAACTGCACGTATTTCTTCGGATCGAAACCCGCCTGACGGCAAAGCTCTTCAGGCTTTAGGTCGCGAAACGGCTTGTAGAAAGGCTCGTTGTTGTAGGCACTGTCCCAGTCGAGATAAAAGGCGTCGTAGGGCGAAAGCTGCGAGTTTGGCGGCAGCTCCATATGCAGCATGAGACCACCCGGACGCAGCACCCGAAAAGCCTCGCGCATGATATTAGCGATGCCTTTCTGCGGAATCTCGTGCAAGAACATCGAGGAAAACACCACGTCGAAACTCGCGTCCGGTAAATCAAGTGCCTCGGCATTCATCTGCGTGAAGTGGATCGCCCGACCCTGGGCCTCGGCGCGCGCATGCGCATAACGCAGACAGGGCGCGGCGACGTCGATACCGTGCACTTCGGCGGCTGGGAACTGGTCCTTCCATGAGCCCGTGTTGTGGCCAATGGTGCAGCCGAGGTCGAGGATTTTCTTTGGCTTGAGGTGCGGATGTTTAAGGCGAATGAAACCGGCGATCGACTGTCCGATGTCATCAAGGTTCTGGCCCATCAGACCAAAAGAAAACACCGCAAGACCGTTGTCATAAAGCGCGCCTGCGGCAAGATCGTTGGCCTCGTATTCGCCGTCGTAGTTGCCGGCCATGAGGTGCACGTCGATGGCCGACACGTAGCGGGGCACCTCGAAGCCGGGCTGCAGCGTCAAAGATCCGTGCTTCGCTCTGCGCTCGCGGCGCTTGGTCTTCGCCAACGTGGCGGCCTTGCTCTTGAGCGCACCGCGATTGCGCTCGAGTGGCGGAAACACCGACTGCCAAACCATATCTTGCGCCGTGACGCGTAGGCTGGAATAGAACTTGAAGTACTCGTTGGGCTTGATCGCCTTGTGGACCTCTGGCCCATCTTTCGGGATGCGGCCCGCACTGCGCCGGAAACCCGGCTCGACGTCGCCCTCATAAACGGCACGCATACCAGTGGCCATGTCATTGAGCACATGCGCGCGCAGGCCGGAGACAAAATTCATCCGCGCTTTTTCGTCGCGCGTCTTGGCGAGTTTGAGTTCGTGCTTGAGTTCGAGCATGGAGTACTCCTGAAAATATCAGGCCTAAAAATCAGACAATAGCCTGCCGAAGCCGTTCATGCGATCGACGATGCCATTGGCGCGAAGGGCATGCCAGTAGGTGGCCGTGTTAATGGCGATCACCGGCTTGCCAAACCAGTCCTCGGCCTCGGCGGCCAAACGCACCATCGACAAATTGGTACCCACCTGAATGATCGCGTCGACCTCCGGTCCGTCGAGTTCGCGCAATACCTCGCGGCAACGCGCCTCGGTGATTTGCGCAATAGCAGTCCATGAGGGCGCGCACATAGGTACATCGCGCACGGTTTCATAGCCCATATCGGCAAAGTAACGACGAACCTCGGCGTTGGCGACGGGGTAATAAGGCGACAAGAATGCGATGCGCCGAATGCCACCATAGGCCTTGAGTGCTGCCGCGCAGGAGTGCGCGCCGATCGAGATCGATACACCCGACTCGCGCTCGATCATGCGCTGAAATTCGTCCGCGCCCCTCGCGCCGTTATAAAAGGTGATCGCCGACATGCCCATCACCAGATAATCGGGCTCGCAGGTCATCACGCTGCGCACGGCATCGACAACCCCTTGCGAGATCTTGTGCGTGGCAGCCATGAAAGTCTCATCGCTGATCGCCTTCGAGTTCGCCGTATAGATGCGACTGTAATGGTTGGTGACGCCCGCCGGGCGCATGTCATCGAAATCAGGCTGGACGATGGTGTTGGTCGACGGCCCGAGTACCCCGAACAGCCGGCGGTAGCCTTGAACATCTTTTCTCATGAAGTGCAGGCTAGCATGCGTTGCGAGTCATGGTCAGGCTTGGCGACAATGGCGCGTATGAACCTCCCACCGACGCAGCGGTCACGGATCGCAACCCGAGCGAGCGCACTCGCGGCCCTCATCACCACTGCCCTCGCGCTCTCGATGACGGCCATGGCCGCGACCGCGAAGATCGCGCGTCCGGGCGGCGGTCCAAGCCTGCGAATTGCCACCTGGAATCTCGAATGGTTCATCGCGCCGGAAAACTTTCTGGCTTTGGCGCGCACTTGCGTACCACGGGATGGCTCACCCGGGTCCCGCGAGCGCTACATCCCTTGTGACGTCGCTGCGGAAAAAGAACGCTCCGCGCTCGACCTGCGAGTGCTCGAGCGCTACGTGGATCGTCTCGATGCCGACATCGTCGCACTGCAGGAAGTCGACGGCATCGTCGCTGCACGCCGCGTGTTTCGCAATCATGACTTTTGTTTCACCCAACGCGAGGGGGTACAGAACAACGGCTTTGCGATTCGCAAAGGCGTGCCGCATCGCTGCGGGCCTGACCTGCTCGCCCTGTCGCTAGACGATCGAGTGCGCCGCGGTGCTGAACTCATCGTCTATCCGGGCGAAAAACGCGAATTTCAGCTGCTTTCTTTGCACCTGAAATCAGGCTGCGCACGCCGTACCCTCGATGATCCGCGGCGCGACTGCCAAACGCTCGCGCGCCAGATTCCCGAGCTCGAGCGCTGGATCGATGAGCAGGCGGCGGGCCGACGCTTCGGCCTGCTCGGCGACTTCAACCATGACTTACTGGCGGGCGAAGGGCCGGCGCGCAACGATCAAGGCCAGATCCGAAACCTTTGGGCTGAAATCAACGACGACGAACCAAAGGGTCTCACTCTGGTCAACGTCGCCGCGGACCAGCCGTTCGTGAACTGCGCGCCGAATCAAAATTATCGTAGCTACATCGATCACGTCGTGCTCGATGGGCGGCTCGCCGAGTGGCGTGTCGCGGGCTCTTTCGTGCGTCTAACCTACGAGGCGAGCGATGCTTTGCAGCGCAAGCTCTCGGATCACTGCCCGGTCGGCGTCGACCTGCGCATCCCGCGCTGAGCGAGTCCCCTCTCGGCGACGACCCAAGGAGACGCCAACATGTTTGATCTCGTGATCGAAGGTGCCTCCGTGCTCGATGGTACCGGCGTCGCCGCATACACGGCCGACGTCGCCATTACCGACGGTACGATCCGCGAAGTCGGCCGCGTCGGTGGCCGAGCGCAAAAACGCCTGTCGGCACAAGGCGCTTGGTTGACGCCCGGCTTCGTCGATCTGCACACGCATTACGACGGTCAGGCAAGCTGGGATGAAACCTTCAACCCGAGCATTCAGCACGGCGTAACGACCCTGGTGTTCGGCAACTGCGGCGTGGGTTTCGCACCGCTCGCGCCGGGCGATCGACAGCGTGCCGTCGATGGCCTGATTTCTTTGATGGAAGGCGTCGAAGAAATCCCGGGCGCTGCGCTCGCCGAAGGCGTGAGCTTCGATTGGCAGAGCTTCCCGCAGTACATGGCGGCACTCGAGCGCGTTCCACACAGTCTCGATTTTCTGGTGCAAGTTCCGCACGATCCGCTACGCATGGCGGTGATGGGCGAGCGTGCGTTGGCCCAGCAGGCAGCAACGGCGGACGATATCGCGGCCATGCAAGCCTTGCTGCGCGAAGCGCTACAAGCGGGTGCTGCGGGCTTCTCCACCGGCCGTACCGACAACCATCGCACTACGGCGGGACTGGCGACGCCGGCCTCCGAGGCCGCCGCCACCGAACTTGCCGGCATCGCGCGCGCCTTCCACGGACTTGATCATGGCGTCGTGCAGGTGGTCAGCGATTTCAATCTGCTGCACGGCCCCGAGGGCTTCGCCAACGAATTTGATCTCGTCGAGATACTGGCGCGCGAGAGCGGCAAACCGTTATCGATGACCTGGCTGCAACGCGATCCGGGCGACGAGCAGTGGCGCGCCATTCGTGCGCGCACCGAGGATGCGGTCGCCCGCGGGCTGCCCTTGTCCTTGCAAGCAAGCCCGCGGGGCATCGGATTGATTCTCGGACTCGATACCACCTTCCATCCGCTGATGGGTTTTCCGGGCTACATTGAAGTCGCAAACCTGCCGCTCGCCGAGCAGGCTGCAGCGCTGCGCGATTCAGTGCGCAAGACGCGTATCCTCGCCGAAAAATCGGGTCGCTTGGCTGGCGATGGCAGCTCGATCCCGCCGCTCGTCGATGTGCTGCTGGCGCGCATCGAGATGATCGCCGCTCGCATGTTCCCGCTGGTCTCCGCGACCGCGACCGTCGACTACGAACCGCCGCTGTCGCGTAGCTTTTACGCCATCGCACAGCAGCGTGGCTGCCGTGCGCTCGAGGCGATCTACGATTTTCTTTGTGCTGACGAGGGTAATAATCTTATCCACTTCCCGATTTTCAATTATAACGAAGGCTCGCTCACCGTCGCGCGCGAGATGCTAACGCATCCGCACGCGCTTTATGGTCTCTCCGACGCGGGCGCCCACGTCGGCAGCATCTGCGACGCGAGCTCCTCGACCTTCATGCTTAGCCACTGGGCGCGCGATCGCGCTGCGGGACGATTGGCGCCGGAGCAGTTGGTCGAAATGTTGACGCGGCGCAATGCGCGACATGTCGGCCTCGTGGATCGCGGGGTCATCGCGCCCGGGATGCGCGCCGATCTCAATCTGCTCGATCCTGCACGCATCGCCCCAGAGGTACCGAAGATCGTCCGCGACCTGCCCGGAGGCGGCCGGCGCCTGCTGCAAAAGTCTCGTGGGTACATCGCGACTTGGGTCGCCGGGGTGGAAGTCATCTGTGACGGGGAGATCACCCGCTCCCGCCCCGGAAAACTGGTCCGGCTGAGGACGGCCTGACCCCTACCTGTCGATTGATCGCAATATTTCCGTCTACAATGGGGGATTTACGCGTGCCCACACCTTAACTGACAGACGGAACCTGCCATGCCTCGTACTACTCCTCTTGCCGACATCCGCAACATCGGCATCATCGCCCATGTTGATGCGGGCAAGACCACCACCACTGAGCGAATTCTCTATTACACGGGGCGCAAACACACGATCGTCGACGTGCACGACACCAAGGACCTCAAATCCTCGACGACCACCGACTACCTCGAGCAGGAACAAAAGCGCGGCATCACCATTCAGAGCGCCGCAGTCTCGACCTTCTGGCGCAAGAAGAAGATCAACGTCATCGACACCCCGGGGCATGTCGACTTTACCATCGAAGTGAATCGCTCCCTGCGCGTACTCGACGGCGCGGTGGTTGTATTCGACGGCGTGGCCGGCGTGGAGCCGCAGTCTGAAACCAACTGGCGTCTCGCCGACAACTACGGCGTACCACGTATTTGCTACGTTAACAAAATGGATCGTAGTGGCGCTTCGTTCACCCGCTGCGTAGACATGATCAAGAAGCGTCTCGGTGCGCGCCCGCTGCCGGTGCAGTTGCCGATCGGCTCCGAAGACAACTTCAAGGGTATGATCGACCTTGTAAACATGAAGGCGCTGGTTTGGGACTCCGACGATCGTGACGCCAAGCCGGCGGAACTCGACATCACCTCCGACACCGTCGATAAGCTTGGGATCACCGTGCCGAGCGACTGCCAGCTGCTTGGCAAGATCGCCGACTACCGCAAAGAACTCGTCGATACCTGTCTCGAGATGGACGATGCAGCGATGGAAGCCTATCTCCTCGACGAAAAAGATCCGTCCGTCGAAACCCTCATCGCCTGCCTGCGTAAAGGCACGGTCAGCGGCGCGTTCACCCCGGTGCTCTGCGGCTCGTCATACAAGAACAAGGGCGTTACCCAAGTTCTCGATGCTGTCGTCGACTACCTGCCGGCGCCGACCGACGTCGCGGCCATCAATACGGTCGATGCTGACGGCAACCCGATCGGCGAGCGTGTCTGCTCCGATGGCGAGCCGTTCGCCGCACTCGCGTTCAAAGTCATCAACGACGCTTACGGCGCGCTGACCTTCGTGCGCGTTTACTCAGGCGTGCTCACCAAGGGCATGTCGATCACCAACACCACGCGCGGCAAGCGCGAAAAGATCGGCCGTATGGTCGAGATGTTCGCCAAAGAGGCGAACGCCATCGAAGAGGCACGCGCCGGTGACATCATCGCGCTCGTCTCGCTCGCCGAAACCGATACCGGGGACACGCTCTGCGATACCGACAACCCGGTGGTGCTCGAGCGCATGCGCTTCCCCGAGCCCGTGATCAGCGTGTCGGTGCAGCCCAAGATCAAGGGCGAACTCGAGAAGTTCAGCGCAGCGCTCGGCAAGATGGTGCGCGCCGATCCCTCGCTGCGTCTCGAGACCGATCGCGAAACCGGCCAGACCATCCTGCGTGGCATGGGTGAATTGCACCTTGACGTTACACTCGATCGCATGCGCACCGAGTTCAATGTCGAAGGCATGATGGGCGAGCCGCAAGTCGCCTACCGCGAAGCCTTCACCAGAGCGATCGAACAGCAGTACGTTCACAAGAAACAGACAGGTGGTGCTGGTCAGTTCGCCGAAGTGTGGATCAAGTTCGAGCCGCTTGAGCGCGGCAAAGGCTTCGAGTTCGTCGACGCCACCGTCGGCGGTTCAGTGCCACGCGAATACGTGCCGTCGGTCGAAAAGGGCCTCAAGATGCAGCTTGAAGAGGGTGTACTCGCGAAGTTCCCGACCGTGGACTTCCGCGCCACGCTGTTCGATGGCAGCTACCACGACGTCGACTCGAATGCGCTGACCTTCGAAATCGCTGGTAAGGCCTGCTTCCGCGAGGCTCTGCCAAAGGCGGGACCGGTTCTGCTCGAGCCGGTGATGAAGGTTGAGGTGGTCACCCCGGGCGATTACTTGGGCGATGTCATCGGCGACATCAACCGCCGTCGCGGTTCGATCCAGGATCAGCTCGAGCGTGGCACCAACATCGCGGTGGTCGCGACCGTGCCGCTCTCCGAAATGTTTGGCTACATCGGTCAACTGCGCGCCATGTCGAGTGGTCGCGCGTCGTACACGATGGAGGTCTCGCACTATGACCTCGTACCGCGCAACGTCGCGGAAAAGGTCATCGAGGAAGCGAAAAAGCCGAAGAAGTAATCAGCGCGGAGTTACTGCTTGTTGCGCCAACTACGCCACAACAGCAACGCGCCGATCACAAGCAAGGCAATGATGATGATTCTGGCCATACGACGAGTATAGGCTAGAGCATCACAAGGCCTCGTGCGACATACCGCCTCAAACCTGTCAGTCCCTCGCGACGCGAAGCCCGACGTCTTCCCAGTCCGCGGCCGGTGCCGTCACCGCAATTCGATCACGGGCAGCACTGCGCACATCGAAAGGTCGCGACTTCCAAGACCCACCGCGTACCGGGCGCAGCGAACAGTCCGCCCACCGCCAGGCGCGCTCATCGGCCGGCCGACCCTTATAGCTTGCGGTGTAGCAATCAGCGAGTAGCTCGCGTACATTTCCAGTAAGATCAAAGAATCCCTACAGATTGGCAGAAAATTGTGCTACCGGCGCAAGGCCTAGAAAACCATCTGTACAGCGCGCCCAAGAGCCGGGCGACGCGATCGCGCGTCCCGTCACATCTTTGACGTTACAGAAATCACAGGCGCGAGAGATCGAAATGCCTTCATGCGAATCCCGACCGCTCCAGAAGCGGGCGGTATCCGTACCGGCGCGCAAGGCGAATTCCAATTCGCTCTCGCTGGGCAAGCGATAACGCCGACCACTGCGCGCCGACAGCCACAACAGATAGCGTTCAGCGTCCTGGGACGTCACGCAACGCACGGGCTCATCGTCGACACCCTGTGTGGCGCAAGAATATTTGGGCTGCTGCCGAGTTGCAGCCAAGAAGGCACAGAATTGTTTATTGGTCACCTCGCGCGAACTCAATGCGAACGCCTGACGAATTCGTACACGCAGCGCCGGTGTTTCCCCTGAACGCAGATCGTGCTCGTAGTCGTCAGCGGAGCTGCTCATCAAAAACTCACCAGCGGGCAGTTGCAGCAACTCGGGGCACTCGGCGCAGTCGCGTAGTCGCGCCGGTACAGGCACAGACGCCTGGGTCGGCAACGGCACACCCGTGGGCGTGGCGCTGCTCAGAGACGACAGCGAAGCTGCGTCAGCGGGCGCTGCCTTGACCCGTGCAGGACCCACTGGTCCAAGCTCGCGTGCAACACGAAAGCCGGCGAAATCAGCGCGATCTTCAGCGCTGCCATCGCCGTGGAATCCTGGGCGTGAGCGTTCCGGACCGGTGGACCAGCCACCCCCACGCTGAATACGTCGACGACATCCGCCCTCCCAAATCCAGGCGCGTGCGTCAACCGGGCGACCAATGTAATCGAAGGACGCGCAGTCCTCGGTCCACTCCCAAACATTGCCGAGCATGTCATGCACTCCGAAGGCATTTGCCTGCAAACTGCCGACCGGGGCCTCATCCGCGTGACCATCATCGCAACTCACGCCACTCTAACCGAGCGGATAACGATTCTGTGTACTGCGGTCATTCGCATTGACCTCGCGACACGCTTGGTTGGGATCGTTGCCCCAAGGCCAAAGGCTGCGCGTACCTGCCTTTGCCGCGTATTCCCACTCGGCTTCGCTAGGCAAGCGATAGCGCGCACCGGTGCGCTCGCTCAACCAATCGGTATAAGCCGCCGCGTCATGCCAATCGATGCAAGAGGCTGGATGCCGATCCGTCGGTTGCGCTGGTACCTTGGGTTTATCCCAATGCATATCGAGATCACGAAAACCCTGCTTTTCTTCGACCCAAGTCCGACAACGTACCCGCATTGCAGCACGACCCGTAGCTTTGGCGAATACTGAATACTCACCGCGCGTGACTTCATAACGACCGAACGGGAATGGACGTTCGATGACCACGGCCGTGGGCGACAGTTCAGCCGGAACTTCGGTGGGAATCTGAGGCTCGCGAGTCGTACCCATCAGGAAGCGCGCCGCCGGAATAACCACCAGCTCAAGACATTCAGGACAGTCGCGAAACGCCGCGCCGTTTTGGGTCGGTTCGAGGTCCGCAGCGGGTGCCGAAATCGGCAGCGGCACCGACAACGACCAAATGCCAACTACGGCAAACCAGATATGGGAGCGATCAGCCGCCCTCGATTTCGCGGTTCGAAACGAAGACGGTTACGGTAGCGCCGCGTATACCACCAGTAATTTGCACATTGGCGACGCGATTACCGTTGGTGAAGTTCAGGCTGCTCACCTTGCCCTGCACAGCGGTCACGCGCGTCCAGCCGAGTCGCGGCATGCCGTTGAAGTAGTAGCTGTAGGTTTCGGCTGCATCGGTACGCACCTTGACCACCAACCGCCCAACCCAGCGAGTGCCACCACCGATGATGAAAGATTCCTGTTCATCAATCTTTGAGTCGCGAGGCAGCGGCACGTCGGTGATCTGCACCATCTTGACGCCGCTCTTGCCGTCATCGCTGGCCGCACCTTGAGCGTCGGCATCGGTATCGGACAACGATCGCTGCGAGGTGCACCCGGCTAAAGCCGCCATGCACAGCGCAACCCAAAGCGAGATCCAGCGACCCTGTCGTGACATGCGAGCCTCCTGATGTGACCCCTTACTGGAGTGTACAAGTTACGACCGCCTGAAGCCTAGAGAGCGCTCGCTGTATGGTTGGGGCGACCGGTGACATACCTGCCGCGGAAAGGGCTCGGACTACTCTTGTCGAGACGAGGCGCTGCAAAGCCGGAGGAGAACATCATGTCTGTCATTCCCTACGTCACCAAGATCGATTTCATGAGCCCACGCTGGAACCGCGATGCCTGGGCACGCATTCAGGCGGATATGGATAGCAGCAACCAGCGCATCATCCACTGCAGCGGCACCATCCTCGCAGTACGTCCCAGCGAAGCGCTTAAGCCCTTCCTCGGCTTTCAAACTTTTCTTTGTACCCGCTTGTTGCCATTACCCGATGGCAACATCCGTCGCGTCAACAAAGAAGTCATCTTCTACACCAATCTCACTCGCGGTGGTCAGCCTGCCGAGATCATCGATAGCTTCGTCAATCCGTTCACGAAAGAAACGGTACGCGTCGTCCATGCAATCAACGATCCTTTCAACTACACGATCAGCGAAACGCTCATTCTTGCGCCCGAGGATTTCGGTGGTGATCCAAGCAAGTTGATCAAGCTTCCATTGATATTCCCGTGGCAGGAGCTCGACAGCGAGACGCTGGTGCTCGCCACCGACATGCATTTGAACTACAAGAATCCGTTACAGCCCGACAAGTGGCCACGGGAATCTGCTGGCCCTAAGGCGCAAGTGTCGGAGATGATGCGATACTTCGTCAAAAGAAAAGATCTGGAGAATCCCGATCTTTCTGCGGTGCCCTACGTGGGTACCTGGCAGCGCGTGACACCGTGGCTGCCATGGCTGCTGATGGGCCAAGCACCGGGACACTGCATGTACATGTCGACGATGACCACAGTTGCCGATGCCTCCGGACTGCCCAAGCATGTTTGCGAGTACGCCGAGAAAAAATGTCCACACATGTTGTCGGCACCGACCGAGGACTATGGCCCGAGTCACTCGAGTCTCGAGCTCTACTCGCGACAGCAGACCCCCACGCCAACGGTCTGAGCCCGAAGCCTGGGCCAGAAGCCTGAAATGGCGACCCGGCCGCGGCGCAGCTAGCGTCGCGCGGGTCGACGCCACTCGATCTCGTGGCGCCGCAAACCCGTTGCGGTTTTCTCGACGGCCGCCAAGGTCAGCCGAGAGCCCTCGAGGCGTACCTCGCGCCACTGGCTGGTACCGACCAGACCCGGATTGAGCGCAACCGATACCTCATGCTCGATCCGCCCGCGACTCAGGTGCCAGCGACTCGCATAACTTAAGTACCCGGAAAACGCTTAGGCGCGCTCCGCCTCAGTCGTGTCGCGCAGATTTTTCGCCCGGAAAGACTTGCGACCCGCCGCCACGATGGTTGCCGACATGAAGCCGTCGGCGGCATAAAGAATGAACCCTTACAGGCGCAGTCCGAAGGGTCAAGTTGCCTGTCCGTCTGCGTGACGAATGCTCCAGCGGTGACATGTCCAGACACCAATAAGTGCTGCCGCGCGCTTTTTCTTTACTAATACTCGGGCTGAAGTAGTCACGATTTTCGCTGATCCAGAAAATATTGCTGCAAAGTCTGAGCCAGACTTTGACCGCTCTCGGTCGTGCGTCGCGTATGCGCGTACACGTGGGCAGGACGGATTCTTCGATCGAACCAGACCCACTCGCCAGCGGGCTGCGCCGGTCGATGGGCTACGAGCCAGATGATCGTGTCCACACCAGCCTCAGCATCGCGCAAAATCGATTTCAGCAATCTACGAAAGCGGGGTAACGAACGTTGTACACCTGCGGTATCCGCCCAGCCCGGATGCATCACGTAAAAGTCGATGCCGCGGTGATGATGGATGGTGTGCCAGTATTGGTTCAGGACCATCTGCGCCCGCTTGTGAAAACCGTAAGCGGCAACGCCACTGTAGCGAGCCGGGTCGGTAACATTCAGCATCGCTGCCAGTAAAGGAAAATGGTAGCCGCCACCGGACGTAACGTTGACGACCACGCTACGCGCGCGCAGCGAGTCTCGAGCGATCAGACCTTCGGTGAGTTGGTAATGAGAAAGCAAATTACTCACGAACGACGCTTCGAGTCCCTCACGAGTCACGAGCAACTCATCGTTGAGTACGCCAACATTATTGACGAGCACGTCGATCGGTTTACCTTGAGCAGCGAGACGAGCGAGCAGAGCGTCGGTATCGGCGACGAGCGTAAAGTCGCAGCATTCAGTATCAGCCCCTGTGAGCCCCGCCGCAGCAAGCTCGGCGCTCAGCACTGACAATTTTCGGGCACTGCGCGCGGCCACAGTGACCGTCGCACCGCCGCGCAGCGCCGCATAAACTACGGCCCTGCCCAAGCCCCCGGAGCCGCCCGTCACCAGCCAATGCTGACCGCGAAAGTCCGCCTTGAAGGCGGGCCAAAACAGACGTCTCGCGACGAAGCCGATTTGCGTGAAGCTCAGCAGAAATCGCAGATAGAAATGAAGCGCTCCGACAATCTGCCGCAGCTGCGCCGACCGGATTTTCACTTCCGCACCCCGTCGTCAACCCATGCAGCAACACCCGCGGGAGGAAGTTCGCACGCACCCATAAGCAGAGCGTCAGTGCGCGGCAAGAGCGCAGCTACCGAGCGCGTCTCAGCGCAGTGATTGAATACGAAGCGCACATTGCCATAACAGCGCGTGCGTATTCCTTCAGGCAGCGAGCGAACACTGATACTGCCCTCGCTCGCCATCTGCCGGAATATTCTTTGCAGCGTTGCGCGATCGACCAAACCCGCAAGATAGCGGTGTCGCGCATGATGAAATAAAACGCCTCGGCCATCGTGCAGCCGAAGCTCGGGCTGCAAAGCGGACTCGACATGCTCGAGCCAGCCACTCACTGAAAAATCGGCTCCCGACTCGAGCAAACCTTCGCGCAGTGACTCCACGCGCACCACTTTGACCGGCATCAAGGACTGCAGCGCTCCCGGCGGCAGATTTTCAGGGATCGAAAAATGCATGGTCTTACTGCCGGTGCGTGGCCCATAAATGACGGAAGCTTCGACAGTACGCAGCTGGTCAACAAACGTCTGCGATAACACAGGCAGGCAGGGGATGACGACCATGCGGTATCCGGACAACTCTGCCGAGGGCGGCAGAATATCGATATCGAGGCCCAACTGGCGCAGCGCCGAATACCACTCGAAGCAGACTCGCAGCGCAGAGAACCCTGCGCCTTGCGGCTGAATCGCCGTCATCCACTCCGCCTGGTAGTCAAACATCAAGGCGACGTCAGCCTGTGCCGATGAGTGTCCATCGAGGCGGGCTAAAGCAGCGGCTGTCTCGCGCACTTCCTCTGCTGCGACGTCGTCCACGCGATCAGGGCGCAGCAAACCCGCATGCATCTGCTCTTGCGCGAATGGAGCCTGTCGCCAGCGAAAATATGAGACGACTTCAGCGCCGTGCGCAATGGCCTCAAGGCTCCACAAGCGTACCATGCCCGGCAGCGGCGCAGGGTTGTACCGAGCCCAATTCACCGGTCCCGGCTGCTGCTCCATCACCCACCAGCGCCCACGCCCCACACCGCGATAAAGATCATGATGAAAAGCCGACACGTCGGGATGACCCTGTCGCGCGTAACGAATTTTTTCGTCGGCACTGCACCAAAACTGCTCGAGGAAACCCAACGGGTAGCTGTCCCACGCGGCAACATCGAGATCTTGGGCGAGATCATAATGATCGAAGTCGGTGACGAACCCCATGAAATTGTGGGTGAGATCACGCCCCGGCGATAACTCGCGCAGAATAAGACACTGCTCGCGGTTGAATTCTTTGACTTGCTGCGACGAGAATCTCCGGAAGTCGAGCAGGTGTGCCGGATTGGCCTCGGTGACCGTGAGATTGGGCAAGTCAATCGCATCGAAAGACCGATACTCCATGCTCCAAAAAACATTCCCCCACGCGCTGTTCAACGCCTTGATATCCGCATAGCGTTCAGCCAGCCAGCGACGAAACGCTACGAGCGCCGTAGGCGACCAACTGAGAACGGTGTCGTGACAGCCATATTCGTTGTCGGTTTGCCAGGCGATGACCGCGGGATGGCGGCCATATCGCTCGGCTACTGCCCTTGTGATGCGCTGTGATTCTCGGCGATATCCCCCGTGCGAGAAACAATAGTGACGACGCGAACCAAATCGCCGCGGCTTGCCAGCGGAGTCGATTGCGATCATGTCCGGCATGCTATCGACCAGCCATTTGGGCGGTGTCGCGGTCGGCGTGCACATGACCACAGCGAGCCCTGCACGATGCAGCGTCTCGATCGCGTCATCGAGCCACGCCCAATCGAATTGGCCACGCTCGGGTTCGATACGGCTCCAGGCAAATTCACCGATGCGAACCTGCGCAAGCCCCATGGCGTTCATCCGCGCCGCATCGTCAGCCCACCACTCACGCGGCCAGTGCTCAGGGTAGTAGCAGACGCCGAGACGCGGTTTTTTCGAGGAGAGCGTCATTTAGTCTCCAGTGAGCTCCAGTGAGATAAGCCAAGCGGTCGCGGGATGTCGCAGCGGCAAACGCAGACCTTGGGTTGCAAGCGCCTCGCCAGAGAGCACCACGCCCTCGCGCCAACGCGCGGCGTCGAGCAGATAGCGTGCTGCCAAAGAAGGCCAAGGCTCCAGCAACTTCACGCGATAACATCGGCTCCGATCGAGCCCGCCAAGTTGCACCGGAGCCGTCTCGAAATAGCGCGTGAACTCTTGTTGAACGACGAGTGCCAAGGCGCGCGCGTGGGTCACACTCAGCCAGCCGAAGACACCGGTCTCGTCGTGAACGATCTCGTACAATTCGCCCTCGTGCAGCACCGCACGCCACGATTTGTACAGCGCCACATGCGCGGCCAAAACACGCCGATCGTCATCACTCATGCGCGCAGGGTCAGCCTCAATCCCCATATGACCGAACAGCGCAATCTTTGCGCGATAGTCCATGGGCACACTACGTCCCGTAATAGGGTTGGGATCAGGCCCCACATGGTTACCGCAACTGCCGAGCGGCAAAAACTGCCACCACGCACGATTGAGACGAACACGTTCGAGCGGATCGTTATTGTCACTTGCCCAGAAGCGCGCACAGCGGGCGAGCATCGAAAAATCAACTCGGCCACCCCCGCTCGCACAGGTCTCGATTTCCACCTGCGGGTGCCGGGCACGCAAGGCATCGAGCAGACGATAAAGCGTTCTCACTTGCGCCACTCGGCGCCCGCCAGTCGGAAATAACCCGCGATTATGGTCCCACTTCAAATAAGCGATGGCGTATTTGTTAAGTAAATCATCGAGCATTGCCAGCAGATACGCCTCAACCTCTGGCCGCGCGAGATCGAGCACCAACTGATGGCGCTGGGTAGGTTGCACCTGGCCCTCGACATGAATGCACCAGTCCGGGTGTGCTCGATACAGTTCAGAGTTGGGGCTCAACATTTCGGGCTCTACCCACAGACCAAAGTCCATGCCGAGCGCCTGGATTTTTTTGATCAGCGGGGCAAGACCTTGCGGAAAAATCTGTGGTGAAGGCCACCAATCTCCGAGGCTCGTGCGATCGTCGCGTCGACCCGAAAACCAACCGTCATCGAGTACGAAACGCTCTACACCGAGCGCTGCGGCATCAGCCGCGAGCTGCTCGAGTCGTGGCAGAGTCAGCGCAAAGCCGCAGGCCTCCCAAGTATTGAGGTGTACCTTACGCGGCTGTGTACGCGATGATCGTGGCAGTACCAGATCTCGCACATGCCGATGCCAAAGATTTCTCAATGAGGCTCTGCCTTGCGTGCCCAAGGCGATCAGGGCTCGCGGCGCGACAAAGCTCTCACCTTGGGCGAGCTCTATTTCACCGGGGCTCAAAGGGGTACCGATCGTGAGTACGGCATCACCGTTGGCATCGGTTTCGAGCTGCCACTCGTGATCGCCACTCCACTCGAGATGCACTGCGAAACAGCAACCATGGTACTCGCTGGTGTCGGCAGCTTCGAAGCTGAGCCACTGACCCGCCGTGAAGCCCGGCCGGCCTCCTGCAGAACTGCCGCCGATGCGCAGTGCAGAACGAAGGGCTGTGCGGGACTCGTGCATCTCCGCAGACCACCGACCGTCGTAGTGCACGACCGTCTTTGCCCAGCGGGGCAGCGGCAATACCAACGATGCACAACGCGCAACCTGAAGTGCCGCCGCTGCGGTGTTGGTTACCGTCGATTCAACCACGATCACACCACTCAAGAGCGTCCACCAATGACTCGCGATGGAAATCTGCCGGTGCTCGTCACGCAAACTGAAGCGGACATCGGTTGCTGCCGCCAACGCCGCATTGCTCACACACTCAAGCGGCGCTGCAACCGGCGGTAATTCCCGCCCAGCTCGGCAGAGCTCCACCGCCGATGTGCCGGCATAGCCGCTCCCGCACAGCGGCAGAACGGAATTGGGCACAATAAAGTCGGGCTCGGACTCATGCGGCGCCCGTCGAGCGGCGTCGCAGAGCGCCTCGCAATCTTCATTGGCTGGTAGCCGCGGGCCGAACGCCACCAACTCGGCATACCCTCGCCGCAGGTCGAACAGCAGCGTCGCAGCCCCGGCATCGAGACGGCGTATCGACGAAGTCGTTGCCACAGGTCCTCCTAGTCTCCGTATTATTTACCATCGCCGAGCAGCGTGCTCCGGGGAGAAAGTCATGCCGGCCAATCTGTTGACCGACGGCTTCATTCAAATCGCCATATTCGTCGCTCTCACCGTGCTGGTGGCCCTCACCACGTGGTGGAAAGTCCGCAGGTCGCGCCCGAGCCATGACGGTTCAGGGAAAGATGTCTTCCTGGCAGGTGGTGGTCTGTCCTGGCTGTTCGTCGCCGGCTCGATCACGCTCACCAACCTTTCGACCGATCAACTCGTCGGTATGAATGGCAATCAGATGCTGCTGCTGGCGTGGTGGGAAATCGCCGGATTTTTTGGCCTGCTGATTCTCGCGTATGTTTTTATACCGCTCTATTACCGATATCGCTGTACCACCGTCACCGAGCTGCTCGAGCGTCGTTACGGTAGTACCAGTATCCGTACATTGATTTCCGGACTCTTTCTGTTCGGCAATGTGATGATTTATTTGCCGGCGTCGATCTACAGTGGCGGACTCTTCATGCAGTCACTGTTCGGCGGCAAGGTACCCATTTTGGTGTTTGCCACACTACTCGCTATCATCGGTGCGGCGTACACCATGCTCGGTGGCTTGCGAGCCGTGGCAGTGATGGACACTTTTTCAGGCATCGGCGTGCTCGGACTCGCGCTGCTGATCGTAGTACTCGCGCTCGCTGCCGTCGATTTCGATATCGTCTCGGGCGTGCCGGTAGAGCGCCTGTCGATGATCGGCGGGGATGATTCGCCTATCCCCTGGCACACCTTGCTCACTGGCATGGTGTTCATCCAAATATTTTATTGGTCGACGAATCAGAACATTACACAAAAAGCGATGGCTGCGCCCTCGGTGGAAGAAGCTCGTAAAGGCGTACTCGTGGCAGCAATCATCCGTATCCTCATCGTGCCACCGATCGTCGTGATTCCGGGAGTCGTGGCCTACAAGCTGTTCGGCGACATCGGCGATGCGGCCTACGGCAGACTAGTCGCCGAAGTGTTGCCCGGTTGGCTGGCGGGTGCGTTTGCGGCGATGGTCGCTGCCGCAGTGATCACCACCTTCAGCGCCGTGCTCAATAGCACAGTCGCTCTCTACTCAGTCGATTTTCACGACAAGTTCATCGGCAACGTCGATAACCACTGGCGACTCGCCGCGATGGTCTCCGTGATCCTTACTACTATCGCTATTTTTTTGGTACCGGTTTTTGAGAACGCAGACAGCATCATCAATCTTCTGCAGCAACTGAACGGCTTGTTCTCAATGCCGATTCTATCGGCGTTCGTGGTAGGTCTGCTATTCCGGAACGTCGGCGCATCAGCAGCAATATTTGGTGTACTTTGGGGTTTCATCATTTATGCGATCTACACTTTTGACTGGAATCCTGATGGAATTATTACCCTGCACTATATTCATTTTATGGTGTTCGTGCTGGCAAGCTCGGTGATCGCCGCGCTCGTATTCAACCGACTCGCACTGTCGCGCCGCGCCGAATACATTGGTCTTACCGCACTGCGTAGCGAAACTCAGACACCATGACGCATTCTTTGGGTGATCCGACTTTGCATGAGCGCACCCATCGCCGTCGCAACCCTCTGACAGGTCGCTGGGTACTCGTCTCACCGCAGCGAAGTGACCGCCCGTGGCGCGGCGAAGTCCACCGCTCGAGCCCAACGCCGAAGCCGCGGCATGATCCTGCCTGCCATCTCTGCCCCGGTGCGCAGCGCGCCACCGGCGAGCGCAACCCTGCTTATACCTCGGTGCATGTATTCGATAACGATTTTCCTGCCGTGCGGGGTCAGCCGAGCGCCGGCGCTCCGGCGGAATCTGCCAACCCCAGTCTCTTCGCCGCGCAGCCGGTCAGCGGCACCTGCCGCGTTATCTGCTATTCACCAGATCATGATCGGCCGATGAGCCGTTTGACCGATTATGAAATCGCTCATGTCATCAATTGCTGGGCCGACGAAGCACGTGCGCTCGGTGCACGGCATCGCTGGGTGCAGGTGTTCGAAAACAAGGGCGAGATGATGGGCTGCTCGAACCCGCACCCCCACGGACAAATCTGGGCAACCGATCATCTACCCGATGAACTGCACATCGAAGATGAGCGGCAACGGACTCATTGGCGCACACGAGGCCGCGCCATGCTGCAAGAGATCGCTGATCACGAATTCGAGGGCCCGCGACAGGTGCTGGCTAACGAGCGTTGGCTGGTGATCGTGCCGTATTGGGCGACCTGGCCCTTCGAGACCCTGCTATTGCCGAGATTCCCCGTACAACGCCTCAATGAAATTCCGGTGTCGGCACGTCCGGCGCTCGCGAGTGCGCTCGGCGATCTCACGCGGTGCTATGACCAACTCTTCGATTGCGAATTTCCTTACTCAATGGGTTGGCACGGTGCTCCTTATGACGACGAGCACCAGGGCGGTGAACCTACTCTCCACTGGCAACTACACGCGCATTTCTACCCGCCTTTGTTGCGCTCTGCGACAGTGCGCAAATTCATGGTCGGCTATGAAATGCTCGCCGAACCGCAACGTGACCTTACCCCAGAGCAAGCGGCGGCGCGCCTTCGCGAACTCACGACCAGCGCTAGGTAGTCGATGAGCGACACACTGATCGCGCAAGCTCACGCGCTACTGAGCAATACCCACGGCTCGACCCAAGACGCGCAAAGTACAGCCGTTTTCGCGCCGGGTCGGGTCAATCTGATCGGTGAACACACTGACTATAACGATGGCTTCGTACTTCCCTGCGCACTCGCGATCGGTACAGCAGTCGCCATCAAACCGCGTAGCGACCATATAATCCATACCGTTAGTCGCCACGTCGCGGCGTCGGGACTGCTGCGCGATAAGTTCGCCATAGATCGACCCATCGATCGCCAGAGCAAATATTTTTGGGGTAATTATCTTCGAGGTGCGATCGTTGCTATGCAGCAATCCGGCCTCCGGTTTCCGGGTGCGGATATCGCGATTGTTGGAGATATTCCGCAAGGGGTGGGCCTTTCCTCCTCCGCCTCGCTCACGGTGGCTATTATCCGCGCAATGCTTGCTATGGGCCGCTCATCGCAGTCATCGCACATCACGGCGCAGCAGATCGCCAGATGGGCGCAATGGAGCGAGCATCATTTTGCAGATTGCCAGTGCGGCCTGATGGATCAGATGGCAGCCGCTGCAGCCTCACCCGGGGAGGCGATGCTGCTCGATTGCCGGTCACTCGAGTCTCGACAGATCCGAGTACCGCCAGCGATCACGATTCTCGTTGCACACTCGGGTGTGGAGCGGAAGCTTGCCACGAGTGAATACAACCTGCGCCGGCAGCAATGCACGATGGTGGCGCAAAGGCTCGGGAGGACATCCTTGCGCGACATCGATATCGCTCTGTTGTCAACGCGCGTAAACGATATGTCAGAGTTGGATCTTCGACGCGCACGTCATGTACTGACAGAGGGCACGCGCGTCGCTCGCGCAGTCAAAGCAATCGAAAATGAGGATCCTTTCGAGCTTGGTCGCTGTCTACGCGAATCACACGACTCGCTACGATACGACTTCGAGGTCAGTGTTCCACAAGTCGACGCACTGGTGGAACACCTCAATCACACCATCGATCACGAGGCGAATGGCTGCGGTGGCGCACGGATGACCGGCGGTGGCTTTGGTGGCTGCGTGGTTGTCATCGTCAAAAGTAGCGCGGCAAGCGCCGTTGAGGCGGAGCTTCGGCGCTATCTTTCGAGTCGAGTCGCAAAGCCGCTTGTACTGACAACGGATCAGACACTCGTAGCAACGGCATAACCGCGCTCGACTTGTACGAACCGGTGATCGATATGCCCGGTGTACCCCACAGACAAACGAACGAGTCCCAGGCTACCGCCGGCAGCTACGAGCGATAACTCATCGAGTTCACTCGAAATACTCGAGGCGCTGGCGGTTAGCAGCGTATCGCTGAAGCCGAAACTCACGGTCATGTAGTCGACGTCTTAGATGTATAACAGGTGCTCCATGAAATGCGACGTCCGCTTCGCGGTTCCAAAACCGACGGTACGCAATCCGCCGGCACCGTAACCCGGATTACAGAGCCGAGCGCACAACTCGTGACCCGGATGGGAGTCCAGACCGCGATCGGCAACGCTCGCTCTTAAGGCGTTGAAATGCTGCGTAACCCCATGAAACGCGTGCCACCGAGAGTTGGTGGCCGTAGCGGTCTTGCTGGCGTTACAGCCATTACCGTCATATCAAATCCGGGAAAAGTTGCAGCAACGAGACCGTCGCCCGCCGCGTGTAAAAAACTACGACGCTTCACCGAAACTTCCTCACTGGATATCGGTAATTGCATTCTTTAAGAAAATCTTGACCTTGCGTACGCGAAGCTGTGTACTGCGATACAGATTCTCTAGGGAGACTCGCCATATGTTTTCGCACATCATGATCGGTACCAATGACCTTGAGCGTGCCAAGAAGTTTTATGACGCTTCGCTCGGCGCGCTCGGCATAAAACCCGCAGTCATCGACGGTCACCGCATATTTTACCGCTCGCCGACTGGACTTTTCTCAGTGACGCAGCCGATCGATGGGCAGCCCGCCAGCGCTGGTAACGGTGAGACCTTGGGCTTTGCGGCGAAGTCTCCCGAACAAGTTCAGGCTTGGCATGCGGCCGGTTTGGCAGCAGGCGGTGCGGCGATCGAAGATCCGCCGGGAATTCGCGAAGGCAAAGGCATGAAGCTGTACCTTGCTTATTTACGCGATCCCGACGGTCATAAGATCTGCGCGCTGCATCGCATGTAAGCACACGGCATCTGGGCGCGTACCGCGCATCAACGCGCGGTACGCGTCTTGTATTGCAGATACATGTTGGTGAACTCAGACCACGGCTCGGGCCGCGCAAACCAATGTGGATGCACGCGCCGAACCATCTCGATTTGTGCCGCAGCCGCCTCACCCAGGTCCAGCAGCTTCCTTCCCGCCTCGGCCCAAGAAACCATGCCCGGCGTCTGTCCCATCTTCATCCAAGGCAGCCAACTCGAAGTAGCTGAGTAAGCAAAGTCGCTGCGCACGGCGGTGACCTGGGGATCCTCGATATCGGCCAGCGACCCGCGCAGCGAAGAGTGGGTGGCGACAACTAATTCTTTGCCAGACGACTCTTGCGGAAATTCCTCTGGCGACAGCCAATGTGGTACACGGATATAACTCGACTTTGTCATCCACAAATCGTTGTTGACGATGCGCCACGGATAAGAAAACGGCTTACCCGTGTTCGGCAGAATATCTCGTGAGCCCACGATACGCGGTTCACGGTCACTGAACCTGAAACGCACCGGTCCTTCGGTGTAGTGGTATGGCGTCACCTCGAGCCCCGTGTGCGGATTTCGCACGGTCTCACCTGGCTCGAGATAGCGCGACTCGCCGAGCGGGCGATAGAGAGCAGCCTCCCAGTCGGTGACGGTCCAGGAGAGTTCGCCCAGCCTTTCGGTACGCCGCAAAATCAGACTCTCGACATCGATGATGGGTTGCACGGACATCCCGGGGATGACGAGATCCAGTCGACCTGTAAACCACATCAACACATCACGCGTCTCAGTGCTTGCACGCAGTTTCAGATAGGCAGTGACATTACCTGCCGGAGATGAAAGATCGATCGGCTGTCGCTGACGACTCGTCGATTCCACAGCCGCGTAAGCGGACGTGGCAAGCAAGCCTGCAGCTGAGAGTCCGATGACTCCTCGTCGCGTGTGTCGCATGAGATTTTATCCGTTAATCAGGCCGGTTGCTGTGCTGAACTACGGGCTCGCCGTGCTGCAATCCATGCATAGATCGCGAGCGCCACCGCCACCGACATCATGCTGCTCCAGAACTGCGACTGCAAACTCGGCGTCAGCGCCATAGCCAACAGTACTCCAGTAATCGCTGCAGCCGTGAGATAGCTGAGCCAGGGGAAGAACCACATCTTCAAGGGTGTTTCGCGATTTTCGCGTAACGCCTGTTGACGGAGTCTGATCTGCGTAACCGCCATAGTAAGGTAGATCAAAAGGATGAGTGCTCCCGAGGCATTCACCAAAAATGCAAAGACGCCATTCGGCGAGATCGTCTGCGCCACTACTCCGAAAAGTCCGGCGACACTACCCAGAATGACCGAGCGTGAGGGCACTCGACGCGAATTGAGTTTGATCAACCAATTCGGTGCATCGCCTTTCTCGGCGAGTACGAACAGCACTCGCGAACAAATGTAGTAGCAAGAATTGAGGCAGGACAGCACCGCCGTAAGAATCACGAAGTTCATGATGGTGGTTGCAAGCGGAATACCCATCGTGTCGAGCGCGGCAGTGAAGGGCGACTGCCCGGGGACGATCGTGTTCCACGGCACGACCGCGACAATCATGATTAATGAACCCACATAAAAAAGTAGAATACGGCCAACAATCGAAGAGGTCATCCGCGCCACCGACTTCGCGGACTCGGTCGATTCTGCCGCCGCGATGGTGACGATCTCCGTGCCCATCATCGAGAAAATCACCGTCGTGACAGCCGCTACGATAACCAGCGCGCCGTTCGGTGCAAAGCCACCATGCGCAGTCAGATTGGCGAGTCCCTGCGAGGCCTCGCCATGAAAGCCACCGACATACGCTACAGCCACCAAAATGAAAACGACGATAGCGCCCACCTTAATCGAAGAGAACCAGAATTCGAATTCACCGAAGGAGCGTGCCGAGGTCAGATTCACCAGCGTCATCGCGACCATCAGTAGCGTGCCCATCTGCCAACCTGGCGTGGTGAAGCCGAGCTCCTGCAAAATATTTACGGCGGCAATCACTTCGATCGGGATCACTACTACCCAAAAAAACCAATATAGCCAGCCGACCGAGAAGCCCGCCCAGTTGCCTAGCCCCAGCCGCGCGAACTCGGTGAACGATTTCGTGCCGGGATTAGCGACCGCCATCTCGCCGAGCATGCGCATGACGCACAGCAGCAGCGTCCCCGTCAAAATATAGGTCAAGACGATAGCGGGGCCCGCTGCGGCAACCGCCGCACTGCTGCCCACGAACAATCCAGCGCCGATGATGCCACCGACCGTGATCATGAACATATGCCGTGGTCGCAATGAGCGACTTAATTCGTTGGTCGATGACTCGGCCATGACCCCCTCCCCGAGTGACTCTACGGTCAGACGACTAAAGGTAACGCGAATCACCGAGTTCGCACAGTCACCACGGAACTTTATAGCCACGACAAGGTCAGAGATAAGATTTCCGACCCCGTCATCACCCTCGGGAGACGTTCATGGACTCTTCAACGCAACGCGCGATTCTCAATGTGATGATCCACGCCGCCCTTGTGGACGGTCAGAAGTCAGAAAGCGAACGTAACGCCATCCGTGACGTTGCTGAATCCCTCGTTGGTCAAGCCGGTGGCGCCGCGATCGCCGGCGTATACCAAGATGTCTTGCTCAAACGCATTCCGCTCCAACAAGCGATCAGTAGCCTGAAGGTACTCGAGCACCGCCAGCTAGCCTACGAAATGGCCGTTTGCGTCTGCGATGCCGATGGCGTGCAAAGCGCCGCAGAGCGTGAATTCCTCGCCTCACTGCGTAACGTGCTGGGGCTCGCGGGCGACGATCCGGCAATGCGCAACGCTGCAGAGGCGGACTCGATCGCTGCCGCAGCAGCAGCCGCGGGGGCGGCGACGATCACCGCTACGCCCGCGGTCCCTGCACCAAACATCCGCGATACCGAACTCGATAAAAGTATTCTCAACTACTCCATCCTGAACGGTGCTCTTGAACTACTGCCGCAATCCTGGGCGTCGATGGCGATCATCCCCTTGCAGGTGCGCATGGTGTACAAGATCGGGAAGACGCACGGTATCGCAATGGATCAGGGTCATATCAAAGAATTCATCGCAACCATCGGTGTCGGCCTGACCTCACAATATGTCGAGCAGATCGGCCGTAAACTCGTCGGCGGACTCATCGGTGCTGCGGCAGGGCGTCTGCTGGGTGGCCTTTCAGGCGCCGCGACCGGCATAGCGTTTTCGTTCGCAACGACCTACGCACTCGGGCAGGTGGCGAAGCGCTACTACGCGGGCGGTAGAGTGATGAGCACCGAACTGCTGCGCAGCACCTTCCAGGAAACACTGGGATCGGCGAAGTCGATACAGCAGCAGTACCTGCCAGCAATTCGTGATCGCGCGAGCACACTGAGCGCGTCCGAAGTCATCGAGCTCGTGCGCAAGTAGCGTCTGAGCCTGTAGCGCCTTAGCCTGCGAGCAAGCGACGTACGCCTTGCTCGATCTGCGACATCATACTCGCGAAACCGTCTGCCTCACCGTAGTAAGGATCGGGCACTTCACGATCGCCGAGAAACAGCCTTATGGGCACACCGGCACCCGCCGGACGACGCGTCTCGAGCTGCGCAAGGTTATCGCGATCCATGGCGAGAATCAGGTCGAAGATTTGAAAGTCTGCGTCACTAATTTGCCGACAACGAAACACCGAAAGATCATAGCCACGCTCAGCGCATGCGGCGATCGATCGCGGGTCGGCGGTATCGCCCACGTGCTTGTCTTTGAGACCCGCCGAGTCGAACCGCCACCGCAAAGCACCCTCGCTCGCAGCAAGCGTGCGCGCCACGATCTCGGCAGCCGGCGAGCGACAATAATTTCCGGCGTCCACGAACAAAACCTTCACTTCGATCCTCCTCGCTCACACTCGGCGATGGCCGTATCGACCCGCGGTAGCCAATCGCGGCCATATTTGTCTTGATACCACTTGCGTAGCGTTCGAGTCGCCGCACGGAATTCCTCGCGCTGCTCGCTCGTCACGTAGTCGACCGCTCCCCCGCCCGCCAAAAAACGCTCGATGGCTGGTGTTTCTCTTTCTTTGGCAGCACGTCGCGTCGCTGCAGCAAGCTCACGAAAGGCGATCATGACTGCAGCCTGTACATCGGCAGGCAGTCGCTCCCAGCCTTTGGCCGAATACCACCAGATCGCCGCCATGTAGCTATGCCGATCGACAAACATATGACGGATATGGTCGTCGAACTTCATGCCCATCACATCCTGAATACTGTTCTTGGTACCCGCGAGCATGCCGGCACCAAGCGCTGTATAGACCTCGGAAAACGGCAGCGCCATCGGACTCGCCCCAAGCTCGCGGACCATCTCCTGTTCGAGTGCCGAGGGCAACGTCCGGACCCTCAGTCCTGCAAGATCAGCCACATTTTTGATGCGTCGATCGACCATGGCAAAACTGCGCCAGCCGCCAGTATTGCCGACCGCCATTAGGCGCAAGCCCAAGCCCTCTTGCAGGATCGCCTCGCCCATCGCCTGCGGCACGCTGCCATCCATCACGCATTCGGCTACGGCATCGTCGGCAAAAAGATACGGGAGATCGAGCACTTGCGCAGGTCCGTAGAGACCCGCAAGACCACCGATGGTGGTTTGATGGACTTCGAGGATGCCGCTCTGCAGCGCTTCGATACACTCGCGCTCGTTACCGCAAAACTGGCCGGACGGATAGATCTGCACTTCGACACGCTTACCAAGCTGCTGGCGGAGCGAGTCGCGGAAAGCTACGGCACCGATGTAGTCCTCATCGTCTTGCGAGGCAAGAAAGGCCACACGAATCGTGAACTCCGCTTGTTCAGCACGCGACGAAAAAATGCCGACAATGCAGATGACCGTGATCAGAACCAGCAGCGTATTTCGAAGTCGGCCGCTCATCAACTACGACTCACATCAAACCCAAGGCGCGCGGCAAGGTGAGTACCAGCGACGGAAAATACGTGATAACAAACATTACCAGAATCTCGACCGCCAAAAACGGTAGCAGTGCTCGCGCGATGTTCTCGACTTTTTCGCGGGCCACCGAAGCGGTGACGAAAAGCAGCAAGCCCATCGGCGGCGTGGCAAGCCCGATGGTCAGATTTACGCACATGATGATCGCAAAGTGCACCGGATCGACACCGAGCCCGATGAACACCGGAGATAACACAGGCCCAAGAATCAGAATCGCCGGACCAGCATCGAGAAACATTCCGACGATGAGCAGCAACACATTAACCAAAAAGAGTAGGGTCGGGACATCATCTGTGACCAGCAGCATGGCATCGGCTATCCCCTTCGCGAGACCCGACACCGTGACCAGCCAACCGAGGGTGACAGCTGCCCCCACGAGCAACAGGATCACGCCCGACAGCAGTGCAGTATTTTTGAAGATGGCAACGATCGCGGGCCAACGGACGTTGCGGGTCACGAAGATGGTGACGAAGAGTGCATAGGCTACCGCTACGCAGGCTGCCTCCGTCGCCGTAAACACACCGCTCAGCATGCCGCCGAGCAGAATCACCGGCAGCAGCATCGCAAGCCATGCGCCACGAAACACCGTCGCACGTTCACCCCACGTCGCACGCGGTTTGGCAGCCGGCAGATTATAGCGTGTGGCGAGCAAACGGATCGCACTCATCAGCCCGAGGCCAATGATCACCCCGGGCACCACCCCTGCCGCAAATAGCGCGCCCACCGAGACGTTCATTACGAAGCCATAGAGCACCATGATTCCCGAAGGCGGTATCACCGGACCAATCACCGCAGCTGCCGCAGTCACAGCCGAGGCAAACGGACGCGGGTAACCTTCGCGCTCCATCGCCGGAATGAGCATCTTGCCGATTGCCGACGCATCCGCGACAGCAGAACCGGAGATCCCGGCAAAGATCATCGACGACAATACATTCACTTGTGCGAGGCCACCACGGACATGACCGACCAAAGATTGAGCAAAGCGCACGATCGAGGTCGTGACACCACCGGCGTTCATGATTTCGCCAGCCAGAATGAAAAACGGCACGGCGAGCAGCGGAAAGCTGTCGATGCCGTTGTAGAAACGGGCGAGCAGCGCGGGCACGTAGCGCATTTCGCCATCGAACAAAAGGCTTAGACCCGGCCCCAGCAGCAAAGCGAAGACCACCGGCGTGCCGAAGGCCATCAACAAAACTAGAACCCAGAAAAATGCGATCGACATGCTGGGCTTTCCTGACTCAGGCTTGGTCGTCGCGCTGCAAAACAGGGACGACGCCCACCAACAGCAGTTCCGGGTCGTCAGCGCACAGCGCGCGCAGCAGGCGAAGGATCGCCTCGATCGCCACCAGCAGCAAAGCGAGTAGCGCCACCGGCACAATCAAATAAACGAACGACATTTGGATACCGAGTCCGGTCGCCACGATCGTACTGCCCCGCGCAACGAAATCGAAACTCTCGAGCAGGAATACGCCGCAGATCCAGGCAACCAATGAATTTACAATGACGCCCGTGACGCAGAGCGTACGCATCGAAAGACCCTCGATAAAGGCGGTGATCGCCACATGACCCGCCGCGCGATAACCGATCGGTGCAGCGAGCAGCGCCGACCACACCAGCGCCATGCGCGCCGCCTCTTCAGCCCAATCGAGCGTCTGGTTGAAGAGCACGCGCGAGAGAATTTGCGCGAGCGCGACCGTCAGCATCAAAGCGAGCAGGATCGCAGAAAAGGAAAGCCCCCATCTTGCGATGGGGGCATTCACTTTGGCCAAGCCGCGCAGCGCGGCGGAGAGGACGTCGATCACGCGCCGAGTTTACTTTGCTCCGAAATTGAAGCGCGCCTGGATACCGAAATAGCGCTCGGCATCACGCGGGATCTGCAGACGCGGCGCACCACCGGGGCCACCACCGGTCTTGAGAACCGTGAACGACTTGTCCGCAAGATTGCGTCCGACCAGCGCAATACGGAAGCGATCACTCTCGTCACGCACGGAGACCGTGAGATCGGCCGTGGTGTAACCGGGGATACGCAGCGCCGCGGGCTCGTTGAGATCGGCGAAGCTCGTACCCTGGTAGGACACCACCATGCTCGGCACCACCGTGAAAGAGCCCACTGGAATATTCAGATCGCCATTGAGCGAGGCTTTCCATTCCGGGGCAAGCGGCAGCGATGTCCCTGCACGAACGGTCGAGTTCTGACCAGGCGGCGTGAAGAAACTGTCGACCTTCGCGTCCGTGTAGGCCACACCTGCACCTAAAGTCAGCATGTTGTTGGGACGCGCCTGAACGTCGAGCTCGAAGCCCTTCGATGAGACTTTACCCGCGTTGGTGAGCGTGGTGATCAGCGTGCCGTTGAGGAACAGGAAGTTATTGGCTTGGAAGTCGTCGTACTTGGCGTCGAACACCGCGGCGTTGAGCAGCATGCGGCCGTCCAGCAGCGTGCTCTTCAAACCCAGCTCGTACGAATCCGCCGTCTCGGCCTCGATGACTGGCGTGTTGTTCACAGTCATGTTGAAGAACACGTTGTACGCCGGACCTTTGTAGCCACGCGCGTAAGAGGCATAGACCATCACATCGTCGTTCAGGTCGTACTGCAGACCCGCGCGACCCGACACGTTGTCGGAGTCGTTGCTGCCTGTGAAGCCCGAGCGGTCGGTACGAATGCCGGGCTGGCCCGCGAACGGCGTGGGCACGCGGTTGTGGAAGTAGCTCAGCTTGTCCTGCGTCCAGCGCGCACCGCCGATCAAACGCAGACTGTCGGTGATGTTCCAGGTACCGTCGGCAAAGACCGCCGTATTTTTGAAGTCGGCACCGAAGGTCGCGTTCGAGAACGTGCTTACGTAAGTCGATGAACCCGCGCGACACGGGCGCTGTCCGGTGGCGTCGATCGCCAACGTGCTCGCAGTGCAGTTGAAGATGTTGCGCTGGAAGAAACGTTCCGATTCGGTGTTGGAGTAATAAACGCCTGCGACATAATTGAATACGCCGTCGCCACTCGAGGCAAGACGCAGTTCCTGCGAGAAGGTCTTGGTGGTCTGCGGACCGAAGTCATGCAACTGCGCGAAGGCATTACCGACATACGGTGCCGCCTGATCGATCCAGTCGCCTTCGCGATATTCAGTCGCATCCCAAGTGCGATACGCCGTGATGCTGGTCAAAGACCCCAGCGCGGTATCGATGTCACCCTGCAAGGAGAGACCCCAAGCCTCTTCGGTCGAACGCATCTGCAAGTCCTGCTTGACCTGCCGCGTCTTGTCGCCCTGCAGAACAATGCCGCTGTAGAGCGAGGTGTAGGCGGCGGCGTTTGCGCCAGTTGGCGAATTGCCGATGATCTCGACGCAGCAGTTATCGTCCGACTTGCGATAGTCGCCGGTGAAGGTCCAAAGATTTCCTTCGCTGCCGATTTCCCACACTGTGCGAATCCCCTTGCGGTCATAGCCGTTCAGGTCGCCACCGGCAGCCGTGGTTGAAATGTTGCGGATGTAGCCGTCGAATTTGCCGTAGGTCACGGTCGTACGCGAACGGAGCGAGTCGGAGATCGGCATGTCGATCGCGCCCTTCACGCGCAACTGGTTGTCTTCGTACCAACCGACATCGATGTAGCCGCCCGTTGTGTCGCCGGGGCGCTTGGACACAATGTTGACCACACCGGCGGAAGCGTTCTTGCCGAACAGCGTGCCCTGCGGGCCGCGCAAAACTTCGATGCGCTCGATGTCGTAGAGATCGCCGAAGGCTTCACCCGCCGACGACAAGACGACACCGTCGAGCACCGTGGCCACGCTCGGCTGCGCAGCGATCGCGAAGTTGATGGTACCCACGCCGCGCAAGAACAAAGACTGGTTGAGCGAGGTATTGGTCTTGCGGATGTTCAGGGAGGGCACGAGCGTCTTCAGCGCTTCGATATTGAAACTGCCCGAGGCCTCTGCGAGTGCGCCGCTGACCACGGAAACCGCAATGGGCACATCCTGCAATCGCTGTTCGCGCTTCTGCGCGGTCACAACGATTTCATCGAGACGACTCTCGCCCGAGTCTTGTGCGACGACGGCCTGCGAGATCATGGCGACACAGGCGGCAGCCACGGAACTTGCGACGATTTTCTTGCTCATCGACATCTTTCAGTCCCCTTTTATTCGGTAAGTGAGATGACGCTAACAAACCTAAATATGTCTTACAACTCTTGTATACAACCTTAAAAGACTGACGCGCGGGCGCAACAGCCAGCGGCCTCAGAAACCCGAGATACCGATACCCGAACGCGTGAACGCAGCGATCCGGTCGAGCGGCAGGGTGAGCGTATGACTGCGCCCACCCTCGATTTGCTGGCCGTTATCGAACCAGACCCAATCGCCCGCCGGCAAATAGACCGTGACTTGGCCCGAGGGCTCGAGGCAGGGGGCGACCAGCAGCCGCTCGCCAAAGAAAAACTGATCCTCGAAGGCCCAGGCTGAGCGATCCTCGGGGCAGGCCAGTACCATCGGACGCTGCACCGGCAGACCGTTGCGACTCGATTCTTCGACGACGCTCCGCAGATAGGGTCGAAGACGCTCACGCAACGCCAAGGCCTGCATCGCCAGCCGTTCGGCCTCGGGGCCGTAACTCCAAGGTTCGCGCGGCCCAATGCCGTGCAGCCGCAGATGCGCCGAAAAAATGGCCGCCTGCAGCCAGCGCACGTAAAGCACTGGATCGCGCTGATCGCCGTAGAAGCCGCCGACATCAGTCGCATAAAACGGCGCGCCCGTCAGCCCCCAAGAGAGCCCACTGCGCAGATTGCCTGCCAAACCGCCCCAGTCGGCCTGTGGATCGCCGCCCCACTGCGACGGATAGCGCTGCGAGCCCGACCAACCCGCCCGACTGAACAAAAATGCCCCATCACGGGCAAATCTTTGAGCAGCCTCGTAGACGCAGCGGTTGTAGAGCAGTGCATAGATATTGTGCAGCGCATCGCCGCGCGAGCCATCACTCGCCAACATGTGCTCTTCGATCTGCTCACCGAAGTCGGCTTTGATCATATCGACGCCAAGCTCGAAGAGCGCACGGTGCTGATCGCGCCACCACGCATAGGCTTCGGGATGAGTGAAATCGAGCAGGCCCGACTCGGGCAACTCGGTGAGCACGGAGCCGAAGGGTTCCGGATCCCAGGCATAGCGATACGCCTCACCGGTGCGTGCGTCCCGCAGCAACCAACCCTTGCTCGCGAGCTCCGCGAACAGGGGATTCTTCACCGAGATCAGCGGGTATTCCCACACGCAAATCCGCAATCCCATCGCCCGCAGGGCCTCCACGGTGGGGCGCGGCTCGGGATAGCGCTTTGGGCACCACTCGAAGGCAAAGCGCGTGTCAGTGTCCTGCCAGGCGCGGCCGTCGAACGTTATGACCTCGCAAGGCATGCAGCGCTCGCGTACTTCGCGAGCCACCGCGAGAATCTCCGCGGAATCTTTGTAGTAGGCCTTCGACAAAATGACGCCCAGACTCCATGCGGGAGGTACCGGCGCCCGTCCGGTAAGTGCCGTGTATTGCGCGAGTTGCGCGGCGCCGTCTGCAGCCGTCAAAAGAAATACATCGAGCTCGGAATCTTCGATGGCAAGCACATAGGCACGCTGCGACCACGGACCATAGCCCACCCCATGCGTCACCGGCGCGGGGGTGTGGACAAAAGCGCCCCAACCATCTGGGCTCCAGGCGTACGGAACGTTTTTGTAGCTCCATTCGGTATTGAGACCGAGCGCGTCCCGATTGTAGGACCGCAGCAATTGACCGCGCTTGTCGAGGCGGCCCGATTTTTCGCCGAGACCATACACCGGCGTCGACGGACCGAGCTCCAGCGTCAACAGCCAGCGATCATCGTGACGCGCGAGCGGCGGCAAACGAAAACGTCGCACGAAGTGACCATCGCGCGGAGACTCCTGCACGCAACGACCGTTACGGTACAGCGTAAAACTGAACGGTACATGGCAGATGCTGACAAGCAGCTCTTCACCCGTCGCCATTCGCGCGTGCAGTCTCGATTGGGATTGGTCGCCGCTGCCGAGAAAGTCCAGCTTGAGCGGCAGCGGCTCAAGATCTCCGCAAAGAATTCCGTAGTTGCGAACATCGCCGCTACTGCGCAAGCGCAAACCGAACTCGTGCAATGACAATCGCAAACTGCCGAGCGAAGTCGGTAGGTGCAGCACATTGTCTTGCAAAACGAGTTCGCCAGCGACTTGCGCCGCGGCCATGCGCCCCCAATTGGGAACGTATGGGTCGAGCGCCGAGCTCATGCGAGTTCGAGCACCGGCACGTTCCAGCGTGCAGCCAGCGCGCGCATCGCATCGCGATAATCACCATAGGCCAGCGCAAAGTGATGCTCCAAAGCCTCATCGAGAATGCGCGCGCTCACCTCGGCTGCCGAACGATCGAAGCGCACCGTACCCGAGCAACCGGTGAACGCTATCGGTGCGCGTACCACTTCCGCACCTGCGATCACTAGCTTGAGCTCGTTGCGCGAGCGTGACAGACGCGCAAGGGTGATACGACCTGGCTTGATCGGAAACTGATGCAGCAGCGGCATCCGACGATTGGTATGGATGGTGGCCTCAGGTTTGAACTCGGGATCACACATCGATAGCGGCGCGAGTCCACAATGCCAAAGCACCGCCGTATCGTCGGCCGCCGTGATGTCGACGAGGTCCGCCATCCATGCGGGCTCGCCGGCAAGTTCCTGCAAAATGAGTTGCGTGACCGAACCATTCACATCGGCCTCGCACGCCGACGGTACTTTCTTTTGGTTCATCATCGCCATCGGCCCACAGGCTGCGCAACCATATTCGGTGAACATCTCTGGCCAGCAGCGTACCGCCAGCCCGCGAGCGCCGGTATCGCGCTGAACATCTTCGAGCGCACAAAACACACGGAAAGATCGATCGAGCTGTTCGGGATCGACTTCGCGAAGACCCGCGACTTGCACCTCGGCGCGATCTTTGACCGCCGCGACTCGACCCGCATCGGTCGCCCGCGCGCGATCGAAGAGCTCGTTCAGTGTCACATGGTCCACCTTGATACGCGCTAATCGGGCGAGAAGCTCGGGATCGAATTCGCAGGTATCAAAACCATCCGGATGCTTGCCGACCACCGTGATACGCGAATCGGCGAGACCACCGAGCACGCGCTCCGCAGACTGCTCCGCACTGCTGCGGCGATCGACATCGAAATCTGCCAAGGCTGATACTGATGCCTGCAGCGACGATGCGGGCAAAGAATAGGATCGCGCCAAGGCGCGTAAAGAATCGGCAAGCAGCGGCGCAGACGGATCGGCATAGAGTGAACCATGCGCCACACCCGCCCGACCAAGGGCGTGCGCTGCGAGGTTGAGCCCGCAGTAGGCGTTGAGGCGCAAACGCCCACCGATACGCGGCTCGGGCACTGCCCAGATCGCGAGCGGGGTACGCGCCTCACGCGCGAGCTTCACCGTCATGGTCGCATCGGTGAAGGTCACCTGCAGAATCAGCAGCAGATCGATGGGCCCTGCGGCGTTGATCTCGGCTATCGCGCGTTCGGCTGCATCGCGATCAAAAAGCAGCGTGCGTGGGCCCACGGTACGAATACCCGCAGCCTCGAGCGCGGCGAATGCGCGATTTTTCATGTCTTCTGCAAACGGAACATCAAAAGTGGGGCGCGCCAGCGCCGCAACGCCATAGGTCAACATGTTCAGTCTCCGAATCCTTGATAAACATGACGGAAGCTTGCATCCGCGGGTTCAACCCTTGCCCCACCTGGGCCGTAGCACGAGTGCGCGGACCACGATGAGGCTGACGAATCGGTCAGCACGTTGAGTGCACGCATGTAATCGCAGGCCTCGCCGTGCAGGCCACCACGGATCGCCTGCCAATCGGGAAAATGTGCAAAGGCCTTGGACCAAATCGCTCTGCCAGCGAGATATCCCGAGGCTCCTGCGTGATAAGCATGAGTGAGGATACGATGGAACTCACCCATGCCGGCACCCGCCGACAACATCACCCACGGCCTGCCTGCGGCTGCACCCAAAGCGTCGAACCAGCGCTGCGCCTCTTCCCAACCGGGCGCGCCTACACCGGGCACATCGGCTGCGGCGAGAGGACTCTCGAGCTTAAAGAGATCGACGCCGAATTTCAGGTCGGCGAACGTTCGCACGCTGTCCAATACCAACTGCGGATACTTGCTCTTCATCTCGACGTAATCGCGCGTTTGCTCCTGATCGGCGGCGAGCGGATAAAGTAGAAGTTCGAAGACGAATGGAATGTCGTAGCGCGCACAGGCTTCGCCGACACGCTGCGTGAAATCTTGCTGTGCTTGGCACACCGCGGGGTCGGCATCGGGTCGATACCAGGTGAGCACCTTCACGGCATCACCACCAATACGTTTGATCTTTTCTACCGACCAGTCATCGATCGCAGATGAAAAACGTCCGGTAGGTGTCTCGCGGAAAATAGAATCTTCGAGCGTGACGATCAAACCTCTCGATGCCTGCAATTTAGTGACGCCGCGCGGATACGCGTAGTGCGGATCGAGTAGCATAGCCGAGGACTCACCCTGCAGCTCTTCGATCAGAATTTCTTTGAATAACGCTACATCCTCCCACGGCGCTTCGCTGGTACCACGCTTGGTCTTGATCGGATTTTTGATGGGCGGTCGCTGATCGACTGCCGTCATCTTGAAGCGTCCGGACGCATCGGCCATGCGGCGCATGCCCCAAAATTTTCCTGCCGATAATTTCACGATCTTTCCAGCAATACATCTCTTTCATGGCGCGTCGGCAGACCTGCGCGACCGCCCGCACGCGTGACCTTGATTGCGGCGGCTGCAGACGCCGCACGTACGGCCATTTCTTCACGCTCACCCTCGGCCAGTGCGAGCGCAAAAGCGCCATGCCACACGTCCCCCGCACCCAAGGTGTCTACAGCCGTTACCCTGAGCGCCGGCACATGCTGCATAACAGCCGCACGACCGGGCGCGCGACCATCGGCAATGAGCACACCCGCTCCACCCTGCGTCACGCAGCACCAACGATCTCGAGTCTCGGCGATGGTGCGCAAGGCTTCACTGACGGCTGCAGCGTCATCGCTGCAACCTGAAAAATCGCGTAGCCCGGCCAAAGAAAAAGCGATGTGTGTCGCCGCTTCGAGCAAGCGTCCATCTTTAGGCACCGGCACATCGGCATCGAGCACCGCCGGCAAACCCGCTGCCGTTGCACGTCGCAACACCCGTTCGGCCCCGAGAGGCCAGCGTGTATCGGTGAGCACCGCTGCCACCTCATCGAGCGATACCTCATCGAGCCATGTCGGATCGGCGGGCAAGGCAAGATCCGTGTGGTTGACGATGAGCCGCTCGCCCGTATCGTCGATGAAAACCGCCGAGACCGAAGATTGGTATCCCGCGAATCGCCGCAAGTGCCGGCAATCGACGCCATAGCGTTCAAGCTCGGCGCGGATGGCGGTCGCCACCGAATCATCACCCACGCGTGCCACCAGACGTGCCGCGCCACCCAAACGAACGACGGCAACGGCGGCCGTCGCGGCGGGGCCGCCGCCCGCTTCCGAGTAACCGCTGGCGCGGTGCTTCTCGGCGCCATGCGGTAACTGCGGCGTGCGGAAGATGAAGTCCTGCACAGCGTGACCAATGCACAGCACTCGCTTCATGTCAGGGTGACGTCGTAAACGAGATCACTCGTATTGCAACGGCTGAGACGCCACTCGACACGCTTGCCATCGACGGAGTACGCCACCCGCTCTACCTGCAACAAGGGCGCACCCTGCGGCACACCGAGTCGCCGTTTATCGTCGCGGCGCGCGACGTCAGCGCGCAGTTTTTCATGGGTCGAAACAATGTTGATGCCGTACTCACGCTGATAGAGCACATACAGCGCATTGGGCAGCGGTGAGTACGAGTCGAGTTGTGGGTAAAGCGCTTCTGGCAACACGATGCGCTCGATGGCGATCGGCTGCTCGTCAACGAACCGCGTTCGCACGATCTCGAATACCTCGGCGGTATCGGGCAATGCCAGGGAGCGCGCCTCGGGGGCGCGAATTTTGCGGCACCGTATCGACTCATCGCCACTCGTGGGCACGGCGCGCTGATCATCGGCACGCGTCAGCCTGAAGAAACGGAACAGCGAACGATCCTGCGTAAGCTCCGCAACGAACGTACCTTTACCCTGACGGCGATCGATGACCTTATCGAGCGCGAGTGCATCGAGAGCTTTACGCACAGTGCCTTGGCTTACGCCGAGCTGTGCGGCCAGTGCCTGCTCGCTGGGCAGTGACTGCCCGGCTTTCCATTCGCCGTTGGCAATGCGCTTGATGAGCGCCTCGTAGACTTGGCTGTACAGCGGGCGATATTGTGGGGCGCTATCCATTTTTAGTGGAGAACTGCTGGCCAGAGCCGATGGTAGCGCGCCGCTTGCAGCCATAGGTGTCATGTGTTTAGTATCTTATATAAGACTTGCAGGCCGCAAGCAAACTTTTAAGGAGTCCGAGTAGTGAGCGTTCCCCAATTACTCGTGCACGATCGCAAGGACAATGTCGGCGTCGTCGTAGTCGAGAATCTCGAGGCCGGCACCGACATGCTGTGCGTCGTTACTGAAGATAATTCCGATTTTCGGCTCACGGTGCGTCACGACGTACCGATCGGTCACAAAGTGGCTCTCGCCGATCTCAAGGTCGGCGACACTGTCACCAAATACGGACAGGACATCGGCAAGATCGTCGCGCCCGTCGCACGCGGCGAGCACGTGCATGTCCACAATCTCAAGACCAAGCGCTGGTAGGAACCGACGATGACTCAAAATAATCGCAAAGTGTGGGGCTATCGCCGCGAGAACGGCCGCGTTGGTGTGCGTAACTACGTCGCCATCCTGCCGGTCGATGACATCTCAAACGCGGCCTGCGAAGCCGTCGCCAACAACATCAAGGGCACCATCGCTCTGCCCCATGCCTACGGACGTTTACAGTTCGGTGCCGACCTCGACCTGCATTTCCGCACCATGATCGGCACTGGTGCGAACCCGAACGTTGCCGCGTGCATCGTGATCGGCATCGAGCCCGGCTGGACGCAACGCATCGTCGACGGCATTGCCAAGACCGGTAAGCCCGTCGCCGGCTTCTGGATCGAAGGCAATGGAGACATCGCAACGGTTGCCGCTGCGTCGCGTAAGGCCAAAGAATTTGTACATATGACGTCAGCCCAAGTACGTGTCGAGTGCGACATCGCCGAGTTGTGGGTGGCTGCCAAATGCGGCGAGAGCGACACCACCACTGGCCTCGCCTCATGCCCTACTGTCGGTAATATGTACGACAAACTGGTGCCCGCAGGCCTCTATGGCTGCTTCGGCGAAACCTCCGAGCTCACTGGCGCCGAGCATCTCGCGTCGGCGCGCGCGGTGTCGCCGGAGATTCGCGACAAGTTCATGAAGACTTGGCAGGCCTATCAGGATGACGTCATCGAGGCACATAAAACCTCCGATCTCTCCGAGAGTCAACCTACCAAGGGCAATATCGCCGGCGGTCTCACCACCATCGAGGAAAAAGCCCTCGGTAACCTCGAAAAGATCGGCAAGAAGATCAAATTCATTGACGTACTCGCGCCCGCCGAAGCGCCCGCGCGTGGACCTGGCCTTTATTTCATGGACACCTCTTCTGCAGCGGCCGAGTGCTGCACGCTGCAGGCGGCGGCGGGCTACGTGCTCCACATCTTCCCAACCGGTCAGGGCAACGTGATCGGTAATCCAATCATGCCGGTCATCAAAGTCACCGGTAATCCGCGTACCGTGCGTCTAATGCCCGAGCACATCGATGTCGACGTTTCAGGCGTAGTACGCCGCGAGATGACCATAGATCAAGCAGGGGATTCGCTGATCGACTGCATCGCGCAGACAGCTAACGGTCGGCTCACCGCAGCGGAGGCGCTTGGTCACGTCGAGTTCGTGATGACCAAGCTCTACCGCAGCGCCTGAGTCACGCGCGTGGAAAAAACCATCCGCCTGACTCTGGCGGACGCCGAGTCGCTTGCGAGCGCGGCACTGCGTGCCAACGGCGCCTCGACAGCCGCGGCACTTGCCACCGCAAGCGCTTTGGTTGCTGCCGAAGCCGATGGTCAAGCGGCGCATGGCTTGAGCCGCGTGCCTGCCTATGCCTTGCAGGCACGCTCGGGTAAGGTGCATGGCGAGGCCGTACCCAAACTGATGCAGACTGCGCCGGGCGTGCTGCGCGTGGATGCTGGACTCGGCTTCGCCTATCCGGCCATCGAGCTCGCAGTTTCAAACTTGGCACCGCTTGCTAAATCGCAGGGCATCGCACTCGCGGCAATCCACAACTCGCATCATTTTGGTCAGGTGGGCGCCCACGCGGAAAAACTTGCGCTGCAAGGCCTAATCGCCCTCGTCTTTGGCAATACGCCAAAAGCGATGGCATTTCATGGTGGACGACGCGCCATGCTTGGTACCAATCCACTCGCTTTCGCAGCGCCACTGCCCGGTGCGTGCGATCCGCTGGTTATCGATCTCGCACTCTCGGTCGCGGCGCGCGGCAAAATCGTCGCTGCACAAAAAGTTGGCAAAGCTATTCCTAAAGGCTGGGCCGTCGATGCCACCGGTCAGCCGACCACGGACCCGAGCACAGCGCTCGCCGGAACCTTGTCGCCGATCGGCGGCCCCAAAGGTGGCGCCCTCGCCTTGATGGTCGAAATCTTAGGTGCCGCACTCACCGGCGGGGCGTTTGGCTGGGAGGCGTCGTCTTTCTTCGATGCCGAGGGTACACCGCCGAATATGGGGCATCTTTTCATCGCCATCGATCCAAGCCCGGTATCCGACCAAGGCTTCAGTGGACGCATGTCAGTGCTGCTCGACGCCATGACCGTCGAACCGGAGGTCCGTCTACCCGGTATCAGGCGTCTTGCTGCACGCACTACGGCTCGCGAGCAAGGCGTACGTATTCCAGCCGCGTTGCACACCGAAATCAGCGTGCTCTGCAACTACATCCGGAACTGAACAGGATGCCCGAGATCGTCATCACCGAATTCATGGACGAAGCCGCCATCCGCGAAATACTGGCAGATCGCGACGTGCTTTACGATCCTAAACTCGTCGATCGTCCCAGTGACCTACTTGCACAACTAAGCGAGGCGCGCGCCTTGATCGTGCGTAATCGCACCCAGGTTCGCGGCGCTCTGCTTGAGGCTGCAGGTAAGCTCGAAGTTGTCGGTCGACTCGGGGTAGGGCTCGACAATATCGATGTCGAAGCCTGCAACGCACGTGGAGTTACCGTACATCCTGCAACCGGCGCCAATGATTTATCAGTCGCCGAATACGTCATCACTGCAGCACTCTTATTGTTGCGCTGTGCATGGACGGCGACGCCTGAGGTCACCGCCGGAAAGTGGCCGCGTATGACTACGATCGGTCGCGAGATCTCGGGCAAGACCCTCGGACTCATCGGGCTCGGCAATATTGCCCGCGAAACCGCAACGCGTGCCCGGGCTCTCGGCATGCAGATCGTAGCCTTCGATCCTCTTCTGCCAGCGGATCATACGGCTTGGCAGCGTGCGAAGCCCTACTCTCTCAAAGAATTGCTACAAGTGGCTGATGTCGTGAGCTTGCATGTACCGCTGCTACCCTCGACCATAAACATGATCGGGCGCGCGCAACTGGCGTCGATGCGTCGCGGCAGCATCATCATCAACGCAGCCCGCGGTGGCGTGCTCGATGAGGATGCAGTCGTCGAGTCGTTGCGCAGCGGGCATCTCGGCGGTGCCGCACTCGACGTATTTGATACCGAACCCCTCGATGCCGCACGCGGAGCGCGCTTCGCCAAGACCCCCAACCTGCTGCTGACCCCGCATATCGCGGGTGTCACCGAAGAATCCAACGTCCGCGTGAGCGAGCTGATCGCGCGGCAGGTACTCGGGCATCTTGCCGGGAAATAGCTGCTAAGCGTTATTGTCTCGAGGACGCAGCGTCGTTAGAGCGGTATACCCCTCGATGCCGGACGGCCGATCGCCGCCTCGTAGGCCCGCCAATCGTCGGTGATTTTCTATTCATCTATTAGCGCACGGCGCATGATCTTTCCCTTGACCAGAGACTGGGCAGCACGCGAACGGCAGCGACTATCGTCACTGAGCGAGACGATCTGGCGCATGTACATGCCCAAACCAACTTTATCGGTCATGATGCAGTACCGCGCTGCGCCCCGTGGTGTCGCCCGGGGGATCCATCTTCCAGGCGTCGAGTCTGCTATTGCCGAAATGAATGTTGCCGTCGCGCACGTCGCTGTAGTTCTCAAGCGTCTCGACAAGTTTATTAGCGGGTCGAAAGATATCGGTTTGGTGGTATCGCGACTGACCGTCGTCCGGAATCACGCGCATGATGATCCTGGCCGGAAACTCCTCGGCCAAGCGCCCGGCGGCCTCGACCCGTCAAAACGTGCCGCACCAAACCCCTGCTTGCTTGGCGATATGTGGCGCGCCACCACGCGTCAACAGCAGCCAGCTGAGGCCGTCAATTTCGCCGGAAACGGTGCTGACGACCTTTGTGCTGCGATCGCGATGCCAAAGTTCTGAGCCATAGAGCAGTGTCTCGAACTTGGCGGTAATCATGCCGTCGGTCTCGCGTTCCAAAACACCAGTTCGAGGCTGTATTGCACAACGGCAGCAATCGTACTCATGCTCCGAAGGGAACCAAAAATCACAGAGAGGTCGTGCGAGTTTAAACTCATCGCGGACCATCTTCTTGACCCGCGCCGGATCGAGAGGCTCGCGATCTTAGCGTATGCTCCTGAACGGATGCTGACGGGTGCGGACCTGACTACGTTCGAAGAGTGATAAAAAAATTTTTGAGAATGAACGCGAATGAATGATTATTCCTGCTAGCTGCATCGAAAAACGCGTTTTTCTCAATCGGATTTGCATGACGTGTGACGCGCTACAGCATACGGCGCGGAAACGTTCTTCGTGAAGAATCGCAATCTGCGGTGTCCACGGGATGAGACGAACTTGCGGGCGATATGCCTCTGCGCTTGATTTGAAAAGTGATCTTAAGTCTCGTTAACTAGGCCATACAAACCGCACGTTGCATTCCAAAAGAAGTTCCGTCACTTCTGAGGCGCGCCCGCTGCTCTTGAACC
>Ga0208048_1000091_pt1 | contig 46017 bp, 41 predicted proteins | sample Malawi_45m_30L_FD_184163 | JGI IMG/M metagenome (GOLD analysis project Ga0208048, IMG submission 184163) | Freshwater microbial communities from Lake Malawi, Central Region, Malawi to study Microbial Dark Matter (Phase II) - Malawi_45m_30L... | ecosystem: Environmental > Aquatic > Freshwater >...
CTTTATGAAATCATCGTCGGCTCGCTCGCCGTGAGCATGCCAATGACGGTCATCATGGTCGTCACCGGCTTTCTATTTTGTTCAGTGTCGGCGTATATGGCGGGTCTCGTGGGCTCTTCGAACAACCCCGTGTCGAGCATCACCATCGCCACGATCCTGTTCTCGTCAGTCATGCTGCTTATTTTAATGGGTCCGGACAGCAGCCTCGGGCCAGTGGCGGCGATCATGGTCGGTGCTGTGGTGTGCTGCGCCGCCTGCATCGCCGGCGATAATCTGCAAGATCTTAAATGTGGTCATATCGTTGGTGCGACGCCGTGGCGGCAACAGGTCATGCTCGCGATCGGCGCGGCCAGCAGCGCGCTTGTCATGGCGCCCATGCTCAATCTGCTGGAAAAAGCCTATGGCATCGGTGTGCCCACCGAGACGCACCCGAATCCATTACTCGCTCCCCAAGCGACGCTCATGGCTTCGGTAGCCAAGGGGCTTTTTGGTGGTCAGCTGCCATGGGACATGATCACCATCGGCGCTGCGATCGGCGTTACGATCATCATCATCGACGAAACTTTGCGGGCGCGTGGTTCGAGTTTCCGTACTCCGGTGCTCGCCGTAGCGGTCGGCATCTATTTACCCATTGAACTCATGACGCCGATCTTTCTCGGCGGCATGCTGGCCTTCCTCGCCGACCGACACCTGCGTCGCGCAGGCCGTACAGAAGCCGATCTCGGGCGATGTGGGCGCAAGGGCCTGTTGTTTGCGGCGGGCATGATCACTGGCGAAGCACTAATGGGTATCGCCATTGCCATCCCCATCGTCACTTCAGGTAGCGCCGATGTGCTCGCGCTACCAGCTGGGCTGCACTTCGGTGAATGGCTGGGTCTCGGCGTGCTCGTGCTACTGGGCTATCTGTTGTACCGCACCACGACTCGCGCTTAAGCTGCCGCGCACGCTGGCTAAGGCTGGCGTACCGCCAAAAAAATAAGTGCGCAGTCAGGTCGACGCCTCGCGACGTACGAAACTCGTCGTTTCGTTCGCGATCATCTATCTCATCTGGGGCTCGAGCTACCTGGTGACGAAGATCGGCGTCAGCCGCTTGCCGCCGTTTGCTTTTGGCGCAGCACGCTTCATCATTGGCGGACTGCTGCTCTTCGTCTTAGCCCGGCTACTCGCTCGACGAGCGGGTCAGCCGTGGCTGCCCGCCTTGACGAGCGCCGACTGGAAAACCTTCGCCACCGTCGGTTGTCTTGCGGTTTTCCTCTCCAATGGTGCGGCTTTGTGGAGCCTGCAGCATCTGCCCTCGAATCTCGCGGCGCTGCTCAATGTCTCTTCGTCTTTCTGGATTCCGCTGCTCGGCATCTTCGGTGCTCGCGCCCAAAGCATTTCGTCACGAGTAGTGATCGGTCTTGTGACGGGCTTCGCCGGCACCAGCCTGATCGTCTTGCCGGGCGGCGACGATACCGCCGTCGCCTCGATTTGGCCGGCGATGGTGATGGTGTCCGGATGCATCTGCTGGTCTGCGGGCACCATACATATCCGTAACACCAATCCGGCACTCGATCTCATGACCTTCACGGCTCTGCAGATGTTCTGCGGCGGGCTGATGCTGCTGGTCCCTGCGCTGTTGCAAGGCGACGTAGCGCGCTGGAGTTGGGATACGCAAGGCTTGCTCGCGCTGACCTACATGACCATTGCAAGTTCCTGCGTGGCGTATACCGCTTTCGCCTGGCTGTCTGTCAACGTGACGCCGGCGCAGCTTGCGACCTATGGTTTCGTGAATCCGGCGGTCGCCCTGCTGCTCGGCTGGTGGGTGCTCGATGAACGGCTCGGCGGTCTGCAAATTTTCGGCACAGCGGTAATTCTAGTCGGCACGATTCTCGTGAACTGGCCGCGTACGCCGCTCAACAACGAGAAACGAGAGTCTCCGCCCGCAGCTTGAGTAAATCGACTGCCGGCACAGTACGCCGCTCGCGCAGCGGAAATTCGATGATCGCCATGAGATTTTCGTTGTTGTCATCATGAATGTTGGTGAGCCCCTCATAGCGCATCAAAACTTGATTGGTCTTGCGGTAAGACACTTCGATATACGGCAGAAACCAGCCAAGCACCCCCGAAAGATTTAGGCGGATGACACTGGCAGTCACGCCCTCGATTTTAGCTTCATGATGCTTCTTTACTTTGAAGTTCAGGTAGTCGAGGCGACTCGGGATCAGAAACGGAAAACGAACGCTCTTGCCCGCCTCGAGTTCAGCCCAGTGCTTGCGCACGAATTCATCGAAGCCCGCGTCGGAGACGATTACGGTCTTGGCGGGCACCTTGGCTTCACGGCGTGATACTCGTGCGTTTTCTTGATGAAATACCAGCGGACCCTGCGTGGTGCGACGCAAACCCTCGAGGTAGCCACGACGGGCATCGATAAAACTGAATTCGGGTTCTTCGCGCACGCTGCTATAGGTGAGCTCTTTGCGTGCGAACGCCGCTCCATTTATGCGGCAGCGATACATGACGATACGCGTTTCGCCGACCGCGCCCGCATTGCGCACGTGGTGCGATTCGACGTACAGCAAGCGCCCGTCATCGTGCGACCGCGCATACCCCGTAAACTGCAGATCGGTCGCCATCGCTGGCGGCGCCCACAAGCTCGATATCAGGGGTGTCGAGACCAACAGTACGGTCAGCCTGCGCAGTGCGTGCCCTTGCATGTTCCATCTCCTCCTACGCGCACACCGCCTACAGGCTATAGTCGACCCGTTTTCAAGTCAGGGGGTTCCCATGTCGGTAGAATACACTGTTATTCATGTTGTCATGCTCGTCGCACTGATCGAGTACTTTGGCTTCGCTCTCGCCGTCGGTCGCGCTCGCTATCGCTTCGGTGTAAAGGCACCGGCGACCAGCGGCAACATCGACTTCGAACGCTACTATCGAGCGCAGATGAATACGCTTGAGCAGCTGATCATCTTCATCCCCTCACTGTGGTCGTTCGCATTGTTCATCAGCGTGATCTGGGCCACCGTACTCGGCGCCATATTCGTCGTTGGTCGTTTGCTGTATTTCACAGGCTACGTCAAAGCCGTCGAGAAGCGCAGCGCAGGCTTCGGGCTTGCGACTTTGCCGATGTTAGTTCTGCTGATCGGCGGCCTGGTCGGCGCAATCCTCAGCTTCTGAGTCTGCAGCGATCGATCGTGATGTTGCGTCAGCGCTTGCTACGCAGCGCTACGATCACGACCAGAATCAACGAGCCAAAGATAATCATAAAGGTGACGATACCGAAGTTATCACGGATGAAAGGAATATTGCCGAGCAGGTAGCCGCTGCCAAAAAAAATGGTAACCCAGGTGATCGCGCCCAACACGTTGTATCCCTGAAAGCGCCGATACTCCATGCGCGCTACACCCGCCACGAACGGCGCGAACGTGCGCAAGATTGGCAAAAAGCGCGACAACATCACCGTCTTGCCACCATGCTTGTCGAAATACGCTTCAGTCTGCTGCAGATACTCCACCCTGAGCAATCGGTGGCGACCGCTGAAGGCCGGCGGGCCGATGGCTTTGCCTATCGCGTAGTTGCAACTGTTGCCGAGGATGGCCGCCACGATCAACAACACCGTAAGCGTCGGCGCATGCAGCGTGCCACTGGTATCTATGGCGGCCAGCGTACCGACAGCAAACAGCAGGGAATCACCGGGCAACCACGGCGTAACCACAAGTCCCGTCTCGGCAAACACGATCACGAACAGGATCACGTAGATCCACGTTCCATACTGGCGCATCAACTCGACCAGATGACTGTCGAGGCTACGGATGAAATCAAAAAAATACTGCAGCACCTCGATCATGTCCGTGACTTCCTATTTTCTGCAGTTCGCGTGCCCTTCGGTACACGGCGCTGCAGTTCACGCATTGCCGCTCGTACCTCATCGTCGACAGTGGGATCAGTGGGTGCGGAATCGGGGCCGGCCAGCACTACATCGGGGGCTATGCCGCGCTCGTTAATGTAGGCACCGGAGGGTGTCGCGTAGCGGGAAGTAGTTAGCTTAATTGCATGCCCATCGGCAAGCGGAATCACACTTTGTACAGACCCCTTACCATAGGTACGCCGACCGACCAGAAGTGCACGACCGTTATCTTTGAGCGCACCAGCGACGATTTCGGCTGCCGAGGCCGAGGCGCCGTTGACCAGTACGGCAATGTCGACGCCCTCGAGGATTTGTCCGGGTTTGGCGTCCATACGGAAGCGGGCATCGGCTGCGCGACCACGCGCGCTGACAATGTTGCCTTGATCGAGCATCGTATCGGCGACCGCAACGGCCGCCTCGAGTACCCCGCCAGGATTGTTGCGCAGGTCGATAACGATACCGCGCAGGTCGGACTGCTCGCGACGCAGCCGCTCGATCGTGCGCTCGAGATCCGCTGGCGTGGTGTCGCTGAATGCAGCGATTCTCAGATATCCGTAACCTGTATCGAGTCGCTCACCGCTCACGCTGTGCACTTCGACGCGCGCGCGCTCCAGTACCACATCGACCAGCTCGTCGCCGGCGGCACGGCGTACCGTGAGTTTGACTAGAGAACCCGCTGGTCCGCGCATCTGCTCAATCGCGGTGGCAACGTTGGCACCGACCGGTTCACCGTCAATCCGTAGGATCAAATCGCCGGCGCGGATTCCGGCGCGAGCGGCCGGCGAGTCTTCGAGTGGCCGTTGGACTTTGATAAAGCCATTATCGGCGGAGACCTCGATACCGATGCCCGGATAGTTACCGGCGGCACCGCGGCGCAGCTCCTCGTACTCGCGCGGATCGAGATATTCGGAGTGGGTATCGAGCCCGGCGAGCAAACCACGCAAAGCTCCGTCGATCAGTTTCCCATCAGGGATTTCGTCAACATATTCGCGGCGAATCTGTACAACGGCCTCGGCGAGTCGACGCGCATCTGCGGCCGGCAGCGGCTGCGCAATTGGCACTGCGGCATCCGCACTACGCGGCGGCGAACCGGCCACGAGCTGATCAGCCGGCGGAAAAATTACGAAGCGCGCCAGCACTATGCCGGCCACCAGACCTGCGATACCGATGATCGGAAACAAGGCGCGATAAGATTTCACGACGACAAATTCTACAGACATGGCGTTACGGAAATACGCGGCGCAGAGACGAACTAAGTCGTACCGTAAATCAGGGCTGTCGATCTTTGAACCAAGGCGCTGGATCGAGCGGTCTAGCCGACTGACGGATTTCAAAATAAAGCTCGGGCTGGGCGCGGCCGCCGGTATCGCCGACGCCGGCGATGGTATCGCCGGTATTAACCTGATCGCCGATGGCGCGGAATAACTGTTCGTTGTGCCCATAAAGACTGAGATAACCGCCGCCATGATCGATGATCAGCAGCAGACCCAGGCCTGCCAGCCAGTCGGCATAGACCACCCGACCACGATGGATCGCCCGCACGGGCGTTCCCCGCGGCGCCGAAATCAGTATGCCTTCCCACTTCACCGTGCCGGCGCGCTGCTGCCCGAAGCGCGCGACCAGCCGGCCGCTCGCGGGCCAAGTTAGCTTGCCACGCATATTGGCGAACGGACTGCGATTGTCGGGGGGGAACTTCGGCGCCACACGGCGCAGTTCGCGCAGCAATTTTTCGAGTGCGGCCTGCTCGCGTTGCAGTCGCTGCAGACTCGCGCTGCGCGCCATCGATTCTGCAGTCAGACTCGCCAGCACTTCGCCACGCTCACTGCGGGCTTTTTCGAGGCGTAATACTTCACCACGCTGGGTTTTTTCAAGCCGTGCAATGCGCTCCTGCTCGGTCTCGAGGCTCGCTTCCAGCAGCTCGATTTCGCGTACCCGTGCTTCGATTGCGCTCAGTTGCTCAGCACGCGCCCGACCGAAGTAACCATAATAGGCAAACATGCGCCCGGCGCGCGCCGGGTCCTGCTGGTTCAGAAACAGCTTGAGCGGCTCTTCGCGGCTGATAAGATAGGCGGAGCGCAGTTGGGCGGCGAGCTCGCCGCGTTCACGCGCCAGTTCGGCTTCTTTAACGGTTTTTTGCGCAGCGAGGTCAACCCGGCGCTGCTCGCGTTCGGTGCGTTCACCACGCAAGCGGTCGAGTTCGCTACGGGCACGATTTGCGGCGGTTTCGGCGGTCCGTAACGCGCGGGTGAGACGGTCGCGCTCGGCGGCATCTTTTGCGACCTGACCGCGGATTCGTTCGATTTGGCTGCGCAATTGGCGCAGTTCTGCCTCTGCGCGTGCAGAATCCTGAGCGATCGCGACGCCGAGCAGCGCAGACCCTGCCAACACCAACAAAATACGGGTCATACGGCCGAGCATCGGCGTAGATTGTATAATCCTGGCCGTGGAAAAGTTGCCAGAGTACATCGCCAATCACCCATGGCTCGTGCTGATGACTGCGGTCGCAGCCGTGCTCGTGCTGGTATTCGAGCTCCGCGCCCGCCGTGACGCCTTCGCCGGCGTCTCAGCGCAGGACCTCATCCGCATGCAGAACCACGGCGCCCTGATCATCGATCTGCGCAAGCCCGAGGAGTTCGCCGCCGGCCACATCGGGGGGGCGCGACGCATGGATTCGGCCGACATGCTCACCGCCCGAGACACCCTCAAAAAGTACAAAGAGAAAAACGTGATCGTCTATTGCGACTCCGGTTCGACCGGTGCCGCGGCCGCGCGCGTTCTGGCCAGACAGGGTTTCAAGCAGACCTTCAATCTCAAAGGCGGACTCAGCGGCTGGCGTGGCGAGAATCTGCCGCTCGCTCGTGGCGAGGCCATGACCAAGGGCAAGTCATGAGTAAGGTCGTGATGTATGCGAAAGCATGGTGTCCGTACTGCACGCGGGCGCGCCAACTGCTCGAACGCAAGAACGCAGATCTCGAAATCATCGATGTCGGCAGCAACTCGGCGCTGCGTCAGGAAATGATGACGCGCAGCGGCCGCCACACCGTACCGCAAATTTTCATTGGCGCTGTGCATGTCGGCGGCTGCGACGATCTACATGCCCTCGATGCGCAGGGCGGACTAGATCCGCTGCTCGCCGCCTGACCCGGCGCACTGCACCGGCCTACACGTCCATAAATACCCGTTCCATAGAGGCCAGACCAAATGTCCGATCCCGATCCGCGTGCCGATAGCGTTGCCCAACCTGGCGAAAATACGAACGCCTTAGAATTTTCGCTGCAGTCCGTTTATTTGAAGGACTGCTCCTTCGAGGCGCCCAAAGGTCCACGCATTCAAGGTGAGTGGAATCCACAAATCGGTCTCGACCTGAATACAGCCTCTGAATCCGTGTCGCCGGAAATGCGCGAGATCGTGCTCACGGTGAGCATCACGGCTAAGATTGGTGACAACACCGCCTTTCTCGTCGAGGTACAACAGGCGGGACTTTTCGGTGTGCGCAATCTTAATGAAGAAGAGTATCGACGTGCTGTAGCTGCAGTCGCTCCGGCCGTGCTCTTCCCTTACGCGCGCGCTACCATCGCGAACCTCGTCACGCAGGGCGGTTTCCCGCAACTGCTGCTGCCACCGGTGAACTTTGATGCACTCTACATGCGCTCGCTGGCCGATGCCGCGGCAGCGCAGCCGCAGGCGGAACAAGTACCGCCGGTACTGAATAGCTGATCGATGAACGACACGGCCGCCGCACTGGCCGTGCTCGGTGCCGGATCCTGGGGCACCGCTCTCGCCATACAGTTCGCCCGCGCCGGGCATCCGACCCGCCTTTGGAGCCGTGATGCCGTGCATCAAACAGCCATGGCACACGAGCGTAGTAACGCACTCTACCTGCCGGGTGTGCCTTTTCCAGAACGTCTGAGCGTCGCCCGAAATCTCGTTGAAGCTCTGAGTGGCGCCGGTGAAATCCTCATCGCCGTGCCCAGCCATGCGTTGCGCAAGCTACTCAAAGAAATCGCACCGTGCCTCGAAGAGCAGATGCGTCTCGCCTGGGCCACCAAGGGTTTCGAACTCGAAACTGGCTTGCTTCCTCACCAAGTAACTCGCGAAATACTGGGTGATCGCCACGCCTTTGCCGTGCTCTCAGGTCCTACTTTCGCGCGCGAAGTCGGCAGCGGTCTACCGACGGCTATGACCATCGCCTCGTCAGACGAGACCTTTGCCACCGAGCTCGCCAAAAGTCTCTCAGGCGGTAGTTTCCGTGCCTACACCTCAAACGACATCGTTGGTGTCGAGGCAGGCGGGGCCATCAAAAATGTTCTCGCGGTGGGTGCAGGACTCGCCGATGGTCTTGGCTTCGGTGCCAACACGCGGGTCGCTCTGATCACGCGTGGACTCGTGGAGATGACGCGACTCGGCGTCGCGCTCGGTGCAAAACGCGAAACCTTCATGGGTCTCACTGGCCTCGGCGATCTGGTGCTGACCTGTACCGATGATCAATCACGCAACCGACGCTTCGGTTTGCTGCTGGCAGCCGGCAAATCCGCGGAGGATGCGCTCGCCGAGATCGGTCAAGTGGTCGAGGGTTATCTCGCGGCGCGTGCCGTGCACTCGGTCGCCGCACGCCAAAACGTCGATATGCCTATCTGCGAGGGTATTTATCGACTACTCTACGAAGGATTACCGGCACGCGAAGTCGTCAAAGCACTGATGTCCCGTCCGATCAAGCCCGAGTTCGGTGAATAGACACCGGGGTCAGCTGCCAGAAAATCTGTTCTGTCGCCAAGCCTCATAGGTGACAAGGCTCACTGCATTCGATAAGTTTAGGCTGCGATTGCCTGCGCGCATCGGGATGCTGACCAAAGAGTCGTTACCGAACTCGTCGCGCAATTCTTCGAGTACCACGGGCGGTAAACCACGCCGCTCTGAACCAAACAGCAGCACATCGCCCGGTCGCCACGCGACTTCATCGTAGCGGCGCGAACCTCCGGTCTCGACGGCGTACCACGCGGCCGGAACAGCCCCGGTGGCAGCGCGCAAGGCCGCTCTGCAGGTGACGAAGTCATCGTGCACATGCACGGCGGTCATCCAACGGTAGTCGAGTCCAGCGCGGCGCAGAGACCGCTGATCGAGATCGAAGCCGAGCGGCTTGATCAAATGCAATTCGACGCCCGTGTTCGCACACAGACGTATGACGTTGCCAGTGTTGGGCGGAATCTCGGGCTCGAACAAGACGATGCGAAACATGCTACGCATGGTAGCAATGCCACGGGGGTCTATAATCACGGCATGTCTTCGTTGCGCTATCGCTTTCTCGGCATGGATTTCTCGTCACCGATCGTGCTGCTCTCGGGCTGCGTCGGCTTCGGCGAGGAATACACGCGGGTCGAGGGCTTTTCGAATAACGATTGCGGTGCCGTGGTGCTCAAGGGCACCACCCTGGAACCGCGGCTCGGCAATCCGCCGCATCGCGTCTACGAAACCCCCATGGGCATGCTGAACGCGATCGGTTTGCAAAATCCGGGCACCGATCATGTGGTGCACAACATCCTGCCCACTCTCGACTTCAGTGAGACACGTTTCATCGCCAACGTCTCGGGCTCGACCCTCGAAGAATATGCCGAAGTGACGCGGCGCTTCGACGACTCACCAATCGATGCGATCGAAATCAACATCTCCTGCCCGAATGTCAAAGAAGGTGGCGTCGCCTTCGGCAATTACCCGGAGATGTCGGCGCGGGTGGTCACCGCCTGTCGTGCGGTGACTAAAAAACCCATCATCGCCAAACTTTCGCCTAACCAAACCGATATCAAGGAAAACGCCCGTCTCTGCATCGAGGCAGGCAGCGATGGTCTGTCGGTGATCAATACCATCATGGGCATGGCAATCGATGCCAAAACGCGTCGTCCGATCATCGGCAACGTGCAGGGTGGGCTGTCGGGCCCGGCCATCAAACCGATAGCTTTACTCAAAGTATTTCAGGTTCATGATGTTGCCAAACGACACAAAGTGCCGATCATCGGGCAGGGCGGCATCACCACCGTACCCGATGCCATCGAGTTCATGATTGCGGGGGCGAGCGCCGTTGGCATCGGCACTTCGCTGTTCTATGACCCGATGACCTGCAAGAAGATCAATGCCGGTATCGAAAAATACCTCGCCGACAATAATCTGGAGAACGTAACCGACCTCGTCGGGACGCTGCGACTCGGCAGCTGATCTGGCAGACGAATCTTGCAGGTTGATATCGTCTATCGTCTGACGATGACGTTGCGCGTGGGATAGGTAAAAGAAATGCCGGCTGCAGCGAATGCCGCGTGGATCGCCTGGCTCACCACATCATTGACGGTAACGAAGTGGCCGGGCACTGCGTTCCAACCCAGCACGAAATACACCACCTCGAAGTTAAGGGCGTATTCGCCAAAGGTGCGCAGAGCGCAGTACCCGCAGCGTGTGTTGATAAGACATGAAATGACTCCTGCTGTTTGCGCTGCGACACCATCGGCGTACCGCGACGTATAACTTCATGGTAATCGGTGACAGCATGTATTTTACTTCACGACTCGGAAGTTTCTGAGAATTCCATTCGGGCCTTACTTTGGTAAGCAAATCGACCATCCGAAAATTGAAGAACATCTACCGGTGCCGAGATATCGAACTGATCGTCGTCAGAGGTAAAATGTGGTCGGCACAGATTTACGAAATCTTGGACGACTACGACAAATAAATATATCCGAATATGATTGATACAGCGACTCGTTTAAGTGATGCCATGCAAGCTTATCGAGCTGGTGAGAGGCGGCGGACCACCTCGGGCTTTAATCTCTGCCGGAAGCTCACCCCGAGTGATAAATCCCGCAAACCTATATCAATAGGTGTCATTATTTGCAGACGCATCTTCCGGTCAGCAAGTAGAATAACGTCTGGGTAATATTAAATAAATGTGAACAATCAACTGACCTGCCGTTCTTCACTACGCTGGGCTCTCGGCCAACTTGCAAACGAGTGCAGCTCCACTCGACTTGATACCCTCGTCGAGCTGATCGATCGTTCGATGACTCTGCCGAATCGTCGCTATCACGACTTAGCGCATGCCTTGATGGTGGCTGAATCGAACGATCCGCTCGCGGTAGTCATTGGTCTGTTCCACGACATCGTACAAACCGATGTCGATGGCGGTTTGCCTCCCGATTGCGAGCATTATCTCAACGGCTTGGTGAGTAGAAACGCACGCGGCGAATTCACCTTGCTCGTCTCAGCCGATGCTGTGCACGATCCCGTATTTGATGTCGTCAAACGCTGCTTCGGGTTTTCCGATACCCAAACCTTGTCATCGATAGCGGGAAAAAATGAATTCTTGAGCGCTCTTATCGCCTGCAAAGCGCTGAGTGAACTTCTTAATATCGAACACTTGGCTGCCATAGCGCTTGGGATCGAGGCGACGGTACCATTCCGCGAGGACTCGTATTTTATCGCGGCGTCGTACATCACCGCTTTGAGAGATATCAATCATCGCCATCAAACCCGAATCGACGAGCCCGATATGCGTTCGCACATCCGTCGGGCGATTCGTATCGCCAACCGCGACGTACGCAGCTTTGGTGAGTATGATCTGGTGACATTTCTCCAAGACACCTGGAACCTGATGTACGAGTCGTCGATTGAACTGCGCAGCGGCAGCTCGATGCAACTGAGGTGCTATCGGCAGATACTGCAAAAGATGACGCGATTCCTTTCGTCACTCACAGCACCAATGGTTTTTAAGGAATACGATGGCGAACCTATCCTGTCTGACCATTATCATAGGCTGAACGTGACGACACAAAATCTCGCGCTCATTGCTGACGTCATGCACGCAAAACTACTGGCGATCGCGTTGATCGAAGCCGTCAACGGCTTTGGGTGTGGCGCATTTGTTCCTGCTCACCCGGAAGAGCAGTCGACGTCAGACGCGTCAGCCCGATTTATGACAGCAAAAGATGTCTTGGCGGCGGGCTCTCTAGCCAGAGTTGAGTTCGGTATCCGGCAATCGCCGCTTTCTTATCAGCTCTTGCAGAATCTCCCACTCGACGATATCAGAGCTCATGTCAAAGAGATCGATCTCGCTGGTCCGGTCGGCAATGACCTGATCAAACAATTCCCCACCGGAGTTCAATCACTTGCGTGCGAACTCGCGCGGGTAATGCTTATTTAACGCCGACGAATCCCAACTTACTGCTACCCGTACCGGCCCAGCGTGTTCAAGCATGCGCCTTGACCGCAACGGGCATACTGATACGTAATCGATGTGGATCCAGGCCGCCTAACCAATGAAAAAAGCAACGCACGGCAAAAGTTACTCGATCGTGCTGCGCGTCCCGCCGCTGGCGACGATCTTCGTGACTCGAAAATAATCCGCACGCTCCGAGCCTCGAACCCTCAAGCTGCCGCGTCACTCGGCGCGTCGTTGACGTCACCGTCCTCCATACCCAGTTCCTTCAGCTTGCGGGTCAACGTATTACGCCCCCAGCCGAGCAGCTTTGCAGCATCCTGACGATGACCGCCGGTGTGAGCCAAGGCCACACGAATGAGAACGCGTTCGAATTCCGGCAGCGCGACATCGAGTAGCGGTGCCCCGCCACCGCGCTGCGACTCGGATTCGGCCCAGCGCGCCAGTAGCGCAGTCCAACCATCACCGCCCGCGCGCGCCAAGGTCGCACCGGCGATTTCTGCGGGTAGATCATCGACGTGCACTTCGCTACCGGCGGCCAGCACGCTCAGTCGCCGACAAAGATTGACGAGCTCACGCACATTGCCCGGCCAGCCATAGGCTTCGAGTACAGCGTGTGCGTCGGCGGCAAGTGTTTTCGGTTCGACGCCGAGTTCGGTCGCAGCGATGCGCAGATAGTGATCGAGCAGATCACCGACATCTTCGCGGCGGGCGCGCAGCGGCGGCAGCTCCATGCGAATGACATTGAGCCGGTGAAAGAGATCTTCGCGGAACAAGCCACGAGCAACACGGTCCTCGAGATTTTGATGCGTGGCGGCGATCACCCGTACATCGACGCGGATCGGCGTCTGTCCACCGACCCGGTAAAACTCGCCCTCGGCGAGCACGCGCAGCAGTCGGGTCTGCAAGGGCGTCGACATGTCACCAATCTCGTCGAGAAAAAGCGTGCCGCCGTCCGCTTGTTCGAAGCGGCCGCGCCGCAAAGCGTCGGCGCCGGTGAATGCGCCCTTTTCGTGACCGAACAACTCGGACTCGAGCAGCTCGGAAGGTATTGCCGAGGTGTTGAGCGCAAGGAACGGTTTTGCTGCACGCGGACTGTGGCCATGCAGCGCTCTGGCAACCAATTCTTTACCGGTACCGGACTCGCCGGTGATTAACACCGTCACCGCCGAGCGCGACAACCTGCCGATGGCGCGAAACACCTGCTGCATAGCCGGCGCTTTGCCGAGCAGTTCCGGCACGCGACCATCGGCGCTACGGTCGGCCGCGTTGCGCTGCACGCTCTGCGCGGCCCGCTTGACGAGTTCGATCACCTGGTCGATGTCGAAAGGCTTGGGCAGATATTCGAAGGCCCCGCTTTCGTAAGCCGATACCGCATTGTCGAGATCGGCATGGGCCGTCATCACGATGATCGGCAGCTGTGGTCGTGTACCATGGAGTTTGCGCACCAGCTCGAGTCCGGAGATTCCGGGCATCCGGATATCGGTCAACAGCACGTCAGGCGCATCGCCACGCAGGGCTTCGAGGGCAGGTTCAGCGGCATCAAATACTTTGGGGAGCATGCCGCCACTCTTTAGCGCCTTTTCGAGCACCCAGCGTATCGACGCGTCATCGTCGACCAACCAGACACGCAAGGGTCGTGCGCTCATGGGATAGCCTCGGGAACCGCAAGCGGCAGCACCAAAGAAAATACAGTGTGGCGGGGTTCGCTCTGAAACTCGATCAAGCCACCGTTACGATTAGCGAGCTCTTGCGCCACCGCCAAACCAAGACCAGCACCGTTCGGACGCGCTGTCACGAGCGGATAGAAGAGGGTGCCACGGATTTCTTCAGGCACGCCTGGACCATCGTCAAGTACATCGATCCGCGCAGCGAGTCGATGCCGTACCGCACCGATATGTGCCTGCGTGACGACGCGCGTGCGCAGCACAACGCGACCCTTCTCGCCGACCGCCTGCAACGCATTGCGGGCGAGGTTGAGCAGCGCCTGTACGAGTTGATTTCGATCGAAGCGACCTTCAGGAATGCTGGGATCGTAGTCGCGCTCAACCACCACGGCCGCGGGCGCTTCGGCAGCGAGCAACCGGTGCACGTGCTCGCAAACCTCGTGAACATTGAGCGCGATTTTCTGCGGCGGGCGCGCCGGGCTCATCATGATATCGACCAGCGCCGTCAGCCGATCGGCTTCGTTGATGATTACGCTGGTGTATTCACGCAGTTCCGGATCGGGCAATTGACGTGCGAGCAACTGCGCTGCACCGCGTACGCCGCCGAGCGGATTTTTGATCTCGTGCGCCAGCTGCCGGGTCATCATGCGGTTGCCTTCGAGCCTGGCTCGCAAGGCATGATCGCGATTGAGACGTGCACGGGGTGCCGCGTCGGCAAGTTCCAGCAACAGACGACGCGACCCACCAACATCGTCGATCGCGGTGATGGTGAAATCGACGATGCGCGCTTCGCGCGGCGCACCGAGCGGTCGCAGGGCCTGTTCGATTTCCGTGATCGGTTCACCGGTGTCGCGTACCCGAAGCAATGAGACCTGCAGCGCCGTGCAGTCCGTGAAGAGTTCGAAGAAGGGACGCCCGCGGGCCTGGTTGAGGCCCACGGCCATCAGGCCCTGTGCGGCAACGTTCGCATGCATGACCAACAACGCGGCATCCAGCATGACGACGCCGGTCGCCAGGGCATCGAGAAGGTCTGCGGGGTCGTGATGCGCAGCGAAACTCTGGAAGAGTCGCTCAACCGCCATGGTCGTCACCGCGGATCACGCCGCCTTGGTTCAGCAGCTGTAGTACAGGTCGAGTTCGACCGGGTGAGTGCTCATGCGGTAACGCGTGACTTCCTGCATCTTGAGGCCGATGTAGGCATCGATCACATCGTTGGTGAACACGCCGCCGCGGGTGAGGAACTCGCGATCCTTGTCGAGATGCTCGAGCGCCATATCGAGCGAGTGGCACACCGTCGGGATATGCGTCGCCTCTTCGGGCTCGAGATCGTACAAATCTTTGTCTGCTGGATCGCCAGGGTGGATCTTGTTCTGGATACCATCAAGACCCGCCATCATCATGGCTGCAAAGGCGAAGTACGGATTCGCCGAAGAATCAGGGAAGCGTACTTCGATACGACGCGCCTTCGGATTGGAGACGAAGGGAATGCGGATCGAGGCTGAACGATTACGCGCCGAATAGGCGAGCATCACCGGCGCCTCGAAGCCCGGCACCAGTCGCTTGTAGCTGTTGGTGCCGGCGTTGGTGAAGGCATTGAGCGCCTTGGCATGCTTGATGATGCCGCCGATATAGTAGAGCGCGATATCAGACAAACCGCCGTATTTATCGCCGGCGAACAGCGCTTTACCGTCTTTTTGCAGTGACTGGTGGACGTGCATACCCGAACCGTTGTCACCGACAAGCGGCTTCGGCATGAAGGTCGCGGTCTTGCCATAGGCGTGCGCAACGTTGTGCACGGCGTACTTCAGAATTTGCACTTCGTCGGCTTTTTTGACGAGACCGCCAGCACCTATACCGATTTCGCACTGACCGCCGGTCGCAACTTCGTGGTGATGCACTTCGACCAAGAGGCCGAGTTCCTCACACGCGCCGCACATCGCATTGCGGATGTCCTGATAAGCATCGACCGGCGGCACCGGGAAGTAGCCGCCCTTCACGCCAGGACGATGACCCTTGTTACCACCCTCGATGTCGGTGTAACTGTTCCATGCACCCTGCACGGAATCAATTTCATAGGCCGAGCCGTGCATCTCGTTCTTCCAGCGTACGCTGTCGAAGATAAAGAACTCGTTCTCAGGACCGAACATCGCACCGTCGGCAACACCCGTGCTCTTGAGATAAGCCTCGGCGCGCTTGCCGATGGAGCGCGGGTCGCGCTCATAGCCCTGCATGGTGGCGGGCTCGATGACATCGCAGCGGATGTTGACGGTAGCTTCTTCAAAGAAAGGATCGAGGGTCGCGGTGCCGGCCTCAGGCATCAGGATCATGTCGGATTCGTTGATGCCCTTCCAACCGGCAATCGAGGAACCGTCGAACATCTTGCCGTCGCGGAACAAACCTTCATCCACCAGCTTTGCGGGGATAGTGACGTGCTGCTCCTTGCCACGGGTATCCGTGAAGCGCAAGTCGGCCCACTTCACTTCCTTGTCCTTGATCATCTTGATGACGTCACTGGCGGTGCTCATGTTCGCTCCGTTCTGAAATCGAATAAGTTGAGAAAGAAGAAGACGCTTAATTATGATGCATCTGCCGTGCCGATGCACCGAAGAACCGGAAAATCCAGGATTTTGCTATCGAAAAAATCTTCTCGAGACCATTTATGCACTAATATAGGGCGTTTATATCTCTTTTTGCACTATTTTAGTACTTTATAAAAATTGATGCCGCCCTGTTCTTTACCCACACGTAGGCGGCCATCAGACACAGCAACCCACTTAGGCAGCCGGTAAGAATGTAGGGCGCCGACGGTCGCCAGATATCGAACAGCGTGCCGCCGACGATGGCCGCCAGAAATATTCCTAGCGACCCGAACAACGTGAATACGCCGATCACCGCGCCGCGGCCTCTCACCGGCGCCGCCTGTCCGACCAAGGCCTGCGAGGCGAGGATGCCGCTCATTTCACCAACACCAAGAAACACCGCCGCAACGTACATCGCCGGCTGGAATGGATCGTCCTGCAAACCGAACCACACATAACCGAAACAGGCGAGGGCGGAAGCAACGGCCATGAACAGCACGCGATCGAGACGGTCAATGAAGCTAATGACCGTCACCGCCCAAAACGTCGCCGTAATCTGGATAACGACGAAAATACCGCCACTGCGCTGCATGGCTTCGGCGGGTGACATGCCCTGCTCCTTGCCGGCCTGCACCATCCAAAGAAAAAAGAAAGCGCTGATGATCGATAACGATGCGCGCGACACGGTAGCCGACGCATAAGCAAGTCGCACGCGCAGATCACGGGCCGCGGCAATACCGACACGCAGCGTGGCCAGCAGCGGCTCGCGCTGCTCCAGCTGCCCCGGTGCACGGCGTGCGAGTCCGCGCAACACGATCACCATGGGGATGAGACAAAGCACTGCTACCGACCAGTAGGCCGCGCGGCCCGCCTCAAGCGGCGTCATGTCTTGAGCGAGAAAAATCTTTGGCAGTTGCGACGCGAGCCCAACCAAAGAAGCCACGCCGAGCCCGTTGAGAAAGAAACAGATACCTACCAACTTGCCGCGCGAGGTTTCCTGCGGATAGTCGGCGATTACGGCCGACAGCATCGCGGCAATGAGCGATGCACCGCAGGCGGTGATGAAAATCATCGCGTAGAGCGTCCAGTCGAAGCTCGCGAACGGAAACAGCGCATAGCCAATCGCCAGGATCGCGAAACCCATGCCATAAATGATGCGGCGACCGAGTCGGTCGGACGCGGCGCCAATGAGCCCGGACAGCAATAGCGCCGGGATCTCGCTCACCACATCCATGGACGCACTTACTCGACCCTGAATGTCATCGGGAACACCGAGCATCGAGTTGAATAGGTACGGTCGCAGATTGCCAACCAGCGTCAACAAGCCGATGGAAAAAAATGCGGTACCGAGCAACGCATAGAAGTTCGAGCGTTCGATGCCGGGGGCGAGCTCCCAGATACCGACTTTGATTCCCTGCTCTGCCCGATCACGCGCTACCGTCGTCTCCATCGTGCCCCCCCGGTTAGTAGTGGCTTGGCTTTTGCAGCCGCTTTGAATATGCCAGTCGGTATACTGGCCACCCCCTAGATTAACCGCGGTCAAAGCCGCGCGCCGGAATCATGGCCCGCACGTTTCAGGATCTGGTTTTCTCACTACAGCAATACTGGTCCGCTCAGGGTTGCATCGTGCTGCAGCCCCATGACATGGAAGTCGGCGCGGGCACTTTTCATACCGCGACCTTTCTGCGTGCCGTCGGGCCGGAACCCTGGAGTGCGGCTTACGTGCAACCTTCGCGCCGTCCCACCGACGGCCGCTATGGCGACAATCCCTTCCGGCTGCAGCGCTATTACCAATTTCAGGTAGTGATGAAGCCCTCGCCACTTGAGATCCTCGATCTGTACGTCGGCTCACTCAAAATGCTGGGCTTCGATCCATTGGTACACGACATCCGCTTCGTCGAAGACAACTGGGAGTCGCCGACGCTGGGCGCTTGGGGACTCGGCTGGGAAGTGTGGCTGAACGGCATGGAAGTCACGCAGTTAACCTACTTCCAGCAAGTGGGCGGCATCGACTGCAAGCCGGTGACCGGCGAAATTACTTACGGCCTCGAACGTCTGGCGATGTACCTGCAAGGCGTCAACAGCGTGTACGAAATCGTCTGGACCGATGGGCCGCGCGGCAAGATCACTTATCGCGACGTCTATCACCAGAACGAAGTCGAGCACTCGAAGTACAACTTCGAGCATGCTGATACCGCAGTGCTCTTCAGACACTTCGATGAATACGAGGCCGCCTGTCGAAAATTGCTTGAGGCCAAGCTTGGCTTGCCAGCTTATGAGCAGATGCTTAAGGCCTCGCATACCTTTAATTTGCTCGATGCACGACGCGCCGTCTCGGTGACGGAGCGGCAAAGATTTATCCTGCGAGTGCGCACGCTGGCGCGTGGCGTCGCCCAGGCCTATTACGACTCTCGCGAAACGCTCGGCTTTCCGATGTTGCAGACCGCAGCACCCGTCGCACCGACGCCCCCCGTTGTCGTGCAGCAGAAAACGCGGTGACTGCCGCACGCGACTTCCTGTTCGAGCTCGGCACCGAAGAATTGCCACCGCTTGCCTTGCCTGAGCTCGAGCGTGTGCTCGCTGCAGGGATCCGCAGTGGTTTGGAAGCGGCAGGATTACAGCATGGCGACCTCGTCTCCTACGCGGCGCCACGGCGCTTGGCAGTGCTCGTACACGCGCTTGCCGAGATGCAACCCGAGCGAGTGCTCAAGCGTCGCGGACCGCCGGTCAATGCCGCCTTTGACGAAACCGGGCAAGCGACGCGTGCAGCCACCGCCTTCGCAGAAAGTTGCGGTGTAGTTGTAAGTGCGCTCGGTCGAGTGATCGAAGGCAAGACCGAATTTCTTTGGTTTGAAGGCAGTAAACCTGGTGAAATGACGGGCTCGTTGCTGCCGGGCATCGTGCAGGCGGCGCTCGATGCGCTGCCGATCCCGAAACGCATGCGTTGGGGCGCGAGCGATGCCGCGTTCGTGCGGCCCGTACACTGGGTGGTGATGCGCTTCGGCAGCGAAGTGTTGCCGGTGCGACTCCTAGATACCAATGCCGGTTCGAGCACGCGCGGCCATCGTTTTCATGCGCCGGGCGAACTTGCCATTGCTGCGCCCGCCGACTATGCCGAAATATTGCGCGCGAAAGGCCACGTACTCGCAAGCTTCGCCGAGCGCCGAGCGCGCATCCAGAAGCAGGTGCTGGCCTGTGCGCAGACGCAAGGTGGGCGGGCCGTACTCGATGACGAATTGCTCGATGAGGTGACAGCGCTGGTCGAATGGCCAGTCGCCGTAGAGGGCTGCTTTGATGAGCGTTTCCTCGCGCTACCGCGCGAAGTGTTGATCTCAACGCTGCAAGAACACCAGCGGTATTTCGCCGTCGAGGATGCTGCGGGCGTCCTCACCAATCGCTTCATCACCATCAGTAATATCGACAGCCGCGAGCCCGCACGCGTTCGCGAAGGCAACGAACGGGTGGTTCGGCCACGGCTTTCCGATGCGGCGTTCTTCCAGCAACAAGACCGACGTCAGTCGCTCGCGGCTTGGCGCGACGGCCTCAACAACGTCACCTTCCAGGCAAAACTTGGCTCGGTCGGCGATAAGGTGCGACGCATCGTCACGCTTGCGCGCACGATCGCTCCGCAGATCGCAGCAGACCCCGAGCTCGCGGCGCGGGCGGCCGATCTCTGCAAATGCGATCTGCTGTCGGCGATGGTGGGCGAATTCCCTGAGCTGCAAGGCACCATGGGTGCGTATTACGCGATCGCCGACGGCGAAAATCCTCGAGTCGCAGCGGCGATTCGCGAGCATTACCAGCCACGTGGTTCGGGCGATGCGCTGCCTGCAGACCCGGTCAGCGCCGCGGTCGCGCTCGCCGACAAACTCGACACGCTCAGTGGAATCTTTGGTATCGGACAAAAACCGAGTGGCGCCAAAGATCCCTTCGCGCTGCGTCGGGCCGCTATCGGCGTGTTTCGCATTACTCTCGAGCGCCGCCTCGATCTTGATCTGGCCGAACTTGTCATGGCGGCAGTTGCTACGCAGCCGGTCAAAACTGCAGAGACTGCAAGCGAAGTGTTAGCGTACATTCAGGAACGCATGCGCGCGCACTACCTCGACGCCGGCTTCCCCGCCGAATTCTTCGACGCAGTGCTCGCCACGGGTGGAAGTCGACCGCTCGATTTCGACGCCCGCATGCAAGGGCTCGCCAGCTTCCGTAAACGACCCGAGGCGGAAAGTCTTACAGCGGCCAACAAGCGCATCGCCAACATTCTCAAAAAATCCTCTGGGGGCGAGTCGGCTGAGCAAGCTGCCATAGCCGAGGTCAATGCAAGTTTGCTGACCGCAGCAGCCGAACGCGCGCTACACGAGGCGATCGAAGCAGTGGCCGGCAACGTCGAATCGGCATTGGCAGCGCGGCACTATGACGCCGCTCTCGAGACTCTGGCAGGGCTGCGGCCGGCGATCGACGCTTTTTTCACTAATGTCATGGTCAACGATCCTGATCCTGCGCTGCGCACCAACCGCCTTGCACTGGTGGCAAGAGTCCGTGGCTTATTCGCGGGCGTGGCCGATCTCTCTCGACTTCCCGGTTGACACGAGGCGTGACGTGCAGCTTCTGCGCTCGCTGATCTTTACCACCTTCCTATTCATGTGGACCCTCAGCTACGCGATGTTCTTCGTGCTGGTAAGCTTTTTTTTTCAGCATTCCGAACGCTTCGCATTGATCAAATGGTACGCTGCGGGAATCTTTGACGTATTGCGCGTGATCTGCGGGCTCACCTATTCGGTTGAGGGCTGCGAAAACATTCCGCCGGAACCGCATATCGCTTACTGGAAACACTCCTCCGCCTGGGAGACTTTTGGTCAATTCCTCGTTGGTCCTCCTAAGGTGATCGTGCTAAAGCGTGAGCTCATGTACATCCCTTTCTTTGGTTGGAGCCTGCAATTATTACGCTCGATCGCCGTCAAACGTGGCGCAGGTGCCTCCGCGGTCAATCAAGTCGTACAACAAGGCCGCGATCGCCTCACCGAAGGTCTATCGATCCTGATATTCCCCGAAGGCACGCGTGTTGCGCCAGATGAAACCCGACGCTACGGAGTCAGTGGTGCCCTGCTCGCGAGCCGCGTCGGCTGCAAGGTGGTGCCCATCGCCCACGATGCGGGTTATTACTGGCCCCGCCGCGGCCTGCTGAAAAAACAGGGCCAAATCCGCGTGATCATCGGTCCGCCCATCGAAGCGGCGGGTCGCGAACCACGCGAGATCAATGACGAAGCCCAAGCTTGGATCGAAAACACCATCAGGCTCATCCGCGAGCAAAAGCTGTCGGGGACATCTTCATGAAACGTCGGCGATTTTTGACGTCACTCGGCGCGCTGCCGGTGGGCTCCGCGCTAGCGCTGCAATTGGATCTGGCGAACGCTGACGAACACGCACGGGCGGCAAATTTTGATCCCGTCGAGCAGGGGCTCGTGGCACTTAAGGCGCACCTGGAGCAGGGGTTATCAGCCGCGGCACTGGTCACGGCATATCTCGATCGCATTGCCAAAATCGACCAGGCCGGACCTAAATTCCGTTCGGTTCTCGCGGTCAATCCGCAGGCCTTGCAAGCCGCAAGAGCGCTCGATGCCGAACGTCGCGCGGGCACCGTGCGCGGACCACTGCACGGCATACCACTGCTGATTAAAGATAATATCGCGACGCTCGATCCGCTGCCGACGACGGCGGGCTCGCTTGCTTTGGCCAAGGCGTTTCACGTTGCCGACGCACCGCTGGTCGTAAGGCTGCGTGCCGCGGGCGCTGTGATCCTCGGTAAGGCCAATCTCAGCGAGTGGGCCAACTTTCGCTCGACACAATCGAACAGCGGTTGGAGCGCGGTCGGCGGACAAACGGGTAACGGCTACGATCCGTTACGTACGCCGTCGGGTTCGAGTTCGGGTTCGGCAGTCGCAACCGCGCTCAGCTTGTGTGCGGCCGCGGTCGGCACCGAAACCGATGGGTCCATCCTCTCGCCATCGGCCGTAAACGGGCTGGTCGGCTTCAAGCCCTCAATCGGAGCGGTGAGCAGCCGCGGCATCGTGCCGATCTCTCCGCGTCAGGATGTTGCTGGGCCGATGACCCGCAGTGTCGACGATGCCGCTTTGCTCGCCGACATCATTTATGAGCAGCCACGGCGAAAAGAAACGCTCGAAACCATGATTGACAGCAATCCTAATTCGCTGCGGGTCGGTATTGCGCCAGCATCCGATTCGATGCGGCCTGGTGTCGCGGCACTCTACAAACGGGCGGTCGAAGTGTGGCGCAGTGCCGGCGCCGAAATCATCGATGCGCCGTTGCCGCGCAATTTTCGCGACGCACAGTCCGACGAGTTCACCGCGTTGCTGTACGAATTCAAAGCGGCCCTCGACGATTATCTGGGTGCGCTGAGCGCGCAGCAGACCGAGGTCAAGACACTGGAGGCGCTGATCGACTTCAACCGTCGTAATGCCGATCGGGAGATGCCGCGCTTCGGTCAGGAAATTATGGAGATGGCCGTCGCCAAAGGCCCGCTCACCGAAAAACCCTATCTCGATTCAGTCGCCAATCTGCGCAAACTCGTGGAGTTCGAAGGCCTCAATGCCCTGTTCCGTAACTTGCACGTCGATGTACTGGTGGCACCGGGCACCGGGCCTGCTGGTCTTATCGACACGATCCTAGGGGATCGTAACGACACCGGGGGTTCGACGCTAGGCTCGGCGGCGGCGATTGCCGGCTATCCGAGCATCACTCTGCCGATCGGCGTCGTCAAAGAAATGCCGGTCGGCATGACGGTGGTGGCACCGCGGTATGCGGAAGATCGTTTGCTGCGCATCGCCGCTAAGTTCGAACGTGAAGGTAGACTGCGCGTGCCTTCGAGGTTCGCACGCAGCTGACTGGATAAGGCCACTCGTCGAATAGTGCGCCAAAGCGCCAAAGGCCGATGAAGACTGCGGGACGATGAGTTGTCGACCAGCAGAAAATCAGTATTGCTGAATAGTTTGTCAGCCACGCGCATCACCATATTCGGTGCCGACTCACGGCAGGCGAAAGTCTCCGAGTGGAGTGAACCAATTGCATTGCCCCGCTCGTTGGGCAATCGACCACCCGTTCCCGGCGCGTCATGACCGCGATCTCGGCGTCGATGTGCCGGGAACCGTCATGGCCCGAAGCGGACAAAGCGGCAGTGGTTCGGGTATACGACACACGGCACCGCAAGGGCGACGCGGTTACAAGCATCACGCCGTCAGTCGATTTGCACACTGGATCGCCGATTGCGTGACCACTGCAGCGAACAACCACAACGGTGGTGGGGTGGTCTTGCTTACTGCACCGCGATTCCTCGCGGAGCTGCGTGGCCACCTGACCAAGTCCGCACTGCAGCGCGTAGTTCGAGAGTTGCCACGCGATCTTGTAGGACTGTCGGTGCCCGCATTACAACAAAGATTAGCCGAGGCGCTGCGCTCCTGACGGCGGCGTCTGCCCCAACCCTCGGCGACCAACGCTCAGCGCAGTCGCAGCGGGTCCTCATGCTCAAGCAAGCCAGTTTCGCTATAAACTCGCAACTTCTCGCGTGTGTCGGCAATATCCATGTTGCGCAAGGTGAGCTGACCAATGCGATCGGCAGGGGTAAACGTGCCCTCCCCTTTTTCCATGGTCAGCCGCTCGGGGTGATAGCTCAGTTGCGGACCCTGCGTATCGAGAATCGACCAATCATTGCCACGACGCAGTTCCAGCGTCACCTCGCCGGTAATTGCGCGCGCAACCCAGCGCTGGGCACTTTCGCGTAACATCAGGCACTGTGGATCGAACCAACGACCCTGATACAGCAAACGCCCAATGCGCCGCCCGTTGTTGCGATATTGTTCGATTGTGTCTTCATTGTGAATGGCGGTGAGCAGTCGCTCGTAAGCTATGAAAAGCAGCGCCATCGCCGGCGCCTCATAGATACCTCGGCTTTTAGCTTCGATGATGCGGTTCTCGATCTGATCGCTCATACCTAAGCCGTGTCGACCACCGATGCGATTGGCTGCTTCGAACAGCGCGAGCTCGTCGGCGAAATGTTGGCCATTGAGCGCGACTGGGCGCCCAGCCTCGAAACGGACGCTGACCGTCTCACGAGGAATCGCGACCTCGTCACGCCAAAAGGCAACCCCCATGATCGGCTGCACGATGCTGATACCGCGATCTAAAAATTCGAGATCTTTGGCTTCGTGCGTGGCACCCAGCAGATTGGAATCGGTGGAGTAAGCCTTCTCGGTGCTCATGCGATAGTCGAGGCCAGCGGCGGCAAGATATGCGGACATCTCCCGCCGGCCCCCAAGTTCGGCGATGAAGCGCTCGTCCAACCACGGTTTGTAGATGCGCAGCGCAGGGTTCGCCAATAGACCATAGCGATAGAAGCGTTCGATATCATTGCCTTTGTGCGTGCTGCCATCGCCCCAGATGTCGACGCCGTCCTCGCGCATGGCGAGCACCAAGGCTGTCCCGGCTACGGCGCGGCCGAGTGGCGTCGTATTGAAATAGGTGATGCCTGCGGTCGAAATGTGAAACGCGCCGCTCTGGATCGCCGCGATACCCTCGGCAACGAGCTGTGCTCGGCAATCAACCAACCGCGCATGGACCGCTCCCAGCGCAAGGGCGCGGTGCGGAATGCCGTCGTAATCGCTCTCGTCCGGCTGCCCGAGATGGGCAGTGTATGCACAGGGCATTACGCCGCGCATACGCATCCAATGCACAGCTGCGCTGGTATCGAGACCGCCCGAAAACGCGATGCCCACGCGTTCGCCGATCGGCAGTTGCTGCAGTATTGTGGCGCTCATTAACCCGCTTCGTCGCTAACGTGGGTGGAAATTTGCCGAATCATGGGACGATGATATCGCGCGGCGGTAATCTTGCCGATGTACGCCTGAGGAGACCTGCCGATGAACGTAAATCCCGACACCCGCGCCAGCCAAGCCGCAGACAGCCCGTTTTCGTCAAAGATTTCAACCGAGGAATGGCAGACGCGGATCGCGCTCGCGGCGCTCTATCGGCTGGTGGCGCTGCATGGTTGGGATGACATGATTTTCACGCACATCTCGGCGCGCGTGCCCGGACCTGAGCACCACTTTCTCATCAATCCGTACGGCTGGTTTTTCGACGAAATCACTGCATCGTGTCTAGTCAAGGTCGATCTGCAAGGCAACAAAGTTGACGATAACCCGCAGCCCATCAACCCTGCCGGCTTTACCATCCATTCGGCAATCCACGCGGCCCGGGCCGATGCGCAGTTCGTCGTGCACGTGCACACCGATGCGGGCGTCGCGGTGTCCGCGCAAGAGGCCGGCTTGCTGCCGACCACCCAACATGCACTGATCGTGCTGCCTGCACTTGCGTACCACGACTACGAGGGCATCGCCCTCAATCTCGATGAGCGGCAACGCATCATCGCCGATCTGGGCGATAAGTCGCTGATGCTGCTGCGCAACCATGGAACCTTGGCGCTCGGTCCCTCAGCCTGCGATGCGTTCTTAGGTTTGTTCATGCTGGAGCGCGCGTGCCAGCAACAAGTGATGGCCTTGTCCGCAGGCGCACAGGGTGTTCGTCACGCGCCCGCCGCGGCGCGCAACGAAGTCAAAACACAAACGGCGATGTTGGGCCCGATGGCCAGCAAACTTGCCTGGCCGGGTCTGCTGCGCAAGCTCGACCGCGAATCGCCGGGTTACGACGCATAATCAAACGTCGAGGTTAGACACCGCCAGCGCGTTCTTTTCGATGAACTCCCGCCGTGGCTCCACCTCATCGCCCATCAGTGTGGTGAAAACTTCGTCGGCTGCGACGGCGTCTTCGATCCGTACCTGCATCAGGCGCCGGCTTTCCGGGTTGATGGTCGTATCCCACAACTGCTCGGGGTTCATTTCGCCGAGACCCTTATAGCGCTGGATAGACTGGCCGCGCTTGGCGAGTTCGAACAACCAATCGATGGCTTGCTTGAACGACGCGATATCGCGCCGCGATTCACCGCGCCGCACGTAAGCGCCCTCGCCGATCAGGCCCGCCAAGGTTCGCGACAGATTGGCGATGCGTTGATACTCGGAAGACTCAAAGAAATCGCGGGTAAGGTACTTGTCGAAGCGACTGCCATGCTCGTCCTTGATGACATGGATGCGCGGTACGCCCTGCCCGGCGACGGCGACCTGCACATCCAATCGGTAGTTCGCGTTGCCGTCGGCTGCGGCATTTAGGCGCGCGGTCAGATCGGTTGTCCAAGCTGCGAGCCAGTCCGCTCGATCGAAATCGACGCGCGAAACCACCGCCACGTAAAGCAGTTGCTCGAGTAGACGCGCATCGTAGCGCCGCGCCCACCGCGCAACGATTTGCTGCACCTCGACATATTGCCGTGCCAAAGTTTCGAATCCGGGACCCCGCAACGGCGGTGCTGCTGAATTGAGATGCAGCTCGGCATCTTCGAGAGCTGAGTTCAGCAGCATGGCGTTAAGTTCGTTGTCGTCTTTGACGTACATCTCCTGCTTGCCCCGCTTTACTTTGTAGAGCGGCGGCTGCGCAATGTAAATGTGGCCGCGCTCAATGAGCAACGGCAATTGTCGATAAAAGAACGTCAGCAACAACGTACGGATGTGGCTGCCATCGACGTCCGCGTCGGTCATGATGATGATGCGGTGGTAGCGCAGTTTCTCGATGTCGAATTCGTCGCGCCCGATGCCGCAGCCTAGTGCGGTGATTAGGGTGCCGACTTCGGCCGACGACAGCATCTTGTCGAATCGAGCTTTTTCGACGTTCAGGATCTTGCCCTTGAGAGGCAAGATCGCTTGAGTACGGCGATCGCGTCCCTGCTTGGCAGAACCGCCTGCCGAATCTCCCTCGACGATGAAAAGTTCGGAGAGCGCCGGATCTTTTTCCTGGCAATCAGCGAGCTTGCCCGGCAGGCCAGCAATATCGAGTGCGCCTTTGCGACGCGTCAATTCGCGTGCTTTGCGCGCTGCCTCACGAGCGCGCGCAGCTTCAATGATTTTGCCAGCAATGGCCTTCGCTTCCTGCGGGTTTTCCAGCAGAAACTCCGAGAATTTATGCGCTACGGCGGTCTCGACGACGCCCTTGACCTCGGAGGAGACGAGCTTGTCTTTGGTCTGTGAGGAAAACTTCGGGTCAGGAAGCTTGACCGACAAAATCGCAGTCAGGCCTTCGCGTGCGTCGTCACCGGTAGTCGGGACTTTCTCGCGCTTGGCGACGCCTTCTTTTTCGATGTAATCATTGAGCGTACGCGTCAGCGCTGCGCGAAAGCCGGCCAGATGCGTGCCGCCGTCTTTCTGCGGGATATTGTTGGTATAGCAGAACATCGACTCCTGATAAGAGTCGTTCCACTGCATCGCCACCTCGACACCGATTGGCCCTTCCTGGGTCCGGAACCAAAACACGTGGTCGTGTATAGATTGCTTCGATCGATTGAGGTGTTTGACGAAGGCCTGCAGGCCGCCCTCGTGTTGGAAAACGTCGCGCTTATCTTCTCGTTCGTCAACCAAATCGATGCGCACACCCGAGTTTAGGAACGACAATTCGCGCAAGCGTTTGGCGAGCGTGTCGTAATCGAACTGGATGTTGGTGAATATCGACGAGCTGGGCTTAAAGCGCACCAACGTACCGGTGCGATCGGTGGTTCCCACAGCGGCGAGCGGTGCGACCGGGTCGCCGAGGTGATACTCCTGCGTGTACAGTTTGCCGTCACGAGAGATAGTTAGCCGCAATACGTCGGAGAGCGCGTTGACTACCGAGACGCCGACGCCATGCAGGCCGCCAGAAACTTTATAAGAGCTATCGTCGAATTTTCCGCCGGCATGCAACACAGTCATGATGACTTCGGCGGCAGAACGGCCTTCTTCAGCATGGATATCGGCCGGAATGCCGCGGCCGTTGTCTTCGACGGTAACGGACTCGTCAGCGTGAATCGTGACGATTATGCGGTCACAATGGCCCGCCAGCGCCTCGTCAATCGAGTTATCGACGACCTCGAAAACCATGTGGTGCAGGCCTGTGCCGTCATCGGTATCGCCGATATACATTCCGGGCCGCTTTCGGACCGCGTCAAGGCCCTTTAAGACCCTGATTTTACTAGAATCGTAGACGTCTGCTTCAGACATGCTTGGGCTCAGCAGAAAGAGTCGAAACTATACCCGAAATACCCGCCCTTGTTCCACGTGAAACACGGTTTCTGGAGTCCCAAATAACGCAGTATCCCGATCGAGCGCAGCGACGACCAGCTGGCAATCCAAACCGGTAACTCGGCCGATAAATCGTGACAGTCGCTCTCGATCAAGCTCAGCGGAGGGGTCGTCGAGCAATAGTGTTGGGTGAAGACCATGTTTTCGTTTCAGATACTCGAGTTGGCAGAGATTGAGAGCGACGGCAGTAAGCTTCTGCTGGCCGCGCGACAAAACCTCGCGAGCCGGCCTGCCGCGGATTTTCAAAGTAAGATCCGCCCGATGCGGTCCGACGGTAGTGGTTCTTCGGTCGCGATCCCGCTTAGTCGCCGCCGCGAGGGCATCACCTAGACTCACGCTTTGATCCCAGCCTGACTGCAAATCAAGGCTGATCGGTAGGTTGGTTAGTTCCGCAGCAATCTCAATCCAGTAGGGATGCAGCGCGGCGAATACTCGCTGCCGGGCCATCGCCATGGCCTCCCCCTCTCGCGCCAATTCGTGGTCCCAGGCATCGAACTCCGTTCTCCCCACCCGTAGCGCAGCGTTTCGCTGCGCTACTGCTCGTTGATACCGAGCCCAACTCCCGGCAAACCCTTGTTCCACGTGGAACACCGCCCAATCCAACCACTGACGGCGTCGGATTGAGCTATCCTCGATGAGTTTGTGGGCATCGGGATCCATCGCTTGCACTGGAAAGGTGGTGGCCAGATCGGCGAAGCCGCGGACATTGGCTCCGTCGAGCCGCCCGGTCGTGACCCCTTTGTTTTCCCTGCCCCGCTGGATCTCGACGCCCAGCTTTCGGTCGACAGGATCAACGTTAACCAGCCCCAAGACGCGCGCAAAGGTTTGGCCGTGCCGAATCAGACGCTCGTTGAGTCGGGTGCGGAATGATCGGCCGCGGCCCAGGAGGTATGCCGCCTCGAGGATGCTGGTTTTGCCGGCGCCGTTTGCCCCGAAAATTAGGGTGGTCCCCGGACCGAACGACAGTTCGGCTTTTTCGATGCAGCGGAGGTTTTCGAATGTCAGCTCCGCCAAGGACATCCGTAATCTCAGAGCCTCATGGGCATGACGACATACTTGGTGCCGTCAGAATCGGCGGATGTGATGAGGCAGCTGCTGTTCGCATCCGTCAGTGAGATATTGACGCGATCGGTTTCGATCGCTGACAAAGCATCCAGCAGATACGTCACGTTGAAACCGATTTCGATCTCTTCGTTGGTGTAGTTCACCTCAATCTGGTCCTCGGCTTCTTCTTGCTCGGGGTTGTGAGCCTGGAGCGTTAATAAATTGGGTTTAATATTCAGGCGGATGCCGCGGTACTTCTCGTTCGACAGTATCGCCGTTCTTTGCAAACTTTGCCTCAAAATTCTGCGATCCGCGTCGATCGTACGAGTAGCGTTCGTGGGAATGACCCGGCTGTATTCTGGAAATCTGCCGTCTATAAGCTTCGAAGTGAAGCGAACGTCGCCGATGTCGCAACGAACGTGATTCGTGCCGACCGCCAACAAAACCTCACCCTCTGTGCCAAGCAACCGTTGTAGTTCGAGTACACCCTTTCGCGGCAAAATGACCTGCTGTTTGCCGGTCACGCGTTCTAATAGGCTGCTTTCGCAGAGCGCCAATCGATGGCCATCAGTCGCCACGGTGCGCACCATGCCGCCTTCGGACTCGATCAACATGCCATTGAGGTAATACCGAACGTCTTGCTGGGCTATCGAGAAATGCACTTTGTCGATCAACTTACGGCACTCGTTTTGTGGTAGCCGAAGAACTTGTTGGGCGTTGATCTCTTCGACGACCGGAAACTCGGTGGCGGGTAGCGTCGATAGCGTGAAGCGGCTGCGGCCGGCGCGGACAACAAGACGGCCTACCTCCGTGGACAGCGTCACGGGTACGCTTTCGGCGAGCGCCCGTAAGATATCGAGGAGCTTTCGACCCGGCACGGTTATGTCGCCGGGAGATTGCACTTTTAGCGATACCGAACTCACCAACTCCACTTCAAGATCGGTGCCGGTGACGCTCAGCCGATCATCGCGCGCACTCAGTAGTACGTTTGACAACACCGGCATGGTCTGCCGACGTTCAACAACACCGATCACGTGTTGTATCGGAGCAAGGATCTCTTCGCGAGTCGTTGTAAGTTTCATAGATCTTAATATTTGGATATGAAAATAGGAATTGTTATAACTATTAAGCGCGTGGATATCTGGAAAACCAGAAAAAACCCTAATTATTCAGCGAGTTTTCAATATCTACTCAGTGCACGATCGACCGAACATTCGGCGCGCACCCTGTGCGCTGATTGTGAATGATTGTAACGCGCGAAAACATCCACAGATTGTGAACATCACCCAGTCAGCTTCCTCAACAGGTTCGTGTAATCCTCAGTGACCCGCTGCTCAGTATCGCGCAACGCTTTTATCCGTCGACAAGCGTGCAACACCGTCGTGTGATCACGGCCACCGAAAGCTTCGCCGATTTCGGGGAGACTGTGACTCGTCAATTCCTTCGATAGCGCCATAGCGATTTGTCTCGGCCTGGCGACGGAGCGGTTGCGGCGCTCGCTGAGCAACTCTGCAACCCGGACTTTGTAATAGTCAGCAACGGTTTTCTGGATGTTTTCGATGGTGATGAGCTTTGCCTGCAACGACAACAAATCACGCAGCGCTTCCTTCGTGAGATCCAGGGTAATTGGCTGGCCCGTAAACCGCGAGTTGGCAATTACACGCCGCAGTGCGCCCTCTAGTTCGCGGACATTCGAGCGGATTCGCTTGGCGATAAATAAGGCCACGTCCTGACTCAGATGTACGTCCACCGCCTCGCTCTTGCTGATTAGAATCGCCGCACATGTTTCGAGTTCCGGCGGCTCAATGGCGACCGTCAAACCCCACCCGAAGCGCGACTTCAGCCGTTCTTCGAGCCCGTCGACTTCTTTCGGATAGCGATCGCAGGTGAGTATGACTTGTTGTTGTCCTTCGAGCAGTGTATTAAATGTGTGGAAGAACTCTTCCTGCGAACGCTCCTTGCCAGCAAAAAACTGGATATCGTCGATCAGCAGCGCATCGAGCGAGCGATAAGCCGTTTTGAAATCATTCATCTGGTTATGCTGTAGCGCCTTCACCATGTCGCTGACGAAGCGCTCGGAGTGCACATAGGCAACCCTGGCTCGCGGGTTGCGTTCGAGAATAGCGCACCCAACCGCATGCATGAGATGCGTCTTACCGAGCCCAACACCACCATAAATGAACAGCGGATTGTACGCTTTGCCAGGATTTTGAGCCACTTGCTGCGCGGCGGCCTTGGCGAGCTGATTGCTTTTACCAACGACGAAGGTGTCGAAGGTAGAGTCCGGATTGAGTCTGCCCCCAACAATCTCAACACTGCTGCGCTGCGCGCTGCGGAATACCCCCCGTGGCGCCGAGGTTTCTGCGGTAACCGGCGCCGGCACTTCGGGTTTCTCACCCATTTGGATCGTGACCTGTAACGGTGAACCAGGCATTTGGACCTGCACCCAATCTTTGATGCGCTGCAACAAATGCGTACTGATCCAATCGATGACGAAACGGTTGGGCGCCAGTAGGCGCAGTTCCGCCGCGGTCTCGATGGCCTGCAGCGGCCGAACCCAAGTGTTGAACTGGGCGTCCGACAACTCAGCGGCAAGCGCCTGAGCACAGCGGTTCCAAAGCGGAACGTCCACGTAGCTGCCGGCCTCCCTGGTGCTTCAGGTTTTGTGGTTGTCGAAGGGGATGGCGAATATATACCGGCTCGGCAACCTGTGGATATCTTTAGCCCTGGCTTGACTTCGGCAGACCCCCTGCTTACCCTTCTCGACCGTTTTCGGTAACGATAGCCAATGAAACGCACCTATCAGCCCAGCAAGGTTCGCCGCGCCCGTACTCACGGGTTCCGCGCTCGCATGGCGACTGCCAGCGGCCGAAAGGTGTTGGCCCTTCGTCGCGCCAAGGGCCGCAAGAAGCTAATCCCCTGATCTGCGCCGCTGACACCTCACCGCCGAGGTGGGGCTTCCCGACGGCTCGTCGGGTGTTGCGCAAAGTCGATTTCGATAACGTTTACCGGCGGGGTCGTCGGTTGGGCGATACCATGTTCTTTGTCTCCGTCTGCCCGAATGGCACAGGTGGGCCGCGGCTTGGTTTGTCGGTTGGCGCCAAAGTGATCGGCAATGCGGTCGCTCGCAACCGACTTCGTCGCATAATCCGCGAATCGTTCCGGCAAGCTCAGCACGCGTTACCCGCCGCCGACATCATCATCGGTGCGCGAGCAGCGGCGCGCCAGGCACCGAACATCCGGATCCAGCAAAGCCTCACCGGACTTTGGCAAAAGGTTGCAACGACATGCGCGCCGTCCTCCACGTCCTGATCAGGGCGTACCAACTCATCATAAGCCCGTGGCACGGACCGACCTGCCGGTATCACCCGTCCTGTTCCCACTACGCGTTGGAAGCGATCGACACCCACGGCGCATGGCGCGGAGGCTGGCTTGCACTGCAACGTATCGGTCGCTGCCACCCGTTGCGCAAAGGCGGTTACGACCCCGTTCCTCCACGAATTCGTTGAGACAAGGTTTACCGTGACTTCGACCAACGCCCGCATGTTTCTTTGGCTCGGCCTCGCACTCGCGCTATGGATCAACTACGAAACCTGGCAGCGCGACTACGCCGTGCCCGTTCCGGTATTACCCGCTGCGACCAGCAGCGCGCCACTCGCCAGCGTGCCGTCGGCGAGTATTCCGCAAGCCGCAGCACCGGCCGCTGCGACCGACGCGACGACGACGACGAGCGCGGCCGCGGCCCCAGCCGCCGACGGGACGCCAACAGGCATTGCGTCCCCCGCTGCAGCGGCAGGTACCGTGCGTGTCACTACCGACGTGCTCGAGCTCGAGTTCAGTTTGCGCGGCGGCGATCTCATTCGCGCTGATCTTCTGAAGTATCCGCGCGTAAAAGGCGGCGAGGAGCGCGTGCGCTTATTCAACGCGGATGCCGATAATTTCTACTTTTTGCAGACCGGGCTGACCGACACCAATGGCGCCGCACATCCTACGCATCTGACTCTATTCAAAGCCGCCCAATCGCGGCATGTCTTGGCTGAAGGAGCCAACGAACTCCGTGTGCCGCTGACCTGGGTGAACGGTGCGACGGGCGTTATGGTCACCAAGACCTATATTTTGCGCCGCGGCTCTTACCGTATCGATCTCGAATACGCCATTGAAAACGGCGGCACCGCACCTTGGCGAGCCGCGTCTTACGCACAGATCTTACGCAACGACAAACCGGTCGAGCCTTCGATGTTCAGTGTCGAGAGCTATGCCTTTCAGGGCCCGGCGTATTTCAACGGCACTAAATATTTCAAAATCAACCGCGAGAAAATTGCCGCCAGCGAGTTGCCGCGCAGTGTCACTACCGGCTGGATCGCCGGCATGCAACACCATTTCGTCTCGGTAGTCGTCCCGGCTGAGGGACAAAACTACACGTATTCTTTGCAGACCCAAGGTAACCAGTACTTGCTGTCAGCGACCGGGCCGATGGTGATCGTCGGGCCGCAATCCGGTGCGACGCTGCGCGAAACGCTATTCATCGGACCTAAGTTGCAGGCGCAACTCAAGACCACCGGTCCGCGCCTGGACCTCGTGGCCGATTACGGCATATTGACGCTGCTTGCCGAACCGCTCTTCTGGTTGCTGGAACAAGCGCACAACGTTGTCGGTAATTGGGGCGGGGCGATCGTGATCATCACGTTCCTGCTCAAGCTCTTGTTTTATCCGCTGTCCGAGTCATCCGGCCGCTCCATGGCAAAGATGAAGGTCCTCGCACCGCGAATGAAGAACCTTCAGGAAACCTATAAAGATGATCGCGAAAAACTCGGCCGCGCGATGATGGATCTCTACAAGCGCGAGAAGATCAACCCGGCAGCGGGTTGTTTGCCGATCTTGATCCAGATGCCGGTGTTCTTTGCGTTTTATTGGGTGCTGCTCGAGAGCGTGGAGATGCGCCAGGCGCCCTTCATGCTGTGGATCCAGGATCTTTCGTCGCGAGATCCGTTTTTCGTGCTGCCGGTGATCATGGCCGGCGCGATGTTCGTTCAGTACAAACTGAACCCAACACCACCCGATCCGATTCAGGCCAAAGTATTCATGATCCTGCCGTTTGTGATGAGCCTAACGTTTGCATTCTTCCCGGCTGGCTTGGTTCTCTATTGGGTCACCAACACGTTGCTGACGATCTTGCAACAGTGGAATATTAACCGCCGAATTGAAACTGAAGAAAAGAAAGCGCGGACGGGTTAGTGTGCGGCGGCCCCGCGAGTGCGTGTAAAAAGCTCATGAGATATTTCGACGGTGGTTTCCATATGGGTACCCACACCAAACCCGTCTTTCACCCATACCCAGTCTCGTATCACTGCCTAACTGTATGGAAAAACTCTTCCTCCCTACCGATACGATCGTTGCTGTGGCCACCGCACCCGGGCGGGGTGGGGTTGGCGTTGTGCGCATCTCGGGCGAGGCGGCGCAGCGCATTGCCGAGACGATTTGTGCTCGAGTGCCCGCGCCGCGCGTAGCGACCCTGGCGCAGTTTCGCGATGCTGCGGGTGAGGTGATCGACGAGGGTCTCGTGCTCTGGTTCCCCGGGCCGCACAGTTACACCGGCGAGGATGTACTTGAGCTGCAGGGTCACGGCGGGCCGGTCGTGCTCGAGGCGCTGGTGACCCGGGCGGTCGAACTCGGTGCGCGGCGCGCCAATCCCGGCGAGTTCACGCTGCGCGCCTTCCTCAATGAAAAACTCGACCTCGTTCAGGCCGAGGCGATAGCCGATCTGATCGATGCTGGCTCGCTGGCAGCGGCCAGAGCTGCCGTGCGCTCGCTGCAAGGAGAGTTTTCGGCGCAGGTGCACGGCCTAACCGAGGCGCTGATCGAAATCCGTACATGGATCGAAGCAGCGATCGATTTTCCGGAAGAGGAAATCGATTTTCTTGCTGATCAAGCGTCGGCGAGTCGCCTCACAGCGCTCCGTCAGCGCTTTGCGTCTGTGTTGCGTAGCGCTGAACAAGGGCGCGTGCTGCGTGATGGCATGACGGTAGTGATCGCGGGGCGGCCAAACGCTGGTAAATCGAGTCTGCTGAATGCGCTTGCTGGCCATGACGCCGCCATCGTCACACCGTTGGCGGGGACCACGCGCGATGTATTGCGTGAGCGTATTGCAGTCGACGGTATGCCGCTGCATGTGATCGACACGGCGGGTTTGCGCTCGGCCGAAGATATTGCAGAAGATATCGTCGAAGCCGAAGGCATACGTCGCGCGCGCGCTGAGATGGCGCGTGCAGATCGAATATTGTTCGTGATCGACACCAGTACCGATCCAGAACTACTGGCCTGGGAGGAAGAACGCGCGAATTTACCTACCGATGTCGCGGCCACGCTGCTCCTTAACAAAATAGATGCTGTTGCGCTCGGCCAAGTTGTGCAAAGTATGGCACTGGCCAAGGTAATGATCCGCACCGACGACGCAGTGCTTGCGATTTCTGCGCGAACCGGCGTCGGTATGGAGGCGGTGTACAGCCACCTCAAGTCCTGCGTGGGCTATGAAACCGCGGGCGTAGGCACCATAAGCGCGCGCGCCCGACATCTCGATGCCCTACGCCGCGCTGAAACGCATACCGAAGAGGCGGTTCGGCAACTTGTCACGGCGCGCGCAGGCGAGTTGGTCGCCGAGGAATTGCACCGTGCACAGCAGGCACTCAATGAAATCATCGGCGAATTTCACGCCGACGACTTATTGGGGCGGATCTTCGGCAGTTTTTGTATCGGCAAGTAAGGTTGCCGAAGCCCAAGTCGCGCGCGGCTCAGCGTTTTGCTGCGATCAAACCAACGCCAACCAGGATGAACACCGCCGCGATTCCTGCGGCATTGAGGGCCGCTTGCTCATAACCGATCTTCGACACATCAAAGAAAGGATAGGGATATACGCCACTGATTTCCCCGCGCACAGCGATATAGGCGAAATATGCGGCCGGATAGGTGAACAGGCGACTCATATCGCCCCAAGCCACCGATCTGAGAGGCACCGTGAACCACCAGAACACCAGAAACACCATCGGCACGATGTAGTGGTGGGTGAGGTTGGTCAAGGCAGCAACGCCGGTGGGCTGGTATTGCGCGCGCAGCAGCAGATGAAAGACGAGCCCCACCATGGCGATAGCCATGGCGGCTGCGGTGACTATCCAAGGCTCGCGCCAGGTATTCCAGCGCGATTGGGCAGCATGACTTTTCACATAAGCAGTCGTGACGATCGTGCAGAACAGATTGGTCAGGATGGTGAAATAGCCGGTGTACATGAAAATACCGTAAGCGACGCTGTGCCCTTGTTGTTGCTGATACTCAATGCTGGCGAATAATTGGGCGATGAGTGCCGGCCAGCCGATCACGGCCAGGAATATGGCGAGCCCGCGAGTGCGGTTTACCATTCAATAACCTGTATGAAATTGCGCATGAACAGCGAGTATTTTTTTAACACCTTCAGCAACGTGTACCGGGGAGAGCGTCGCATCCGACACGATTGGCACCGCGCGTTCCGGGTCCCAGCGACCGTGGGCTAGCCCGGCCAATTTAGCTCGCCATTCAGACGTGTAGATATCGCAGTAACCGTCGGCGCAGGTCAACACCTCGATGCCGCGGCTTTTGCCGTCGACGCCGATGGCGACTAGATAAGTCACGATATCATTGAGTCCATAGACCTGATCGAGATAGAGCCACCCACCACCCGCGACACTCCAGCCGCGAAACAACGGCCGCAGCGCAGGCACTTGATATTCGGCTTTAAGCCGCGCAAATCGTTCCGAGCTGAGTCGCAATTCGAACGGCGTGAGCGCCGCGCTCGGGAAAAGTCGTTGTTGTGCCTCTTCGAGCGACTGCAATTGATCGGCTTTTGCCACAGGCGCCGCGGCCATGACGATTGCCGCGGGCACGAGCAGGAAGCGATGATTCAAGGCGAACTTCGCCCTAGCTGCGCTGGGGGAAATCTGCGCTGATGTTGCGGAAAGCGTCGTTGGTGAGCGGACCCATGGCGAGCGTGACGAAGCGATCACGATCTTTTTCCCACTCAGCATTTTCTGCGGGTGTGGGCACGTAATTTTCGACCATGTCGCGGGTGACACCTCTTTTGGCGAGCAACGATTCGAGAACCTTCATGCGGCGTTTGGTCGCCCAGAGCTCTCCGTTCATCGCCACCATGCAGCCCACCAAGTTGTCGAGTATGGGGTTACCGAGAAAGACGCTGTTGGTGACATCAGAGGGGGTCGCATCCACGGTGTGAGTGGGACGTTGCGTATCGGCAGCCATGACAACCTCCAATCGAGCGCAGGGCAGAAATCACAGCCGCGCAGGCCGCTGAAGATATCATCCCCGGATGCGAAATGCCTCCACCCCGCTTGACACAGGCCCGTCCGGCACGGTGTGCGAATCGATACGGCCATTGCTCGGTACTTTCGTCACCATCGGCGTACGTGGTCTCGAACGCGCACCGGCTGAAGCCGCGATCGCCAAAGGCTTTGCCGCGATCGAGCGCGTGCATTCATTGATGAGCTTTCATTCCGCAGACAGTGACCTTGCCCGCGTGAACCGGGCAGCGTCTGGTCGTTGTGTGCGGGTGGCGCCGGAAACATTCGCCGTGCTTGAACTTGCACACACCGTGTCTAAATTTTCTTCCGGCGTATTCGATGTAACGGTGGCGCCCCTGTTGGTCGCGCGCGGTATATTGCCGCCGCCGGCTCAAACCGACGCTAATGTTTTCACGTCAAACGCGCGCGCCCCCGATCCTGAGGCGTGTTGGTCAGACGTACTTCTGGAGCCGCCGGATACTGTGCGGATTAGACGACCCCTCTGGATCGATCTGGGTGGCATCGCCAAGGGCTTTGCCGTAGATCTTGCGGCTTCGGAAATGGCTTTAGCCGAGACCGCGAGTTGGCAGATCAACGCCGGTGGTGATCTACGGGTGGGCGGCCCTACCACGCAACTCATTGCACTCAAAGTCCCAGTACTTGCAAGCCCCACACTTACTCGCGATATGCGACCGTTCATCGAACTCCAAAACGGCAGTCTCGCGAGTAGTGCATGTAGCGAAACTCCCGTGCATTTCCTGGGGCAAGATCATGCCGTTATCGTAGCGCCAGGCTTCGTATCCGTGGTCGCCAAGCAATGCGCGATTGCTGACGCTCTAACCAAAGTGGTCTTGGCCAAAGGTAAGCAGTCTGAGTCGGTACTTGCTGCATTCGATGCAAGCGCGTATTTCTACTCACCGGAGGCGGGCTGGTGGATCTCGGGTAACAAATTTGCGTGACGGATCAGTCAATCTGCGGCGAACCGTAATAGAGACGGGTGTTTTGCCGCCGGGCCGTCGGCGACTGTTACACAGCGTTGCGTTCGCTACCTGGCTGACCGGGGCGGTCTGGCTTGTTTTCCACTACTTCGTGCGCGTGATCGATGATTTCGGTTTCGACAATCCGCATCCGCAACAACAGTGGTGGCTGATCGCACACGCCGTGTTTTCTTTTGCGGCCGTGTGGCTGTTCGGTAGCTTGTGGTCCGATCACGTCGTGCGCGGTTGGAAAGCCGGAGCTCGTAAGCCGACAGGCGGCATGCTGTTTGGCGTATTGGTCTGGCTGACTATCAGTGGTTGCGCGTTGTACTACTTGGGCAGTGACGCGTGGCGGTCATGGACTTCGCTCGCGCACTGGATCCCGGGTCTCGCCGCGATCGCTGTGTTCGTCGTTCACTTCCGCAAAAAGCGGCTCGACGAAACAAACCTCAGTCGATAGCAGCGAAGCGCGGTTTACCGAGCGTTGCCATCACGACGGCGCCCATGAGTAGTGCAGCAGCTGCGAATGCTAGCATCGGTATGTAGTTGCCGAACGTATCGAACGCTAAACCTGCAGCAAGCGGCCCGCCAGCAACGCCAAGATAAAACTGGTGAGCTGCCAACCGCAGATTTTACCGTAAGCGCGCAGACTAAAGAATCGGCTGGAAAGATAGGCCACGAGATCGACCTCGGCAGCCGCGGCGAGACCGAGCGCAAGCACGCTGATTGTCAGCATCCACCCGGACGAATTGGGCATCGTCAGGACCACGCAGCCGAGCGCACAACAGCTGAGTACGATGCCCGCGATCGCTGAGGCGGAGTGGCGATCGAGAAAGTATCCGGTGGCCACCCGCCCGATGAGCACCGCGACACCCATCATACCGGCGGTGCCCGCCGCCGCTATCGGCGTTAAGCCGCGGTCGATCAACAACGGTATGAGATTGATGATCAGCGCGGAAATGACGGCCGAGATAAAGAAAAACCCGACGTCGATTTTCCAGAAGGTGACGCTGTGCCGCGCCTCGGCAAACTCTACGCCAGGCAAGGCGCTCGGCGCGGAGGTATGGCTCGACGAGGTCGACTTTTTTCGCTGGGCTCGAGACGATCCGTAGGTCGTTCAGCGAGCAGCAGCGACACCAGTGGCGTGGCGACGATCAACAGGAAGGCAGCTATGACGAGATAGCCGGTCTGCCAACCGTAATGAGCGATTACGCGCGTCAGCAGCGGCGGAGCGAACATGCTGGCGATGCCGGACCCAGCGAGAGCAAGACCCAAAGCGAGACCTCGCCCGCGGTCGAACCAAAGATTAACGGTTCGCGTCCAGACGATCGGAGTGGTACCACTGCCTAGCAAAGCCAGCAGAAACCAGGCGGCATAAAACATGGCTAGCGACCCTTGCAGCGTCGTTAGCGCGGCATAGGCGGCTACCAACGCCAGCAAGGAAGCGATGCCAACGCGTCGTGCGCCGAAACGATCGATGACTGAACCGACGATGGAATGTAATGGCCGACCCAAGAATCAGAAAACTGGCGGCAGCGGACAGTTCGCCACGCGTCCAGCCAAAGGCCGCAACCGGCGTCAGTACGAAGACACCGAAACCATAGAAGGAAAGTCTAGTGACGCCTGCGCCGGTCCCGATGCCTGCGGCGAGCAGGGGACGCCAACTGCGAGTGAATTTGGAAAAAGGCGAGGACATACCGCTACCAGTAATGCTGCCACCTCGCCCGCTTGACGAAGTGCTGGAAGGCCTCGTGCTTATTTTTGGGGAGGTAATCGAGATAACTATTCGGCGCGTAGCGCTCGACATACTGATCGAGCACCGGTTTGTAGAGACTCAGATGCAGATCGGGAATGCGGTGCTTGGCGCGAAACTCGGCGATCGGGATACGCGTAATTTCGCGGGTCTCGAACGGGCCTGCCTTGGCCAGCACTACACCGCGCGGCCCAAAGATTGACGAGCGACCAGGGCCGCCATAGCCGGTGTCCTCAAAGAAACCCGGATTGCGTTCGTGAGTTGATACCGAATTGTTAGTGATCAGGGTGTAGAGGCTATTGTGGTACGACGTGAGCTTCATGTCGTCCCACTCGAAGCCACCGGTCGCTACTCGACAAATGATCTCGGCGCCTTTGAATGCCATGCAGCGGAACAGTTCAGGCTCGAACTGCACCGCCGACATCGCGATATTGCCGATATCGGTGCGCTCGACCGGGATCACCGCATCCAGCCCATACATCTCGACGAAACGGTCATATACGTCGTAGATCACCGAGGTGTACTGTTCCGAGCCCGGGAACATGCCGCGTACGTTGCGCTGCTTCCAGTGAGACACGACGCTGCCGTCTGGCTTACACATCACCATCAGGTGCAGGATATGCCCTAGCCAGTTCACAGGATCTTTAGCGTAGGTGCCGAAGACGATATAGCAGTTGTGCTGCTCCGCTTTTTTGGCGATTTCTTCGACTTCCGGCCCCGGAACTTCAATGGAGAGTGCGTAATGTTGCTCGCGGGTCCAGTTGGTAAAGCCGGTGATCGGAAACTCATGGAACAGCAGCAAATCGCAACGTCCGCCGTAGCCCTGTGCGATATCGATCGACTCGAGAAAATAATCCATGTTACGTCGCAAACCGGGTCCGGGGTTTGTCCCATCGACGCCGTTGACGCGGGTCTGCACCACGCCGACGGTGATGGTCTCCTGGCGCAACGCGACAACCGGGTAAGTGCCATCCGCACGAACCATGGTCGGTGTCTCAGTCATCGGTTATTCCTCGAGATCGAAGACGTCAAAGTTTTACCAGCTGCTTACCGAGATTCGCACCGTTCAAAAGACCGATGAAGGCCTCGGGCGCCGCGCGAATACCTTGCGCAACGGTCTCGCGGTATTTGAGCTTTCCCGCAGCGAGCCATGTCGCAAGTTCGTCGATGGCGCGGGGGTAGTGTTCGCGGAAATCGAATACGATGAAGCCCCGAATCTTGATACGGTTGACGAGCACAGAGCGAAAGTTTCTCAGACCGTGAAGTTCGGTGGCGCTGTATTGCGAAATCAGTCCGCAGACTGGCAAGCGCGAGAATGGATTCATGCGCGCGAGTACGGCATCGAGGATATCGCCGCCCACATTGTCAAAATAAACATCGACGCCCTTCGGAGTCGCTGCCTTGAGATCTTCGCGCAGCCGACCCGCTTTGTAGTCGATGCAGGCGGCGAAGCCGAGTTCATCGACGACATAGCGGCTTTTGTTAGCGCCACCAGCAATACCTACGACATGACAACCTTTGAGCTTGGCGATCTGGCCGACCACGCTGCCGACAGCGCCCGCGGCGGCGGAGACCACCACGGTTTCGCCGGGTTTCGGTTCGCCGATAAGCAACAGTCCGCACCAGGCCGTAACGCCTGGCATGCCGCATACCGAGAGCTGCGCCGCGGCGGGCACATTCGGCATCAGCTTGCGCAAGCCCTGACCGTTCGAGATGGCGAGCGTCTGCCAGCCGAGATCGCCGGCAACCTGATCGCCGACCGCGAACTGGGCATTGCGCGATTCGACTACGCGACCCACTACCTCGCCGCACATGACCGCACCGATATCGACCGGCTTCACGTAGGACTTACCGTCGTTCATACGGCCGCGCATGTAGGGGTCGAGCGATAACCATTCACCGCGGATGCGCAGCTCACCGTCGGCGAGTGCTGCGGGCGCTTCCTCGACGATGCTGAAGTCTTCGGCAACGGCCGCCCCCGTCGGCCGACGGGCGAGCAGTACACGGACGTTGGATTCTTGAGGATTGATCATGTTCATGGTGCAGACGAATCTCGCGAAAGACGCTCCTCTTTGACTGCTGTCAGTAAGGATACGCGATGACTTCGTCGATGTTGCTGAGGGACGCATTGGTCGGCCGCCGGCAAGCGCTCGCGATGCTGGGCGGCGGTCTGCTCGGCGGCGACATGATAAGCGCGCAGGCTGTGGCGATCGGCGTGGCGGCAGGCACGCGCTCGCCAGCACTCGACTTCACCAATCCCATCGACAACCTCTACGCCTTCGGCAAGATTTGGTCGGGCTACGGCGAACCCGTCATCGGCGGGTTTCACGGGCTCATGTATCTCAAGTTGCCGGGCAAACGCTTATTGCCGGTGTTCGGTTACACCGGTACGGGTGTGATGCTCGCCGAGCATGACCCGCGCGGTTTGCTGCGCATCAAATCGCGTGAGACCGGTTATTTCACTGATCTGCGCACGGGCGACATTCTCGAGTATTGGGACAACCCGATCACCGGCGAGCGCTGCGAGGTTTATCACTTCTACAACGATTTGATTGCTGGCACGCTCACGACCGAAGTACCCAAGTTCATGTATGGCGCAGCGGGTGACTCTCCTACCGTGATGAACGAAGGCACGGTCTTTCCGGATGTCGATGGGCGCTATCCCTTTCGCCTGCCGTTCTCACGTTATGGCGACGATTTGATGCTCGAGTGGGATTACGCACACGAGTACACCAATCCGGTGACCCCGAAGGCTTGGCCGAGTTACTCGACCGGAAAGCGCATCACGCCCTCGGAACATTTCACGATGTTCGCCTCGCTAACCGAGGTGCAGGATCGCGGTCTACCGACGGCACGAATGCGCGCCGGGTTCTCGCGACTCTCGGAGTGTTGGCCGAGGATGCTGATGGGCAAGGCCGCGCCGGATATGCGCGGCGCGATGCTGTTCGGGCGGATGCATTCACACAAAGGTCTGCCCGGCACCGCCGAGGTTCCGCCGAAAGTGCTGGCCTACATCGAAAAGCACGCACCTGACTACCTGACGTTGCCGCCCGGCTGGGAGTCGAGCAACAAGCGGGTAGAGACCTGGGGTGCTTTTGCGATGGACGTTCCACCGGAGATCGAGGGTCAGGAGTGGACAGCCAAAGCGCTGCGTCGGCCCTTGGCCAAAGGTCCACCGACCGGGCTTGGCCGCCGCGGCTACCCGCCGGATATCAAATAGCTTAACCGCCTACCCTCAAGCCGATCGGCGTTTGAGGTGGACTAGCAGCACTGACACCGCCGCCGGCGTGATGCCCGGCAGGCGCGAGGCCTGGCCGAGGGTGTCGGGCCTAGCGACCGCCAACCGCTGCCGGACTTCGTTCGAGAGCCCTGCCACGTTGCCGTAGTCGAGATCCTGCGGCAGGGGGAGTTCTTCGTGTTTGCGCTGGCGTTCGATCTCGTCCTGCTGGCGTTCGATGTATCCCGAGTACTTGGCCCGTACTTCGACCTGCAAGCGGACGGCGGCAGGTAGCCGGTCGTCCATCGCGGCGAGGCTGGCCATGGGGCTGGCCTTGAGACCCGGCAGGTCGTCGTAACCGACTTCCGTTCGACGCAACAGATCGAACGCACTGACCCCCTTGGTCCGCAGTCCGGAGAGCCGCGCGACCTCGGCCTCGGCGGCATCACGCTTGCGACAGAAAAAGGTCCAGCGTTCGTCGTTCACTAGTCCGAGCTTGCGACCCTGCTCGGTGAGTCGCAGGTCGGCATTGTCCTCGCGCAGCAGCAGCCGGTATTCGGCTCGGCTGGTGAACATGCGATAGGGCTCGGGGGCACCGCGGGTGATGAGATCGTCGATCAGTACTCCTAGGTAGGCCTCGGCCCGCGAGGGTACCCAGGCCGCTTGGTCACGGACCTGCCGTGCGGCATTAATGCCGGCGACGATGCCCTGCGCGCCCGCCTCTTCGTAGCCCGTCGTACCGTTGATCTGACCGGCGAAAAACAACCCATCGATGACCTTGGTTTCGAGTGAGCCGTGCAGGTCGCGCGGGTCGAAAAAGTCGTACTCGATGGCGTAGCCGGGACGGGTGATATGGGCCCGTTCGAAGCCCCGAATCGAGCGCACGAATTCGACCTGCACATCGTACGGCAGACTGGTCGAAATACCGTTCGGATAGACCTCGTGGGTGGAGAGCCCTTCGGGCTCCACGAACACCTGATGCGAGTCCTTGTCAGCGAAGCGATGGACCTTGTCCTCCACCGAAGGACAATAGCGCGGACCCACGCCTTCGATCTTGCCGGTGAACATCGGCGAGCGATCACAGCCCAAGCGGATCAGTGCATGGGTCTGGTCATTTGTTGCTGTAATGAAACAAGGGACTTGATCAGGGTGCTCATTGGCCCTCCCGAGGAATGAAAACACGGGTAGCGGCTCGTCCGAATACTGCGGCGCCATGACGCTGTAATCGAGGCTGCGACCATCGATGCGCGGCGGCGTACCCGTCTTCAGGCGCCCTACCCGCAACGGCAATTCGCGCAGTCTGGCGGCCAGCGCATTGGACGGCGGATCGCCCGCGCGACCCCCGGAATGGTGGTCCAGACCGACGTGAATCCGCCCCGCCAAAAAGGTTCCTACGGTGAGCACCACGGCGGGCGCGGCGAAGCGGATTCCGCTGATCGTCACGACCCCGCGGACGCGCCCGGTTTCGACGACGAGATCGGCCACCTCTTGTTGGAAGAGCGACAGGTTCGGCTGGTTCTCGAGCAGGCAGCGGATGGCCTGCCGATAGAGCAGCCGATCGGCCTGTGCACGGGTGGCGCGGACGGCTGGACCCTTGCTCGCATTGAGGGTACGAAACTGGATCCCGGCGCGATCGATGGCCCCCGCCATCGCCCCGCCGAGTGCATCGATCTCGCGGATCAAATGCCCCTTGCCGATCCCGCCGAAGGCCGGGTTGCAACTCATCTGCCCCAAGGTCTCGATGCTCTGGGTCAGCAACAGCGTCCGTCGCCCCATGCGCGCAGCCGCCAGCGCAGCCTCGGTGCCGGCATGGCCGCCACCCACCACGATGACCTCGAATGTGTCTGCGTACTGCATACGTTGGGGCGCGATTCTATGTGAATCTGCAAATCGAGTTGAATGCCACTGTATTGGCTGGTCCCTCTGGGGCCATACCCGGCGTAGGATCGAGGGTTATGTGTATCCCCCAACCGCTCCGACTCCTCGCCGTGGCCCTACTCGGTGCCACCCTGCTCACCGCCTCGCCGCGCCTCGCTGCCGCAGCCACCGGCTTCGAGGTACAGCTGCCCGCAGGATTCCGCGACGGCCCGCAGGACGGCCGCCTGTTGCTGATCTTCGCACCGATCGATCAGGCGCCGACTCAGGAGCCCCG
>Ga0208048_1000093_pt1 | contig 45298 bp, 49 predicted proteins | sample Malawi_45m_30L_FD_184163 | JGI IMG/M metagenome (GOLD analysis project Ga0208048, IMG submission 184163) | Freshwater microbial communities from Lake Malawi, Central Region, Malawi to study Microbial Dark Matter (Phase II) - Malawi_45m_30L... | ecosystem: Environmental > Aquatic > Freshwater >...
GGTTTATATCGCAATTCGCCAGCACTTGCTGGTGCGCAACAAACCGCTGTTCGAGCAAACCGTTTTCGCCGCCGTCTTGCTGTTCGCGAGCGAGGCGGTCAGTTGGGCGATCGACGGTTGGACCGGCCATGCTGCGGGTGGCTGGATACGCTGGCTGCCCATTTTCGTAGGCTCACTGCTTTGGCCGCTGACCGCCGCCTGGCAGGCGAGCGAAAATCGCGCGCGGCGCTGAACGCGGGGGCGGTACCGGCACTAACGATGAATATCCGCAGGCGTATCAAAGATTTTTGGATCGAACAAAAATTGTTCGAGCAGCGCGTGATCGCCACGGTGTTCATCGTCGCCGCCCTCACGCTGGTACTGCTCGGCAGACTGGTCTGGCTGCAAGTACTGCGTCATGACGAATACACCGATCTCGCGCAGGGTAATCGTGTGCGGATCGAGCCGCAGCCGGCCCCGCGCGGCATTATTTACGATCGCAGCGGTGCGATCCTCGCCGAGAATAAGCCGGCTTATCAGCTTGAACTCGTCCCCGAAGAAGTATCGGATCTCAAAGCGACGCTGCAGGGTCTCGCGCGGATCGGCCTGATCGAAGCCGACGACATCGATGGCCTGCGTCGGATCGTGCGCTCACGCAGACCGTTCGACAGTGTGCCGATCCGACTCTTCCTAAACGATGAGGATATGGCACGGTTCGCTGTGAACCGCTTCGATTTTCCGGGCGTCGACATTCGTACTCGCCTCGCGCGTAGTTATCCGCAGGGCGAAGTCGCAGTCCATGCGCTTGGCTATGTCGGCTCCATCTCAGAGAGCGATCTCGCGCGCATCGATCGTGAGCAGTACGCGGGCACCTCGACCATCGGCAAAGTCGGGGTAGAGGCGGCGTTTGAAGAACAACTGCGCGGCCGTAACGGTCGACGCGAAATCATGGTCAATGCGCGCGGCCGCTCGGTCGAAAAAGCCGGTGGACTCGAGATACAACTCGCCGCGATACCGGGCGATCCTGGCACCGATCTCATGCTGACAATCGATCTTGAGGTACAGCGTGTTGCCGAAGACGCCGTGCGTGATCAGCGCGCAGCCATCGTCGCACTGGATCCAAACAATGGCGATATCATCGCGCTCGTCAGTCGGCCTGGCTTCGACCCCAACATGTTTGCGCGCGGCCTGACCCGCCCGGAGTTTCGGGCGCTCAATGAAAACCGCGATCAGCCGCTGTTCAATCGTGCGCTGCACGGCACTTATCCGCCGGGTTCGACGATCAAGCCCGTGGTGGCGCTTGCCGGACTGACCCACGGCGTCGTCCAACCGACCAAGCCGCACTTCTGCGCAGGCTGGTTTTCGCTGCCCGGCAGCAGTCATCGCTTCCGCGACTGGCGACCGCGCGGGCACGGCACGATCAACCTGCGCACGGCGATCGCGCAGTCCTGCGATACTTATTTTTACGATATCTCGAACAAGATCGGTGTCCGCCGGCTGCATGATTTCATGGCCGAGTTCGGTCTCGGCGAACCCACCGGCATCGATATCGGCGGCGAGAAAGTCGGCATCCTACCCTCACCCGACTGGAAAAAGACGTTCTTCAAAAAGAAAGCGGAACAGGTATGGTTCCCCGGCGAGACCGTAATCTTTGGCATCGGACAGGGCTATATGACGAGTACGCCGCTGCAACTTGCGCATATGACAGCAGTGCTCGCCACCCGCGGTAATAACTATCGACCGCGTCTCGTACGGGCAATGCGCGATCCTGAAACCCAGAAAGTCACCGCGCTCGCGCCGCGGCCGCTGCCGAAGCCCGAAGCTGGCAAGCCCGAGGATTGGGAGCGAGTCATCGATGGCATGCTCGCGGTGATGCAAGGCGGCACGGCGAGTCGAGCGGCTGCCGGAGCGCCGTACAGCATCGCCGGAAAAACCGGTACGGCACAGGTGTTCACGATCGCACAAAATACACGCTACAACGAGGCGGCAATCTCCGAACGATTGCACGACCACGCGTGGTTCGTGGCCTTTGCGCCCGTCGAGGCTCCAAAGATTGCGCTCGCGGTCATCATCGAAAATGGCCGTAGCGGCAGCGGCACCGCAGCGCCGATTGCGCGCAAGGTGCTGGATGCTTATCTGCTGCGCAAATTTCCGCCGCCGCCCGCCGCAAACGAACGCGCGGTCGCGGGCACGGTCGATGCGACCGAGGAGTGAGTATGCTGCGTGAAGATGTCGAAAGCGCTACGCAACGGACCCTGACCCGCACGGCGCGGCTGCTCGGCACACTGCGTCTCGATGGTCCGCTGCTGGCGGGGCTCGCCGCAATCGCGCTCTACGGACAAGTCATACTCCTCAGTTCATCGGGTGGTGATTGGGAGTCGGTTCTGCGCAGCAGCATTCGGCTCGGGCTAGGCGCCGTGCTGATGCTGGCGCTCGCACAATTGCGACCCGGCGCCCTGCGGCGGATTACGCCCTGGCTGTATTTCGCAGGACTCGTGCTGCTCATAATCGTCGATGCCATCGGCTTCATCGGCAAGGGCGCGCAGCGCTGGCTGGATCTCGGCTTCGTGCGCTTTCAACCCTCGGAAATCATGAAGATCGCAGTGCCCATGGCTTGCGCTTGGCTGCTGCGTGAGCGGCCACTGCCGCCGGGTCCGCGCACCTTGCTGCTGCTTGCTGCAGTGATTCTGGTGCCGACCGTACTCACCATCCTGCAACCCGATCTCGGTACGGGACTGCTTATTTTAACGGCCGGTTTCATCGTAGTGCTGCTCGGCGGTCTCGCGTTGCGTTACATCTTGCTGCTGGCGGCCAGTGGTATCGCCGCCGCCACGATCGGCTGGTTTTTCCTGCACGATTATCAGCGGCAACGCGTGCTGACTTTTCTCGATCCGCAGGCGGATCCGCTCGGCGCCGGTTATCACATCATCCAGTCGACCATCGCCATCGGCTCGGGCGGACTCTACGGCAAGGGTTTCTTGCAAGGAACACAAGGGCAACTCGATTTTCTACCCGAGCGAGCCACCGATTTCGTCTTCGCCGTGATCGGCGAAGAACTGGGTCTCGTTGGTGTTACGCTGCTGCTTGGTCTCTACGTCTTTGTCACACTGCGCGCCTTGTTCCTCGCTTCGCAGATGCGCGACACCTTCGCGCGTTTGCTGTCGGGCAGTCTTGCCGCAACTTTCTTTTTGTATGTATTCATTAACGCCGGCATGGTGAGTGGCCTCCTGCCCGTGGTCGGTGTGCCGCTGCCGCTCGTGAGCTACGGCGGCACTTCCATGGTGACCTTGCTCGCCGGCTTCGGTATGTTAATGTCGCTATACGCGAACCGGAAACTCGCCGCCTGATGATGATCGTCAACGCTGCACTCCGCCGAAGTCTCTACGCTCCCGTCCTGCTCCTCTTACTAGCGCTCGGGGCGTGTGCCTCACCGCCCAAGAAAGCAGTGACGGCTTCGGACGCATTCATCGTTGCGCCAACGCCTGTCGCTGCACCAGCAGTGCCGCCAACTGTTGTCGCCTCACCGCTACCCGAGGCTCCGACCCCATTCGATCTCGGGCGCGAAGACATCCGCGCCTTTATCGATGAGATCTCGACCAAAAATTCCATTCCGGTCGCCGATATCCGCGCCCTGCTTGCGCAGGGCATGCACCAGCCACGCATCATTGCCGCCATCACCCGCCCTGCCGAGAACGTGCTGCGCTGGTTCGAATACAGTAACCGCTTGGTGAGCGCCGAGCGTATCGCCCGTGGGGTCGAGTTCGCTCTCGGCCAAAGCGCACGCCTCGAGGCCGTGCACGCCAAGACCGGCGTGTCGCCGGCATATATTGTCGCCATCATCGGTATTGAAACCAACTATGGTCGAAACAAAGGGACGTGGCGCGTACTTGATGCACTCATGACGCTGGGTTTCAACTACCCACCACGCAGCCGCTTCTTCCGCACCGAACTCGAGCAATTCTTGCTGCTGGTGCGCGAGGAAAAACTCGATCCACTGGCGACTCTTGGCTCTTATGCGGGGGCGATGGGTGCTCCACAGTTCATGCCTTCGAGTTACCGGCGTTACGCGGTCAATGGCGCACTCGATGGCGAGAGCAATGCCCGGCGCGACCTCTTCGACAACTGGGATGATGTGATCGGCAGTGTCGCCAATTATTTGATGGAGCACGGTTGGCAGCGCGAGCAAACCGCAATCATCGACGCCGAGGCCAATGCAGACACCATGGCGACGGTGATACCGACCCTCGATCGCCGCAACCTCGAACTCAATGAAACCGCAGTGGGTGCACGCGCGCGCGGCTTTGTACTGCCGGAGTCGATCAGCGATGACACGCGAGTCATTTTGATACCCGCCGAACTCGTCGACCGCGCAAACGTGCGGATCGGCTTGCGCAATTTTTACGTCATCACGCGCTATAACCGCAGTATTTTGTACGCCATGGCGGCGCATGACCTCGCGACCGCGATTGCTGCGGAACTTGCCAAGCCGGCGCCGCTGGCGATCTCCACAACTAGATAATGTTTTGACCCTTGTGATCTGCAAAAGTCGCGCGCTGTCCTTGCTTGCGTTAGCGGCCCTGTGGCTGCAGGCTTGCGGCAGCCTGGATCGTGGGCTGGAGCCTTTGCCGCGGGCCACAGTTCCTGCGGGTGCAGTCAAACCGCCACGCCGCATCGACGACATCCCCGACGCCGTGCCGCGCAAAGAACCGCGCAGCCGCTACGGCAATCCCGAAACCTATGAAGTTTTCGGTCGCACCTATCGTGTGAAGCGTAACGCTAGTGACCACATCGAGCGCGGCACAGCCTCGTGGTATGGCCCCGGCTTTCATGCCGAACGCACTTCGAGCGGTGAACCTTACGACATGTACGCCATGACCGCGGCTCACAAGACGCTGCCCATTCCGGTGTACGTCCGCGTGACTAATCTCGAGAACGGGCGCGCCGTGGTGGTGCGGGTCAATGATCGTGGACCGTTCGTAGGCGATCGCATCATCGACCTCTCTTACACGGCGGCGCACAAACTCGACATGGTGAGAAAAGGTACCGCCTCGGTCGAGCTCCGCGTTATCGAAGCAGGCGATGAGCCGCCGCCAACGCCTGTGCTTATCACTGCCGCAGCGGTAGCACCTGCGGCGGCTTCGTCATCGTTAGCTGTCGACATCGGCGTCAGCTCGCGTTACCTGCAAACCGGATCGTTCGCGGCGCGCGATAATGCAGAGGCTATGGTAAACGTGCTCGCGCGTTCCGGGATCCGCAATGCCAGCGTACGCGAGGCCCGTCTCGGCGAACGCGCGGTGTTTCGCGTGCGAGTCGGACCGCTCGACAACGCCGTCGAGGCCGCTGACATGATCGAGCGGCTGCGGGTCGCCGGCGTCCCAGATGCTCGTCCCGCACACGAGTAACACGTTTACAATTCTCGGCGGACTCTGATCCGCATCATCCGCAGGAGCTACATCTTGTTGTTACAGTCGCTGTCCACCGCTCGCTTGTCCCGACCCGTCCTGTTTGTCTGTGCACTCGCGCTGTCATTCTTTGCAGCACAACCCGTAGCGGCCATCACCTCGGCCGTCCCGCCGGAACCCGCCGTCGAAGCCAAATCCTGGATCCTCATGGATCAGGCCACCGGACGCCGCCTCGCCGGACAAAACGAAGATCTGCGTGTCGAGCCCGCCAGCGTCACCAAAGTAATGACCGCTTATGTCGCTTTTCGCGCGCTGGCCGAAGGACGCCTGCAGCTGCAGGAGCCGATCACCATCAGCGAAAAAGCCTGGCGTGCCGAGGGCTCGCGCACCTTTCTGCAGGTAGGCGACAAAGTGCCCGTGGAAGTCCTGCTGCAGGGCATGATCGTGCAGTCAGGCAACGATGCCGCCATCGCGCTCGCCGAGAGACTTGCAGGTTCCGAAGACGTTTTCGCGCAGCTGATGACGCAGCAGGCGAAGGCCCTCGGCATGAAGAACAGCAGCTTCGCTAATGCAACCGGTCTGCCTGATCAAGCGCTCTACACGACGGCACGCGACATCGCGATCCTCGCGCGCGCCCTGATCCGCGAATTTCCACAATATTACCGTTGGTACTCACAGAAAGAATTCGTCTGGAACAAAATCCGTCAAGGAAATCGCAACGGCTTGCTCTATCAAGATCCGACCGTCGATGGCATTAAGACGGGCCACACCGACACCGCAGGCTATTGCCTCGTGAGCTCGGCGGAACGCAACGGAACCCGCATGATATCAGCCGTCTTCGGTACCGACTCACCGAAAATCCGCGAACGGACGAGCGCGGGTATCCTCAACTACGGCTTCGCTTTCTATGAAACCGTCACGCTGCGCAGGGCCGGTGAGATGGTGCTGCGACCGCGCGTCTACAAAGGCACCGAGCAGTACGTATCGATCACCCCGCAGAGCAACGTAGCAGTTACGGTGGTGCGCGGTAGGGCGGAGAAGCTTCGGGTTGCCACCAATTTAAACGAACCCTTAGTCGCGCCGCTCAAGGCGGGGCAGCAGGTCGGCGAATTACGCGTTCAGGACGGCGACGCTGTCATCCGTCGAGTCCCGCTTATGACCAGCAAAGATTTGCCAGCAGGCGGCGTGTGGGCGCGCGTGCGGGACACCGTCGCGATGTGGATGCGCTGAGATGCCGGCACCCCTGCCGATCTGCTATCTGAATGGCGAATGGCTGCCACTCGCCGAGGCAAAGATTTCGCCGCTCGATCGCAGCTTCCTATTCGGGGATGGCGTGTACGAGGTGGTGCCGGTGTTTGCCGGGCGACCGTTCCGCTTCGACGAACACGTCGATCGCCTGAGTCGTAGTTGCGCCGCGCTGCGGCTGCGCGACCCGCATGATCGCGACGGCTGGCGCACCATCGTGCGCGGACTCATGGAGCGTAACGAAAGCGGCGACCTGTATGTCTATTTGCAGATCTCGCGCGGCGCCGATAGCGAACGCTCCCATGCTCCGTTGCCGCAGATTCCGCCCACGGTGTTCGGTTTTGCGGCACCGCTAAGCGAACCCGGCGCCGAGGAACTCGCGCGCGGCATCAACTGCGTTACGGCGCCCGATATCCGCTGGGCGCGCTGTGATATTAAATCGGTCGCTCTGCTCGGCAACGTGCTGCAAAGACAACTGAGCTGTGATGTCGGCGCCGACGAGACCATTCTGCTGCGTGATGGCCAGATGATGGAGGCCACCACCTCGACCGCACACGTGGTACTCGCCGGCACCATAGTCACGCCGCCCAACTCGACCGCCATTCTTCCGGGCACCACACGCAGTGTCGTCGAAGAAGTCGCCGATCGATTGAAAATCGCGCGCGCGACCCGCGCAGTTAGCGAAGCCGAGCTGCGCCGTGCGGAAGAAGTCTGGATCTCTTCATCGACACGCACCGTCTCCGCGGTGACGACTCTCGACGGTCAGCTCGTTGGTAGCGGCAAACCCGGGCCCGTATGGCAGAAGATGCGCCAAGGCATCGACGACCTGCGGCGCGCGCTCGCGACCCAACCGTGGTGAGCACGACCGATCCAGCAGCGAGTCCGCTGCAATTTCCGACCGACTACCCGATCAAGGTGGTCGGGCGAACCTCGCGTGATTTCCGCGCCCGCATCGATGCAGTGATCACGCAGTACAGCTCCTCGCTCTCGACGGATCGCGTCAGCGAGCGCGCAAGTGGTGCCGGAAACTTCATTTCGATTACGTATACCATCGTCGCCGAAAGCCGCGAACAAGTAACGGCGCTGGTCGGTGCGCTGGTCGCCACCGAAGGCGTGATGCTGGTGATCTGAGCCCGATCAGCGCCCAATCAGCGACAGAAACTCGCGGCGCGTATCGGCATTGGTTTTGATCGAACCCCGCAGCGCCGAACTTACGGTCGCCGTGCCGGTGTGCCGTACCCCGCGCGATTCCATGCACATGTGACGACACTCGATGACCACGGCAACCCCGAGCGGCTGCAGATGGGTGTCGAGCGCGTCGGCGATCTGGTTGGTGAGCCGCTCCTGCACCTGCAGACGTCGGCCATAGATTTCCACCAGTCGCGAAATCTTTGACAAACCGAGAATGCGCTTATCAGGCACATAGCCGACATACGCCTTGCCGAAAAATGGCGCGAGGTGATGTTCGCAGAGCGAGTACACCGGGATATCTCGTACGATGACCATCTCATCACAGCTCTGGGCGCCGTCCTCAAAAGATTTGAGGATCTCTTCGGGCTTCTCGCGATATCCGCGGGTGTATTCCTCCCAGGCCTTCAAAAAACGCGCTGGAGTTTCGAGCAGGCCTTCGCGGTCCGGATCTTCACCGATGTAGGTGAGAAGGTTGCGAACCATCTCGATTTCTTTCTTGGTCGGTACCGGCTTCGGAGGGGTCATGGCGGGTCCTCGACAACCTACGTTGCAGTTCGGTCAGCAGGTCGGTGGCCACACGCGACATACCGGTCGGGGCGCCTAGCACCGCCAGCTGGGTCATTGCGAGCCCTTTGTAGCCGCAGGGGTTGATGCGCTCGAACGGCGCCAGATCCATGGCCACGTTCAACGCCAAGCCATGATAACTCGCGCCCCGCCGCACCCGGATGCCGACGCTGGCGATTTTGCGTCCGTCCACATACACACCCGGCGCCTTTGGCCGCGTGGCGGCCGAAATGCTATACCCGGCGAGGCAGTCGATGGTCGACTGCTCGAGCGCCGTCACGAGATCACGCACCCCGAGCCCGGCGCGTCGCAGATCGATGAGCGGATACACAACCAATTGCCCGGGCCCGTGGTAGGTGACCTGACCCCCGCGATCAGCGCGCACCACCGGAATGTCCCCCGCAGCGAGCACATGCGTCGGGTCGGCGTTAATACCAAGGGTGAATACGGGTTCATGCTCGAGCACCCAGATTTCATCTGCGGTGTCGAACGTGCGCTCATCGGTGAAGCGCTGCATCGCCTGCCAGACCGGCAGGTACTCGGCGCGACCGAGATTACGGACGAGGCGGTACACCAGCCGCGAGCGCCGCGTTGTCGAGCCCGGCGTTGTTGCCGACGAGCGCCTGCTCGGCGCGATAGCTCGAGCGCACGAGCGGCCCCGATACGCATTCACGAAAACCGCGCGCCAGTGCCCACTCGCGATAGCGATCGAACTCCTCCGGTGTGACGAATCTTGCCATCGGCAAATGATTTGCGGTCGGCTGCAGGTATTGCCCAAGGGTGAGCAGGTCGACGTCGTGCGCACGCAAATCATCCATGGTGGCTATGATTTCTTGATCGGTCTCACCGAGTCCGAGCATCAGGCTGGTTTTGGTCAAGACCACAGACCGATGACGCTTGGCATGAGCGAGCACGCGCAAGGTCTGTTCGTAGCCGGCGCGAGGATCGCGCACCGGATAAGTCAGCCGCCGCACGGTCTCGACGTTTTGCGCAAAGACTTCGAGTCCGGAATCGACTACCGTCTCTACATCGGCAAGTACACCCTGAAAATCCGGCGTCAACGCCTCGACTGCCGTCTGCGGCGAGATTTCTTTGATAGCCCTCACCGCCGCTGCAAAATGCGCGGCCCCGCCATCCGGCAGATCGTCACGGTTCACGGAAGTGAGCACGACATAACGCAGGCGCATAAGCGCCACCGTGCGCGCGGTGTTACGTGCCTCTTCGGGGTCCAGCCAGCCGCGCGGATTGCCGGTGTCGACTGCACAAAAACGACAGGCTCGCGTGCAGACCTCCCCCATCAGCATGATGGTCGCCGTACCCGCGTTCCAGCATTCGCCGATATTCGGGCACTTCGCTTCCTCGCAGACCGTGACTAGACGATGCTCGCGCACCGTGCGGCGCACGAAATCATAGTTCTCGCCTGCAGCGAGTGGTGCCTTGAGCCAGCGCGGCTTGCCGCCCGGTACACGCTGCGGCGCGCCGGCAGTCGCCTTAATGCCGTCGCGGATCGCGGAAAAACCTCGTTCCGTGCGGTACTTCTCGCCGCTACGCACGAGTGACGACACAGCGACGACTTTTTCCTTTTCGGTCATGGCCGCAGTTTACGCGACCGCGGTCGCGCTTTACCGGGTGCGACGCACCGCAGACTCAGCCGTTCGCCCCTCCGGCGAGCCGTTCATCGAGTTCGCGTAGCCGCTCGGGCGTGCCTATATCCGACCAAAGTCCCTGGTACAGACGGCCGCGCAAACGCCCCGCGGCTGCCGCTTGCCGCAGCAGCGGCAACAACGGGAAACGCCCGGGCTTGCAGCCGGCAAAGAACTCGGGGCGGTACATGGCGATACCCGAAAACGTGTATCGCGGCGGCGCATCGGGCGCGGCGAGCCGCTCAAGATCGGCGAGCACGTCACAGCTATCCTCGCGCGCATCTCGGGGCAGCAATGCAAAGTCGCCGTGCGGGTGCTGAGGCGGATTGGGCACCAGGATCAGGCTGGCGGTTGCCGCGGCATCGAGTCGTGGCGGGTGTGCGTGATCGAAGTCGGTCCAGATATCGCCATTGACCACCAAAAAGGGTTCGTCGCCCAATAGCGGCAGCGCGTTGACGATGCCGCCTGCGGTCTCGAGTGCCTCACCGTGTTCGTCACTGTAGACGATACGCACGTCGTAACGACGACCGTTACCAAGGGCTGACTCGATCTGTGCGCCGAGCCAGGCATGGTTGATGACAATGTCGCGGACACCAGCACGCGCAAGCGCCGCCAGATGCCACGCGAGCAACGACCGGCCCCCTACCTCGAGCAAAGGTTTCGGACAGTGGTCGGTCAACGGTCGCATGCGCTCACCGCGCCCAGCGGCCAAAATCATCGCTTTCATTTCGACGCCGCCTGCTTGGCACGCAGGTTCGCGATCGCCAGTTGCGGGACGACGCGACGCTCCAGCCAGCGCGCAAACTCGCGCAACTCGGGGTAACGCGCGCTGCTGTCGCGCAGGTAATCGAGGGTCAGCGGCAGATCATCGAGATAGCCGATCTTGCGATCGCGCCACCAAAGCCGCGCAAAGATGCCGAGCACCTTGATGTGTCGCTGCACCCCGGTCAGATCGAACCAGCGCAGGAATTCACGATCGTCACGACCGCACAGTGCCACAGCGCCGCGGCGCAGCAGCCGCACCCGATATTCACGAACCCAGCTCTCGACTTGCGCCCGCGGCCAACCGATGTAGCAATCTTTGAGTAACGAGACCAGGTCATAACCCACGGGGCCGGCCAGCGCATCCTGAAAGTCGATGACACCCGTGGCATCACCCGGCAATAGCATGAGATTGCGCGAGTGGTAATCGCGGTGCACGAAAACGACCGGCTGCGCGAGCGCCGCATCGATCAGCCAAAGAAATACCTGCTCGATGAGCTCGCGCTCGGCGGCATCGAGTTCGAGTTGCAGGTGACGACCGCAAAACCACTCGGGCATCAGTTCGAGTTCGCGGCGCAGCGCGGCCGCGTCGTAGAGCGGCAACTCGCGCGCTGCGGGCAGCCCGTCGACCTGAATTCCCTGCAGGGTTTGCAACGCCGCGGCGTACAGCGCAGTGGCGCGACCGGGCCGGCGCAGCTCGGTCAAAAACGGGGTCGAGCCCAAATCTTCAAGCAACACGAACCCGCGTTCGCGATCGATGGCATGGACCGCAGGCACGTGTACACCCGCGCCTTGCAGCAGAGTCGCGACATGTAAATAGGGGCTGATGTCCACGAGCGCAGGTGGCGCATCCATGACCACAAACGTGCGGCCATCACGCAGGCGAGCACGAAAATAGCGGCGAAAGCTAGCATCGGCCGAGGCCACACCGATCTCTGCGGCGTCGTGACCGAGCTCTTGCACGATCCACTGCGACAGCAGTTCGAACCGGGCGTCGGCCCAGGGCCGCGAATTGATTGAATCGGCGGAAATCGACAAGTGCGCTGAAATCCACAGTGGCGAAAAGGCCAATCATTATAATGTCCGACGTCATGGCCCCGCCGCGCCGCCTCTCCAGCCTCATTGCCTGTGCAGCGCTCGCGGTCCCACAAGGCGTGCTCGCCGCCCAGGCGTCGGCAGCGCCGGCGGCAGCCGCCGAAGCGACCACGCCGCCCACGCACTGCCCGGCTCCGAGTTCGATACGCGCGGCACTCGCGCGCGGAAATCGGCTGCCCGAGGCGGGCAGCGCGCCGGCCGCGGCCACCCCACTCGTGCAACAAACCGACGAGGCGGTCGAAGTCACGAGCGATGCCGCGGAACTTGGCGTCAGCGGTGATGCGAACCTGAGCGGCGGCGTCGCTATCCGTCAAGGCGAGCGCAGCCTCCGCGCCGAAGATGTCGAGTACGACGCCAAGAAGCGTGAGTTCGCGGTGCGCGGTCCCGTACGCTACGCCGATCCGCAGCTGCGCGCCTCCGGCCGCTCGGGTCGCTACGATCCTGCAGGCGGTGCGAGTTTTGATAATGCCGAGTTCGAGCTGCCGACCCGGCCGGCACGCGGCGCAGCTGCCAGCATGGCGGTCGGTCTTGATGGCAAGGTGACGCTATCGCAGGTGTGGTTCAGCACCTGCCCGCAAGCCTCGCCCGATTGGCGCATCCGCGCCCGTAGCGTCGAGCTCGACACTCAAAGTCGCAATGGCACGGGTCGCAACACAGCGATCGAATTCAAGGGTGTACCGATTCTTTACCTGCCCTATCTCTCGTTTCCGCTCGGCGGACAGCGCAAGAGCGGCTTTCTATTTCCGAATATCGGTTACAGCACTCGCGGCGGTGCCGAAGCGACCCTGCCCTATTATTTCAATCTCGCACCCAACTATGACCTCACGCTAGAACCCACGATCTTCGGTCGACGCGGACTCGATCTCGGCAGCCACTTTCGTTACTTGACGCGACAGCATCGCGCGGAACTTCGGCTCAATTATTTGCCCTCCGACTCGCTACGCGATACCGATCGCAGCTGGCTGCGAGTCAGGCACCGCAGCGAACTGCCTGCAGGCTGGCGTTTCGATATCGATGCGCAGAGTGTCAGCGATGCTGAATACTTTGAAGATTTTGCTGCTGGCGGCGAAGGCACGAGTACCGCCTTCCTGCGGCGGCTCGCGAGTCTGAGCTATCGCGATGATCACTGGTGGCTGCGTGTCGAGGCCGATCAATTTCAAACCTTCGATCGCGCGCTCAACGCAGTCGATCGACCCTATGCACGCCTGCCGCGTGTACTCACGAGCGGTGATTGGCAACGTCCCGGCGCAGTGCCGTTGAGCCTCGCTCTCGATGGTGAGCTCGTGAACTTTGACCGCGATGCCGGTGCGCGGGGCTGGCGGGCTGATCTCGCGCCGCACTTGGGGCTCGACTTCGGCAAAGCGGGTTATTACCTGCGGCCGCAGGCGGGTTGGCGGTACACGCGGTACAATCTCGAAAACGTCGATCGCGGTGGCGATGATAAGCCCACGCGCTCACTGCCCTGGGTGGCACTCGATGCTGCGTTGCGTCTCGAGCACAACAGCAACGCCGACTCGCGCGCGCGCATGACGCTTGAACCGCGGCTGCTATATCTTTGGACGCCCTATCGTAATCAAGATGCGCTGCCGGTCTTCGACACCGCACTGCCGGATCTCGATTTCGTACAGCTCTTTCGCACCACACGATATACGGGTGTAGATCGTGTCGCCGATGCGAATCACGCCAGTGTCGGTCTGACCTCGCGCATCTACGACAGTCGTTCGGGTCGGCAATTGTTGGCCGCGACGCTCGGACAAACCTGGCGATTCGAGCGACCGCGCGTTCGTCTGCCGGGCGAAGCCGCCACCATCACTAATCGCTCCGATCTCGTGGCGCAACTCGGCATCTCGGCCTGGCGCGACTGGAACGTCAATCTCGGCCTGCAGTGGGACAGCGAAGCATCGCGACAGCAGCGCAGTCATTTGCGCGTGCAGTATCGACCTGACGATGAGCGTGCGCTTAATCTTGCGTATCGCTTCCAACGCGACCAACTGGAGCAGAGCGAAGTGTCGGGCGCGTGGCCGATTCACGCCCGCTGGAACGTTTACGGCCGCGTGGTCTATGATCTACGCGAACGCACTAAGCTCGAACGGTTTGCAGGACTCGAGTTCAAGGCTTGTTGCTGGCGGCTGCGTCTGGTCGGTCGCCGCTTCGTCTCGAACCGCACCGGCGAGCGCGATACCGGCATTTACCTGCAGCTGGAACTGAACGGCCTAGCGAGTGTCGGAAGCTCGGCTGATGCTTTCCTCGATGAGGCAATTCGGGGATACTCCTCGCCTAGTTTAAGCCGATGACTTTTCTAGATCTTCAGGTTCAAATCATGGTCCATCGCCGGCCCACTTTTCGCCTTGTCGCCGCTGCCTTGCTGGTGCTCGCCACCCTTCCACCAGCGATTGCACAACGCTCGCTCTCCGATCGTGGCGTGATGCTCGATCGCGTGGCTGCCGTGGTGAACGATGGCGTGGTGCTCACCACCGAACTCGAAGAGCAGATGCTTTTGATCAGCGAGCGTCTCAAGGCACAGGGCCTCGAAATGCCGCCCGCGACCGTGCTGCGACAGCAAGTACTCGAGCGCCTCATCGTGCAAGAAATTCAGATACAACGCGCCCAGCGCGCCAGCATCCGCATCAGCGATGAAGCCCTTAACCAGGCGCTAGCCGACGTCGCGCAGCGCAACGGCCTCGATCTGGCGAGATTGCCTGCGGCGCTCGCCCAGCAGGGCATCGACTACGGCATATACCGGGAGAATATCCGCCGTGAAATGACTCTGCAAGTACTGCAACAGCGCGACGTCATCCAGCGCATCAATGTGTCGCCGCGCGAACTTGACCAGTTCCTCGACAAGCAAAAATCACGGCCGTCCGAGCTCAACGAATACAACATCTCGCACATCCTCATCGCGGTGTCGCTAGACGCCTCGCCGACGCAACTCGAAGAGGCGGCCAAGCGCGCGCAGGACGTATTCGAACGCGCCAGATCGGGCGAAGATTTCGCGCGTTTGGCGGTCGCCTATTCGAACAGTCAGACGGCGCTCGAGGGTGGCGCGCTCGGTTGGCGTCGCGGCCCCGAAATCCCGACGGTGCTCGCCGATCTCGTGGTGGGGCTGAAGCCGGGCGAGATCAGTCAGCCGCTGCGTACGCCCTCAGGCTATCACCTGGTTCGCCTCAATGAAATCCGCGGAGCCGATCAGCAAATCGTCATCGAGCAGACCCATGCGCGGCATATCCTGCTGAAGCCCACTGAGATCCAGGACGACGCCACCGTGCGCCAACGTCTCATCGACGTTCGCGGGCGTATCGACCGTGGCGAAGACTTCGCAGTGCTTGCCAAAACGCTCTCCGAGGATCCGGGCTCGGCAGCTGAAGGCGGCGATCTCGGCTGGACCGCCCCGGGCACCTTCGTGCCCGAATTCGACGCTGCACTCGGTAAACTCGCTGTCAATGAAATCAGCGAGCCCGTCCGTACTCAGTTCGGCTGGCATATCGTGCAGCTTCTCGGCCGTCGTCAGTTCGACAACACCGACGAACTGCGTCGTCAACGCGCCTTTCTGCAACTTCGCGAAAGCAAGGCCGACGAAGAAACCGAACTCTGGCTGCGTCGGCTGCGCGACGAGGCGTATGTCGACATCAAGAGCTGATCGACCACGCCTCGTTATCACCTCCGGCGAGCCTGCGGGCATCGGCCCGGAGCTCTGCGCTCAGCTCGCTAACGTCACCCTGCCGCCCTGCGAGATCAGCTGTCTCGTCGATCGCGAGCTGTTCGAGACACGGGTACCTGCGGGCACGCGACTTGATCACCTCAAAGTTTTGCATCGACCTCTCGCCACGCCCGCCGTGGCAGGCAAACTCGACGTGCGTAATTCGGCCTATGTGCTGCGCCTGCTAGACGACGCGCTCGCTGGGGTGCGCAACGGCGAGTTCGACGCTATGGTCACTGCACCGGTACAGAAAAGCGTGATCGCCGAATCGGGGGTAGCGTTTTCAGGTCACACCGAATATCTCGCGCAGCACTGCGGCGCGCCCAAATCCGTAATGCTGCTGGTTGCAGGTGATTTGCGCGTGGCCCTCGCCACCACGCATCTGCCGCTGCGCAGTGTGCCCGATGCGATCAAGGCTCCCATGCTGCTCGAGATCCTGGGGATAATGCATCACGATTTAAAAAGCGTATTCGGGATCGCGCAGCCACGTATCGCCGTCTGCGGGCTCAACCCACATGCGGGCGAGAGCGGACTTTTGGGCGACGAAGACGTGTGCGAAATTGCCCCGGCCATCGAAGCGGCGCGCGCCAGTGGTATCAACGCCTACGGCCCAGTACCCGCGGACACCGCCTTTGTACCACGCGAGATGGCCAAGGCCGACGCCTATCTCGCCATGTTTCATGATCAGGGACTGCCGGTGCTCAAACACGCGGGGTTTGGGCATGCGGTCAACGTCACGCTCGGTCTGCCGGTGATTCGCACCTCAGTCGATCACGGCACCGCCCTCACGCTCGCCGGCAGCGGCCGTGCCGATGTCGGCAGTCTGCTTGCCGCCGTCGAACTGGCCGTCGAGCTCGTGCGACGCCGTCGCACCGCAGCCCACTGAGTCGCGAATTGGTCTTCGCTCGAAAGCGCTTCGGTCAAAACTTCCTGCATGACCCGCGTGTCATCGCGCAGATCATAGAGGCAATCAATCCGCAGTCAGACCAAGCCTTGGTCGAGATCGGTCCGGGTCGTGGTGCGCTCACCGAACCTTTGCTCGAGCGCTGCAGCGCACTCGATGCGATCGAGATCGATCGCGATCTGGCAGGCGAACTGCAGCAGCGACTCGCGGATCGATGTCTCACACTGCACACAGCCGACGCCCTGAAATTCGATTTCGCAGCGCTGGCAGCGAGCCGTAACAGGCGCCTGCGCGTGATCGGCAATCTGCCTTATAACGTCTCGACGCCCCTGCTCTTTCATTTGCTCGAGGCCAGAGCTTCGATCATCGACCTGCACATCATGCTGCAGCGCGAAGTGATCGAGCGCATCTGCGCTGTCCCGGCCAGCAGCGACTACGGACGCCTCACCGTGATGCTCGCGCCCTGGGTGACTGCCGAGCATTTGTTTGATGTCAGTCCTGGCGCGTTCAGACCCGTGCCCCAAGTGTGGTCTGCGGTGGCTCGACTTAGCATGCGGCAAACGCCTGTGTTTGCAGTGGATGCGCGCTATGCACACGTCGTATCAGCAGCCTTTTCACATCGCCGTAAGACGCTGCGCAACGCGCTGCGATCGCTGCTCGATGCCGAGAAAATCGCTGCCTGCGGTGTTGATCCTGGAGCGCGTCCCGAGACGCTCGCACCCGCGCAATTTGCAGCGCTCGCGGCAGCCGTCGAGGATAACTAAGTGGCGCGGATTGCCATCGGCGACTTGCAGGGCTGCTTAGCTGAACTGCAGGCGCTGCTCAAAGATATCCGCTTCAATGCCGATCGTGATCAGCTATGGTTCGTCGGCGATCTCGTCAATCGCGGGCCCAACTCCCTCGGCGTGCTGCGCTTCGTGCGCGCACTCGGCGCCAATGCGCGCGTCGTGCTCGGGAACCACGATCTGCACCTGCTCGCCGTCGCCTTTGGCAGTCGGCGCAAATTGCGCGAGTACGACACGCTCGATGAGATTCTGAGTGCGGCCGACCGACATGCCTTGCTCGAATGGCTGCTGATACAACCGCTGGCGCTCAGCGAGGGATCCGACTTAATGGTGCATGCCGGCGTGGTACCGCAGTGGAGCCCTGCCGAAACCTTACAGTTCGCGGGCGGAGTCGAGCGCATGCTTCGTACCGATCCGCAGCCGCTGTTCGATGCCATGTACGGAGATCAACCGGACTGTTGGAGCGCCGCTCTCGAGGGCAGCGATCGTCTCCGCTTCATCATCAACGTGCTGACCCGGCTCCGCTTTTGCCGAGCCGACGGCCGTATCGATTTGAAAATGAAAGGAGCACCGGGCTCCCAGGATACGGGCTGGATGCCCTGGTTCGACGTCCCGCTACGGCGAACGCGGGGCATACGGCTGGTCACCGGTCACTGGTCCACACTGGGACTCGTCGATCGCGCAGACCTACTCGCGCTGGATACGGGCTGCGTGTGGGGCGGTAGGCTAAGCGCCGCCTCGCTCGATGGGGCCGAACGTTGGTCGCAGCCCTGCACCCCCAAAGGTAAGATGCCGTTATCGAGCCACGAGTGAGCCCATGAGCGCCATCAAGCAGCAGGATGTGATCGACAGCGTCGCCGACGCTCTGCAATACATTTCCTATTACCACCCGATGGATTACATCGAGTCGCTGGGCCGTGCCTATGAAATCGAAGAATCTCCTGCCGCCAAAGATGCAATTGCGCAGATTCTCACCAACTCGCGCATGTGCGCCGAGGGCCATCGTCCAATCTGCCAAGACACGGGGATCGTGGTCGTCTTCGTCAAGGTGGGCATGAATGTGCGCTGGGACGCCACACTCACGCTCGAAGAAATGATCAACGAAGGGGTAAGACGTGCTTATCTCGATCCGGATAACACGCTGCGTGCCTCGATCGTCACCGACCCCGCTTTCAAGCGGAAAAATACCCGTGACAATACGCCGGCAGTAACCCACGTCGAGATGGTCCATGGCGATCATGTCGAAATCATCGTCTCTGCAAAGGGTGGTGGCTCTGAGAACAAATCGAAGTTCATCATGCTGAGCCCCAGCGATTCTTTGGTCGACTGGGTGCTCAAGACCGTACCCACGATGGGCGCAGGCTGGTGCCCACCCGGTATGCTCGGTATCGGTATCGGCGGCTCTGCCGAAAAAGCCATGCTGCTCGCCAAAGAATCATTGATGGATCCCATCGACATGGCCGAGCTCAAAGCGCGTGGCCCGCGCACGCCGATCGAGGAACTACGTATCGAGCTGCACGACAAGGTCAATGCGCTCGGGATCGGTGCGCAAGGTCTTGGCGGACTCGCAACCGTGCTTGACGTCAAAATTCTCGACTATCCGACGCACGCCGCCTCGAAGCCGGTAGCGATGATTCCGAACTGCGCGGCCACCCGTCACGTGCACTTCACGCTCGACGGTTCGGGTCCGGTAAAACTCGAGGCCCCCGATCTCTCGCGCTGGCCCAAGGTCGACTGGAAGCCCTCCGTCGAAGCCCTGCGCGTCGATCTCAACACGCTTACGCCGCAGCAGGTGGCCGCATGGAAACCAGGCGATCGCTTGCTACTCAACGGCAAGTTGCTCACCGGGCGTGATGCCGCACACAAACGCATCGCCGACCTCCTCGCGAGCGGACAAGGCTTGCCGCCCGGCGTCGACTTCCATAATCGCGCCATCTACTACGTCGGACCCGTCGATCCGGTGCGCGACGAAGTGGTGGGCCCTGCAGGCCCCACCACGGCAACGCGCATGGATAAATTCACCGAACTGATGCTCGCTAACACCGGCCTGATGGTTATGATTGGCAAGGCTGAGCGCGGACCCGCCGGGATCGAAGCCATCCGCAAACACAAGGCCGCCTATCTCATGGCCGTGGGTGGCGCCGCTTATCTCGTCTCTAAGGCTATCAAGGCCTCGCGTGTGGTCGCCTTCGCAGACCTCGGCATGGAGGCCATCTATGAATTCAACGTCAAAGATATGCCGGTGACAGTCGCAGTCGATGCCAACGGCACCTCAGTGCACCAGCGCGGCCCGGCCGAATGGAGTCGAAAAATCGCCGCGGGAGCAATCAAGACTCGCACTCGCTAAGCCTCAGCGCCGCTGCAGCGTGATGAAGCTCATCGGGTAATCGTTGCCTTCATCGGCCGAATGTTCGCTACGCGCAATCTCCTGCCACTCCGCTGCCGAAAACTCGGGCAAACGCCTATCGCCAGCCACCTCGGCATGCACGCGGGTCAGCTCGACAACCTTTGCTCGTGGCAGAGATAGCGCATAGATCTCGGCACCGCCGATGATCATGACCTCGTCAACCTCACCCGCCGCAGCGAGCGCACTGTCGAGATCGTGAACCACGCTAACGGCACCATCTTCGAGGCGAAAATCGCGGCGACGAGTCATCACGATGTTGTGACGGCCCGACAGTGGCTTGCCGATGGATTCCCAGGTCTTGCGACCCATGACCACCGGTTTACCGAGCGTGATTTGTTTGAAGCGCCGCAAGTCCGCCGATAGCCGCCACGGCAAACCACCCTCGCGACCAATCACGCCGTTCGCGGCAACGGCGACTACCAGCACGAGGCGCAGCTGGCGTACGCTCATCGTCGGCGCTTGGCTGTCGATTTCTTAATGACTTTACGGCGCTTTTGCTTTTTGTGCGGATCTTCGGCCGGCCAGAGCATGGTACCGCGGCACTTTGGCGAACCGCAGCGGCAGGCGTAGATCTCATCGACATTCAGCGGATCGTCTTTCTCGCGACCGATCTCGTAGTCGTAGCTGAGCTCCTCACCCTTTTCGACCTGACGGGTCGTCTCGATGAATACCCGCCGTAACTCGATCACTGATTCGCAGTTGCCATCGCAGGAATGATTGATGAAGCGAGCGGCGTTGCCGCCCACACCCGCATCAATCACGGTCTTACTATCGACGATGAACAGAAAAGTATGGTTATCGTTTGGATCATGAACCTCATAACGCTCGTCGGCTTCCTGGTGCGTGACGCGCTCACCGAGATATTCGATCACTCGCGTCCCTTTAAGGATGCGCTTGGCGGCGAATACGCCCTTGCCATGGATGCGGGAATTACGGACTTTGATCCATGCGCTGGTACGCATTTCGGGTATCGTCACTGTCATCTCCTTCAGACCGCGACCGGCGCGCGGATGGCTGGATGATGCTGGTAATTACGGAACTCGAAGTCATCGTACGAATAGTCGAAGAGGCTCGCCGATCGTCGATGGATCACGAGCTCGGCCAACGGCAAAGGCGCGCGTGATAGTTGCAGTTCCACTTGCTCGAGATGATTGAGATAGAGATGGCAGTCGCCGCCCGTCCAGACGAAATCGCCGACGCCGAGATCGCACTGCTGCGCCACCATGTGCGTGAGTAGTGCATAAGAGGCGATGTTGAACGGCACACCGAGGAAGATGTCGGCGCTGCGTTGATAGAGCTGACAAGACAGACGGCCCTCTGCCACATAAAACTGGAAGAACGCATGGCAGGGCATGAGCGCCATCTGCGACAGCTCACCCACATTCCAGGCACTGACGATCAGGCGCCGCGAGTCAGGTTGACTGCGCAGTTGACGCAGCACCTCGGACATTTGATCGATACTGCCGCCATCGGGTGCTGGCCACGAGCGCCACTGCTTGCCGTAGACCGGACCGAGATTACCGCCGGCATCAGCCCATTCATCCCAGATAGTGACGCCGTGCTCGCGCAAATAGGCGGTGTTGGTATCGCCACGCAGAAACCACAAAAGTTCGTGTACCACCGATTTGAAGTGGATTTTTTTCGTGGTAACGAGCGGAAAACCGGCGCGCAGATCGAAGCGCATCTGATGACCGAACACCGACAGTGTGCCCGTGCCCGTCCGATCGGTCTTGCGAGTACCGTGCGCACGCACCTGCGCCATGAGATCGTGGTACTGCTTCATGCGCCGGCGCGATCACCCGCGGTCGGGTTACCTGGGGCCCGATTACCAGAGCTCTCGTTGCAGCGATACGCGATCACCAGCAGTGCGACGCCCGCAAGCAGCATCGGTAGCGTCAACAAATGCCCCATGGTGAACCAACCGCCCACGACATAGCCGATGTGCGCATCGGGCAATCGCCAAAATTCCACGGTCAAGCGACCGAAGGAGTACATCACCAAAAACAACCCCGAGGGCGCGAGACGCGGTCGATCACGATTCGTGAACCACCACAGCACCGCCGCGAGCAGTAAACCTTCGAGCGCCGCCTCGTAAAGTTGCGTCGGATGTCGCGCCACACCGTCAACCATCATCGTCCATGGCAGCTCCGCAGGCTTGCCCCAAAGTTCACCATTGATGAAGTTGCCGATACGCACCGAAAAAATGCCGAGCCCGGGCAGCGCAGCGGCAAAGTCGAATACGTCAGCGATCTGTCGACCACGACGCAGGGCGAACACCGCGAGCGCAACCAGCACACCGATCAGGCCGCCATGAAACGACATGCCGCCTTCGGTGATGCGCAGCGGATACCAAGCATCTTGCTGCCAATATTCCAAACCGTAAAACAGCACATAGCCGATGCGCCCGCCAAAGATCACACCGAGCATGGAGTAAAAAAGAAAATCGTCGACGTCGAGGGGTTTCCAGCTTGAGCCAGGCAGCGCTGCTCGACGGCGCGACAACCACCATGCCGCGGCAAAAGCCACGAGGTAGGTGATGCCGTACCAGCGCACTTTGTATGGGCCGAGTTCGAAAGCGACGGGATCGAAGCCGGGATAATCGATCATCGAGCGAATTCTAACTTCTAGCCGCGCGTAACGCGGCAGAAAAACGCTTTGAGGTAGCGTGTCTCGGGAATAGCCGGATGGCGCGGATGATCGGGCGACTGGCCGCCCTCGTGCAGCACCTGCACGAAGCAATCGACATGCCGCGCTGCACTCTGAATGGCCGCGAGCAGATCCTCGCTGGCGAGGTGATACGAGCACGAACAGGACACCAGTAGGCCGCCGGGCTCAAGCACACGCAGAGCTAATTGATTGAGCTTGCGATAGGCGGCCTGACCCTGCGGGACCTCCTTGCGTCGCTTGATGAAGGCTGGCGGATCAACAATAACCGCGTCGTAGCGCTCGCCGGCTACGGCGAGCGCCGCGAGCACCTCGAAGGCATCACCCCGATGCAGTACCGCCGTCAGCGGGCTGTTGGCGCTGACATTGCGCGCCGCCAGCGCCAGCGCTGCGGCAGAAGAGTCGACACAGCCGACTTCGCGCGCACCCGCGGCCGCGGCTGTAGTCGCCCAGCCGCCAGCATAACTACAGACATCGAGCACGCGCGCGCGCGCTCGAAGAAATCGCGGCAGCAAGCTGCGGTTGAAAGTCTGATCGAAAAACCAGCCGGTCTTTTGCCCACCCGCCAGATCGACACTGAAGGTCAGGGTCGAGCCGTTGGGCAAGTGTTCGAGCACCGCGACCTGCTCGGGCATCTCGCCCCAGGCCAGTTGCACACGCTCCGGCAAACTTTCGAGGGCGCGCGCTCCGGAGTCGTTCTTCCACAGCAACACAGCCGGATCCAGCACATCGCGGATTGCGGCCTCGATCTCGGCCTGCAGACGCTCCATGCCCAAGGTAGCGATTTGTCCCACGACGATGTCACCGTAGCGGTCAAGTACCAATCCAGGCAGCCCATCGGCTTCACCAAAGACCCAACGGTAATGCGCGCTCTGCGAACAACTCTCGCGCAAGGCGAGCGCCGGTCGGAGCCGCTCCGCCAGCCATTTGCGGCCGAGCGGATGCTCGGCGTCGCGCGCGAGAATTCGCGCCGCGATCAGTGTTGCCGGGTTGAGATAGGCCACCCCGAAAGACTGACCACGATCACTCAGCACCCGAACCTGCGCGCCGGGCTCGAAGCTTGCGATCGGTGTTGCCGCGACATCGATTTCATTGCTGAACACCCACAGGTGCCCCGCGCGCAGACGCCGGTCTTCGCCACGACGGAGTCGCAACTCGGGCAGGCTCGAGTGATCTCTCGAGGGATTTGAAGCAGACACGAGGGCGTCCCGGCGGTGAATCCGCCGCGCAGTTTAACGGATCATGGCCTCGCCCCGCAGGGCCTTGGCACGCCGCGAGCTCAGCTCTTCGTTCAGCGCCTTGATGGCCGCGGAGCCCGTGCTCACGAACAGAAAGGGCAGTAGCCCATGCAGCACACAGGCCAGCCCAGCGAACACCATGCGCAGGCCGAAACTGCCTGCCTGCAGCAAATGTCCGCAATAACTTTCGCCGACCGAGGACGGATGTTCGGAGAACAGGCGCGTGAACTTCATGGCTCTTAAAGATAGTCCTGAATCGTAGCTACAGGGTTGCAAGATCAGGAGTCTTCGGCGCATCATGCGCAACACTGTTGCTCATAATCGATTTTCAAAGAGAAAAAATCTCATGGATAAGCTCGATCGCAAAATCTTGGACGTGCTGCAGAAAGATGCCAGTCTGACCGCAGCCGAGATTGCAGAGCGCGTCGGGCTTTCCAAAGCGCCTTGCTGGCGTCGCATCCAACGCCTGCGCGAAACCGGCGTCATCCGCCGAACCGTGGCGCTGCTCGATGCCCGCGCCCTCAACGTCGGTACCACGGTATTCGTCACCATCAAGGCGCCTAGCCACAGCGCTGCGTGGTACGAAAAGTTCGCCAAAGTGGTTCGCGATCTGCCCGAAGTGACCGAGCTGCACCGCATGAGTGGTGATGTCGACTATCTGCTGCGGATCGTGGTTCCCGACATCGAGGGGTATGACGCGGTCTACAAGCGCCTGATCAGCGCCCTCGAGATGCTCGACGTGAGCGCGAGCTTTTCGCTCGAGACCATCAAGTCAACGACCGCCTTGCCGCTCGCCTATACGCCGCCGTCCTGAGTGGGCACCGCGGCGCTCACGGACATCCCGGCGATCACGATGACCGCTGGCCGCTAGGCCGCGAGCGCCGCGCGAACGGCGGTCAGCAGATCAAGCTCGCGTTCGGCATCAAAGATTGGTGCGCTCGCCCAGTCATAGGCCCAAGGGTGCGCCACATCAAGCGGCGCCCGCTCGTCGCGATAGCGCGGTACCAAATGCGCGTGCAGCGCGGGCTCGAGGTTGCCGAATATGGCGTAATTGATGCGAAGCGCGCCGGTCACCAAAAGCAGAGCATCGCCGAGCCGCGCCATATCGGCGAGAAACTGGGCGCGCGCTAAGGGCTGCAAATCATTGAGTGTTGGTACCACCGGATCAGGCAACAGCAAAGCATAGCCACGCAGGAATTGTCGTTCGCCGAATACGGCCCAGCCCGACGCTAGCCTTGCGATACAGCTCGGGTCGAGACCCCTCTGTAGCGCTGCGACACGACGGTGAATGGCCGTGGATTCCGCCGCGGACGGATCGTTGGCGCTCATACCGCTGGACGGCCACAAATGAAGTACACCGCAGCCATGATGCAGAGTGCGGCCCAAAGATAATCGAGCTTGACGGGCTCGCGCATGTAGAAGATCGAAAACGGCACGAATACGGAGAGCGTCACCACCTCCTGCAAAATCTTCAACTGTGCCAGCGACAACTCGGTGTAGCCGATTCTGTTGGCGGGAACCTGCAGCATGTACTCGAGGAGCGCGATGCCCCAGCTGACGAGCGCCGCGATCCACCACCGCTGGTCGTTGAGATTTTTGAGGTGCGCGTACCAAGCGAAGATCATGAAGACATTTGACATGACGAGCAATCCGATGGTGGTGGCGATCACGGCCATGAGGTCACTCCGGGGCGACGCCGAGCGCAAGCAAGGCGGCGATCGTCTGGTCGTGGCTGACGTGGATGATGCCGTGCCAGCCGCGTTGGCGTACGGCTTCGATGTTCTCGGCGCGATCGTCAATGAATACGGTCGACTCGGGCTGCAGAGCGAAGCGCGGCGAGTTGATCGTAAAGACCGGTATCGATGTCCGCGGCCTCACTCGATCGATGATCGCGCAGCAGCCACTGCAAGCGCTCGACCGCCGAGGTGACGAGGCCGTCGGTCGAGCGGCACACCACCTGCAAGGATTCTGCAGTGTGGATATTGAAGGGTTCGAGTCATCCGCTCTCGCCAGCGCGTGCGACTACGGTGCGAGTGCCCGCAAACGCTCGCGGGTTGTCGCTCAGCATGACGACACCGACGGCGGCCGTGCCAAAGAAAAAGCCGCTGCGGCTGAGGACACTCGGTGGTTTTTTCGCTCAAGCACTAGCTGCTCCGAAACCCTCGGTAACGGCGAGCACACTGCCGCGATCGCCGGGCTCGAGATTCACCGAGACCACCGTGGCACGCGGGAAAAAATTGAATTCCGATGCGCTCGCCCAAGTGTAGGCACCCATCGCACGCCCGACGATGAGCTCGCCTTCGTCGAGCTCGGGAAGCAAAATATTTTCGGTGATAACATCAATGCTGTCGCAAGTCGGCCCGGCCAGTACTGCAGGCTCGCGCTGCCGCCCTTTCTTGAGGGACTCGAGCGGATAGCGCGCATGATCGAAGAGCTGACCGCTGAACGAGCCGTAGAGACCATCGTCGAGGTAATACCACCAGCGGCCTTCGCGACGCGCCCGCCCTATCACTGAAGCGACGCCGATTGCGCTCGGCCCGGCGATGTAGCGACCCGGTTCAGCAATGACACGAATGCGCTTGGGCAATTTGGTCAGCGCCGCGCGGATGGGTTTGCAGAAATAGCCGATTTGCGGGGCTCGCGCCGCGTAATCGATCGGAAAGCCGCCACCAATGTCGAGCGTATCGCAAGGACCGAGCCGCTCGCGGCGCGCTGCGGTGAGTAGCCGCGTGCAAGCCTCGATCGCCTCGACGTGCTTGCCCGGGTCCGGCGCCTGCGAACCCACATGAAAAGACAAACCACGCACCACGATACCGAGATCGCGCGCACGGCGCGCCAGCGCCAGCAAGGCCTCGGGATCGCAACCGAACTTGCGCGACAAGTCGGATACCGCACCCGGGCTGCGAAAAGACACTCGAAACAAGAGTTCCGCGCGCTCGGCGTACGGCACAAACTTATGCAACTCGTCCGGATTGTCGGCGACGAAGACGCGTACACCGCGCGTGAGCGCGGCGCGGATGTCGATATCGCGCTTGATCGGGTGGGTGTGGATACAGACCTGCGGATCGACGCCCATACGGTGCACGAGTTCGACTTCACCCGTCGTGGCGAGATCGAGAAAGCCTCCCTCTGCAAGCACCGTGCGAACCACGGCCGGATGCGGCAGCGGCTTCAGAGCGTAGTGCAGATCGACACCGGGCAGCGCCCGCTGCAACTCGCGGTACTGGCTACGGATGCGCGCACAATCGACGATCAGCAGCGGCGAACCGAACTCACCGACCAGGCGCTTGATCTCGCGCGGCTGAAAGGGATCGATATACAGCGGCTTACAGGTCGATTTCATCGGCAATAGTTCAGCGGAAAATAGAGACACAAAATCAGGTCAAACAAATGTGGCAGCGGCGCGGGCAAGGCGGTCGCGCGCCGCATCCCAGTCGGCCGACTTAGGCACGGATTCGACGAGGATACGCGATGCGCCCTGCTTGTCGAGCCTGCGCAGTTCCGCGTACAGCGCACGGCCGTAGCTCGCTGCATCGGTACCCGGCGGACAGGCCAGTGTCACCACGAGTTCGCCCCCAGCCTGTGCAGTCTTGATCGCGGTGTCGAGCCTGCCGGCAGGCACCAAGGTCAGCGGCGTCTGCGGTGCGTAATGCTGCGCAGTGCTGCCCGGAACACGCGGCGCGGCACCGCTGGTCGGCGTCTGCAACGACATGCCGAGCTCTGCTGCGAGCGCTGCGCTCGAAATCACGCCGGGCCGCAGCAGCTGCGGCGTAGCACCTACCAAAGAAACGATGGTCGACTCCAGCCCGACCTCGCAATCACCGCCCTCAAGCACCAGCAGATCTTGCGGAAATTCTTCGCGCACATGTGCGGCACGGGTCGGCGAGACACGTCCATAGCGATTCGCCGACGGCGCCGCAATGCCGCTGCCAAAGGCCGCCAGCAAGGCTCGCGCCACAGGATGTGCAGGCACGCGCACGGCGATCGGGTCCTGTCCGCCCGTGAGTTCATCGGCAACGCCCGCAGCGCGCCGCAGCACCAGCGTGAGCGGCCCGGGCCAGAAGCGCGCCGCGAGGCGCAGCGCCATCGGTGGGACCTCGGCGGCCCAACTCACAAGTTCGTCGACCGAATGCAGATGCAAAATGAGCGGGTGCGTCGCCGGGCGACCCTTGAGCGCATAGACCTTGCGCAATGCGACCGGGTTACGCGCATCGGCACCGAGACCATAGACCGTCTCGGTTGGAAACGCGACCAGCTCGCCGGCACGCAAACGCGTCACCGCAGCGTCGATTTTTTTAGTCATCACTAGCATCGATGCCGCCACAACAGTCCGTCGATGGTCATGCGTTCCCCGGCGTCGGCTAGTCATTGTAAAGCAGGCGGGTCCGTAGCGCTCATGCTCTGCACGAATTCTTTGGCTAAAGCCGCGACCGAGAGCGGCGCTGACCCCTCGGCCTTGTTATTGATGATGACGATTGTCTGCCGCCCCTGACCGAGCGCCCTATGCGCCAACTGCGCGACTTGCCACCGCGTTTCGCGGTCGGGATCAAGAAGGCGATCGAAGGGCGCATAGGCGGCTCGCGCTTCTTGGTAGCCGAGTCCCGGTGCAAGCAACCAGCGAATGACGAGCGGGCAGTCGGCGTCGCCCTCGATAGGCGACTGTTCAGTAACGGGCGGCAAACGCGGATGGGCGGCAAATCCGTGGGCGACACCCTGGCGCGCGAGCAGGTCAGCGAGGTCGTTACCGAGCATCGCACGATCACGCCATTCCACCGCGTACTTGGCTTCACGTGGCAGGGCAGCGAGAAAAATTTTGAGGCGCAGCAGCAACTCTTGGCGATAGCGCAGAACCCGGTCACCCAAGGGCGAGAACTGAAACAGAATCACACCGAGTCGTTCGCCGAGTCTGCGCAGCGCGGGCTCGATCACCACACGTCGCGCGTAATCGGCGTCGAGAAACACATCGGGAACACCCTCGAGATATTCCGGTCGACGCGCGCTCTTCGGCAGCATCAGCGCCGCGTGGGCCTTGAGCAAAAATCGGAAGTCGGGGCTGGTTGCGGCTGCCATGCGTTGCAGCGTCTTGTCATTGAGTGGCGCATAGAAACTGCGATCGACCCCGACGCTGCGCAACAAGGGATGCGTCGCATAGGCTGCCAGCCCGTCGCGCGCGAGTTTCGTCTCGTCGTAGTCGCCGCCGTAGACGATGCCCTGCCAGCCCGCAAACGACCACGTGGAGGTGCCGAAGCGCAAACCGCGCGGGATTTGCGCGGCCAGCGCGCGCACCTCATCACCAGGATCGACGGCCGCGACCGCCGAACGCTCAGCGACAGAGTTACCGAAAAGATCGACTTGACCGCTCAAGCCCCGAGCGTATCAGGCGCCGAGCGCGACGCCGAAAGCCTGCTTGTAGAGACCGGCGAATTCCTCGCGACCAAAGCGATGGTTCTGCGTCCCGTGGTGGGCAATTTTGAGCGAGCCCATGAGTGACGCGATACGGCCCGTGGTCGACCAGTCGAGCCCGCGCTGCAGACCAAACAGCAGTCCGCCACGATACGCATCGCCGCAGCCTGTGGGATCGGCGACTTGTACGGGCTTCACCGGCGGAATCTCGTGCAATTTGCCCTCTGCATGGATGTGCGAACCCTGCGAGCCGCGCGTCACGATCAGCGCCTTGACCATGCTGGCTATCTCTTCGAGCAACCAACCGGTACGCTCGACCAGCAGGCTCGCCTCGTAATCATTGACCGCCACCCAACTCGCCTGTCCGATCATGGTGCGCAGATCATCGGGACCGAGCAGCGTCATCGCCTGACCTGGGTCAAAGATTAACGGGATGCCATTGGCGGCAAACTGCGAGGCGTGCTCGCACATGCCGAGATGGCTTTCGGGAGCGACGATGCCAAGCCGTATGCCAGCGGTCTTCGGCACTTTATTGACGTGCGCGTGGTTCATCGCCCCCGGGTGAAACGCCGTGATCTGGTTGTTATCGGCGTCGGTCATGATGTACGCCTGGGCGGTGTATTCGTCCTCGAGCTGACGGATGTGATCGAGCGGCAAGCCGTTGTCGATCATCCAGGCGCGGTAGGGACCGAAATCCATACCCACCGTCGCCATCACCTTGCCTTCGCCGCCGAGCAGCTTGAGGTTGTAGGCGATGTTGCCCGCGCAACCGCCGAAATTGCGGCGCAAGCCGGGCACGAGAAAAGCCACATTCAACATGTGGATTCGATCTGCGAGGATGTGATCTTTAAAGTGACCCTCGAACACCATCACCGTGTCATAAGCTACCGAACCACAGATTAGCGCCATCATGTTCGTCTCCCGGGAAAATTTTCTCAGCGATCGAACAGCACCAGCGCCCAAACCACGGCCAGTAGTGCAACTGAGGAGAAGACCGCCGCGGAACCGAGATCTTTGGCGAGCCCCGAGAGCTGGTGGCGCTCGAGCCCGATTCGATCAACGGTAGCCTCGATGCCGCTATTGAGCAGCTCGACGATCAGGATGACGAAAATCGGTCCGACCAGCAGTGCGCGCTCGATGCCGTTTTGACCCAGCCACAAGCCAAGCGGAAACAACACCACGGATAGCGCGAACTCTTGCCGGAACGCAGCCTCCTCGCGGAACGCACCGACATAATCTTTCCAGGTATTGCCGAAGGCGTTGAAGAGGCGGATAAGTCCGGTCGATTTTTGGGGGTCGGTTTTCGTCACGCCACGGAGTTTACAGGCTTCCAGGTCAATTCGAGCTGTCTTGCCGCCCGCACGTCATCGAGTCGTCGTACCGGCATGGTCCATGGCGCGCCCTTGAGCTTCGCCGCGTCGGTCTCGGCCTCGGCGAGGATGGCGACCATTGCCTCGACGAAGGCATCGAGGGTTTCGCGACTCTCGGTTTCAGTGGGCTCGATCAACAGACACTCCGGCACCAACAACGGAAAGTAGGTCGTCGGTGCGTGAAAGCCGTAATCGAGCAAACGTTTGGCCACATCCATAGCCGTGACGCTCAATTCCTTGGCTTGTCTGCGCAGCGTGATGATGAACTCATGACTCGCGCGACGCGTCGGATAGGCCAAATCGAAACCCGCTGCGCGCAGCTTTGCCAACAGATAGTTCGCGTTCAACGTCGCGAACTCGCCGACCTGACTCATGCCGCTGCGGCCAAGCATGCGCATGTAAATGTAGGCCCGCAGCAATACGCCAGCGTTGCCCATGAACGCCGAAAGGCGACCGATCGACTGCGGACGATCGACCTCGCTGAGCCAGCGATAGGCCTCGCCCTCACGACCGACCACCGGCACTGGCAAAAAGGGCTCGAGCCGTGCGCTCACGCCCACTGCACCCGCGCCCGGTCCGCCGCCGCCATGCGGCGTCGAAAAGGTTTTGTGCAGATTCATGTGGATTACATCGAAGCCCATGTCGCCGGGACGGACCTTGCCGAGAATGGCATTGAGGTTCGCGCCGTCGTAATAAAGCAGTCCGCCGGCGCCATGAACGATGCGCGCGACCTCCTGAATCTTGCGCTCAAAGACGCCGAGCGTGGACGGATTGGTGAGCATGATGCCGGCGGTGTGGGGTCCCACCGCTTTTTCGAGTGCGGCGATATCGACATCGCCCTCGGCATCGACCGGAATCTCGCGCACTACGCAACCGCACATCGTCGCTGTCGCGGGATTGGTGCCGTGCGCAGCCTCGGGCACGATGATTTCGTTGCGTGCCAGATCGCCACGCGCACGGTGATACGCACGAATCATGGCGACACCGGCGAATTCGCCGTGCGCCCCAGCCATGGGATTGAGCGACACGGCTTTCATGCCAGTGACTTCTTTGAGTATCTCCTGCAATTCGAACATACAGGACAAAAACCCCTGCCCCTGCGAATCCGGTGCCAGCGGATGGCGGGCAAGGAATTCCGGCAGCATCGCGTATTGGTTACAGGCCTTGGGGTTGTATTTCATCGTGCATGAGCCGAGTGGATAGAAGTTCGTGTCGATCGAAAAATTGAGCTGCGACAGCCGCGTGAAATGCCGCACCACATCGAGCTCGCTGACCTCGGGCAACAACGGTTTGCTGCGCCGGCGTAAAGCTGCAGGCAGTGCCGACTGCGCCTCATGAGCGGCTGCTGCGCCAGCGCCGATCAGCGCCGGTGGCTGCTGCGCAGCCGCGCCACGTCCTTCGCGCGAGTATTCGAAGATGGATTTTTCGAGAATCTGATTCATGCTGTTCTCCGTGGCGCGCAGCTCATGCCGCCCGCGCATCCTGCCGGGCCACACCAAGCGCATTGGCGAAGCGCTCGATGTCGTCATCGGTTTTGGTTTCGGTGGCGCAGACCAGCAACGCCGGTCCGAGCTCCGGGTAATCGGCGCTAAGATCGACGCCGCCCAGAATGCCCTGTGCCTCGAGACTGCGCAGCACGGCGGCCACCGGGCGATCGAGCAGCAACACGCTCTCGTGAAAACGCGCACCCGTAAACGCGGCGCGTACACCGCGTACTCGGCAGAGCGCGCTCTGCAGTTGCTGCGTCCGTACCATGCAGCTCTCGGCCACTTTGGCTAGCCCTGCGGGGCCGAGCAGGCTCATGTAGATCGTGGCCGCCGTCATCAACAGCCCCTGATTGGTGCAAATGTTGGAGGTCGCCTTGCCGCGGCGAATGTGCTGCTCACGCGCCTGCAAGGTGAGCGTGTAACCTTGTTTGCCCTCGAGATCGACCGTGCGACCCACAATACGGCCCGGCATCGCGCGCACGTACTCGAGTCGGGTGGTCATGAAACCGAAGTACGGTCCGCCGGATGACAGCGGCACACCAAGCGGCTGACCCTCGCCGACGCAAATATCGGCACCTTTCGTGCCCCATGCGCCGGGTGGATTGAGCATGGCCAGCGAGGTCGGGTTGACGACAGCGATCACCATCATGCCAGCCGAATGCGCCCAGTCGGTGAGCGCATCGACATCTTCGAGCTGACCAAAGAAATTAGGCTGTTGGATGACGAGCGCAGCGAGATCCTCGCCACGCAAGGCTTCGAGCGCCAGCCGATCGATGCATCCGGTCTCGCGCGAGTACGCCACGCTCTCGAAGCGCAGTCCTTGATTGCCGGCGGTGCTCACTGCCACGCGCCGATAATTGGGATTGACCGTGCTCGGCACGAGGATGCGCAGACTCTTTGATTTTCGGTGCGCGCGCACCGCCATAAGCGCCGCCTCGGCGACCGCCGAACCGCCGTCATAGAGCGAGGCGTTCGAGACTTCCATGCCGGTCAAACTGCTGATCATGGTCTGATATTCGTGGATCAGTTGCAGCGTGCCCTGGCTCGCCTCGGCTTGATACGGCGTGTACGCGCTGTAGAACTCGCCGCGCGTGGTGATTGCCCACACCGCCGAGGGAATGTGATGCTCGTAAGCGCCGGCGCCCAAAAAAGACAGCGGAATGCCGTCCTGACGGGCGCGCTCACTCATCAAGCGAGCGATCGCCATCTCCGACATCGCCTCGGGAATACCCTCGAGTCCCTGCACGCGCAGCGCAGCGGGAATTTCGTCGAAGAGCGCGTCGATCGAAGGCGCGTCGATGACTGCGAGCATCTCGCGGATGTCGTGCTCGGTGTGCGGAATGAAGGCCATCTCAGCCACCCTCCGCAGCCAACTGCGCTGCGTAGACCTCGGGCCCAAGCAGCGCATCGAGCGCGGCCGGTGAGGCGGGTTGCAGACGCATCATCCAACCCTTGCCGTAGCAATCCTGATTGATGAGTTCGGGCGCGCCGCCGAGATCGGCATTATTTTCGAGCACCGTACCGGCGATCGGCGAGTACACATCAGACGCTGCCTTCACGGATTCGACCAAGGCGCAGGGCTCGCCCACGCCGAGCACACGCCCAGGTTCGGGCACCTCGACGAACACCAGATCGCCGAGCGCCTGCTGCGCGTGGTCGGTAATGCCGATCTCCACACGGCCATCGGGTAATAGTCGCACCCATTCGTGGGATTTGGCGTAGCGTCGATCTGCAGGGATATGGCTCATGGCAAAACTCCTTGGCAGCCAAATTGAATTCTTTTAGAGACTGATCAGTGCACGCCCATGGCGTACGAAGGGCGGCTTCACGACTCGCGCCGGCAGCAATTTGCCGCGAATATCAACCTGCACTGACGTGCCGGTAGCGCGCGGTACCCGGGCGAGCGCAATCGAGCGCTCGAGGGTCGGCGAAAACGTACCGCTGGTGATTTCGCCCTCGCACACGCCGTCGACCAGCACTTTTTGGTGGGAACGAAGCACACCGCGATCCTCGAGCACGAGACCGGCGAGTTTGTACGTGCCGCCACCCGCCTCACGAATGCGCTCGAGCGCTTCGCGACCAATGAAATCACGGCTCGCAGGCTCGAAGGCTACGGTCCACGCCAGCCCTGACTCGAGCGGGTGCGTGCGCTCGCTCATGTCGTTGCCATAGAGGTTCATGCCGGCTTCCAGGCGCAGCGTATCGCGCGCGCCGAGGCCACAAGGCGCCACGCCAGCCGCCATCAGCGCGAGCCAGGCTACACTGATTTCTTCAAGCGGGAGCATGATTTCGTAGCCGTCCTCGCCCGTGTACCCGGTACGCGCCACAAACCTTTCACCACAAAATCGCCCTGCAAACGGCTGCAACGCGAGCGTGGCTTCTCGATCTGTCGGCTCCAGCAAGTCGACGACTTTGGCGCGGGCTGCAGGACCTTGCACCGCGAGCATCGCCAGATCGACCCGCTCAATGATTTCGAGGTGGGCGAGCTCTTCACGCGCGCGCGCACGAATCCACGCGAGATCGCTGTCGCGCGTGCCGGCATTGACGACGATGCGGAACCACTCGTCGTTCATGAAATAGACGATGAGATCGTCAAGCACGCCGCCGTCGGCGTTCAGCATGCAGCTATACAGTGCTTTGCCCGGCGCCTGCAGCTTGTCGACGTCGTTGGCGAGCAACCGCCGCAAAAAGCTGCGGCTGTCGCGACCGCGTGCGTCGATGACGCACATGTGGGAGACATCAAAGATACCGGCGGCGCGGCGCACCCGATGGTGCTCCTCGATCTGCGAGCCATAGTTGACTGGCATGTCCCAGCCGCCGAAGTCGACCATGCGGGCACCGAGCGCGACATGCTGTTCATGTAGAGGTGTCTTACGTCCCATGCGGGCTCCCAAAGAGTGCTGCAACTCTTGGTTACCGCCGGAACCAAAAAAATGGGCGGCAGGAATCAGTGACTCCTGCCGCCCCTCTGTCCTTGGACCTGAGAGATCGGGCCAGTCTTGCGTCAGACGAGCCGCTCCCCTTCGGCGGACCGCCGACTGCCCGTTTGGACTGCCGGACGATCACTCTCCAGAGCTCGCCTGCGACCTGCCGTTCTTCTGCCTGAGCGTTTCCGGGCGGAAACTTGCGCCTTCGGCGTCCGTCGACCCAGGCGAGACCCCTGCAAAAGGGCTCCAGCACGAGGTCGCGAATCTCTCCGGCAAGGTCGGAATTCGCGAACAACGCGATAATAACATTGCTTTGCGCGCCGCGGGGCGAAAAGGCGCGACTCGTGAGAGAGTGGACCGCACGATAGCAGCACGACCGCAGTTAAAGCAGGAGACTCGTCGATGATCAGCCGCAGACAAAGCGTGGCCGCCGTGGTGGGCGGGGTCAAAGTGGGTGGCGGTGCGCCGATCGTGGTGCAGTCGATGACCAACACCGACACCGCAGACATCGAGGCGACCGTGACGCAGGTGCGTTCGCTCGCGCGCGCGGGCTCGGAGATCGTACGCGTCACCGTCAATTCCGAGGAAGCCGCCGCGGCGGTACCGCATATCCGTGATCGACTCGAGCGTGAGGGGCTGCAGATACCGATCGTCGGCGACTTCCACTTCAACGGCCATAAACTTTTGAAGGCGCACCCGGCCTGCGCCGAGGCGCTCGCCAAATATCGCATCAATCCCGGCAACGTCGGCCGAGGCAGCAAGCGTGATCCGCAGTTCGCCGAAATGATCGAGACGGCTTGTCAGTACCAAAAACCCATCCGTATCGGCGTCAATTGGGGCAGTCTCGACTCCGATCTGTTGACGCGCATGATGGACGAGAACAATGCCTCGCCAACTCCGCGTAGTGCCAATGAAGTCATGCGCGCGGCCGTGGTCGAGTCCTGCCTGCAAAGCGCCCGGCGCGCCGAAGAATTAGGCCAGCCCCACGATGCAATCGTGCTGTCGGCCAAGGTGAGCGGCGTACAAGATCTGATCGCGATCTACACCGACCTTGCGGCGCGCTGCGACTACCCGCTGCATGTTGGCCTCACGGAGGCCGGGATGGGCAGCAAGGGCATCGTTGCCTCGACGGCTGGCATCGGCGTGCTGCTGCAACGCGGCATCGGCGACACGATCCGTGTTTCCCTCACCCCGGAGCCGAACGGTGATCGCACTCAGGAAGTGATCGTCACCCAAGAGATCCTGCAAACCATGGGTCTGCGTTCGTTCGTACCCATGGTCATCGCCTGCCCGGGTTGCGGCCGCACTACGAGCACCTACTTCCAGGAACTGGCGAAATCCATCCAGTCGCATATCCGACACCGCATGCCCGAATGGCGGAAAGAATACACTGGCGTCGAGATGATGAACGTTGCCGTGATGGGCTGTGTCGTCAACGGGCCGGGCGAGAGCAAGCACGCCAACATCGGCATCAGCCTGCCGGGGAATGGCGAACGTCCGATCGCGCCGGTCTACGAAGATGGCGAAAAAACCGTGACGCTGAAGGGTGAACACATCGCCGAAGAATTCCAGCAACTCGTCGAAGCCTACGTTGCCCGCAGTTATCCGCGGCGCAGCGGCAGCTGCCTCAAAGATCGATCCGCGGAGGAAGCCTCTTGAGTACCACCCTGACCGAGAAGAAATGCCTGCCCTGCGAGGGTGGTGTGCCGCCGTTACCGGCCGCCGAGTGCGAGCGCTTGCTCAAGCAACTCGCACCCGAGTGGCGACTGTCACCGGATGGCCGCAAATTACAACGCGAATGGTCATTCAAAGATTTTCATCGAACAATGAGTTTCGTAAACGCAGTCGCGCATGTCGCCAACCTCGAGGATCACCACCCCGACCTGGCAATCGGCTACAACTTCTGCCGGCTGAGCTACAGCACCCATGCCGTGAACGGCCTCACCGAAAATGATTTTATCTGCGCGGCCAAGATCGACCGACTGAGCTGAACGCAGCGGCGGCACGCGACTGCGTGCTAGGCGCGCCGCGCCACGCGCGGCAGGTCGCCCGCGAGCCCGAGCGCGCGCTCGGCAAACGGTCGACGCAGTAGCGCACTGCGACCCACGACGCCTAGACCCCGCTCAACCCAGCGCGACCATTCATCGCCGCCGAACGCCAAAAAGCGATTGAAGAGATCGAGCGCAGTAGCCATGAGTTCATTATCACTTTTGCGCCAGCGCTCGTAGCGACGCAGGACACGCATCGCACCCAAATCCTCACCCTCGAGGGTTGCCGCCTCGAGTACTTCGGCGAGCGCTGCGGCATCGAGCAAACCCAGATTGACACCCTGTCCGGCGAGCGGGTGCACGATATGTGCCGCATCGCCCATCAGTGCGCAGCGCTCGCGCGTGTACTGCGACGCATTGACTCGGCGCAGCGGGAAACTGCGACGCAGACTCGCGAGTTCGAGCGCGCCCAGAACCCCGGCGCTGGCGGTCGTCAGCTCGCTGGCGAATTCATGGGGCGGGCTGGCCAGCAGCGCCTCGGCACGAGCCCGCGGCAAAGACCAGACAATGGAGCTCTCGCCGCTTGCCAGCGGCAGCAACGCCAGCGTGCCCTCACCACTGAAGCGCTGCCAAGCCGTGTGCTCGTGAGGGCGCTCACTCTGCACATTGGCAACCATGGCCAGTTGCAGATAATCCTGGGCCTCGACACCTAGATCCGCGATCTCGCGCACCCGCGATCCCCCACCATCGGCACCAATGACAAGCTTGGCCATACATCGGCCGGCGCTGGTAAGCAGCTCGAGTCCGACCTCCGCAAAACAAACATCGTCGAGCTGCGCGCGCTGCACCGTCCCGCCGCCCTCGATGAAGGCCGCCAGCGTCGCGCGCTGCAGCGCTGCGTTGCCGACGATATAACCCAAGTTCGCCTCACCCAATTCAGCGGCATCAAAAGTCAGCGAGCCTCCGCTGCGCGGTTCAGCATCGCGCGGCCAAACATGCATACGCTCATAAGGCGTGAGGACGCCGGGTACCGCCGCTAAAGCTGACCAAGCGCCGGCTGCACGCAGGATCCGTTCGCTGGCCCGCGACAAGGCAAAGACCCGCAGATCGCGCGCATCGATAGGCTGCGCGAGATCAGGCACGTCGCGCTCGAGCAAGAGCACGCGCAACGCCCGCGACCGCAGACGCGCCAACAGAGCACCGAGCGCAGCGCCGACTGGGCCACCGCCGACGATCACCACATCAAAGATTTCACTCGTCGCCACGGGTGTCGAACTCACGGCATAACTCCGAGCCCGCGACCCAGGCGCGGTGTGCGCCCCGCAAAGCCCCAGCTTAGTCGCGACATCGCCTGCTTGGCGGTCGGTGACAGATCGAAGAGCAACAGGCCCAAATCACGCAACAACGGCACACCCACTCGTTGATCGCCGAACAACTTCACGAGCCCGTCGGTGAAGCGTGTCACACCATCGCGATCAGCATGGCGTCGGCTCGCGAATTTTTTGAGTACGGCCGGCGCACCGATATCTGCCCCGGTGCCCTGACGACTGACCACCTCGGCCAGCAATTCCGCGAGCGTCGTCGCATCGCGCAACCCGAGGTTGAACCCCTGCCCCGCCACCGGATGCAAGCCCTGCGCCGCGTTGCCGATCAGGGCGACCCGGTGTCCGACCAAGCTTTGCGCGCGCGACAATCGCAGTGGATAGGCGGCACGACGACCGACCGTCTGCAAACGACCGATTCGCCAACCAAAAGCCTGCTGCAGGGCAGCCAGGTACTCGGCATCGGTGTATAGCAGCACGCGCTCGGCCTCGGCGGTCGCTAGCGTCCACACCACGCCGTAGGCACCATCGTACAGCGGCAAAACGGCAAAGGGACCGCTCGGCGTAAAGCGCTCAAACGCCGTGCCGTCGGCGGCGTGCGCCGCCCGCACATGCGCGACGATCGCGACCTGTGCGTAATCTTCGATGTCAGCGCCCAAACCCGCTTTCTCGCGCACGCGCGAATTCGCGCCGTCCGCGGCGATCACCAAGCGGGCCCGGAGCGGCAAACTTTCGGGCTCGGTCTGCAGCTCTACCGTTTGCTCGCCGATGCTTACTGCTGTGCAGCGCGCCGGCATGCGCCAGCGCAGCTCCGGCAGTCCGCGCAGCCGCGACTGCAACGCGGCACCCAGTACTCGATTGGTCATGACATAACCGAACGCCTCGATGCCATGCTCTGCCGCATCGAGACGCGCGAAGCCGAACCGGCCCGCGTCAGAGACATGGATCCGCCGGATCGCCGCCGCCTGCGTCGCGATCTGCGACCAGAGACCGAGTGTTTCAAGAGTTCGGCGCGTGCCGTTGCCGAGCGCCGTGGTGCGATCATCAAAGCTCGGCTGTTCTGTCGCATCGGGCGCGACACCCTCAATTAAAGCCGTCCGCAAACCTGTAGGCGCGAGCGCGAGCGCAAGACTCGCGCCCACCAAACCACCGCCGACGATGGCGACGTCAACGAGCTCGGCGTTAGTCTCGGCATTGACCACAACGTTAGCCATGGGACTCAGGAGGCCATCACCGCTTCGATGGCGGCAGGATCTTTGGGCACGCCATGGGTGAGCACCTCGTGACCGTCACGGGTGACCAGCACATCGTCCTCGATGCGAATGCCGATGTTGCGAAATTCCGGCGGAATACCTCGCGTGCCCGGCGGCACGTATAGCCCGGGCTCAATGGTCAGCGCCATGCCGGGCTCGAGCTGCCGCCAGGCCTCGCCGATTTTGTAATCACCAACATCGTGTACATCCATGCCTAGCCAATGGCCGGTGCGATGCATGTAGAACCGCCGATAGGCGAGCAATTTAACGAGGGTCGGTACCCGACCTTTGAGCAGACCGAGACGCACCATACCGGCGGTGAGAACCTGCACGGCGACCTCATGCGGGCGATTCCAATCATTGCCCGGACGCACCGCCTCGATGGCCGCAAGATTCGCCTCGAGTACCACCTCGTACGCCGCGCGCTGCGCGGCCGAGAAACGACCGCTCACTGGAAATGTTCGGGTGATATCCGCAGCGTAGGTTTCGTATTCGCAACCGGCATCGATCAGCACCAATTCGCCAGCCTGCAGCAGCGAAGAATTTTCCCGATAGTGCAGGATGCAACCATTGGCGCCGCCGCCAACGATCGGCAGATACGAGTTCTCGGCACGCGCCAAATGAAACTCGTGCTGTATCTCCGCAGCGAGCTCGTACTCGTGACGGCCGGGCTCGCAATACCGCATCGCCCGAAGGTGCGCGCGGGCAGCAATGCGCGCAGCCTCGCGCATCTGCTCGATTTCGGCGCGACTTTTGAAGAGTCGCATCTCGTGCAAGACATGTTCGAGCGCGACCATCTCGTGCGGCGCGTGACGCCCCTGCTTGGCCTGCGCACGCAGCGCATTCACCCAGCCGACCACCCGGTGATCAAAGTCACGGTTAACGCCGAAGGTGTAGTAAATCTTTGCCCGACCTTCCATTAGTCCCGGCAGGATCTCGTCGATATCGCCAATCGGAAAGGCATCGTCAGCGCCGAAATCGCGTCGTGCGCCAACCGGGCCTGCACGACGCCCATCCCAAGTCTCGCGCCGCGGATCGCGATCACGCACGAACAACAAATACTCGCCCTGCGCTCGACCCGGAACCAGCACCACCACCGATTCGGGTTCTGGAAAGCCGCTCAAATAATGGAAGTTGCTGTCCTGCCGATAGGCGTACTCGACGTCGTTATTGCGCAGGTGCACAGCCGCGGCGGGCACGATGGCGATCGAACCGCGCCCCATACTTTTCATCAACTGGCGGCGACGGCGGGCAAATTCGTCGCGACCGATCGGCGGCGGCGGCGCTGACTCCCTCACGTGGCTGGATCGCGACATGTCAGTGCAGCGAGACCGAGTTATCATCGGCTGCCGTCGTGCGGAACGGCGCCAGTTCGTCGTGCAGCAACTGCACGCCCACCCGCACGAACTCGACCAGTTCGACGTAGGCCTGCTCGTTATCCTCTAGCGACTCGTTCTCATCGACGTCAATCCGCGTCATGGCCGTGAGGTCGCGGACGATCTCGCTAACATCAGCCGGCAAATCTTCGATGTCGGGGATGGGGTTGGAACCGAGCCCGTAGAGAAAGCCCTGGCACCACTGCCCGAGCGCCATGGCGCGCTCAGCGACCGGCATTTCGTCACCCGGCAACAGCAACTGAAATTCAATATGACCAGCGCGCAGCACATACCGGGTCCATTCGAATACCGCATGCAGCGCGGCCTCGGCATCGCCCGCCCGACCTTCGGGGAAGATCTCGCGCAACCAGTCCTGCACGCTCAATTGCTCGCCCGAGCACAGCGCCCCGGCCAGCGTTCCGTGGGCTTCGGGCAGGTCGGTTAGGGCCCGCGAGCTCGATAGATGGCTTTCGATTTCACGATAGTCGGGGGCTGACATCGGCTGATTATGCCAAAGACCCTCCAATTCGCATTGATCGGCGCGTGCCACGGCCTATAATTTTCGTTATGAGCGACAAGGTCAGCGAGCGTAACGGACTCGAGGCGGAAATCCGCCGTCTCGAGAAACAGGTTGACGAATTGCTCGGGGTGCTCGGCGCCCTGCGCGAAGAAAATCGCGCCTTGCGCCAGCGGCAAGATAGCCTGTCCACCGAACGCGCCACACTGCTGCAACGCAACGAGCAGGTCCGTACCCGCGTCGAGGCCATGATCGGTCGTCTCAAAACTCTGGAGCACGGCCCGTGAACGCCGGCGATCGCGATGCCTCCCGTGTCAGCATCCGCATCCTCGAGAAGGAATACATGGTGGCCTGCCCGCACGAGGAGCGCTCAGCGCTGCTCGATGCCGCCGAGTTCCTCAACGGCAAGATGCGCGAAATCCGCGACAGCGGAAAAGTGGTCGGTCTCGATCGGGTGGCCGTCATGGCCGCGCTCAATCTGGCCCACGAACTGCTCAAGCTGCAGGATAAAGATCGGCGCAGCGAAACCGAACAAGGCAACCGCGTGCGCGCGGTGCGCGAGCGCATCGACAGCGCCTTGCGGCGTGGGAAACAGCTCGATCTCTGACACCGCGAACGCGTTTGCTACCGCACACGCGTTAGCGCATGTCTCTGAGCGCGCGCGTGGTGTAGACTGTTTCAGCGTCGCCTGCGGTGTTCGATAGTGGATCGGGTTACCTCTCGACCCTAAGTTGGAACGCCCCGGGGCATCAGGGCTTGCTGTCAGCACTGTGCAAGTCCGCCTTCGAGCGGGAAGCCTTACCTGACGTAGTCCGCCCCACTTGTTGCTCTGTGTCGAGAGCAACGGTTCACACCGGCACAGGCGGGTGACGCCGTTTATTCCTTCGCGCGGAGTCTTCGTGTTCGACCGCCAAATACTGCGCAAGGCCCTGCGCACGGCGCGCGCAGGACTCAGCGCTGCAGAGCGCGCGCGCAGCTCGCGACTAATCGCCCGCTGGATCGCCGGCACCCACTGGCTCGCGCCCGGGCGTCGCGTGGCTATCTTCATGTCCATGCCCGAAGAAATCGACACGGCGCCGCTGATCGAACTTGCGCACCGCCGAGGTTGCGAACTTTTTTTCCCTCGGATTGAGAGCCTGCGCCAACGACGGCTGGGTTTCACGCCACCCGACGCAAATCTGCTGCGCAATCGGCTGGGCATCGTGGAATTCGGCGGTGCAGCCCGCAAAGCCGCTGCCGCGATGCAGATTATTTTCGTACCGCTAGTTGGTTTTGATCGCCGCGGCAATCGACTTGGAATGGGCGCAGGTTTCTACGATCGCGCGCTGGCCTTTCGGCGGCGGCGCCAACACTGGCGCGGGCCAGTGTTGATCGGTATTGCGCATTCCTGCCAGCAAACAAGCACCATCGAACCACTGAACACCGATGTTCCCCTCGATGTCATCGTCACCGAACGCGGCATCGGTTTTTTCCGCGGAGAAAAAGCATGAATCATTGGTTGATGAAAACCGAACGCAGAACGTTCAGCATCGACGATCTGGCCAAGGCCGCAAAACGCAGCACCTGCTGGGACGGCGTCCGCAATTTCCAGGTACGCAACATGCTGCGCGACCAGTTCGCAGTCGGCGATCTGGCGTTCATGTATCACTCAAGTTGCGAGGCACCAGGCATCGCCGGTGTGATGAGAGTCGTGCGCGCAGGCTACCCTGACTCGACCGCACTCGACCCTCGACATCCGCATCATGATCCTGCGCACACCGCTACTGCACCGCGCTGGTACATGGTCGATGTGCGTCTAGAGCAGCGTTTTCCCAGTGTAATTTCACTCGACGAGTTGCGCAAACATGCGGCCGGAAAACTTCGTGAATTGTTGATCTTGAAGCGCGGCAATCGTCTATCGATCACGCCGGTGAGTGCAGCGGAGTGGCGTTTCATCATGTCGCTCGCGAACTGATGCGGACCACCGGATGCACAACTCGCGCGATAGCGAATGACCCTATTGCTTGTTTTTTGCAAACGCGTGTATATACTCAACCTCGGACTAACCCGTAACTGGAGAACTAACCATGGCTAAGGCCAAAAAGAAGGCGAAGAAGAAAGCCGCCAAGAAGAAGTAAGATTCCTCAGGAATCTCTGGCGGGTGGGGTGCAAGTCACACCCGCCGTCTTCTGAAACGCAAAGAGGATGCCCGCGCAAGCGGGCATCTTCGTCTAGACCGCCAAATATTCTTTTTTTCCTGGAGAAAACGCGATGCGCGAGGCGATGAACAGCAAGCTTGCCGCAGCGCGTGCCGCACTCTCTTACCTTGAACACGATATGGTGATCGGTGTCGGCACCGGCTCGACCGTTAATCATTTCATCGATGAACTCGCTGCGCGTCGCGATAGTCTGCGCGGCGTAGTGTCGAGCTCGGAGGCATCGAGCTCGCGGCTGCGCGCCGCCGGGATCGAGGTGCTCGATCTCAATCGCACCGGCGACCTGCAGCTTTACGTCGACAGTGCCGATGAGACCGACGCCCATCGTCGACTGATCAAGGGCGGCGGGGCAGCCCTGACCCGCGAAAAAATTATCGCTGCCGCATCACGTCGCTTCGTATGCATCGTTGATGAGTCAAAAGTGGTCGATGTGCTCGGGCGCTTCCCGCTGCCAGTCGAGGTCATTCCGATGGCACGCTCCTACGTCGCGCGACAACTGATAAAAATCGGCGGACAACCCGTCTGGCGCGAGAACGTGCTCACCGACAACGGCAATCAGATTCTCGATGTACACGGACTGCGCATCCTCGATCCGCCATCGCTCGAGAGCACGATTAACAATATCGCAGGTGTCGTCACGGTCGGGCTGTTCGCCCATCGAATTGCTGATGTCGTGCTGGTCGGCGGTGCCGCGGGCGCGGTACGCAAGTTGGGCGTCTAGGCCACGCTCAATTCGGCGCCCAAAATAAAAAGACCCGCATTGCTGCGGGCCATGTTTTGGCTGGGGGACTAGGATTCGAACCTAGGTAAACGGAGTCAGAGTCCGTTGTCCTACCGCTAGACGATCCCCCAAAACCGGTGGCCGCGACGGCAGTCCGCAGAGCATGATACGTCAGCGCTTGGAGTATTGCGGACCACGGCGCGCCTTGCGGCGGCCGACTTTCTTGCGCTCGACTTCGCGGGCGTCGCGGGTCACGAAACCAGCGACCCGCAGCGGCTGCCGCAGGGTCTTATCGTATTCGATCAACGCGCGGGTGATGCCGTGGCGGATGGCGCCGGCCTGACCGGTAATACCACCACCCTCGACCGTCACGTCCACATCGAAGCGGCCGATGGTCTGCGTCAGTTCGAGCGGCTGCCGAACGATCATGCGACCGGTCTCGCGACCGAAGAAGTTCTCGATGGTCCGCGAGTTGATGGTGATCTTGCCGTTGCCCGGCTTGAGGTATACGCGCGCAGTGGAGGTCTTACGCCGGCCGGTGCCGTAGTTCGTAGAGGGCATCTGAAGTTTCCGTTAGATGGGGAGGGGCTTCGGCTGTTGCGCCGCGTGCGGATGATTTTCACCCGCAAACACATGCAGCTTGCGATACATGCGACGGCCGAGGACGGTCTTGGGCAGCATTCCCCTGACGGCGATCTGGATCACGCGCTCAGGATGTTCTTTGAGCAGCTTGCCGAAAGCGATCGACTTGATGCCACCGATGGCGCCGGTGTGGTGGTAGTAGAGCTTGTCGGTCATCTTGGCGCCGGTCACGCGCACCTGTTCAGCATTGACGACCACGATGTGATCGCCCATGTCGACATGCGGGCTGTAGTTAGCCTTATGCTTGCCTTTGAGGCGCAACGCAATTTCCGACGCCAAACGGCCCAGGATTTTGCCCTTGGCGTCAACCAGATACCAGTCGCCGCGAACCGTCGAGGGCTTCGCAAAAACAGTGCTCATCTAGAAGTCTCCGTCCGCGGCCCGTTACCCGAACCGAAGGGGGGCCGTGAGTCCCTAAAAGGGCGCGAAAGTGTACTGAAGGTGCCCCGTCTTTGCAAAAGCTGCTTGCTGCTGATACCCAGCCGGCCCCCAGGAGGCGGTGTCCGCTGCCGGGGTGAAAA
>Ga0208048_1000100_pt1 | contig 42767 bp, 44 predicted proteins | sample Malawi_45m_30L_FD_184163 | JGI IMG/M metagenome (GOLD analysis project Ga0208048, IMG submission 184163) | Freshwater microbial communities from Lake Malawi, Central Region, Malawi to study Microbial Dark Matter (Phase II) - Malawi_45m_30L... | ecosystem: Environmental > Aquatic > Freshwater >...
GGAGGAGCCGGAGTCGGAGCGAAGGCGGGAACGGACGGCGCGGCAGTCGAGACGACCAACCGCGCGAGCATGAGCGGTGGTAGCGGGAGTTCCTTTGCCGCAAGCGGCATGAAACTCGGGCTGGAAAACTTCAGCGTGGAGAGTCTCACCGGCGGCGCGGCCGTCGCCGCGCAGACCGTGAGCAAACTGGTCAGCTCGCTCAGCCAGATCGACAGCTTGGCCAACGAGGCCATCCGCGATGTCAACGAAGGTGTCGAGGCGTACAAATTCCTCCTTGAGCAGGGCGAACTCAACAGTGCCACGGAGCGCCTGGCCGAAACATTCGCCTTGGGAGAATTCATGCCGAGCGTGCGCCTCCTTTCACGGGAGGACAAACGAAAGGCTCTCAAATTCACCCAAATGAAGAACGAACTCCTCGCCGCGCTCGAGGTGAATGACCTGACCCGTGCGGAGAAATTGGTCAACGACATGACCGCCATGGCCGCCGATTTCGACGCGAGCAAGCCCCTGGCCAAGATCGAGACGGCCAAGACGATCAGCGCGATGCATTTGGCCAAAGCGAAAAACGCCGCCGTCTCCGGTGATCGCGCCACGATGGAGTCCGAGCTGCGCGCCGCCACGGAGATCTGGCCCCGCAACCCGGCCTTGGCCGAGGTCGGGCAAAACATTTTCAAGCAGACCGACGTGCAGCAGCAGGCGCTCAACGAACTCGACCAGTTGCTCGAGCAACAAGACCACCGCGCCATTTACAAAAAGAGCGCGAAATTCATCGCCGCCGCCGCGCTTTACCCGGACCGCCAGGAGAAGCTCGGCAACATCCTGGCGCAAATGACGGAGATCGAGACTGCCCTGCAACGCGCCCGCGAGATCCAGCAGCGCGGTGATGCGGCCGGCGCTTGGGAAAGCATCCAGGAGGCCGCACAAAAATATCCCGAGGATACCGAGTTGAACCGTTTGCGGGCCGACCTCGCCAGCGGCGGGGCTGCCACCTTCGTGCGTGCCTTGAACAAGGGTGACGAGATGAAGTCGCGCGGCGACTACGGGGCTGCGCTGGCTTGGTTCCTCGACGCGCACCGGCAATACCCGCCCAGCAAGTTCGCGCAGGAGCGGATCGACGCCGTCGCGGCCCTGATTTTGCCGGGATCTGCGCCCGCGAACCCCTGAAACCCTTTCAGAGGCAGGTGTTTCCCCGGTTGTGCCGGGCCTTCTCGGCGTATATATTGCCTGCCTGCTCGCGACGAGAGCGTGAGCCGGCATGCTCACCACTACTCAGACGCCCGAATTAGCGCACAAGGCCGCGACCGACACGCGGTCCTTGGTGGATATTTCCTCGGCCGAACCGCGTCACGGATTGCTCGCCATTCTCCGCAATATCGGCAAGCAACCTTGGTTCACCAGTTTCTGCCTGCTCGGGGCGGACATTATCCTCGTCACCATGGCCTACCTCATCAGCCGTGCGGTGCGCGTCAATCAGGCCTTGGAAATGTCGCCGGTCTATTGGTTGCAGGTCGGAACATTTTTTTTGTGTATCGTTTTCGCCGTTGCCCTCATCGGCGGATACAAAGCCAGGCGCACCTTCCGCCTCCTCCAATTCTCTTCGGAGTTCGCCCTCGCTGTGGTTGTCGGGGCGGCAGCCGGCGCCTTCATTATCTTCGTTTTCTTCTCCGCGGGCGATTTCTACACCGCCCAAAGCCGCGTGGTGCTCTTCTACACGGCCATTGGTTACACCATTCCCGCACTGGGACTGCGCATTCTTGCTGCTTCGGTTTGGACGCGACGCGCGCGGCGCGTCCCCTACCTCGCCATCGGCTCGCCGAAGGAACTGGAGGATTTCGAAAAATATTGCGCCAGCATGGACTTCCACAATCCGGTTGTTTTGGCCGACCTCGATCTGCGCGTGGTCGGCAGCCTGATGGACGAACAGGCCCGCGCGCTCAAAGTCTCCCCGCGCGCCGTCCTTCAAGAAGCTTCGCGCGTCGGCGATGAACTGCCCGCCGAGGGCGCCGCGCGTCGAGCCCACGAGTTCGAGGGCATCGTCCTGACTGATCCGCCGGAAAGTTATCCTCCGGCACTGCTAGAGAAGTTGGCCCGCCTCCATTTCCTGCGTATTCCCGTTTACAGCGAGGACATGTTCTTCAGCGAAACCTGGCGCAAGGAATCGATCCAACGCCTTGATCACTCGTGGGCCCTGCGCCAAAACTTCCAACTGGCCCGCCACTCCGCCTACCGCTACCTCAAAACAGCCGCCGATTACGTCTTGGCCGTGCTCGCTCTGCCCATCGCCCTTCCACTCATGGCCTTGGTCGCGCTGGCCGTGGCCATCGACAGCGGTTTCCCGATCTTCTACCGACAGGAGCGCGTCGGTCGCGGCGAAGGCAAATTTACCCTGCTCAAATTCCGCTCCATGCGCGTGCGCAAAGAGGAGGATGATCCGTATACGCGCGACGGCGACAACCGCATCACCCGAGTCGGCCGTTTTCTCCGTCTCACCCGCCTCGATGAACTCCCGCAGATCTTCAACGTGCTCAAGGGCGAGATGAGCATCGTCGGCCCTCGCGCCGAGTGGTCGCGCATCGTGACGGACTACGAGACAAAAATACCCAGCTATCACCTCCGTCACTTGGTCAAGCCGGGTATCAGCGGCTGGGCGCAGGTCAACTACCGCTACGGGTCGGGGCTGGACGACGCGATCGAGAAGCTGCGCTACGATCTTTACTACATCAAAAATTATTCTCTCGTCCTCGACATCGAGATTCTGCTCAAGACCATCCTCAAAGTCTTTTCCTTCGGCGGCAAATAGAGTGTCTCTGCCGGTCTGAAATCTGAAATTTCAAATTGTTGATCCACGGGGCACCCCCACCTTTCTCCGTGCCCTTCGCGCTTTGCGCGGCTAGTTTTTCCGGTTTCCGCGCATGACCCTCATTCGCAATTTCTGGCCATGGGCTGCCGCCGCGCTGAGCGGCGTGATGCTCGTCCTTTGCTTCGCCCCGTATGACCAAGCGTGGTTGGTCTGGATCGCTCTCGCGCCTCTCTTTGCCGCACTGTGGTTCGGACCGGTCCATCCCAAACACCCGCTGCTGCGCAAAGCCGAACTCGGCTACCTCACCGGCCTGATCTACTTCCTCGGCTCGCTCTACTGGCTCAAGGAAGTGACCGTCCTCGGCTGGTTCATGCTTTGCCTTTATCTCGCGCTCTACCCCGCAGTCTGGGCCGGCATCGTCTGGGTCGTGGCTACTCCGCGCGAAAATTCCCACTCTTTCCTTTCCGTTTGGCTGAGTTCATGGCGCAACATCTCCGTTGCCGTGCTTGCCTCGGCCGCATGGGTCGCGACTGAACTACTCCGCAACACCGTGTTCACCGGTTTCGGGTGGAACGCACTTGGCATCGCGCTCCACGGAAATATCCCGCTCATTCAAATCAGCTCTCTCACCGGGGTGGCCGGACTTTCCTTCCTCACCGTCATGACCTCCGCCATCGCCGTGGCCACGGTGAAACGCCTCAGCCTCGAAGCGCGCGGCGGGCGCATCCGCGCCCACTTCGATTTCACGCTGACCTTAGCCTTAGTCGTCGCTGCGTTCGGTTACGGCCTGCGACAACTCGGACCGGCCGGTGAAACCATTCCGCTCAAAGTCGCCGCGGTCCAGCCGTCCATTCCGCAGGACGAAAAGTGGAACCCCGCCTTCGAGCAGCGCATCTACGACAGCTTCGAGCGATTGACCGCCACCGCGACGGCCATGGAGCCGGACCTGTTGCTTTGGCCCGAGGCTGCCACCCCGCGCGGATTCTTCGAGGATCCCGTGGCCAATGCCTTCGTCAAAAAACATGCCGGCAGCGGAAAACACGCGCTCATGTTCGGTTCACTCATTCTCAGCCACGAGGCCGACTACAACGCGGCCATTTTGATGGTCGGGGCCGAGCCCGAACCGCAGGTTTATCCCAAGAGCCATCTCGTCATGTTCGGCGAATATGTTCCGCTGCGGGAAAGCTTCCCCCTTTTCGCCATCATCGTGGGCGATCAAGTGCCGGCCGACTTCGATGCCGGCGAGGGACCGGTTATTTTCCATCTCACCGAACCGCACGTGGCCATCAGTCCCCTCATTTGCTTCGAGGACACCATCGGTTACCTGGCGCGGGCCGGCGCGCTGGAAGGTGCGCAGATGTTCGTCACCCTGACCAACACCGGTTGGTTCCGTCAGACCGCCGCCGGTCGCCAGCATCTGGCCCATGCGGTCTTTCGCTGCGCCGAAACGCGGCGCCCCATGGCCCGCTGTGCCAACAACGGCGTCACCTCGGTGGTCGACCATCTCGGCCGCGTCCGCCAAACCCTCGAGGGTCCCGGCGGGGATATCTTCGGCGAGGGCGTCATGCTGGCCGAAATGGAAATCCCCGTTGCCCCGCCCACCACCCTCTATATGCGGATCGGGGAATTGTTCTCCTACCTCTGTCTCGGCCTGACCATGGCCGCACTCGGCATCGCCGCCGTGCGACGCAAAAGTTGACCCTCGCGCCTTGCATGGCCCGCGAATTGCGGCATCATCCGCGGGCGTGAAAATCCGCGTCACTGTCCTGCCCAAACCTTCCGTTCTCGACCCGCAGGGGGTGACCACGGCGGGCGCGATGAAGCATCTCGGATGGGAAAATCCCGGACGCGTCCGCGTCGGCAAAGTGATCGAGATCGACGCGCCTGAAGGTCGACCGGACGAGGCGAAGCTCCACGCCATTTGCCGCGATCTTTTGTCCAATCCGGTCATCGAAGACTACAGCATCGAATTCGCGGAGCGATGAGGTTCGCTGTCCTGCGTTTCCCGGGTTCGAACTGCGACCAGGATTGCCTGCGCACCTTGCAGGACAACTTCGGGCAGACGGCCGAGCCTGTCTGGCACAAGCAGTCCGCCGTTTCCGGCTTTGACGTCATTATTGTGCCGGGCGGATTTTCCTACGGTGACTATCTGCGCTGCGGCGCGATTGCCCGCTACTCGCCTGTCATGCGCGCGGTCGCCGTGGAAGCAAAACGCGGCACGCCGGTGCTCGGCATCTGCAACGGATTCCAAATCCTCTGCGAGGCGGGGTTGCTCCCGGGCGCGCTTGTCCGCAATCGCGGACTGCATTTTATCTGCCGACAAGTCCATTTGCGCCTCGAGAACAACTCCTCTCCTTTCACCTGCGCTGGCCGTGTCGGACAAGTCCTGCGCGTGCCCGTTGCGCATGGTGAAGGATGTTACTATGCGGACGAAGAAACTCTGCACCGCTTGGAGGACGCTAACCGTATCGCTTTCCGCTACTGCGATGCAGACGGGGACATTTCACCGCAAAGCAATCCCAACGGTTCGCTGCACAACATCGCCGGCATCCTCAACGAAAAAGGCAATGTGCTCGGCATGATGCCGCATCCGGAACGCGCCTGCGAAGAACGCCTCGGCAGTTCCGATGGGCGACTTGTTTTTGAAAGCCTCCTCGGCCCTGCCTTGGCCGCCACGCGATGAAAGATCCCGCTATCACACCCGAGGTCATTGCCAAGCACGGCATCACGCCGGAGGAATACGAGCGCATCCGCGGCATCCTCGGACGCGATCCGAATTTCACCGAGCTCGGGATTTTTTCCGTCATGTGGAGCGAGCACTGCTCCTACAAAAATTCCAAGCCCGAGCTGAAAAAATTCCCCGTGGCCGGTGAACGCATCTTGGTCAAAGCCGGCGAGGAAAACGCGGGCGTGCTCGATGTCGGCGACGGATGGGCCGTCGCTTTCAAGATCGAGAGCCACAACCACCCCAGCGCGGTCGAACCCTTCCAAGGTGCGGCCACCGGCGTGGGCGGAATCATCCGCGACATTTTCACCATGGGCGCCCGGCCCGTCTTCCTCCTCGACTCGCTGCGGTTTGGTCCGATCGAAAAAGATGCGCCCGGCTCGGCGACAAATCGTCATCTTCTCTCCGGGGTGGTCTCCGGCATCGCGCACTACGGCAATTGCATCGGTCTGCCCACCGTCGGCGGAGAAACTTGGTTCGACGAAACCTACGCGGGCAATCCGTTGGTCAACGTCTTCTGCCTCGGTGTTCTCCGGCACGAGGAAATCGCGCGCGGCGCGGCCAAAGGCATCGGCAATCCTGTTTTCTATGTCGGCGCGGAAACCGGCCGCGACGGGCTGGCCGGGGCGGCCTTTGCCTCGCGCGAATTGACCGAGGAATCGAAAGAAGATCGTCCCGCCGTGCAGGTCGGCGACCCTTTCCGCGAGAAGCTTCTTCTCGAGGCCTGCCTCGAACTTCTGGCCAGCGGTTGCGTGGCCGGAATCCAAGACATGGGCGCGGCCGGGCTCACCTGCTCGACCTGCGAAACCGCCTCGCGCGGTAGCAGCGGCATCGACGTCGATCTCGATCTCGTGCCGAAGCGCGAAGACGGCATGACGCCCTACGAAATCCTCCTCAGCGAATCGCAGGAGCGCATGCTCGTTATCGTCAACAAAGGACAGGAGGACAGCGTCCGCCAGATTTTCGAAAAATGGGATCTCCCCTATGCGCAGATCGGCAAGGTCACCGACGACGGCATCATGCGCATCCGCGCGGGCGGCGAAGTGGTGGCGGAAATTCCCGCTTCGAGCCTCACCGACCAAGCGCCGATCTATCATCGTGAAGCGGCGGAATGGACCCCGCCCGCGCCGCTCGATATCGCCAGCGTTCCCGAGACCGATTTGCAAGCTGCCTTGCCCCGACTGCTCGCCCACCCCACGCTGGCCCGCAAGCGCTGGATCTGGGAGCAATACGACCACATGGTGCGCAATGGCTCGGTGGTCGGCCCCGGATCGGACGCCGCCGTGTTTATCGCCCGCGAGTGCGGCAAACTCCTCGCCGCCTCGGTCGATGGCAACGGACTCATCACGCGGCTCGATCCGCGCGAGGGCGGGCGCCGCTGCGTGGCCGAAGCGGCGCGCAACCTCGCCTGCTCCGGCGCGGTGCCGCTCGGCGCAACGGACAACCTCAATTTCGGCAATCCGCAAAAACCGGAAATTTTCCGGCAATTGCGCGACGCAGTCGAAGGAATGGCCGAAGCCTGCCGCGCCATCGGCACACCGGTCACCGGTGGCAATGTCAGCCTCTACAACGAAAATCCATCCGGACCGATCGACCCGACACCAGTCGTGGCCATGGTCGGATTGATCGAAGACGAGTCCCATATCACCGGCCAATCTTTCCGCGGCGCCGGCGACGACATCTGGTTGCTCGGCGAGCGCGAAGCAGGACTCGATGGATCGCAATTTTTGCTCATTGTTCACGGACGCAAGGAAGGACGCCCGCCGCAGACCGATCTGGCCGGAGAAATCGTCCTGCAGGACGCGCTGCGCCAAGCGATTCGGGACGGATTGATCCGCAGCGCCCACGATTGCGCCGAGGGCGGTCTTGCCGTGGCTCTGGCCGAATCGTGCTTGTCGGGGGACACTCTGGTCGGGGCGGAGGTCGAATTGCCCGCTGACGGACTCCGCGCCGACGAAACCTTTTTCCACGAAGCGCCCGGACGGATCATTGTTTCGTCCGATCCGAAAAATCGAGACGCGCTGGCCAAGTATTTCTCCGGCCGCGGCGTGGCGGCGCGGCGCATCGGAACAACGGGCGGCGACGCGCTTTCCCTCAAGCTGCACGGCGCCGACATATCGTGGCCATTGACCACGCTCCACGCGGCTTGGGACCGCTCGCTCGGGGATTTGATGGACACTGTTGCAGAGCCGCTCGCCGCGCATTAGGGTATCGGCGAAATGAAGCGCCTGCCCAAAGCGGGGGATTTGTCCGGGTCGCTGCTTGTCGCGCACCCCATGATGGCCGATCCGAATTTCCGCCATACCATTCTTTATCTCTCGCACCACAGCGCGGAAGACGGTGCGCTCGGATTCATTCTCAATCGTCCGCTCGGACAAAAAGCGGGCGAACTCGGCATCGCCGACGCGCTGGAGCAAGTGGCCAACGTGCCTTTGTTCGAGGGCGGACCGGTGCAAAAGAACCAGATCATCGTGGCCAGCCTCGAGTGGGATCCGAAAATCGGCGCGTGCAAGTTCGAGCCTTTGCAAAAACCGGAAGGCGAGTTCGAACTCCCCGCCGGGCACGACGAGAAACTGCGCGTTTTCCTCGGCTACGCCGGTTGGTCGAAAAACCAATTGGAAAAAGAAATCGCGCTGAATTCCTGGCTGGTGGTCAAGCCCCACCCCGAACTGTTGCGCGCCGATGCGGATGACAACACCTGGCACCGCATCATGAACGGCCTCGGCCCGATGTATCGCCTGCTGGCCGATGCGCCGGAAGATGCGTCGAATAATTGACCCGCGCGCAGCGGTGGATCGCGATGTCCCCATCGCGATTGGTTATGCAACGCTATCGCGCCGGGACGGCGCGATCCACCTGGCCCGCCACTGAAAACTGAACACTCCATTTCCCCCTTCGCTGCCCGCGTTTACGCGGCGTTGCAGAGCATTCCGCGCGGTCGCGTCATCACCTACGCCGCGCTGGCTCGCCGGGTCGGATGCCGGTCGCCGCGCGCGGTCGGACAGGCCCTTCGCGCCAATCCGTTCGCTCCCCAAGTGCCCTGCCACCGCGTCATCGCCTCGGACCTAACCCCGGGAGGATTCGTCGGAAAAACCAACGGACCCGAACTGCGGCGCAAATTGAGTCTGTTGGCCGCGGAAGGTGTCAAATTCGCAGATGGTCGAGTCGCCGATCCGCGCCGCGTGATCCGCTAAAGCCAGGCGCGCAATTTGACTTTGAGCGTCTCACGGGCGCGGAAGAGCAGGCTTTTTACCGCAGGGACCGTGGTGTCGAGAACGGTGGCGATTTCTTCGTAAGGCATTTCGTCGTAGCGGCGCAGAACCATGGCCGTGCGCTGGTCGTCGGGTAACTCGGCCAAAGCGGCGTCGATCGCCGCGGCTAGTTCCGCGGCCGAAGCTTCGCCCGAGGGCAGATCGCGTGACACCGGATCGCGCGGGGTTTCGTCCGCTCCGAGCGTATAAAAGACGGCGCCGCGCCGGGCGCGACCGCGGCGCTCGTTGAGGACCAGACGGTGCATGATGGAAAACATCCAAGTGCTGAATTTCGAGCGCCGCTCGTAGCGCCCCCTCGCGTGCCAGATGCGCAGATAAACACGTTGAACCAGATCTTCCGCGCCTTCGGTTCCTCCGAGCATTTTGGCGATCGTTCCGTAGAGGCGGTCCTCCGTGGCCTCGACAATCTCGCGAAAGGCGGCCTCGTCGTTCTCGCGCACGCGAAGCATCAAAGCAACCAGCTGCGCGTCGTCGTCATCCCGGGGCGGAATGTCCCCGAAACCGCCGGATGTTTCATTTTCGACGTTGGTCACCTCTGGGCTTGGAATCTCCCTATTGAAACCCCGTCCGCAATGAATCGTTGCTCGAATTCGGTCATGGGCCATTCCGAGGGCAGAATCCAGTCCGCCAGCTTCCATCCAGCGGCCCCGAATCTTTCCTTGGCCCAATCGAGATATTCGGACGCGTCGGTGGCGAAGAAAAAGATGCCGTCGCGCTTTAGTTTCGCGCTGACCAAAGCAACGAAGCCATCCTGCACCAACCGCCGCACGGCATGGCGGCGTTTGGGCCACGGATCGCTGAAGAGCAAATAGATGCGGGAGATCGTCGAGTCGGGTAAAGCGGACAACACCTCGCTCACCTCGCCCTGCACGATGCGCGCGTTGGCCAAATCGCGCACCCGCCGCCTCGCCTGACGCACGCGGTAATCCTTTTTTTCGATGCCGAGGACATTCCAACACGGTTCGGATGCGGCGAGCGCGGCGAGGAAGAGTCCATTGCCGCAACCGAGATCGAGGACGAGCGGTTGGTCGACTGGAAAAATTGTAGCGTCGTCGTCCGCGGCGACGGTCGTTTCGGTTTCGGCGCCGGAGACGGCGCCGCTACAGGACGCCATAAAACTCAGGCCGCGTCTTTCTCCTGCTTTCGGCGCAGGAGGGGCGGCTTTTTGCCTTCGACGACGGAACGGTTGATTGTCACCTCGGCGATGTCCTCGCGGCTCGGGACATCATACATCACGTCGAGCATGATTTTTTCCATCATGGAACGCAGGGCGCGCGCGCCGGTGCCTTTGGTGATGGCACGCTCGGCCAAGGCGCGCAGGCCGTCCTTGGTGATGTTGAGGTCGACACCCTCCATGGACATCAGCTTGGTGTATTGCTTGACCATGGCGTTTTTCGGCTCGGTCAAAATGGTGACAAGTTCGTCTTCGGTGAGTTGATCGAGCGCGGTGACGACCGGCAGGCGTCCGACAAATTCCGGAATGAGCCCGAAGCCGAGCAGGTCCTCGGGTTCAGCCTGATGGATCGTCACTGTCGAAGCGGCCACGGGATCGCGGCTTTTCTCGCCTTGGAATGCATGGAAGCCGAGCACGCGGTTGCCGAGGCGGCGTTGGATGATTTTGTCGAGTCCGACAAAGGCCCCCCCGCAAATGAAAAGAATACGGTCGGTGTTGACCTGAATGTATTCTTGGTGCGGATGTTTGCGTCCGCCCTGCGGAGGCACGTTGCACGTTGTGCCTTCGAGAATTTTCAGGAGCGCTTGCTGCACGCCCTCGCCCGAAACATCGCGAGTAATGCTGACATTATCCGTCTTGCGCCCGATCTTGTCGATTTCGTCGATGTAAACGATGCCGATCTCGGCCCGTTTCACGTCATAATCGGAAGCCTGAAGCAAACGCAGGACGATATTTTCCACATCTTCGCCGACGTAGCCCGCTTCGGTCAGCGTGGTCGCATCGGCCATGGTGAAAGGCACATCGAGGATGCGGGCCAGCGTGCGGGCGAGGAGCGTCTTGCCCGATCCGGTCGGACCGATGAGCAGGATGTTGCTCTTCTCCAACTCCACGTCGTCGTGCCCGGGCAGCGCAATTTCGCGCGAAGTGTTGTGGTGATGGATGCGCTTGTAGTGATTGTGCACCGCGACCGAGAGCGTCTTCTTGGCCAGTTCCTGACCGATGACGAATTGGTCGAGCTGGTGTTTGATGTCCGCCGGCTTGGGCACGCGGACCTGCGACCCTTTTTTCTTCGACTCGTCCTTCAGCTCCTTGTCGAGGATGCCTTTGCAAAGGCTGACGCAGCTGTCGCAGATGTAGACACCGGGGCCGGCGATGAGTTTACGCACCTCGCTGTGGCTCTTGCCGCAGAAAGAGCACATGGTGAGGTTGGAGGCGCGGGCCATAAAATCAGGCGGGCACGGCGCCCGGGATTTCCTTGCGGGATTTGACCACTTCGTCGACCAGGCCGTATTCCTTGGCCTCCTGCGCGCTCATATAATAGTCGCGGTCGGCGTCCTTGTGCACCTGTTCGACCGGCTTGCCGGTGTGCTGCGCGATGATCGCCTCGAGGCGGCGCTTGAGTTTGAACATGAACTCGACCTGACGCTCGACGTCGCTGGCTTGGCCCTGCGCGCCGCCGCTCACTTGGTGTATCATGATGTCCGAGTTGGGCAGCGCGTAGCGTTTGCCCTTGGTCCCGGCGCACAGCAACACCGCACCCATGCTTGCGGCCATGCCCATGCAGTAGGTGTTCACGTCGCAGGTGACAAACTGCATCGTGTCATAGATGGCGAGGCCGGCTGTGACCGAACCACCGGGCGAGTTGATGTAAATGTGAATGTCCTTCTTCGCGTCCTCCATCTGCAGGAAGAGCATTTGCGCGATGACCAGATTGGCGATGTGGTCGTCGATCGGCGTGCCGATGAAGACGATGCGGTCCTTGAGCAGACGCGAATAAATGTCGTAACTGCGCTCCCCGCGGCCCGTCTGTTCGACGACCATGGGAACGAGGATGGAATTGCGCGGGGCGGCCGGACCGGATGTGACGAGGTGACTCATAAATAAAGAGCCGCGGCGGCTGGCGTCAGGCCGTGGCCTCGGCTTTTTTCACCTTAACTTTGGAGGCGAGAAAATCAAGGGCCTTGTCCCTGACCACTTCCCCTTCGACCGAGCCGAGCGCCTCGCGCTTGACCAGTTGCTTGACCAATTTGTCCATCGGCATGTTGAGCCGCTGGGCCATGCGGGCGATGTGCTCGGCCAGTTCCTCGCGCGAAGCCTCGATCTTCTGCTCGCGGGCCAGACGCGTGAGAATGAAGTCGGCCTTCACCCTAAACTGCGCGCCCATCTGCGCGTGCTGGAAAATTTCGTCCTTCTTGCTGAGCAGGTCCTCGTCGCTCAGGCCGCGCATCTGCTCGGCTTCGACGATTTCTTTGACCACGCGGCGCGCCTCGCCCATGACCATCGAGGCAGGAACTTCGAACTCGACCGTCTTGACCAGATGCTCGACGGCTGCGGCGCGCTTTTTGCGTTCGGTTTGTTCGATGGCGGACGCCTCGAGGCGCTCGCGGAAAGTTTTGCGCAATTCGTCGGCGCTGCGTCCGGCAATCTTCTGCGCCACTTCGTCGGTCAACTCGGGCAGTTTCTTCGCCTTGATGCCCTTGAGTTTGGTTTTGTGCGCGATTTTTTTGCCGCGCAGTGCCGCCACCCCGAAATCCTGCGGAACATCCACCGTGACCTCGCGCTCCTCGCCTTCCTGGGTGCCGACCAAACCCGTGCAGAATCCGGGCCACATGCTCTCCTCGTTCATGATGACCCAAAGCCCTTCGCCTCCTTTCATCGTCGACGGGGCTTCAGGACAAACCTCGGCCAGCGACTTGCCTTCAACCGTCGCATCGTAATCGAGCACCGCATAGTCACCCATCTGCAACGCGCGGTCTTTGACGTCGGTGAATTCCGCCATGCGCTCGAGGAGCATGTTGAGGTTCCCGCTCACATGCTCGTCGGTCACCACCTCCTCGAGGACTTCCACGTCGATTTTATCCGCCGCCGGCAGCTTGAAGTCCGGCTCCAGCGTGAGTTGCACGCTGAGATCGAGATCCTTCTCGCCCACCTCACCGTGCTGGAGATTGAAGGCATTGATCACTGTCAGGTCGTTGTCTTTGGCCGCTTGGTTGACCGCCTCGCGCAACAGGTCGTTCACCGCCTCCTCCGCGATGGCGTCCTTGTATTTCCGCGCCACCACGGGCAGCGGGGCTTTGCCCGGACGGAATCCCGGCAGCTTCGCCGACTTCTGGTATTGTCCGGCCAAGGCCTCCTGCGCGGCTTTCACCCGGGCGGACGGGACGGTGGCGCGGAGGGTCGCAAGGCAATTCGGCTGTTTTTCGACGGTGACTTTCATGGATTAAAAATGACCCGCCAGCGTAGCGGTTGATCACCCGCGAGCCAATCGCAAAACCTCGTCCAACACCGCACCTTGGGCCCGGACGCGGGCGGTCAGCGAGAACTCGGACGGCGTTTCGAAAGTGAGACTGCGGCCGGTCTGGCCGAAGCGCAGGCAGAACGCTTCCGGATGCTCTGGCATGGTATCGCGGCTCACGCTGCGACGAATGAGACCGGCGCGCGCCGCGTGGCCTTCGATTTTTTTGCGCGGTTCGATCGGCAGATGGTGTGAAGCGGCAGCGAGTAGTTTCTCGCCCCAGAACGGTTTGTCGCCCTTGATCTCGTAAAGATAAACGCCATGCGCGTCGAAATCCTCGTGGAGCATGATCGCCGCATCGAAGTTTCGTCCGCGCAGGATTTTCTTTTGTGCCGCGATCACGGCGATATCCTGCCGATGGTACCCGCGGTTGAGATCGCGCCCGCGCCCGTCGTGACGATCATTGTGCTGCAACCCCCACGGATTCAGGCACGGGAAGATGAGCACGTTGATCTTGCGCAAAGCACGCGTCCGTTTTTCGCACCAAGTGATCAGCCCCTCTGTCGCGGCCGGTTCGTCGCCATGGATGCCGGCCGACAGGTAAAGACTCGGACCGGACCGCGCGGGCGATTCGATCACATACACCGGAAATCCGTCCGCCTGCGCGAATTTCCGCATCCGCCATCCCTCGCGTTTGGCCAGTGCGCGCCAGCGTTTGACCAGCCACGTGTAGTCGTGGGCCCGCAGGTGTGCGGCGATTTCGGTTTGCTTTGGCACGAAAGACGGATATCGGAAAAGATGTCATGAGCAAAACATCCATCCTGTTCGCCGCTTTGGCTCTCGCCATCACCGCGCTCCCCGCGCAAAGTGAAGAATCCATGAAAGACATCCGCATCATCGTCAAAACCGACAAGGGCGACATCGAAGGCGTCCTTTACCCGTCGAAAGCCCCGGTCACCGTGGCCAATTTCTTGAACCTGGCCAAACGCGGCTATTACGACGGACTGAAATTCCACCGCGTCATTCGCGATTTCATGATCCAGGGCGGCGACCCGACCGGCACCGGCAGCGGCGGACCCGGCTACCGCTTCGAGGACGAATGCACTCCCGAGCTGAAGCACGACAAGCCCGGCATTTTCTCCATGGCCAACGCCGGTCCCGGCACCAACGGCAGCCAGTTCTTCGTCACCCACGTCCCCACCCCGTGGCTCGACGGCAAGCACACCGTCTTCGGCTCGGTGACCAAGGGACAAGACATCGTCAACGCCGTCGCGGCGGGCGACAAAATCAAATCGATCGAAATCCTCGATCCAACCGATGACTTGTTCAAAGCGCAGTCCAAACGTCTCGAGGAATGGAATGCCGTCCTCGACAAGCGCTAAGACTCCGATCCTTTCGCACACAGCGGCGGTCGCAATGACCGCCGCTGTTTTTTTAGAACCAGCGCGGGCGAGGCCGCTCAATAGCTTTCCAACTGCAAGCCGTCGATCTTCGCAAATTGCTGCGTGTTGCGCGTTACCAGAGGGATTCCTTGCTGCAACGCAGATACGGCGATCCACAAATCGTGCGGCCCGGGGAGCGCATTGACCGCGCGCAGTTTGGCGAACTGCGCGGCATAAATATCGAGCGTTTCCTCGTCGGGCCAAGCCACGGGAAAACGATCGAGAAATTCACGAACCTCGCGACGTTGGTGTCCGGCGACGGCGGCGCCCCGCAGGAATTCCGCCTTCACCATCCATGGCAACCCCACGACGAGATCGGCATTCGCTCGCAGCCACTTGGAGGCCGGCGATTTTTCGCCGTCGCGCCATCGCGAAATGAGAAAGTTCGCGTCAAGCAAACGGTCGACTGCAAAAATCATGATGCTGAGTCGTTGACCGACGGCGTGGTCCAAGGGTCGGGGCACTGGCGCCAGTCGTTGCTCCGGGCCAGCGACTCGGCGACGATTTGCGCCTGTTCCTTGGTCAATGCCGGCAAGCGGGCAAAGCCCTCCTCCATGTCCGCCGCCGTGCCGCGCTTGGGAACCGCTTTGAGCACGACCTTGGAGAAAGATTCGGAAGGCTCCGTTTTCCAGGACTTCAGTCGATGGTAGGCCTCATCGGTCAGGGTAATCGTTTTCATGCATACACGAGACACGAATACACGGAGCCTGTCAACGGAACACTCCTCGGTAGCGCTTGGCCGGGGACCGAATCAAAACACCCGCGGTTCGCCTTCGCGGAGGAAGCAGACGCGATCAAGCAGGCCTTGAGCGCCGGCACACTCGATGAGGCGCGAGGGGGGTTCCCACGCCGGTTCGTAGCTGAGTTGGAAAGTTCCGTAGTGCATGGGCACGAAGGTGCCCGCGCCCAATTCGACGAAGGCGCGCAGCGCGTCCTCGGGCGTCATGTGCACTTCGCGTTTGCTCGGATTGTCATAAGCGCCGATGGGCATGAGCGCGACATCGACCGGCAGGCGTTTGCCGATTTCGGCGAAGCCGGGGAAATACGCGCTGTCGCCGCAATGGAAAATGGTGCGTCCGCCCGCCTCGATGAGATATCCGCCGAAGCCGCGATGGCTGTCGGCCAGCATGCGCGCGCCCCAATGGTGCGCGGGAGTCATGGTGACGCGGACCGGACCGAGTTGCACCGATTCCCAGACGTCCAGTTCGTGCGTGCGGGCAAAGCCGAGGTCCTGCACCAGTCCGCCGACATTGCGCGGGACGACGATGGGTTGCTCGGCGGCGATTTTGCGCAGGGTGCGGCGGTCAAGATGGTCGAAGTGCGCGTGGGTGACGAGGACGGCATCGATGTCGGGCAACGCGTTGAGTTCGAGCCCGGGCTCGCGCAGGCGTTTGATCACTTTGAGCCAGCGCGACCAGTTGGGATCGATGAGGAGATTGAAGCCGGGCGATTGGAGGAGGAACGAGGCGTGTCCGATCCAAGTGAGCGAAACCTGGCCGTCGGCGAGGTCGGGAAACTCCGGCGCGCGGCGCTCGCCCGTCCGCCGTTCGAAGAGACTCGGCCAGACGACCTCGGCGAGAAAATTGCGTTTGTGCCAGCCTTCGCCCGGCTTGAGGCCGACGTGATTGGACGGCTTTTTGCGCCGGCGCAGGCGGGGCAAGATCTTGCGCTTCCGCCGCGCGGGCTTGTCTGGTTTCTGATCAGCGCTCAACTTGGACGTCTTCATGCCCCCCAAAACCGAACTACGCCGATCGATACGCGCGCAGCTCGCCCGGATGTCTCCCGCGGCCGTGGCAGCCGCATCGGAAAGCATCCGCCAAAGTATCCCCAGCCTCCCCCGCTGGCAAGATGCGCAGGTCGTGGCAGCCTACGCGGCACTGCCCGGCGAACCTGATCTGCGTCCGCTCGACTGGATCGGAGCGAAAAACGTGCTGCTCCCGCGCGTGGACAGAGAGGAATTGGTTTTTCATGCGGTCAGAGATGCGAACCAATTGAAATCCGGGGCCTTCGCTGTGATGGAGCCCGATCCGGAAAAATGTCCCGCTTTCGACCCGCGCGAGGCGGAAATTATTTTTGTTCCCGGACTGGCCTTCACCGCCGAGGGACAACGTCTCGGACGCGGGCGCGGATTTTACGATCGCCTCCTCGCTGCGCTACCGCCGGAAATTTTGCGTGTCGGCGTTTGCTTTGCCGAACAGGTCGTGCCGGACATTCCCTCCGAGCCGCACGACGAAGAAGTGGACGTCGTGCTCAGTCAACCAGCTTGAACCCGAACGCGGTCAGGGCCGCGAGGAACACGCACCACGGAAGGATACCTAGCACCACGGCAGTAAGAATGCGCCGCGGTTTTTCGCCGACGGCCAGCGCAATCACGGCCGTAGCTTGCGGACCGATTGTCACCGGCGCGATGAGGCAGAGTCCGAGCAGTCCGCCCATCTCCCACATCCGCCAAACCAACTTCGACGGATCGCGCTCCACCGGGATCTTCAACTTACGGACAAGCCATTCACGCAAAGGCGTTCCGGCCAGCAGCACCACCCCCGCTCCGGCCACATAGCCCAATCCGGCGGCCAAACCCGCAAGCCACGCGGCCGCCCCCGCGGCAACACCGGCAGGAATTGCCGCGATAAAATAGAGGAAGCCCAGCCCGAAGGCCGTGCTCAAACCGGTCCAAGACATTTCGCGGGAACAATAAGCCCTCTTTCCTGCAATTCCCATCCCTGTGTCCTTTGCGACGTCTGCGGTTTCCTTCCCCGCCGCCAACCGATAAACTTCGCTTTTCATGAAGCCCAAATCCGCCGCAACCGATATCGCCCGCCGCCTGCAAGAGGCCGGCCATACGGCGTATTTTGCCGGCGGTTGCGTGCGCGACGAGTTGCTCGGACTCGACCCGCACGACTACGACATCGCCACGTCGGCCAAACCGACCGAGGTGCAGCAACTTTTCCCGCACACGCAAGCAGTCGGCGCGCACTTCGGCGTAATTCTCGTCATGGAACACGGCCGCGCCTTCGAGGTGGCCACGTTCCGCTCGGATCACGAATACATCGACGGACGCCGGCCGGAGATGGTGACGTTTTCCACGCCGGAAGAAGACGCCGCACGTCGGGATTTCACCATCAATGGAATGTTCCATGATCCGGTGGCGGACAAATTCATCGATTTTGTCGGCGGACAAGTGGATCTGAAATCAAAGACGCTGCGGGCCATCGGCGATCCGGTGGCGCGTTTCCGCGAGGACAAATTGCGGCTCCTCCGCGCCATCCGCTTTGCCGCGCGCTTCGGCTACGAAATCGATCCGGCCACATGGGATGCGATCAAAGTGCACGCCGCGGACATTCATGCGGTCAGCGCCGAGCGAATCCGCGAGGAACTGGTCAAAATTTTCGCTCATGCCAATCGAGTGCGCGGATTCGACCTGCTTGACCAAAGCGGACTGCTCAAAGAAATCCTTCCGGAGATCGAAGCGCTCAAGGGCTGCGAGCAGCCGGCGCAATTTCATCCGGAGGGCGACGTCTTTGTCCACACGCGGGCCATGCTGGAGCTTCTGCCTCCCGACGCACCCGTGGCCGTGGCGCTGTCCGTGCTTTTCCACGACATCGGCAAGCCGCCGACCTTCCGTTACCACAAGGACGAAGATCGGATCCGTTTCAGCGGACACGACCGTGTCGGCGCCGAGATGACCGGGCGCGTCATGGAACGATTGCGGTTTTCGCGGGCCGACATCGATCGCACGGTCGAAGCGGTGCGGCAGCACATGGTGTTCAAGGACGTGCAAAACATGCGCACGGCGAAATTGAAGCGCTTCATGGCGCGCGACGGATTCGACGAAGAACTCGAACTTCACCGCGTCGACTGCCTGAGCAGTCATGGGGCGCTGGACAATTATAATTTTCTCAAAACCAAAGCGGAAGAATTCGCCAATGAACCGCTCATTCCCCCGCCGCTGGTCACCGGTCATGACCTGATGGCCCTCGGGTGGAAACCGGGCCCGCATTTTGGTCCGATTCTTGAAGCGGTCCAGACCGCGCAACTGGAAGGAACGCTTTCCACAACCGAGGAAGCCATCAACTGGGTGAAGACGAACTACGCCATCTGAAATTTCAAATTTGAGATCTGAAATACTAAGGCCATGACTTATCAGCGCTTTGAAGACCTGCCGGTGTGGAATGCGGCGATTGAATCGGCTGAGGGTTGTGAGGATTTTTTGGCGGCGGCCAAGGATCGGATCAGTTGGTCGAAGCGCGACCAACTAGAGCGAGCTTCGCTTTCGGTTTCGAACAACATCGCCGAAGGCTTCGAGCGCGGGACGACGAACGAGTTACTGAGCTTTCTTTACACCGCGCGCGGATCGGCGGGAGAAGCGAGGTCGATGCTGAATTACTTTGAGCGGAGACCAGCGCTGAGAGATTTGAAATTTCAAATTTCAGATTTGAAATCGAAAGCCGAGAACTGCTCGCGGCAAATTCGCGGATGGGCCGAGTCGCTGCAGAATTCTCCGATCAAAGGCCAGCGGCATCTCAACATCGCTGCGCGCAATCGTGACGAGCAAAAGAAAAAGGCCGATGCTTTTCTCGAAAAACTGAACAATGCTCTCCCCGCCGGACATCCCGCCAAGAAAACTGTCCGCACTTCCCGATGAGCCAATTGCAAGAAGCCGCCAGCCTGCTCGCGCACTCCCTGCGCACCCGGCGGGATTTGCTCGGTCCGCGCCGCACGGGCGTGAGCAGGGAAGCGCTCGAGCGGTTGGGCAAGGCCGATCTCCAAGCCCGGAAATCTCACATTTCAAATTTGAAATCGGCAACATCGCGCGCCGAGCAACTGGCGGCAATCAATGAGGCGGTCAAAGTTTGCCGCAAATGCGAGCACTTGGCCGCGTTCCGCACGCAGACTGTCTTCGGCGTGGGCAATCCGGATGCGGAGCTGATGTTTGTCGGCGAAGCACCGGGGGCGGATGAGGACAAGCAGGGCGAGCCGTTCGTCGGACGCGCGGGAGAACTTCTGACCAAGATCATCACCGCGATGGGACTGTCGCGCGGCGACATCTACATTGCGAACGTTCTAAAATGTCGTCCGGACATGGAGCCCGGCGCCCCCGGCAATCGTCCGCCCGCCGCGGAGGAAATGAAACGCTGCCTCCCCTATTTGCGCGAGCAGATCGCCATCATCCAGCCGCGCGTCCTTGTTGCGCTGGGCAAAACCGCTATGGCCGGTCTGACCGGGGCGGACGAACCGATGGGCGCAATGCGCGGGCGCTGGTTCACTTTCGAAAACATCCCGTTGCTCGCCACGTATCATCCGTCCTATTTGCTGCGCAACGGATCGAACACGGAGAAACGTAAAGTGTGGGAAGACATGATGCTGGTGATGGAAAAACTCGGCATGTCCATCTCGGAAAAACAGCGCGGATTTTTTCTGGCCGGAAAATAAGAAGTCATGCCCTCCGACACCGGCTACGCGGCCACCACATCTTTTCTCTGGCTGCTCTTCGCGCCGTTTGTCCGGCGCCGCATCATCGGCCGCGCGCATGTTCCGTCCCGCGGCGCGTGCATCCTCGCGCCGAACCACATCAGCCATTTCGACCCGCCGCTGCTCGGTCCGAGCATCCGCCGCACGGTCGACTGGATGGCCATGCGTGATTTGTTCGAGATCCCGGTCGTCGGGAAATGGCTCAATTTCGTCGGCACATTCCCCGTGGAAATGGGAAAGCTGGATTCCGGCGCGGTGCGCACGGCCATCACGCGTTTGCGCGAGGGACGCATGGTCGGCGTGTTTCCCGAGGGCGGTTTGCGCACCGGACCGAACTCCGTCCTCGAAGGCGCGCCGCTCCGCCCCGGCGTTTCCGCGCTGGCCCAAATGACCGGCGCGCGCGTGCTGCCCTGCGTGATCATCGGATCGGACGCGCTCTACACGCCGCAACGCTGGTGGCCGCTGCGCCGCACACGCATCTGGATCGTTTTCGGCGAACCGCTCGATCCGCCCGGCGACCAGCCGGACAAAGCAGCGGCGCGGGCGGATTTCGAGCAGCGCCTCGGGGATATTTTGCGCGATCTTTACCAGCGCACCGTGCGCGAAGAAAAAATTCCCGCCGACTGCCTGCCGCAAACCCCGCAGCGTCGCAAAGGCAAAGCCTGAGATGGAGGCGATCCGCCGCAACTGGGCCCGTTTCACCGACGCGTCGACTTGCGCCCTGCTCAACATGGCGCAATGGCGCCACCGTGCGCAGGCCAGCACGCGCGAGGATCTCGAGGCCTATCTCGCCACGTGCGAAAGATTGAGCCGCGGGGAATTTTATTCCGCGCCTCCCCTCGCGCCGGTCGAGGAATCAGCCGGCGACCTCGCGTGGTCAAGTCCGCACACCAGCGGACTCGATGCCAACGATCGCGCGTCCGCGTGGCTGCAACCGTGCGAGCGCGGATGGTCCGCGCCCACCGTGCTGATTCTGCACGCGCTCATGTCGGTCAACGATATCGGCTACCGCAGGCTGGCCACGAAATTCAATGCGCTCGGGTGGAATGCGGCGTTTTTGCATCTCCCCTTCCACTACGGGCGGCGTCCGCGCGGCTATCTCAATGGCGAACTGGCGGTCACCGCGCATGTCGTGCGCACCGCCGAAGGATTGCGCCAAGGCGTGAGCGAATCCCGCCAACTCATGGCGTGGCTGCGGGCCCGCGGTTGCCGCGAGTTCGGTATTTTCGGAACCAGTTACGGGGCATGGACCGGCGCGCTACTATCTTCGCTCGAGAAGGACTTTTGTTTCATCGCTCTGCTGCAACCCATCGCCGACGTCGATCACGCGATCTGGGAAAGTCCGGCCAGCGCAACCATGCGCCGCGCGCTGCGCCGCAACGGCATCGATGCCGCGCTGACCCGCCGTCACGCGCATCTCACTTCGCCCCTGCACGGCAAGCCGGCCACTTCCCCGGACCGCATCGTCATGGCCATCGGGCAATACGACCGCATTGCCCCGCCCGACCGAGTCGAGGCATTGGCCGGTGCTTGGGGCGGCGCGAGGGTCATCACCAGTCCACAGGGGCACTTCGGCTACGTCGCGGCGCGCGATATGTTCGGCGCGGTGCGGGAAATGATCGGCTGACCGCTCGCCACGGACGGCCAAGGCGAAGTAAATTCGCGGCATGAACCGACCCGCGGCCATCGTCACCACCGGTCCGGCCAGCGCCCCAATCGACGAGGTGCGGTGCATCACCAACTTTGCCACGGGCGAAATCGGTGCGGTTCTGGCCGAAGCGCTGGTCGCCGCCGGCTGGGATGTCTTTCTGTTCCGCGGGCGCGGTGCGTCACATACCGCGGTGCCGACGGGCGCGCATCTGCACGAGTTCACCACGAACCAGGATTTGGCACGCGGGCTGGAGGAATTGTCGGAAACACGGGGCAAAGACATCGCCGCAGTGATGCACGCAGCGGCCTTGAGCGATTACGCGGTGGCGTCCGTGCGCGGGCCCGACGGCGCAGCGTTGGGTGGCGGAAAAATTTCCGGCGATCTCGCGCAATTGCATCTCGTGCTCGAACCGGGGGCGAAACTTTTGCCGCGCCTGCGCGGATGGTTTGAACGCGCGTGGATCGTCGGATGGAAATACGAACTCGAGGGAACGCGCGAAGAGGCGGTTGCTGCGGCGCGCGAACAAGTCGCTCGCGGACGCACGGACGCCAGCGTGGTCAATGGCTCGGCATACGGACCGGGTTTCGGGGTGCTCGAGGGCGAGAAATCGCCCCAACATTTCGCGACCAAGCGCGAACTGGCTCAATTTCTGGCTTCGCGGGCGACGACCGCCGCGAAACCCGATGAATAATGGGCTCGCGGAACTCCGGACTGTGAATAAGTCACCCCGAGGCCGGATTTTGTCAAACGGTCGTTTGGCTGCAAGTCACTGTCGCTGAGCGGATAAAATTTTTTGCGCTGAGAGGAAAAAAATTACTTCAACACCACAGCCGGTTGTGGCGTCATTGCTGTGCTCGCCCACATATTGTGGTGTCGGGTCTGCCGGTGATCTCCCCCAAGGGTTGACTGGTTGGCGCAAACCTCCCCCTTCAGAAGTTGAATCCATGATCGCAACCAAATCCTCCTATCGTTCGAAAGCACGCAAAGCCGACGAATTCCGCGTCACTTCGCGTCGCGAAAACAAGCCCGTTGTTTCCTCCACCACCACCTCGTCACGTCCGCAAGTCGCGAAGAAATCCGCGGGGCTGAAATTCGAACCGCACTTCCACACGAAGTCCGGCTCGCCGTTCGACCACGTCGAATGGGACAAGCGCACCGCCGAGATCAACGACGACAGCGGCAAGGCCATCTTCAAACAGGAAAACGTGGAAGTGCCGCGCAGTTGGAGCGCGTTGGCCACCAAGATCGCCGTGTCGAAATATTTTTACGGCGATCTTTCCAACGGCACCGATCCGCACAAAGGCGGACGCGAGTCGTCCGTGCGCCAGTTGATCCATCGCGTCACCCGCACAATCACCGACTTCGGCAAGCGCGACGGCTATTTCGCCGACGAAGCCAGCGCCGAGGCGTTCTACAACGATCTCACCTGGCTCTGCCTGCACCAGCACGGCGCGTTCAACAGCCCGGTGTGGTTCAACGTCGGCCTCCACCAGCAATACGGCATCGGCAAGAACGCCGGCCTGGGCAACTACTACTACGACCACAAGGCGGGCGAAGCCCTGCGTGCCGCCTCGCAATACGAATACCCGCAGGCCAGCGCGTGCTTCATCCAGTCCGTCGAGGACAACATGGAAAGCATCCTCGATCTGGCGAAGAGCGAGGCCATGCTTTTCAAATACGGCAGCGGCACGGGCAGCGACCTCTCCACCCTGCGCTCCACGCGCGAGAAGTTAAGCGGCGGCGGCAAACCCAGCGGCCCCCTCTCCTTCCTCAAGGTCTACGACCAAGTGGCCAGCGTGGTGAAAAGCGGCGGCAAAACCCGCCGCGCGGCCAAGATGAACACGCTCAAGGATTGGCATCCCGACATCGAGGAATTCATCGAGTCCAAGATGAAGGAAGAGCGCAAAGCCTGGGCCCTCATCGAGCAGGGTTACGACGGTTCCTTCAACGGCGAAGCCTACGGCTCGGTCATGTATCAGAACGAAAACCTGACCGTGCGCGTTTCCGACGAGTTCATGGAAGCCGCCCTCGCCGGCCGCGAGTGGACCACCGTGCGCGTGACCGACAACAAGCCGTGCGAGAAGAAAGACGCCCGCACACTGCTCAACAAAGTCGCCGAAGGCACGCACGTCTGCGGCGATCCCGGCATGCAGTTCGACACCACGATCCACAAGTGGCACACCTGCAAAGGCACCGCGCGCCAGAATTCGACCAACCCGTGCTCCGAGTATCTTTTCCTCGACAACACGGCCTGCAACCTGGCCTCGCTCAACCTCATGAAGTTCAAGCGCGAGGACGGCACGTTCGACGTGGAGAAGTTCAAAGCCGCGGTGCGCGTCTTCGTCACCGCGCAGGAAATCGTCGTCGACAACGCGAGCTACCCGACCAAGTTCATCGCGGAAAACAGTCATATCTTCCGCACGCTTGGTCTGGGCTACGCCAACCTCGGCGCGCTCATCATGAGCCACGGCTACGGCTACGACAGCCCGGAAGGCCGCGCGCTGTCCGGTTCGATCACCGCGATCATGACCGGCCACGCCTACGAGCAGAGCGCCCGCATCGCCGGCATCACCGGGCCGTTCCCCGGATATCATGATTCCAGCGCCAGCGGCGTGAAGAAAACAGTCGAGCCCGACAACGTCGAGTCCATGCTCGAAGTGATCAAACTCCACCGCGACTCCGTCGAAAGAATCGAGAAATCCGACGAGTTCGAATACCTCCGCGACGAAGCCCGCCACGTGTGGGACGAAGCGCTGCGCCTCGGCAAACAGCAGGGTTACCGCAACGCGCAGGTCACCGTGCTCGCGCCGACCGGAACCATCGGGTTCCTCATGGATTGCGACACGACCGGCATCGAACCCGACATCGCGCTGGTGAAATACAAACTCCTCGCCGGAGGCGGCATGCTCAAGATCGTCAACCAGACGGTCCGCCCCGCCTTGCACAAACTCGGCTACAGCGATGCCGACATCGAGGCGATCATCACGCACATCGACAAATACGACACCATCGAGGACGTCGAGGACGAAGGACGCACCGTGAAGAGCGGACTGCGCCCCGAGCACGTTTCGGTTTTCGATTGCGCGTTCAAGCCGATGCGCGGCGAGCGCAGCCTGAGCTACCACGCGCACATCCGCATGATGGCCGCGGCCCAGCCGTTCCTTTCGGGTGCCATCTCCAAGACAGTCAACCTGCCCGAGCACGCGACCATCGAGGACATCGTCGACACCTACGTCGAAGGCTGGAAACTCGGCCTCAAAGCCATCGCCATCTACCGCGACGGCTCCAAGCGTTCCGCTCCCGTCGTCACCGACAAAAAGAAACACGGCACCGGCAGCACGGCCGAGCTCGAGGCGGAACTCTCGAACAAGAACGAGTTGGAGGAACGCGTCATCGAACTCGAAAACGAGATCGACGCCCTGCGCTCGAAACTCAACCAGCCGCCGCGTCACCGTCTGCCCGACACACGCGTCGCGCTCAACCACAAGTTCGACATCGCCGGCCACGAGGGCTACATCACCGTCGGCCTCTTCGAGAACGGACAACCGGGCGAACTCTTTATCCAGATGGCCAAGGAAGGCAGCACCATCGGCGGTCTGATGGACACCGTGGCGACCCTCACCTCCATCTCGCTGCAATACGGCGTGCCGTTGGAGAGCCTGGTCAAGAAATTCGCCTACCAGCGTTTCGAGCCGAGCGGCTTCACCAAGAATCCCGACATCCGCAACGCCAGCAGCATCACCGACTACGTGTTCCGCTGGCTCGGTTGCCAGTTTATCAAAGGATACAAAGAAGCCATCTCGCCCAGCCGCAACCAACCGGAGTTGCCCTTGAAGGAAATTCCGGAAATGGAGCGCAAGGCCGTGAACCGTCCGGTCTCCGACCTCCAGCGCACCGGCGAACGCGAGATCATCGACGTCATCACCCAGACGCAGAACAGCGAGGGCACACCGGTCCACATCGCCGGCACCGCGACCCACGCGGAACGCGTCCAGGGCGCGCTCGGCACGATGTATATGGACACCACCTGCTCCAACTGCGGCAGCAACAAAGTGATCCGCGCCGGCGCCTGCGGTTGCTGCACCGAGTGCGGCACCAGCCAAGGCTGTAGCTAGTCATTTGTCGCCGCGAATTCGCGCGACCAAACCGGACCCGGGAAGGAAACTTCCCGGGTCTTCCTTTTTGGAGTGACGCACAGTTTGACAATGCCCGATTGAAGCATCATGATGCTTACATGCGAACGACTTTGAACATCAGTGATGCCTTGCTCGACGAACTGCGCGTCCGCGCCCACGAAGCCGGGCGTCCGATGAACGCAACCATCGAGGAAGTCCTGCGCCGCGGATTGGCCGCCAAGAACCCGTCGCGCAAGGCCGTGCAAGCAAAGACATTCAAGGTCGGCATCAAGCCCGCTTACCTCGGAATGAGCATGAACCAGCTTTACGATCAACTCGAAGCGGAGAGCACGTTCAAGGTCGCGGACAAAAAGTGATCATTCCCGACGCCAACCTGCTCATCTACGCGCACGATGCTTCGTGCCCGCAGCATGGCAAAGCCCGCAATTGGTGGCAGCGCGCTTTGTCCGGACCGGAAACCGTCGGCATCCCCTGGGTCGTCGTGCTCGCCTTCACGCGCCTGATGACCAGCCCGCAAATCTGCGCGAATCCTCTTACCGTGGGACAAGTCCGGGAAATCATGGAAAGCTGGCTGGAAAGTCCGAACGCGCGCATTATCCAAGTTTCGGAGCGCGCCCTTCCCGCGTTTTTTTCATTGCTCGAAGACGCCGGAATGGGAGGAAATTTGTGCACGGACGCGCTCATCGCCCTTCACGCCCGCGAACACTCCGCTGTAGTCTATAGCACAGACCGCGACTTCGATCGCTTCCCCGGCGTGCAGTGGATCAATCCATTAAGGGTGTAGGGATCGGCGGCAAAACTTCCTTACTTGCTTGCACCCAAACCCGCCTTCAGCCACGTTATCCCTTCGTTACTGGCCTGTGGTGTAATGGTAACACAGCGGCCTTTGGAGCCGTTATTCATGGTTCGAGTCCATGCGGGCCAGCCACTTCCGAGGTTTCTTTTCCTTTGCACCCCGCGTTCGGAAGTCGTAGTCCTTCCTCTCCAACGCAGTTCTTCCCATGAGCAAACTCCTTCCTGTCCCGCTGTTTATCGGCGGCGAGTGGACCAACGTCTCCGGCGTCGCCACCACCCCCGTCCACAATCCTTCCATCGGCGAGGTCATCGCCGAGTCCCCGCTTTGCGGAGCCGATGTGGTCGACCAGGCCGTCCGCGCCGCAGCCGACGCTTTCCCCAAATGGATGGAAACCCCGCCGGTGGAACGCGCCCGCATTTTGATGAAGCTCAAGGTCATGCTCGAAGACCACTTCGAGGAACTGGCCCAAAGCGTGACCCGCGAACACGGCAAAACCTTGGCCGAAGCACGCGGCGACGTCCGGCGCGGACTGGAAAACATCGAATTCGCCTGCGGTGTTCCCTCGCTCCTCATGGGCGAGTCACTGGAGAATGTGGCCCGCGGCATCGACTGCGACACCATCCGCCAACCGCTCGGCGTGGTCGCCGGCATCACGCCCTTCAACTTCCCCGCCATGGTCCCGCTCTGGATGTGGCCCATGGCCATCGCTTGCGGAAACACCTTCATTCTCAAGCCGAGCGAAAAAGTTCCGCTCACCTCGATCCGCATCGCGCAGCTCGCGGAAAAAGCCGGGCTTCCCCCCGGTGTGCTCAATCTCGTCCACGGCGGACGCGAAGCGGTCGACGCCATCCTCAAGCACCCGCAAATCAAAGCGGTCTCCTTCGTCGGGTCCACCCCGATCGCCAAATACATTTACGAGACCGGAACGGCCCACGGCAAACGCGTCCAGGCGGCCGGCGGAGCGAAAAATTTCGTCCTCATCATGCCCGATGCGGACGTGACCAACTCCGCCACGGGATTGGTTGAATCTGCGTTCGGCTGTGCGGGCGAACGCTGCATGGCTAGTTCGACCGCTATCGCCATCGGCGAGGCCGCGCACACCGTGCTTCCCGCCCTGGTTGATGTCGTCTCGAAGATCCGCGTGGGTCCGACCGACCGCGACCCGCAGGCCCAGATGGGCGCGGTTATCACCCGCGAGCACGCCGATCGCGTTTGCAACCTCATCACGCAAGCCGCCGACCAAGGGGCCAAACCACTGACCGATGGGCGCACGACCAAAGTCGAGTCCGCTCCCAAAGGTTTCTACGTCGGACCCACCGTGCTCGATCACGTCCTGCCCGACATGATCACCATGAAAGAAGAAGTCTTCGGTCCGGTGCTCAATGTGGTTCGCATGGAAGATCTCGATGCGGCCATCGACCTGGCCAACCGCTCGCCCTACGGCAATGGCGCGGCCATCTTCACCCGTAGCGGCAAAGCGGCCCGCGAGTTCCGTCACCGCATCCAGGCCGGCATGGTCGGCGTGAACATCGGCGTCCCCGCCCCCATGGCATTCTTCCCCTTCAGCGGATGGCACCAGTCGTTCTTCGGCGACTTGCACATCCAAGGCCGCGAAAGCGTCGCCTTCTACACCCAGCAAAAAGTGACCACCACCCGGTGGTTCAGCTATGGGGAAGGCAGCATTTGGAGCGACAAATAAGAGGAGCTCAAAGCCCCCTGTAGATCTCCCGGCGATGACCGACGAAAAGCAGATCCACTCGCTGCTCTGTCACATCAAAGTCGTAGATCACCAGATAATCCCCCACGCGCAGGCGGAATGCGTCCGTTCCCTGCAGACGGTGATGGGCCGCTGTCGACAAATTACGCCCCACGGAATCAACGGCCTCGGAAACACGGACCTGTGCGCCGGATGGCAGGGATTCGAGAGCCTTTGTGAAGGTCTGCGACCAGACCTGTGTGGCCGCTGGCATACGAAACCCTACAAACCGTCCGGTTTACGCACCGTTGACTTCCCGGTTGCAATCTCGCCACGCGCCCGCGCGATGGCATCGACCACTTCTTCACGAACGACCAATTCGTCCTCGATCTTGTCGTCGAGCCACGCCCGAAGACGGATCAAATCCGCGGGCGACAGACGCTCAGCCGCTTGCTCGAACTCTTGCACTGTGCTCATGCTTAGCAAAGCTACGCGCCGAGGAGCAATGAATCAACCAACCGGAGCTCCCTCTGCCAACTGAAAATCGAACACTGAAAACTCCTCCAGCCATGTCACTTCTGATTAAAAATGCCGATATCGTCAACGCGGACACCCGCTACACCGCGGACATCCTCTGCGAGGGCGAAACGATCACGCGGATCGACAAAGATATCACGGCGCCCGCCGGCACCGAAGTGATCGATGCAACAGGCAAGCATGTCTTCCCCGGCTTCATCGACCCGCATACGCACATCTACCTGCCCTTCATGGGCACGTATTCGAAAGACAACTACGAGACGGGAACCAAGGCCGCTTTGGTCGGTGGAACGACGACGATTTTCGAGATGGTCTGTCCCTCGCGCGACATGGCGCCTGCCGACGGATTCGCCACGTGGCAGGCGCAGGCCGAGGGAAAGGCCTGTTGCGACTACACCTTCCACATGGGGGTGACCCGCTTCGATGCGGACTCGGCCAAACAGCTCCGCGAGATCGTCAAGCAGGGCGTGGGCAGCTTCAAAGTTTTCCTCGCTTACAAGGGAGCCTTCGGCGTCGACGATACCGAACTTTGGGAGACGCTGAAATTGGCCAAAGAACTCGGCGTGATCGTCGCCGCACACTGCGAGAACGAAACACTCGTCGCGCAGTTGCAGAAACAACTACTCGCCTCCGGACGCACAGGCCCGGATGCGCACCATGACAGCCGTCCTCCCTACGTCGAAGCCGAAGGCGTGCACCACTTGATGTCCTTCGCCGCGCTGACCGGCGCGCATACTTACATCGTGCATCTCAGCTGCGTCGAAGCCCTGCGCGAAGCGATCGAAGCCCGCGAGCGTGGAGTGACGGTCTTCGTTGAAACGCTTATCCAATATCTCGTCCTCGACAAAACTTACGCGGAGAAACCGAACTTCGAGGGCGCCAAGTTCGTCATGTCCCCGCCCCTGCGCGATATTTCGAACCAGCAGATCCTTTGGGACGGACTGGCCAGCGGTTTGGTCAATACCGTCGGCACGGATCACGCCCCGTTCGACTTCAAAGACCAGAAGCCGATGGGCAAGGACGACTTCACCAAGATCCCCAACGGGATTCCGTCGATCGAGGACCGCATCAACTTGCTCTACACGCATGGCGTGAAACGCGGACGGCTCTCCCTGCAGCAGTTCGTCGCCGTGGCCAGCACCAACGCGGCCAAGATTTTCGATCTGTATCCTCGCAAAGGCGTGATCCAACTCGGAGCGGATGCCGACCTCGTCATCTACGATCCGAATTACCGCGGGAAACTTTCGGTCAAAACCCAGACCCAGAACGTCGACTACAACGCGTTCGAGGGATGGGAGATCGAGGGACGTCCGTCCGTGGTCACGGTGCGGGGCGAAGTCGCGGTGCGCGACGGAAAGTTCTGCGGCCAAGTCGGACGCGGCCGTTTCATCAAGCGCACGCCATCGCATTTTTAGTGGTCCGCAGCCCGGCGGATTGGCCTTGAGCAGAGAGCCGGTTATCGGGATTCTCGCTTCCGTTATGCCCCGCTGTGAAAGATGCCACTCGCAATGGGCCACGTTCTTCCGGTGCCCGCACTGCGAAGCCAAGTTTCCCTGCATGAAGCAGTTTTCGCTGGTCAGCGCGGCTGTCTTCGCGATCGTGCTCGCCATTGCCTATGTGCTTTCTTCTTTCACCCACAAGGTCGAGAATTGGCAGGCTGTGAAGAAAACCGATCCCGTCGTCGAACAATCATCGCTGAGCGTAGAAATCGACAAATCGGGCGTTGAATAGCCCTCATCCCGGAATCATGCACGAGAATTCGCAGAGCCATGATCCCCGGCTCTGGAACAGGGACCTCGCTCCCGTCCCGCAGGAGCGGCGCACTTGGACCACATGGAATGTCGCCGCGCTCTGGATCGGCATGGCGGTGTGCATCACGACTTACACGCTGGCCAGCAGCCTGATCGACCAAGGCATGAATTGGTGGCAAGCCACGCTGACCGTTTTTCTCGGCAACCTGATCGTGCTCATTCCCATGACGCTCAATGCGCATCCGGGCACAGCCTACGGCATCCCTTTTCCTGTGCTGCTGCGCGCTTCCTTCGGGACGTTCGGCTCGAACATTCCGGCGCTCATGCGGGGACTCGTGGCCTGCGGTTGGTTCGGCATCCAGACGTGGGTCGGCGGCGCGGCCATTTACGCCACAGCAGCGGTGATCTTCGGCTTCGATCCGGCGACAAAACAGAACCTGCCAATTCTCGGCATCTCGGCCGGCGAGTTTCTTTGCTTCATGATTTTCTGGGCGATCAATGTCTACTTCATCGTGCGAGGGATGGAGTCGATCAAGTGGATGGAAACCCTCAGCGCGCCCTTCCTGCTCCTCGTCGGCGTGGCTCTGGTCTGGTGGGCATGGGATGCGGCGAATGGATTTGGTCCGATCTTCACCCAACCGGCAAAGTTGGATACCGCCGCCGCTTTCTGGCCGGTCTTCGGTGCGGGGCTCACCGCCATGGTCGGTTACTGGGCGACGTTATCGCTCAACATCCCCGACTTTTCGCGTTACGCGCGTTCGCAGCGCGATCAAGTGGTCGGTCAAGCGCTCGGACTCCCGGCGACGATGACGTTTTACGCGTTCATCGGCATCCTCGTGACCAGCGCGACCATCGTCATTTTCGGAAACGCGATTTGGGACCCGGTGCAGGTCATCGCGAGGTTCGGCAATCCGTGGGTCTCGGCGCTTGCCTTGGTTACCCTCGCCATCGCCACGCTCTCGACCAACATCGCGGCCAACGTGGTCTCTCCGGCCAACGATTTTTCCAACCTCGCCCCGCAACGCATCAGCTTTCGCACCGGCGGACTGATCACCGCATTTCTCGGCATCCTCATGATGCCGTGGAAACTTTACCAGGATCCAAGCGGTTACATTTTCACTTGGCTGATCGGTTACAGCGCGCTGCTCGGACCGATTGCCGGCATCATGATTGCGGACTATTTTGTCTGGCGGCGCAAGAAACTCGATGCGGCGCAGCTGTATCAGCGCCGCGGCGCCTACCGTTACACCGGCGGCTTCAGCCTGGTCGGCTTCGGCGTGCTCATTGCCTCTGTCTTGCCCAACCTCCCCGGTTTTCTCGTCACGATCAAAGCGCTCCCGGCCGACGCGTTCCCTGCGTGGTTGGTGGCGAGCTACCACTACGCGTGGTTTGTCGGGTTTGCTTTGGGCTTCGGGCTGTATAATGTTGTCCGACCGCTATTTCCCAACAAATGAAAGAACCCGTCCTCCCTCCCTGCGATCACCAGCCCCGGCCTTACACCGGGCCTTCCCCCGACAAAGTGCTCGAACTGCGCAAGCAGTTCATGAACCCAGGCATTTTTCTCTACTACAAGAAGCCACTCATGGTCGTGGAGGGTCGCATGCAATATGTGTGGGATGATCAGGGCAAACGTTACCTCGACGGACTCGGCGGCATTGTCACGATCAGCGTCGGTCACTGCCATCCGCATGTCATTTCGGCAGGCAACAAACAAAGCGAACTCTACCAGCATTCGACCACAATCTATTTGCACCCGAACGTCTCGGAATACGCCGAGAAGCTCGCCTCGAAAATGCCGGGCAAGTTGAAGGCCTGCTATTTCGTCAACTCGGGCTCCGAAGCCAACGACCTCGCCATCCTCATGGCGAGGGCCTACACGGGCAACTTTGACATCATTGCCCTGCGCAACGCCTACCACGGCGGCAATCACGCCACGATGGGAATCACGGCCCACGGCACGTGGAAATACAACATCCCGCAGGCCTTCGGCGTGCATCACGCGCTTGCGCCGTATCCTTACCGCGGCATCTGGGGCTATGACGATCCAGAGGCCGGCGTGAAATACGCCAATGACGTCAAAGAACTGATCGACTTCTCCACCTCGGGCCGCATCGCCGGATTCATCGCCGAATCGATCCAAGGCGTGGGTGGATTCGTCGAATTCCCGCCGAATTATTTGAAGAATGTCTACGAGCACGTGCGCGCTGCGGGCGGCGTGTGCATCGCGGACGAAGTGCAAACCGGATTCGGCCGCACCGGCACGCATTTCTGGGGCTTCGAGACGCAGGGCGTCATCCCCGACATCGTCACCATGGCCAAGGGCATCGGCAACGGCTGTCCCCTCGCCGCGGTGGTGACAACCCATGAAATTGCGCAGTCCCTAGTCGGCAAAGTCCACTTCAACACCTTCGGCGGCAATCCCGTGGTCAGCGCCATGGGCAAGGCCGTGCTCGAGGTCATAGAGAAAGACAACCTGCAGGAAAACTCGCGCAAGATGGGCGAATACATCCTGGCCGGACTGAACAAGCTGAAGGAAAAGCACAAAACCATCGGCGATGTGCGCGGCAAAGGCCTCATGCTCGGCATCGAGTTGGTCAAGGATCGCAAAACCAAGGCGCCGGCCACGGCGGAATGCGCGCAGGTGCTGGAAACAGCGCGGGATCTCGGACTCCTCCTCGGCAAGGGCGGACTGCGCGGACAAACCATCCGTTTCGCTCCGCCCATGTGCATCAACAAGGCGGACGCCGACTTTCTGCTCGAGGTTCTCGACGAGGCCTTCAGCCGCCTCGGCTGATTTCGTCCCAATCATGAGCGACCTGCTCGAGGAGTTGCTCGAGGCGAAACGCGCCGGGCGCCCCTGTGCCCTCGCCACCGTCGCCGCCGCCAAGGGCTCGGTCCCGCGCCATCCGGGCGCAAAAATGATCGTCTACGAAGACGGCTCGATCTCGGGAACAGTCGGCGGCGGAAAGTTCGAATCGCTGGTCGTCGCGGAGGCGCTTGAATGCTTGGCCAAGAAAGAACCCCTGCTGAAAACCTGGCCGTTGCGCGAGGACCAGCCGGATTCCTTCGGGGCGATCTGCGGCGGCGAAGTCACCGTGCTGCTCGAACCGCAAATCCCGACCCACCGGTTGCTGATCGTGGGCGGCGGACACTGCGCCTGCGCCATCGCCAAGCTGGCCGCGGAATGCGGATTTTTTGTCACCGCACTCGAAGACCGCGAGGACATCCTGCAAAAGTGTGAGTCCGCGCACTGCCGTCTGACCGATCCGGCCCCGGACTACGTCGCCAAAACTAAATTGGACCAGAAAGACGCCATCGTCATCGTCAGCCGTCATTACGATATCGACCGCGAAGCGTTGGCCGCCGCGCTAAAGAAAGGCGGCGCAGGTTACATCGGTATGATCGGCAGCCGCCGCAAAGTCCTACAGGTTTACGATCAACTCAAAGCGGACGGCTTCAGCGCGGAGCAGCTGGCCTGCGTCTATGCACCGATCGGACTTGATATCGGCTCCGACTCCCCCGCCGAAATCGCGGTAAGTATCGTCGCGGAGATTCTCATGGTTTTGCGGGGCAAATCGGGCCGCCCGCTAAAGCTGTAGCGGCGTCCTCTACGAGCCGGAGCGCCCGCCGCCGGTCGTTCACTCGGCGCCCTCTGCGTCCTCTGCGGTTTCCCTCCCGGCAAAATTTGCCAAAGGCCAGAGCAGAAGTTACGCTGGACATCATGAAATTTCTCCTCTCCCTCCTGGCCTTCGTGGCTTTCTCGGTAGTTTCCGTGCAAGCCCAGTGCAAAGACTGCGGCTGCAAAGAAAAGTGCACGCCGAAGTGCAGATGCAAGCACGAGGAAAAGTCCAAGACTCAATGAATTCGCTCGATCCGCGGGCCAAACGATTCCGAGCGGCAGACAAATCGCTGCAACAGGCCCGTCTCGCTCTGCAAGGGGTGCAGATCGCTCTTGGTGATTTGCCGCGGTCGAAAATGTCCGCGCTATCCAACGCCATGGAAGCGATCGACAATGCGGCGCGGGAAATCGACAATGCCGCAGCGCTTCTCGACGACGCGCGACTGGAAGCAACGGAGGACTGAATTATGCAGCTCGGAATGATCGGACTCGGCCGGATGGGCGCGAACATCGTGCGGCGCCTCATGCGCGCCGGACACACCTGCGTGGTCTACGACACGCATCCGGACGCGGTTGCGGCGTTGGTCAAAGAGGGAGCGATCGGCGCCAACACGCTCGAGGAATTCGCAGCCAAACTGGAGAAGCCCCGCGCCGCCTGGATCATGGTGCCGGCCGCGGTGACCGACAAAGTGATCAACGGGTTGGTTCCGCATCTGGAAAAGGACGACATCATCATCGACGGTGGCAACTCTTATTTCCGCGACGACCGCCGGCGCGCCCGCGAGCTTGAGCCCAAGGGCATCCATTACATCGACTGCGGAACCAGCGGCGGTGTTTGGGGTCTGGACCTCGGTTACTGCCTGATGATCGGCGGCGAGAAAAAGCCGGTGCAACATCTTGATCCGATTTTCAAAACGATCGCGCCCGGTCGCGGGGATCTGCCGCGCACACCCGGACGCGAGAAACTCGGCGGCACGGCGGAAGACGGCTACCTGCACTGCGGACCGGCCGGAGCGGGCCATTTCGTCAAGATGGTCCACAATGGCGTGGAATACGGGATGATGGCCGCGCTGGCCGAGGGATTCGATATCCTGAAAAACGCCGACGCCGACACCCAGCCCGTCACGCACGATGCGGAGACCGCGCCGCGTATGGGCAATGACCTCGACTACAAATTGCCCATCGGTGAAATCGCCGAGCTCTGGCGCCGTGGCAGCGTGGTGCAGTCATGGTTGCTCGACTTGGTCGCCATTTCCATGGCCGAGGACCCCGATCTGAAAAAGTTCTCCGGCCGCGTGTCCGATTCGGGCGAAGGCCGTTGGACCATCATGGCCGCGATCGAGGTAGGCGTTCCCGCCGACGTGCTCAGTGCCGCGCTTTACGCGCGCTTCCGTTCCCAGGAGCCGGCGTTTTCGGACAAAGTCTGCTCGGCCATGCGCTGCCAATTCGGCGGCCACCACGAGAAGCCAGCCGGCGGGTAGGATTACTCCGGTTTGGCGATCAGGCCGTTGACGTAACGAATGGCCGGACCAAGCAGCGGAAGGTGCTGGTAGACACCGGAGGCGGGATTCCAAAAGTCCTGGTGCAGGATGATACGCCCCTGCTCGTCGAAGCGAAGCTGCGAGACGCCTTCGGTGACGATGGGTTTTCCGCCGGCCAGATTTTTGGTGCGGAACTCCAAGGTCCAGCGCACATAACAATCGGCGCCCGAAACCGCGACGTCCCGCGTTGTTCCTTTGATCATTTCCGAACCCTGCGCGGTCTTGAGCAGATATTTCTCGATGGCCTCGATCCCCACTTCGGTGGCGAGGGTGTCGTTGAACCACGCCTCCGGCGCGTAGGTCTGGCGGACGCGCTGGCGCACGTTTCCCTCGCTCAGGTCCGCATAGAGTTCCGAGAATACCTTTACTGCGCGCCGTCCTTGCTCGGGGTCGGAGAAAACCTTCCCCGGACGGCCAGCCAAGGCCTCGCGGTATTCCTTGGTGAAATCGGTCGGACCACCGGAGCAGCCGGCGAGAGCGAGGAGTAGGATAAAGGCGCTTTTCTTCATGCCGCATCTTCGCCGTCCGGGGCCATGTCGGCAACCGCGCCTTCGAGCATGTTGTCGAAGCGGTCGCGCTGCACGGCATAGGAGGGATAAGCAATGTCCGCGTTCTTGGGCACGAAGCGCCAGTGCTTGTAGGCCCAGAGCCACGCCTCGGGCTGACGGCGCACTTGCGGCTCGAAAAAATCCCAGCATTTCTGCGCGATCTCGCGCTCCGTCGCCTCCGGCGGGAAGTAGATCGGGTCGTGCGCGATGGTCCGGTAGCGACCGTCGGGCAGCGGCACGCTCTCGATCGGAATGATCGGAAGGCCGGTGTGCTTTTGCAGCATGGAGTGGAGCTTGGTCACGGGAAGCCAACGATCGAGGCAGCGCACGGCGACCGAGGGCAGCTTCGGATGCAGTTGCAGGTCAATGAGCACGCCGATGTTGCCGCCGTTTTTTAGGTGCTTGAGCGTGATAAGCATCGAGCGCTGCTGCTGGATGATGCGGTGTCCGCTGAGCGAACGCAGCCGGTCGAAAACGGGTCCGAGCAGCGGGTTGTCGAACTGCTGGGTGACGATGCAGCCGGGCAGACGTTCGAAGGAGCCGGCGATGCTGAGCCATTCAAAATTCCCGTAGTGAAGACAGACGAAAATACCGCCGTTGTGCTTTTTGTTCAGTGCGCGGGCCTGCTCCCACCCTTCCATGATCATCTGATCGCGGTAGTTTGCTTCGGTGAAGTTGCGCGCCCAGAAAAGCTCAAGCATGGTGCGGGCAAACTGGGCAGCCGATGCGCGGGCAATGCACCGCAGTTCGCGTTCCTCTTTTTCGTTTCCGTAAACCAATCGCAGATTTTCCATGGCGACCGCGCGGCTGCGGCGGTCCAAGGCAAAAAGCGCGCGGCCGACGAAGCGCGACAAGGCGCGCAGCATGGCCAGCGGCATGAGCGGAATGAGGCGCGAAGCCAGCCAAAGCCCGGCGAACTCGAGACGGAAGCGGATTCTTTGCCCGAGCGGGCGGCTTTCCCAAGGCTCGATGCGGTGGAGATTGGCCACGTGTCAGACAGCGGTTTCCGACTCGAGGCGCGGGAAAACGGGCAGAGGTTCGCCCATGCGGTGTCCGGATTGCACTGCCCCCCAAATGACGGAGGAACTTCCGGAAAATCCGAGCTGGCCGAGCAGTTTGTCGGCGGATTGGGGAATGACAGGCTTGGCCAGAACCACCGCAAGGCGCGCCGCCTCGACCAAGGCGATGAGAACTTCATCGAGTCGCGCGGATTGCGCCGGATCTTTGGCCAACTTCCACGGAGCCGAGCTTTCGACGAAACCGTTGGCCGCGGCGACCAGTTCCCACGCGGCCTCGAGAGCTGCATGGACTTGGTAATTCTGCATGGCCGCGTCGAATCGCCGCGCCGCCTCCGAACCCAAGGCCTCGAGCGCGCTAACGTCTTCCGATTTGTCGGCCGGTGAAGTTGGCAATACGCCCTCACGGTAGCGACGGGCCATGCTGACGGTGCGGTTGACCAAGTTGCCCAAGTCATTGGCCAAGTCCGCATTGTAGCGCGCGCGCAGGCGTTCCTCGTTGAAGTCCGCATCCTGTCCCGTGGCGATATCGCGCATGAGGTAATAGCGCAGTGCATCGGTGCCGTAGCGATCGGCCAAAGCATCGGGATCGACCACATTGCCGGCGCTTTTGCTCACTTTCGCCCCGCCGAGATTCCACCATCCGTGAACGAGCAGCTTGGGCATGACCTCGAAGCCGGCGGCTTTGAGCATGATGGGCCAGTAGATGCCGTGCGCGGGAACGAGGATATCCTTGCCGATGACATGCGCATCGCAGGGCCAGAGCGATTTGAAGTCGGGCAACCCAGTGCCGTCCTTGGCCCGATACCCGGCGAACGTCGCGTAGTTCATCAGCGCGTCGAACCAAACGTAGGTCACGTAGTCGCGGTCAAAGGGCAGCTCGATGCCCCAGCCGAGGCGCGATTTCGGACGCGAGATACAAAGATCGCCTGCTTCCTTGGCCACGGCATTGGCCAATTCGTTGCCCCGGAACGACGGAAAAACAAAATCGGGATGCGCCGCGATGTGCTCGGCGAGCCACGGACGGTATTTGGACAAACGGAAATACCAATTCTCTTCCTCGATGAAGACGACCTCGCCCCACTCGGGCCCGAACTCCCCTTTCTCGTTGCGCTCCTTGTCGGTGAGGAACTGCTCCTGCCGCACGCTGTAGTGTCCGCTATGCCGCGCCTTGTAGAGGTCGCCTTGGTCATGCAGCTGCTGCAGCACGTCCTGCACCGCGGCGATGTGACGCGGGTCGGTGGTCTCGGCCCAGCCGTCGTAAGCGATACCGAGTTTTTCCCAAAGCGCTTTGAATTTCGCGGTGATCTGCCGGGCAAATTCCGCCGGCGGCATGCCCGCTTTCTCGGCCGACTGCTGCACTTTTTGTCCGTGCTGATCGACCCCGGTAAGGAAGAAGACCGCGCGTCCGCGCTCGCGATGCCAACGGGAGATCACATCGGCCAAGACTTTCTCGTAGGCGTGGCCGATGTGCGGCGGCGCGTTCGTGTAGTCGATCGCGGTGGTGATGAAGAATGGTTTCACGGCAATGAAGCAATGATCGCGGCGAACGGTCGCCGACCCAACGTCAAAATGCGCGGCCGGCGCCGCGTCACATCGCGGGGCGGAGCATCTCCAGCCCGGACTGGCGGCGCGCGTCGGCAAGCCATTGCGCGAACATGAGCATTTTTTTGCCCTGCAGGACGCCCTGCTCGATCTTCGGTTTGCGTTCGGCTAGCTTGTCGGCGGACGGCTCGGAACGCTTCGCCACGTAGGCGGCAAAGCCGCCACCACTCTCGCGCGGACGCAGGTCGCCCAGTTGTCCATCCGGCAACTCCGCGATGGCCATGGCAATCTCGCGCTCTTCGGGTTTCAAGTTTTCATCGAAAATGACGAGTCCGTTGATCTCGCGGGTTTTAAGACCGGCATCCTTGGCCGCGTCGGCGATCTTTGCGCCTGCGGCCAGCTTGGTGCGGATTTCGGGGATGGCGGCTGCGGCTTTATCCGCCACCGCGCGATCGCGTTTCTGGGTGATTAATTCGGCGCGCAGGTCAGCGCGGGCTTCATCGAACTCCAACTGCCGCGGGACTTTGACCGAAGCCACTTCGACGACCGCGTAGCCTTTTTCGCCCAGCTCCACGATCTCGTAGCTGCCGTCCCCGGACTGCATGCGAAAAGCGACGCCCTTGGCCGCGGAAATGACTTCCGCATCGTCATCCAATAATTTGCCGTCGGGTGTGCCCTTGCTGTCGAAGAACGGGGTGACATGGACGTCCTCTTTTTTCGATTCGCCGAAGGCTTCCATTTTGCGCCCGCTGTCGGCCAACGTCTGCGCGAAATCATTGGTCTCCGAGGCGATCTTCTGCAGGGCGGCAATGCGCTCCTTGCCTTTTTTCTTCGCGTCCTTGTCGGAGAGCATGAAAGCCACGTAGCGAACAGAACGTGTTTCGGGCGATTGGAGCGACTGCTTGCGCTCGTCGTAAACCCGGCGCAGCTCTTCGTCGGAGACCGTAACGTCTTTGGCCAAGGCGACCGGATCGAATTCGAGCACGACAAGATCGGCGGGCGCCATCCTTGCGAGGGCGGGTTCCACGTCGGCCGGCAGCACAATGGCCGGCGACTCGACGAGGGCCTTCACCTCCTGCAGGCGCAAGCTATCGCGCACCACGTCCTCGAGTTGCCGTTCCGTGAACCCGCGCGGCGCGAGTTGCAGTTGCACGAAGTCGGAGTATTTGACGGGATCAAACTGTCCGTCTTTTTGGAAAACAGGGAGGCTCTTCATGCGCGCGATCACGGCATCGTCGCCGGGTTCAATGTTGAGAGCCTTGGCCTCGTGCTGCAGCACCATCAGGTTCCAGATGAAATTGCTCGCCGCCTCGTCCTCGCTTTGGGCCTGCCCGGCCAGATCGCGCACCAACTCGAATTGGCCGAGCGCGAGGGCCAACTGGTAGTTGCGGACCGCCTTTTCGATGTCCACCTGCATCACGTTGCGGCCGTAAATCTTGGCCACCATGTTGGACCCGACCCGGTCCATTTCTGTTGTGTTGTAAAGAAAGGCGAACGCGATGATGGTCAGCGCCGCGATGAGAAGCATGAGCCATCGCTGATGCTTGCGGATGGTGGTGAACATAAGAGAGCGATGTTGAAAAACTAAGCCGGTTGGATTATTTCAAGCTCCTCATGAAAGCAAGCCCCCTCCCCGGTCTGGCCGTAATTCTCGCCGTCGCTCTGGCCGCCGCCATGACCCCCGGGGCTTCGGCCCAAGACTTTGTCGTCCGCAAATCCGGCCAGAAAGTGGAGGGCAAAATCGTCGGCACCTCCGGCACGTCCCTCAAGATCGAATTGGAGCAAGGCGCCACGACGATTCCCTTGGCGGACGTGAGGGAGTTGCAGATGCAGCCACCCGCGGAATTCGAGGCCGCCGCAGCGCAATTGTCCCGCGGAGATGCCAAGGACGCCGCGGCCGCATTGCAAAAAATCAATGAATCCTTCGCCGGGCTCAACGCGCCGTGGTTCCAGCGCGCCGCGTTGCTGCTTGGCGACGCGAAATTGGCCGCCGGCGACAAAGAAGGGGCCAAAGCGGCCTACGAGCAATTCGCCAAAGCGAACCCCACCGCCACCGGTCTGGCCAATCTCGGCATGGCACGTTTGGCCATCGATTCCGGCGACATGGCGGGTGCCTCCAAACTGCTCTCGCCCGTTCTCGCGCAATCCGCCAAAACGGCCCTGCCCGACCCGGCCGACGGCTCGTCCCTTTGCCAAGCCCATTACCTCATGGGGCGCATCAAGGAGTCCGAAGGCGACAAGGCCGCCGCCTTGGAGAACTACTTAAAAGCTTCCGCTCTTTTCCCGTTCGACCAGAATGCGGTTGCCGACGCGTCGAAGCGCGCCGATTCCCTGCGCGCCGACAACCCCGGACTCATTGCCCCCTGACCAACTCCCTTCAAACTGAACCTATCCCATGATCATCCGCCTCCTCACCGTTCTCGCCGCCCTTCCCCTGCTCGCCACTTCCGCGCCGGCCGCCGAGGGAGAAGCCGTCAACCCGGCGAACATGTCGATCATCGAGACGATTCTGCACGGCGGACCGCTCATCGTGTTCATCTGGGTGTGTATCGTCGCCACTTCGATCATCATGGTGACGTTCATCATCCAACTCTTCATGACCGCGCGCAGTCAGAGCCTTGCGCCGAAACCGTTGGTCAGCGCGTTGCACGAGAGCATCCTCGCCGGAAACTATCAGGAAGCGTGGGAAACCTGCCGGGCAAATCCCAAAGTTTACATCGCCGCCGTGTTGGGCGGAACCTTGGAAAGAATCGGTCGCGGCAAAGATGCCACTGAAGTCGCGCTCGTCGAGCTGGGCATCAAAGAGTCGCAGGCGCTGAAGACGCGCAACAGCTACCTCTCGGTCATCGGCGTCATCTCCCCCATGATCGGTCTGCTCGGAACGGTCATCGGCATGATGGGCGCGTTTTCCGTTCTCGGACAGACGGGCGTCAACGACATGGGTGCACTCGCCCTGCGAATCGGCGAAGTGCTCATGGCCACGGCGAGCGGTCTCTTCATCGCCATCCCGGCGTTTATCTTCTACTATTTCTTCCGCAACCGCATCACCGCCGCCGTGGTCTACGCGGACAGCGAGTTGAACCAACTGGTCGAAGACATTCCGTTCGACGAGGTGCGCGGCATGCGCATCGGCGAGAATTTCAGCGCGGGCGACGGCCTGACCCGCGGCGCCTCGCCGGCCTCGAAAGTCTCCCACAAAGTCTCCATGCAGCTGACGACCAACTGCCCCGTCTGCCAGACGGCCATTATTCCCGGTCAGAACCCGTGCCCCGGCTGCGGCACGACGCTCGACTGGCAGCAATAAGCGCGCGCCATGGCCGAAGTGACGCCCAGACGCCGCGGCAAAAAACACCGCAAGCCCGAGGCCGAGGACGAGCCGGAGTTCCAGATCGCTCCGATGATCGACATCCTGCTCGTTCTGCTCGTCTTTTTCATGTCGATCAGCACGACGCAGGTCATGCAGACCAACCGCAACATCAGATTGCCCGTGGCCAAGGACGCGAAGGATGCCAAGGAAAACCCTGGCCAGATCATCGTCAACTTGTCCCACAGCCCGATGAGCAACGAAACCGGCATCAGCGTGAAGGAAAAGAATTACGCCACGGCGGGCGAAATCGTCCCGATCCTGCAGGAAAATATCCGGAAGAATCCGATGGTCCGCGTGCTCATCCGCGCGGATCGCGATGTGCGCTACACCATGATGAAAAGCGTGCTCGAGGCCGTGGGCAAAGCGGGCATCGCCAACGTGACTTTCTCGGTGGTCGACAAGGACTCCGCGCCCGCGGGCCAGCCATCGTCTTGAACATTTCGAACC